>OGHC01000002.1_pt1 | contig 380547 bp, 361 predicted proteins | sample 1571381 | NCBI WGS metagenome assembly OGHC01 (sample SAMEA2581945, study PRJEB24529) | metagenome | biome: Human gut stool | place: China | collected 2011 | reverse complement strand
ACAGACTTGGGCGCCACAGTTTGCGGATAGGCTCCGTATTCGCAAATTTGTACCGTCTTGCCGTTGGCAAGACGCATTGCCCTCACGTTGTTCGGGCGGATTAAAGATGTTGCTGAGAACGGCAAAGCGGGACACACGGCGGCTCTTCGCTCGATAGGGTCAATGTTGTACTTGTCGCCGTCGAAGGTGACGGTGCGGACGTAATCATTTTTGCTGGAAGACGCCGACCAGGCATATCCGGAAGCCACGCCGGCACTGTTTTTGGTGCCGCTGCCCATGCATGTTCCCAAGGCAATCGCAACATCCGAAATGCCTACGGCGGTGCCATACGCCTGTATCACTTCCAACGCACGGTCGCCCCAGATGTCTTCTTCCCTTAAAAACGTTACTTCCATTTTCGCCTCTTTTGACCTTGTTATATGCGGCTTTACGGCCGCCTTTTACGCTTCATATAGAACAATTTACCATATTTTTAATCCCTTGGCAAGCCTTTTTTACCCGTATACAGCGGCTAACAAAGCGAGAGAGGACTCGGTGCCCTGGGGTGAGGAAGCGGAATGAACGGGGAGAAAGCAGGTGCGCGGAAGATGACGGCGAATAACATTTTACGGCAAATATGTCCGAGGGTTAACCGCTTTTTTGCCGGCACGGACTTCAAAATGCAACTGCGGCGAATTTACGCTGCCGGTGCTGCCTACCGTTGCAATTTTTTCCCCGCGCAACACTTTTTGCCCTTTTTTGACATACAAACGCTGATTGTGGGCATACGCGGTGATATAGCCATCGCTGTGTTTTATCAAAACGAGATTGCCAAACCCTTTCAGCTCGTTGCCGGCATAGGCAACGACCCCTTTGTCTGCCGCTTTTACGTTAGTTCCGGTGGCTGCCTTGATGTTTATTCCGTCGTTGCGGCGCCCTTTGCCGACAACGCCGAAGTTTGAAACGACGGTTCCTTTTACCGGCCAGATAAATTTGCTCTTGCGGTATGTCGACACGGTTTTGCGCGGCGCTTTGCGAGCAATGGCTTTCGCGGCCGGTTTGGCTTTGGTTTTGGACACAGACGTTTTCTTCTGTGCCGACGATGTTGTTTTTGAAGCCTTTTTTGCCGCCGTCTTCCCTTTAGTATACGAATAGCTTGACGTTCCGCCGTAATCAGACGCTATTTGATACGAAGCGCCGGAACTGCCGCTGCCGGCCAAACTTCCCGGCAAAGCCAGAGCCTGCCCGACATTGAGCGTGTACGGCTCATCCAAACCGTTCAGGCGGCTCAAAGAGGTGATATCCACGTTATATTTTTTAGAAATGCCGTACAGCGTATCCCCTTTGGCAACGATGTGCGTCCGGCGTTTCGGCAGGCGGAGCGTCTGGCCGATATTTAAAGCATACGGCGCAGAGAGATTGTTTTCTTCTATCATTCCGCGCAGCGGCACCTGATATTTGCGGGAAAGGCTGTATAACGTATCCCCTTTCTGCACGACAACGCTGCCGGGAGCATAGTTGTAGCCATAGCCGTTAAACAGAGGAATCCCACCGCTTCGGGCATAACAGCCGAAAAGCAGAGGAACAAAAAGCAATGTAATCCAGACTTTTTTCATTGTTTTTCCTTTGTTATTACTTTTCGTATTATAATAAAATACCTAAATATTGGTTAAACCGGCGGAGATTATCAGAACATTAACCAGAGAAGAAAACTGCCGGGCGGAATATCCGTTAAACCGACGGAGCTCTCAGAACATTCCTCAGAAAAGAAGACTGCCGGCAGAAATATCCGTTAAGACGGCGGGAACTATATATTTGAGGATTCGTCAAGACGGTGAAGATTATCGGCTTGATTTTTACACCATATTATTTTATACAAAGGTAAATTACAGAATATGAGGAAACGGAACAATGAGCAGCCTGCCCAATATTGCCGATGAAAGCGGCGACAACTATAAATTCGGCTTTGTAACGGACATTGCGTCCGATATTGCCCCCAAAGGGCTGAATGAAGACATCATCCGGTTAATCTCACAAAAAAAGGAAGAGCCGGAGTGGCTTTTGGATTCCCGGCTCAAAGCCTATCGGAAATGGCTGACGATGACAGAGCCGACATGGGCAAAGCTGAGCTATGAGCCGGTAGACTATCAGGATTTATATTATTACTCGGCACCGAAACAGGCCGTTAAGCCCAAAAGCCTTGACGAGGTTGACCCGAAGCTCCTGGAAACATACAACAAGCTCGGCATTCCGCTGAAAGAGCAGGAAGTTCTGGCCGGCGTGGTTGCAGTTGACGCCGTGTTTGACAGCGTATCGGTGGCAACAACTTACAAAGCGCAACTCAGAAAACAAGGGATTATTTTCTGTTCCATATCCGAGGCGGTTAAAGAACACCCCGATTTGGTCAGGAAGTATTTGGGGTCGGTCGTGCCATACACCGATAATTTTTTCGCAGCTCTCAATTCGGCCGTTTTTACCGACGGTTCGTTTGTGTATATTCCCAAAGGGGTCAAATGCCCGATGGAGCTTTCTACTTATTTCCGCATCAACGCAAAAAATACCGGACAGTTTGAACGGACGCTGATTGTCGCCGATGAAGGCAGCTACGTTTCCTACCTTGAAGGCTGCACGGCACCACAGCGCGACGAAAACCAGCTGCATGCGGCGATTGTGGAAATTGTGGTGCATAAAGATGCGGAAGTCAAATATTCTACCGTGCAGAACTGGTACCCCGGCGACAAAGACGGCAAAGGCGGCGTTTATAACTTTGTTACAAAGCGTGCGTTGTGCGACGGCGATAACGCCAAAGTTTCGTGGACGCAGGTGGAGACAGGTTCCGCCATAACCTGGAAATACCCGTCCTGTGTCTTAAAAGGCGACAATTCAAAAGGCGAGTTTTATTCCGTTGCCATTACTAACAACAAGCAACAGGCTGACACCGGGACAAAGATGATTCATCTGGGAAAGAACACCAGTTCCAAAATTATTTCCAAAGGGATTTCGGCGGGATTTTCAAACCAGACTTACCGCGGGCTGGTCAAGGTCGGAAAGAATGCCGACAATGCGCGCAACTATTCGCAATGCGACAGCCTGCTTATCGGACAGACCTGCGGTTCGCATACCGTTCCGTACATAGAAAACAGCAATAATTCCGCCATTCTGGAACATGAAGCGACGACTTCAAAAATCAGCGAGGAACAGTTGTTTTACTGCAAACAGCGCGGCCTTTCCGAAGAAGACGCGGTCAGCCTTATCGTTAACGGCTTTTGCAAAGAAGTTATGCAAAAGCTGCCAATGGAGTTTGCGGTTGAGGCGGCAAAGCTGATTGACATCTCGCTTGAGGGAAGCGTGGGATAAAAATTTGTGCACAGCCTTAATTGCCGCTTGGATTTTCTGATACAACGGTTAGACTGGCTTTGTTATTAGAGAAAACGAAAGGGCATTTCAGAAAACGAAATGCCTTTTTTAGTTCAAAAACTGATGACCAGCAGGCATCGTCTATTTTTGTCCTCACAGCGGCTGCACCTGTCTTGAATATCGGTCAGCGTCAGGCTTGTTATGCACTGTCTGCTTTTTCCGTTGCAATAATTGTCGCCGTATTCGTGTACGCCGGAAGAATTCCCCTCGGTTTCATCGGTAAAATATGCCACCATACTTATCAGTTCGTGATAGGGAAGAACGATACGCGCATACATTATTTCGCATAATTTTTGCGAGGAAACATTGGTTTCTGCCGATTTTAATATATAGTTCCAGGTTATTTTATTCTCTCTTATTCCGCCCGGTTCGTGACGCATATGCGGATCAAGCAAGACCCCTATGCTGTCTCGCAAATAATTTCCATTGACGACTTGCCATTTGGGCGGAATAACATTCATCTTTCTGATATAAGGCACCAAATATAAGGCTTTTTTCAGGAGATTTTGTTTTTTTAATCTTAACAAAATCCGTTTCATAAGGCAGCAGGTTCTGAATAAAGCCGATATACTCTTCCGCCAATTCATTAACACGATACCTTTCCATGGCGTATTGAAAGCTTTTTATACCGATAACCGAAAGTATCCCGACAACGGCCAGTACGCCCAACATCTCCAGCATAGAACGGCCATATTGATTATGATTTTCCAGCATTACAGTCCTCCAGTATACAAAAAATCGCCTGAAATAAGGCGATCGGAGAGTTAGAAAATCATGTTAGTAGGAATGACCGTTTTAGCCTTTAAAGCCAACAGAGCTTCTGAACATACGCTAGAACCTCCCCGACCATTCGACAGTCGGGGATATATCTATTGTTTCCGCATTTTGCAGATAACAATATGACGATGCTATATCTAGCACCGCTACTAACGGCAGAGTTTTCTAAGACTCCGAGCCATCTCTGGCTCTGACACGATTAAATTTTTAATCGTGCTGTCGTTAAAGTAACAAAATTATCCGGTTAGTCAAGAGGATTATTCGTATATGATTATTTGTATCACAAAAAAGGACACCCGAAGGCGCCCTTTATCTCTGGCTTTAGAAAGCAGGCTGTTAAGTTTTATACGTTTCCAGAAACTTTACTTTGCACCGTCTATGATTTTAAGTGCATCTTCAACGGTAATCTCTTTTCCTTTAAGTTCATTAGGAATCCGGTAATTGTTCTTACCGCACTTAATATACGGCCCGTACCGACCCGCCGCCAGCAGGATATCCGCCTTTAGTTTCGGATGCTGGCCGAGAACTTTGGCTTCGGGCTTGGCCACCGCACCTTTCAGCAGTTCTTCGGCCCGTTCTCTGGTAATGTTGAAAATATTGTCATTACCGGTCAGGGATCTGGATTTCAAACCCTGTTTGATGTACTGGCCGAATTTACCGATGTTGACGGTTATGCCGTCGCCTAAATCTTTCGGCAGACTAACCAGCGTTTCTGCCTGTTCAAAAGTCAGATTTTCAGGGGCAATAAATTTGGGCAGAGCAATCCTCTTCGGCTTTTCGGTTGTGGCCGTGGCGTCTTCGCCCAGCTGAACATAATAACCATACGGCCCTTTTTTCAGATAAACGTTCAGGCTGTTATGGCTGCCCAACAACTTATCTTCGGGATTGGGCTTTTTCTCTACGCTCTGTTCTTCTTCCTCCTTGATATCAGTCAGGGGCATGGTATATTTGCACTCCGGATAGTTTGAACACCCCAAAAAGGCGCCGAATTTGCCCAGTTTTATGCTTAAATGCCCTTTATGACATTCCGGACAAAGCCGCGGGTCTGAGCCGTCTTCTCTCGGCGGAAACAGATGGTATGCCAGAACTTCATCAATTTTATTGATAACTTCACTGACCTGCAACGGCTGAACCGCCTGAATATTTTTATAAAATTTGTTCCAGAATCCGGTTAACAGCTTTTTCCATTCCATAGAACCGGCAGACACGTCATCCAAAAACTCTTCCATTTGCGCCGTGAAATCATATTCAACGTATTTTCTGAAGAAGTTTTCAAGGAATATTGTAACGATACGCCCGCGGTCTTCCGGAATAAAGCGCATTTTTTCTACTTTTACATATTTACGTTCTTGCAAAACGGCAATAATCGATGCATATGTCGACGGACGCCCGATACCAAGTTCTTCAAGTTTTTTAACAAGGCTTGCTTCCGTAAAGCGCGGCGGCGGCGTAGTAAAATGCTGTTCAGGCTTAATCGCCTTTTTGGCGACGGCTTCGTCAACTTCTACATTCGGCAGCAGACGGTTTTCATCATCGTCGTTATCATCGTCGCGGCTTTCCTGATACAATTTCAAAAAGCCGTCAAAAGCAATTACCTGACCATTAGCTCGCAGCAGTATTTTACCGTCGCCGGACAGAGAATCTATCACCACCTTATCCAAAACGGCAGGTTCCATCTGACAGGCTATGGTTCTTTTCCAAATCAGTTCATAAAGCTTATATGCATCCGAATCCAGCTTTTCTTCCATTTTTTTCGGCGTATTCATTACATCCGCCGGGCGAATCGCCTCATGTGCCTCCTGAGCATTCTTGGATTTGGTCTTGTACTCTTTAGCCGATTTCGGGAGATACTTTTCACCAAAGTATTTTAAAATTGCTTCCCGGCAGGCAGAAATGGCTTCTACCGAAAGGTTCACGGCATCGGTTCTCATATAAGTGATATAACCGGCTTCATACAAATGCTGCGCGACCTGCATGGTTTTTTTGGCCGGGAATCGCAGCTTTCGCGCGGCTTCCTGCTGTAACGTAGACGTCGTGAACGGCGGCGCCGGATAACGGTTGGCTTTTTTGCGCTCAATTTTGGAAATTTTAAAATCTTGCGCTTCAATTTTTGCTTTGGCATCTTCGGCTTTTTCTTTGGTGTTAATATCAAATTTTTCAAGTTTTTTGCCGTCCAGATTTATCAAATGCGATGGAATAAGCGCTTTTTCAGACGTTTCCAAGTCAACATCAACCGTCCAGTACTCTTCGGGCTTGAACTTCTCAATTTCCATTTCGCGTTCACAAATCAAACGCAGGGCAACGGACTGAACCCGCCCGGCCGATTTCGAACCGGGCAATTTACGCCAAAGAACCGGAGAAAGCGTGAACCCCACCAGATAATCCAAAGCACGGCGAGCCATATATGCCGAAACAAGATTGTCGTCTATCTGGCGCGGATTTTGAATAGCTTCGGTAACAGCGTGTTTGGTAATTTCGTGGAAAACGACTCGCTCAATTTTCTTATCTTTTAACTTCTTTTTGGTGCTTAATTCTTCCAGTATGTGCCAGGCAATAGCTTCCCCTTCTCTATCCGGGTCGGATGCGAGGACTAACGTATCGCAGTCTTTGAGCGCAGTTATAATGTCATTCAGACGTTTTTTGCCGCCGGAGCTAAGCTCCCAAACCATGCTAAAGTCCTTTTCAGGATCGACAGAACCGTCTTTGCTCGGCAAATCCCGGATATGACCGTAACTTGCAAGAACCTTATAATCCTTGCCCAGATATTTGTTAATCGTCTTCGCTTTTGCCGGTGATTCCACTACAACTAATTTCATCTAAAAATCCCTCAAATTTTAGCGACCTTGTTTCCCGGAAGGCGCATAAGCCGGTCATCCAATTCCAGTTCAACAATCATGGTCAGAACTTTTTCCGTCGGCAACCCCATTGCCCGGATAAGCTCGTCAACATCTTCCCCGCTGGCAGAAACCAATGACAGCAATTTTGAATATTCGTCGCCGCTTTGTTCAGGAATATCGGAATTATTTTCCGTATTGTCAAGCGAATATTCAAACAAATCGGCGGTTTCGGGTTTTTTGACATGGCGCGGCGCAAATGTAACCGGAGAAAAATCAAAATTATCCAGCACATCGTCGGCATCATCCACCAAAATCGCGCCTTCCTTTAATAACTTGTTGCAGCCAGATGCCCGCCCGTCATAAGGCGCCCCGGGGACGGCATAAACATCCCGTCCCTGTTCCAAAGCCTGATGCGCCGTTATCAGAGAGCCCGAGCGAACCCCGGCTTCAATAACCAGCACACCCTTGCTTAGCCCGGAAACTATCCGGTTACGCCGCGGGAAATTTGTTGCCTGCGGCTTGGTATGAAACGGATATTCTGTCAAGACCAAGCCGTTTTGAACCAATTTATTATATAATTTTTCATTTTCCAGAGGATAAACGACATCTATCCCCGTTCCCAGCACAGCTATCGTCCCGCCATCGGCTTCCAAGGCTCCTTGATGTGCCGCCGCGTCAATACCGCGGGCCATCCCCGATACGACAACCACGTCTTTCCGAGCAATATCCGCAGCAATTCTTCCGGCAAGTTTTAACGCACTCAATGAAGCACTGCGTGAACCGACCACCGCCAGCATATTGTCGTTTTTAAGCAGTTCAATATTTCCTTTGGCATAGAGAATCGGCGGAAAATCTTCAATTTGTTTCAGATTATAGGGATAAGCCTCATCTTCTGCCGTGATAATTTCAACATGCTTTAACTCCGCCATCATAATCTCTTCTTCGGCTTTTCGGCGCGAAAAAACTTCTTTTTTCCGCGAAAGCGCAGACAGCGCATTTTCCGCACTGCCAAATTGCCGCAACAGTTTTCTGAACCCTATCGGGCCTATTCCCGGCGTATTAATAAGTTGAATGCAGGATATTAAATTTTCTCTGTTCACCGGTCTGTCTTCTACTGCTTATTGTTTCTTTAGTTTAATTTTGCTTTCTTCCCCGTTCAGAAGGCGGCGAATATTGCCATGGTGCCGGACAATGACAAGCAATACGACCAGTGCGTACACAACAGTATATTCTAAAGACGGCGCCAGAAAATACGACGCCACCGGAACAAATACGGCCGCCGTCAGTGCCGAAAGGGACGAATACCTGAACGCAAACGCCATAACCAGCCAGATACCAAGAGCAATAACAGCTACCGGCCAACAGGTTACAAGAATAAAACCGAATGTTGAGGCAACACCTTTTCCGCCTTTAAATTTCAGCCATACGGGGAAGTTATGCCCCAAAACACCGAATACTCCGGCCGTCAGGGAAGCCGTAACCGCCTCGGGAGAATCGCCGCCGACAACAGTTCCGGCAATTGCTGCTGCAGCACCTGCTTTAAACGCATCGCAAAGAACCGTCAAAAGCGCAAGCGTTTTATTCCCCGTCCGCAGCACATTCGTTGCCCCGATATTTCCTGAACCGATTTTGCGAATATCGCCATACCCTGCAAGCCTGGTCAAAATAAGTCCAAAAGGAATCGAGCCGACAAAATACCCAAACAATGCACTCAATCCATATATCAGTCCTGCAGACATTTTTTATCTCCCGTAATTTAATTTTGCCTTATGTTAGAGAAAAGAGCTTAAATTTCAACTTATTTTATAATCCGGTGGGTATTTTTACAATCTTATGAATATTTTATCTTTTTGTATATTAGGAATAAAAAAATAATGACAAAGCGATTTAATTGTTTAATATGATACCAAACATTGCATTATGGGGAGATTATGAAAAAAAAATTTAAAAGAATTCTTTTGAAACTTTCCGGCGAAGGATTGATGGGCGACCAGCCGTTCGGCATTGACGAAAACGTTCTAAACACCGTTTCGGAAAGTATACGTAATATTCGCAATACAGGGCTTGAACTCTGCATCGTTATCGGCGGAGGGAATTTTTACCGCGGCGTAAACAACACAAATGAAATCATTCGCCGCCCGGTTGCCGATCAAGCCGGAATGTTAGCAACAGTCATTAATGCCCTGTTTTTGAAAAGTGCATTGAACAGCAAAGGAATCCGGGCCGAGATTTTATCCGGGCTGAGCGTACCGCAAATTGCCGAAACATACTCTTACAGGGCCGCTCAACAGATGCTTGCTGACGGTGTCGTGGTTATTTTTGCAGGAGGAACAGGGAATCCGTATTTCACCACAGATACCGGAGCAACATTGCGCGCTCTGGAAGCCGAGTGCGACGCATTATTCAAAGCCACTCAAGTTGACGGCGTTTATGACAGCGACCCCAAGAAGAATCTGGAAGCAAAACGCTATACGGAAGTTTCTTATGACGATGTTATCGCCAAAGAACTTAAGGTTATGGACATGACAGCAATATCCATGGCAAGAGAAAACAAGCTGCCTATTATCGTTTTTAAACAGGAAAATGAAAATTCGCTGACAAACGCATTAAGCGGTAAAGGCAACTACACTATCATAAAATAAGACAAAGCGAGGAAACATGACTGATTTTAACGAAATAAAGACCGATACGACAGAGCGCATGGAAAAGACACTGGAAACATTGCGCAATGATTTTGGCGGCCTGAGAGCCGGAAGAGCTCATGCCAGCCTTTTAGACAACATTATGGTTGAAGCATACGGAACCCCAACACCGATAGCCCAAGTCGGTACAGTCAGCGTTCCGGATGCGCGTACCCTTTCCGTCAGCGTCTGGGACAAAGGAATCGCCAAAGCTGTTGAAAAAGCCCTGAGAGAGTCCGACCTCGGGCTTAATCCGGTATCTGACGGACAGCTTATCCGCATCCCAATTCCTCCACTTTCCGAAGAAAGAAGAAAAGAACTGGTTAAAGTTGCCGGAAAATATGCGGAACAGAATAAAATAGCCATCAGGAATATCCGCAGAGATGCTCTTGACGAAGTAAAAAAGTTGAAAAAAGACAATCTGATTTCCGAAGACGACGAAAAGAGATATGGCACCGAGATTCAGAAACTGACTGACGACTCCATCAAAAAAATCGATGACATGCTGGATCAAAAAGAAAAAGATATTTTACAAGTCTAAATAACGATGGATACAAAAAATATATGCAGGCATATTGCCATTATCATGGACGGCAACGGCCGCTGGGCAAAAAAAAGAGGGATGCCCAGAACTTTAGGGCATAAAAAAGGAGCGGAAAACGTTGTTAAAATTACTCGGGCAATGAAAGAGTCCGGCGTAAAATATTTGACATTGTACGCTTTTTCCACAGAAAACTGGCAACGTTCCAAAGATGAAGTTGATGCCTTGATGCAGCTGCTGAACGAATATCTGGATAAAGAACTGAAAGAAATCATGGACAATAATGTCCGTATTGTTTTTATCGGAGAAAGATATATGCTGTCCGACAGCATTCAGGCAAAGATGGCATTTCTCGAAAAAGAATCCGAGAAGAATACAGACCTGACATTATGCATAGCCCTGTCTTACGGTTCGCGGCAGGAAATTCTGTCTGCGGTCAAAAAAATCGCCGCAAAAGTAAAAGAAGGGAGCATGGACATCAGCCAAATTACACAAGATGTCTTTTCCGAAGAATTATATACAAAAGAAATTCCGGATCCGGATGTTTTAATCAGAACCAGCGGAGAGCAGAGAATCAGCAATTATCTGCTCTGGCAATCAGCATATACAGAGTTGTTTTTTACAAACACTTTATGGCCTGACTTTGGCAAAGACGAGCTTTGGGACATTATCAATAAATTTAATCAAAGGGAGAGAAGGTATGGCAAAAACTGAACTGACATCATTGCAAAAGAGGATACTGACGTCACTTATAATGATTCCGATTGTTATCGGTGCACTACAGTCCGGGCATCCGTATGTTGATATTCTTGTCTTTATTGTCGGCGCAATGCTTTCCTGGGAATGGGCTTCAATGGTACCCAACAAGAAATCAAGCGTTTATGCCGTATGCTATACCTTTGCAATGGGTTGTTCTCTGTTGGTATTTAACCGCTGGGTGCTCATTGCGACAATTGCATTAACGACGCTTTTTGTTTTTATTAAAGCCAAAGAAGAGCAGCACCGTAAGCTCCTCACACTCGGTGTTCCTTATATTTCTATCGGCGTCGGCGCCCTGTACTGGATATATTACCTGTTTGACACTTTCGGCAGTATCCCCGGAGAAAAAGGAAGCTTTGTCATGACATTATGGTTTATGCTGATGGTTTGGGGGGTTGATATCGGCGGATACATTGTCGGCTCTTCCTTAAAGGGACCGAAGCTGGCTCCGAAAATAAGCCCAAACAAAACCTGGTCGGGACTTGTCGGAGGTGTTGTCCTTGCAGTTGCTGTCAGTTTTATTTACATGTTTACCGTTAAAAATATTTTTAACCTGCCGATGCCGTTAAGCGAACAGCTTAAATTTGCCCAGCTCGGAGCCATGATTGCAATTGTGGCTCAAATTGGCGACCTTGCAGAATCTGCCATAAAAAGACATCTGGGCGTAAAGGACAGCAGTTCTCTGATTCCCGGACACGGCGGCGTATTTGACAGAATTGACGGCCTGATATTTGCCGCACCGATTGTCTATTGTTACTTTACCTTAGTTTCACTTAGCAATTAAAGGAACAAAATTATGGAGTGGATATTAAATATTATTCATTATGTCATCCCCTTTCTTGTCCTTCTCGGCGTTTTGGTTTTTGTACATGAATTCGGCCATTTTATCGTTGCCCGTTCCCTGGGAGTCAGCGTCAGCGCTTTTTCCATCGGATTTGGCAAAGAATTGTGGAGCCGCACAGACAAAAAAGGTACCGTATGGAAAATCTCGGCAATACCGTTAGGCGGATATTGCCAGTTTTTAGGCGATGCAGACGAATCCTCGTCAACATCCGACGTCGATTTGAGCAAGTACACAGAGGAAGAACAAAAACATCTTTTTGCAACTCAAACTCCGTATAAAAAACTGGCGATTGCCATTGCAGGGCCTTTGTTTAATTACCTCTTTGCATTTATCACTTTTTTTGGTCTGTTTTATTTTGTCGGAAGCTATGACATTCCACCGATTGTATCCGAAGTTATCAAAGAAAGCCCTGCGGAAAAAGCCGGTATTATAAAGGGCGACAAGATTCTTGAAATCAACAACCAGAAAATTAACGACTGGTCGGACATCAGCAAAGAAGTCAGTATTGCGGTCAATGACGTTAATTTGAAAATTGAACGTAACAACCAGCAGCTAGTTCTTACCGTTCCTTTAAAAGACATGGAATATGCCTTTGACGAATCTGAAAAGCCGATTAAGCGCAGAATGATAGGCATTAAGGGAGAAGCAAAGCAGTTTAAAATTATCAAGGATAATTTCAACTTCGGTGCATCCGTAAAAAAAGCGGCCGAAGAAGTCTACAACGTTACAGATATGACTTTACGGGGTGTCGGACAGATGTTAACGGGAGAACGATCCGGCGAGGATGTCGGCGGCATTATCCGTATTGCGGAAATGTCGGGTGATATATCCCGCACACGCGGCATATTGGACTTTTTATATTTTATGGCGCTGTTGTCCATTAATCTGGGGCTTATCAACTTATTCCCAATCCCCGTATTAGATGGTGGACATGTTGTAATTTATTTGTTAGAAATAGTTTCGAGGCGGGAGCTTAATACAAAGTTCAGAGATTATTTGTTTAAGATAGGCCTTGGTTTTATTTTGTTTTTGATGGTGTTTGCAACATGGAATGATATCAAGCACCTCATAACAAGATGGTTTGAATAGCTTGTAAGGATTAAAAGATGAAGTTTAAATTAGCGGGGATTTCGTTGCTGGCACTGGCCGTTTGTTCTAATGCCATGGCGCAAGGAGTTATCAGCAACATTAACATTAACGGACTTCAACGCGTAGAGAAGGAAACTGCCTTGTCCTATGCGGGCATCAGCACAAACAAGCCGGTTTCGACCGAAGAGCTTAATGAAGCTTTGAAACGGTTATATGATACGGGCCTGTTCAGCGACATCAGTTTCGACACCAAAGGCAATACGCTTGTCATTAACGTTAAGGAGAATCCGGTAATCGGCGTCATGGCCTTTGACGGCAACGACAAGATTGACGATAAAATTCTTGAATCAGAAGTCCAGTCTGCTCCCCGCTCAGTTTTCAGCAAAGCCAAAGTTCAGCAAGACGTTCAGAGAATTTTGGACGTCTATAAGCGTGCCGGGAGATATGGCGTATCTGTTGAGCCGAAAATTATTAAAAAATCAGAAAACCGCGTAGATTTGATTTTTGAGATTGAAGAAGGCCCGGAAGCAAAAATCGACACCATTAACTTTATTGGCAATAAACACTATACAGGAAAAGACCTGCAAAGCGAAATTATGAGCAAGGAAAGCCGCTGGTACAGACTGTTTTCAAGTGCGGAAAATTTTGACCGTGAAAAAATGAACTATGACCAAGAATTGCTGCGGCGTTTCTACAACCGGCACGGATATGCAGATTTTGCCGTTGTTTCAGCAATCGCCGAACTGTCCAGAGATAAAACTTCTTTTATCCTTACCTTTACGATTGACGAAGGAAAACGTTATACCATCAATGACATTCAAATTAAATCGACAGTACCGGATATTGATGCCAACCAATGGTACAAATATGTTACATTCAAAACAGGAAACTGGTACAACTCCGATGAAATAGAAAAAACCGTCAATGCTCTGACCGAGGAGCTTTCCCGCAAAGGTTTTGTTTTTGTCGAGGTTGTTCCCAATATTTACAAAGACAGAGAAACAGGAAAACTCAGTGTTGTTTTCGATATTAAAGAAAATGCAAAAGTTTTCGTAAACAGAATCAATATTACAGGCAATACCAGAACGCTTGATGAGGTTATCAGACGCGAATTTCGTATTTCCGAAGGCAATGTTTTCAACGTCGCCAAGATTAGGGAATCGAGAAGAAACGTCGAACGGCTGAATTATTTCAGCAAGGTAGACATTGATACCGAGCGCGTTGATTATGATAAAGCAGACATTAATGTCAATGTTGAAGAAAAATCTACGGGCTATTTCAATGTCGGCGTCGGCTATTCTACCGTTAACGGGGCACTAATCCGTGCGGGGATTACCGAAAACAACTTCCTCGGCAAAGGTCAGCAAGTCAGCTTGAATGCAGGCGTTTCCCAACGTTCTACCGATTACAGTTTCAGTTTTACCGAGCCGTACTTTATGGATCGCCGTCTCAGCGCCGGTACAGACTTGTTCTATCAGACCGAAGATTATCAGGACGAGAGCAACTATGACATGGATACTATGGGCGGCAGATTACGTTTCGGCTGGAATTATACCGACGATTTAAGCCAGTATGTCCGTTATACCCTGAAACAGGATAAAATTAAAAATGTCAGCAGCGCGTCCAAATATATTCAGGAAGAAGAAGGCGACGCCATCGACTCCGTTATCGGGCAGACCATCGTTTATGACAAACGCGACAATATTATGAAGCCGCGCGAAGGCTACTACTTATCGTTTGGTAATGACATTTCCGGTCTCGGAGGTGATGACAAATATTTGAAATTTGACGCGAAAGCATATAAATTCTATACATTGTCCGACTATTATACCTTTAAGTTCTTCATCAACGGCGGATATATTGCCGGTTACGGCGGGGAAGACGTTCGTCTGGCGCAGCGTTATTTCCTCGGCGGCAATACAATGCGCGGTTTTGAAACCGGCGGTATCAGTGCACGCGATAAAGTTACCAAAGACGCATTGGGCGGCAACTGGATGCTGTACGGCGGTGCCGAATTGGCTTTCCCGATGGGATTGGATGAGCTCGGTATCAGAGGCCGGACATTTGTTGACGTCGGCACAACAGGCAAGCCGGACAACATCAACACTTCCGATGTCGACTATTCCTCCAGCCCGCGTGTTGCCATTGGTTTTGGTTTCGAGTGGACATCGCCGATGGGTAAAATCGATATCGACTTCGGTTTCCCGATTGTTAAGCAGGATTACGATGAAACAGAAGTATTCCGTTTGAACTTTGGTACAACTTTGTAATGAAGGAATAAATAATGGCTGATACTGTTTTTTATAATTACAGCGGCAAAAAAAGCATTAGGGAAATTGCCCGGATTGCCGAGGCAAAACTGGTAACTGCCGGAAAAGAAAATGAGCTTATTGAAAATATCTGCTCCATTGAAAGTGCCGGCAGCGAAGATTTGTGTTTCTTTTATGACAGGAAAAATAAGGATAAAGCGGCCGGAATAAAAGCAAAAGCCTGCATTTCTACAGCAGAGTTGGCTCATCTTGTTCCGGAAGGAGTTATCATTTTAACATGCAGCAATCCTAAATTGTCCTTTATCCGCCTAATCAGTGCCTTTTATTCCGAGCACAAACCAGTTTCCGGTATTGCGGAAAGTGCTACCGTTGCCAAAACGGCAAAAATAGGCAAAGGCTGTTTTATTGGTCCACACGCCGTTGTTGAAGACGACGTAACTATCGGTGATAACTGTATCATAGAGGCTAATGCGATTATCTCCAGAGGCTGTAAGATTGGCAACAACTGTCGAATCGGCAATAACGCGAGTATAGCTTACTGCCTGATGGGAAACGACTGTTATATTTATACAGGGGCACGCATCGGACAAGACGGATTTGGTTTTTCCGTTGTTGACGGGCAGCATAAGAGAATTCCCCAAATCGGACGGGTTATTATCGGTAATGATGTTGAAATCGGAGCAAATACCTGCATTGACCGAGGCGCTTTGGACGACACGATTATCGGGAACGGCTGCCGTGTCGATAATCTGGTGCAAATTGCGCATAATGACAAAATCGGGAATTACTGCATACTTGTCGCCCAAACGGGAATTGCGGGAAGCTGCACGTTTGGCGATTATGTCGTGTGCGGAGGACAGACGGGTTTTGCCGACCACCTGAATGTCGGCAGCGGTGCACAAATCGGAGCACAATCCGGCGTTATGCGGGATATTGAGCCCGGTGCAATTGTCATGGGAACGCCAACAGTACCTTTTAAAGATTTTATGCGTCAGGTCGCATTTTTGCAAAAAAACAGTAAAAAATAACAAAGGAGACTACATTATGTCAGAAATCGTGAAAGTTTATCATATTGAAGAAATTATGAAAATGCTGCCGCACAGGTATCCCTTTTTGCTGGTTGACCGTTTTGAAGTAGAAGTACCGGGAGAAAAAGGCGTCGGCATTAAAAACGTTACAATGAACGAAGAATTTTTTCAGGGGCATTTCCCAGGAAATCCGATTATGCCGGGCGTTTTACAGATTGAAGCAATGGCACAGGCGGCAGGCATTGCGGTTATATCGAAAGATGAAAATTACGCCGAATCCAAGCGCTCGGTTTTGTTTATGGGTATTGACGGGGTTAAATTCAGAAAACAGGTTAAACCGGGAGACCAGTTGAGAATCCACGTTGAAAAAATTAAAGCTCGCCGGAATATCTTTGTATTCAAGGGAACAGCCATGGTTGACGGGCAGGTTGCCTCGGAGGCGGAATTAACCGCAATGATTATTGAATAATTAGCTTGTTTTAAATAGTTTTGAGGTTGAAAAAATTAGAGATAGGATTTATCTTATCTCTAATTTTTTGGGGTAATAACATGTTTGATGCATATAAAATCAGAAAAGATTTTCCCATTCTGGACAGACTGATAGAAGGGAAACGCAATACATATCTGGACACGGCAGCATCGGCGCAAAAGCCATTCGTGATGCTGGAAGAAATCCGAAAGGCGTATTTAGACGAATATGCAAACGTTCACCGCGGAAGCTACTGGCTTTCAGAAAAAGCAACCGAAAATTATGAAAAAGCCAGACAATCTGCGGCACATTTCATTAACGCTGAAAAGCCGGAAGAAATTATTTTTACACGCAGTGCAACAGAAGGGATTAATTTGGTTGCAGCGACTTTCGGGGCAATGACATTAAAACCGGGCGATGAAATTCTCCTCTCCCGTGCCGAGCATCATGCCAACCTGGTAACGTGGCAGCAATGGGCAGCCAAGACCGGCGCCAAACTGGTTTATTTTGATTTGGAAGAAGACGGAAGTTTTTCGTGGAATAAATTTACCGACTCGCTGAACGAAAATACCAAAATTGTCGCCGTTACAGCAATGTCTAATGTTTTGGGAACAGTTTTCCCGGTCAAGCAGATTTGTACCGCGGCGCATAATGTCGGCGCAAAGGTATTAATAGATGCCTGTCAGTTTGCGGTACATAAAAAAATAGACGTGAAAGATTTTAACTGTGATTTTCTGGCATTTTCCGGACATAAGGTATACGGACCTACGGGTATCGGCATCCTTTATGGTAAATATGATTTGCTTGCCGATATGCCGCCTTATCAGTACGGCGGTGATATGATTGAACATGTCAGTTATGAAAAAACATCTTTTACAAACCCTCCTGCCCGTTTTGAAGCCGGAACTCCCGCTATCGTACAGGCTATCGGCTTAGGTGCTTCATTAAACTATCTTATGCAGTTTGACTTTAATGAGATTGAAGAATATGAAAACAATCTGACGGATTATGCAACGAAGCAAATGTCAGAAATAAGCGGGCTTAAGATTTTGGGAGCAGCAAAAGAAAAGGGCGGTGTTTTTTCATTTGCCATAGACGGCATACACCCGCAGGATTTGGCTTTTATTTTAGGAAAAGAGGGAATTGCAATCCGGACAGGGCATTTTTGTGCCGAGCCGCTGGTCAATTATCTGGGATACACTTCTCTTGCCAGAGCCTCTCTTGGCATTTATACCATAAAAGAAGATATTGATGAATTTATAAAAGCTTTATACAAAGCAAGGGACTTTTTTAGCTAAAAGAAAAATGATGACTGATAATACCGAAGAACTGATTGATGAAACCGAAGCACAACTCCTTGATGCGATGAGCGTTGAAGAATTGCCTGTTTATAAGGCATACGCAGGGCAAGAACTTACTGTTGGCCAAACAAAAGCGAAGATGTACGATATTGTAGAAGCAATAAAAACCGTATTTGACCCCGAAATACCAATCAATGTTTATGACCTCGGGCTTATTTATAAAATAAATCAAGAAGACTGCGGCAATTTGCATATAGATATGTCCCTGACTGCTCCCGGCTGCCCCGTTGCCGGAATTTTACCGCAACAGGTTGCCGATGCAACTGCCGGAGTTCCCGGGGTCGGGAAAGTGGAGGTCGAAGTCGTCTGGGAACCGGCATGGACACTCGAAAGGCTGAGTGATGATGCCAGAATGATGTTGGAAATGATTTAGCAAAGGATACGGCAGATGAGTATTGAAAGCTTAATTGACGATTTTTCATTTTTGGATGGCTGGGAAGACCGCTATAAATATCTTATAGAACTTGGCGGCCAGCTTCCCCGTTTCAGCGATGAGCAAAAAAAAGACGAATGGAAAGTTCCCGGCTGCCAATCCCAGGTTTGGATTATCCCTCATTATAGTGAAAACGGCATCAGTTTTGAAGGCGACAGCGATGCCATTATCGTCCGCGGAATTATTGCCGTCGTTCTGGAAATATTTAAAGATAAGTCTGCACAAGAAATTTTAGATATTGATGTTGAAGAAATTTTTGATAAAATGGGATTAAGGGAGCATATTACGCCTAATCGGCGCAGCGGTATGCTTTCAATGGTAGACAAGATTAAATATTATGCCGCACAAGCACTAAAGGGACAGAATGAATATTCACGAATATCAGGCAAAAAAGATTTTTAAGAAAGCCGGGATTAACGTTCCATACGGTTTGGTGGCGTATACGCCCGCGGAAGCCAAAAGTGCAGCAGAAAAGATATCAGAGTTCGGTCCCTGGGTTGTTAAAGCGCAAATTCAGGCCGGTTCCCGTGATGTAGGGAAGTTTTCAGACAAGAGGGCCGGGCGTAAGGGAGGAATCAGACTTTCCAAAACTTTGGACGAGGTTTATGAAAATGCCGACGAAATGTTGGAAAACCTTTTGGTTACAAACCAAACCGGCGCCAAGGGACGACTTGTCAGCAGAGTGTATGTTGAAGAATTTATAAAAACCGTGAAAAAATTTTATCTGGGGCTTGTTGTGGACTGGGTGGCAGCATCAACTGTCCTGTTGATAGCGCCTGTTACAGAGAAAGATGATGACGATATCGTCAAACTGGCTATCGACCATCCTGACAAATTATTAAAAATAAATCTGGGGCTGCAGAAGGAAATAAAACATGAGCAGCTGTCCCTAATTACGAATTTTATGCAAACCCAGCTTAATACAACCGGTTTAAAAGCATTTTTGAACAGAATGCTGAAAGTATTTTACAGTTATGACGCAACCATGCTTGAGATTAATCCGATTGGCATCAGCAAGAACGGGGAAGTCTGGGCGCTTGACGCCAAAATCATCTTTGACGGCAACGCTTTATACAGGCACCCGGATATTGTAAAGATGTCAGATGACTCCGAAACGGAAGAAAGAGAATTGACGGCTGCAAAATACGGTTTTCAATATAAAGAGCTGGAAAGCGGCATAGGTATTATCGTCAATGGCGACGGCCTCGCTCTAAGTACAATCAATCAAGCTCAAAAGATGGGCATGGAAACAGCATGTTTTCTTAATTTGAAAGGCGGTGTTGACAGGGATAAAATCGCCGCAAGCATAAAACTTATTATGACGAATCCCAAAGTTGACGGCATCCTTATAAACATTCTCGGCGGTTTTTTACGCTGTAATCTTATTGCGGACGGCATTATTACCGTTGCAAACGATTTAGGGCTTAACATTCCTCTAGTTGTGCGTTTTGAAGGGACAAATAAAAACGAGGCTACTGAAATTTTACAAAAATCCGGACTGCCTTTGTCTATTGCATCTGATACGCTTGAAGGACTTACGCTCTTAAAAAGCGCTATTGAGGAGGATTTGTAATGGCGGTACTCGTTAACAAAAATACGAAAATAATGGTTCAGGGCATTACCGGAACACAGGCTTCCTTCCATATTCAAAGGGCGATGAAGTATGGCACACGAATTGTGGCTGGCGTTGTTCCGAATAAGAATGAAAGCTCTTATTTGGGCGTCCCCTTGTTCGGAGCCGTACAAGAGGCGAAAGACAAAACCGGTGCTGAGGCGTCAATTGTGTTTGTACCGGCAAAATATGCCAAAACCGCTATTTTGGAGGCCATCCATGCCGGATTAAAACTGGTCGTTGTGATTACTTCCGGTATTCCCGTCAGCGATATGATGGAGATAAAACATGAGCTCCAACAATCATCTACCATTCTTATCGGCCCCAACACGCCGGGAGTTATTACGCCACAGGAAGCGTACATGGGCATTTTTCCCGACAGTATCCATAAAGGCGGAAATATTGGCATCATATCCCGTTCATCAACTTTGACTTATGAAGTCGTTCTCGAAATTAACAAAGCCGGATTTGGCGAATCTACCGTTATTGGTTTGGGCGATGATGTTATTCTAGGAACGAGTTTTGTTGAAATAATCAAACAGTTCAACAACGATGAGGATACCAAAGCAATTATTTTAATTGGTGGAATCGGTGGAAATTATGAAATTGAAGCAGCAGAATTTTATATGGCGCAAAATAAGAAAAAGCCGATAATTGCCCTAATTCTTGACGATCCGACGCCTCTGTCCGATAATAAAGGCCTGGCTCCGGAAATTTTATGCCGCGGCATAACTACGGCCGAGGATAAAAAAAGCATTCTCCGGAAAGCCGGCATGATTGTCGTTGACGATATCAATTTGCTAAAAGACGAACTTATGCAGTTATGACAAAGTGGCTGCGTTTACTGTTAGATATCTTGCTGCCACCGCGTTGTTTATTGTGCGGAAAAGAAATTCACTCCGATAACAGCTTATGTTCCGACTGCTTTACTAAAATTGACTTTATAAGCAGGCCTTACTGCAAGAAATGCGGCAGGCCTTTTCCCGAAACGGTTAACAGCTCTTATTACTGTGCAGAATGCCTCAGTAAAAGAATGCCTTTTCGTTTGTGCCGGGCGGCCGTTGAATACAACGACCATTCAAAAAAATTAATTTTGGACTTTAAGTTTTTTGATCACGTAGAAAATAAAATGTTATTGGCGCGGTGGCTGTATATGGCTGGAAAAGATATTTTTAATGCCGGAGTTGACTTGATTATTCCTGTTCCGCTGCACTATACCCGCATGTTTAAAAGAAAATACAATCAATCTGCCGTTTTAAGCGCAGGCTTATCCAAATTATGCGGTATTCCCGTCGATTACAAATCGCTGAAGAAAACCCGCCACACGCTGCCGCAGGTTCATTGCAGCGGCAAACAACGGTTGAAAAACGTTCGAAATGCCTTTGAAGTTGCCCATCCTGAAAATATCAAAGGAAAGCGCATTGTTCTTATTGATGACGTGTTTACAACAGGGTCAACTCTGAAAGAATGTGCCAAAGTCTTAAAAAAAGCAGGGGCAAAATCTGTTGACGCTTTGACTGTGGCAAGAGTCTGCCGGTGATATGCTGCCATATGTTCTTGCCTGAAACGCAACGGAGAATTTGAAAAAATAAATAAAAGCAGGTGCTGCCGCACCTGCTTTTAACAGTTTGCTTCATACAGAACTGCTTTTATTTTGCAATAGAAAGCAATTTTGCATATTTATGCAAAATACATTCTGCGACTCCAGCTAATTCAGATTTTTCTTCCGGATTAAAACTGTTTTCGCTGACAAGCATATCCGGTGTCAGTTCAAAAACCTCCCCGCTGAAATCACGCAGGCAGTGCCTGTTGCTTTTTGCTTCAATAACGCTCTGGCGAAGCGTTGCCGTTGCATCGTCAATATCTTCGCGTTCTGACATTTATTTCTCCGTTATTCTTTATCTATACTGGTTGAAAGCCACTTTCCCGATGTTTCTTCATATTTAGCATCAGCGTCATATAAATCAACTTTTAAGTTCAGGTCTTTGGCCGTCAACTTACCCATAGCCTGCAGCAAGCCCAAGCCGGAAACATAATAGTCATGCCGGGTTGTAACTTCTTCCACTTCAGAGTTTAACAAGTACTGATATTGGTTTAAGACATCAAGAACAGTACGATTGCCAAGGGCTTCCTCTTCCCGTACACCGTTTAAGGCAACCTGATAGGCCTTAATCTGTGCTTTTACCGATTTAATTTTGGCTTTATTCGCACTCAAATATTCCCAATAGCTGGTAATATCGGAATACAAGGCGTCCTGTGTATTTAGCAGGTCTTCCTGAGCCTGCCAGCGATAATATTTGCTCTGGCGGATTTTTGCCCGGCTGGAACCCGCATTATAGAGAGGAATCGAGAAATTTACGCCAAGCTCGACCGAATTGTTAGTCGGATTTTTATCGTACTGGTAATCCTGAGTTTTGATGCGTCCGGCCATTGCATAAGCATTTACAGACGGCAGCAAATCCCCCTGATTGGTTTTGACATCATATTTTTTTGCTTTCAGGTTATGTTTGGCAGCATTCAGGTCATAATTGTGAATCCTGGCATAATTCAACGCCTCATCCATACTTTTCGGAAACATTTTTTCAATTGCTTTAGGATCTTCCGTTCCTTTCGGCTCTTCGCCGATTATCTGCTTGTAAACAGCTTTTGACGCTTCCAAATCACCTTCCGCCGAAATGCGCTGGGATTGGGCGGACGCGTAGCTTGCCTCAGCTTGAGATACGTCGGTCGTGGTAACTTCACCGACTTTGAAACGCTCGCGGGTTTCATCCAGCTCTTTTTTCAAAAGTTTTTCATTATTTTTTTGCAGTTTTACAATTGCCTCATCGCGCATTACGTTCAGATACGCGGTTGCCGCACTGAGCAAAATATCCTGCTCGGTTGCCAAAAGACTGGCCTGCGCTGCTTTTACGGAACTTTTGGCAGAACTGACGGAATTAACGGTTTTAAAACCGCTGAAAATCGGCTGCGACACCTTTGCGGCCAAGGTTCTTTCATAACCGTCTACCGGACGCTGCGCAACCCCGTTGACCGTACTGTTTGTATTTATCTTCGAATCTGAATATCCGCCTTCTACGGTCAATGTCGGGCGATACCCTGATTTTGCAATCGCTACGTTTTCATCGACGGCTCCCGTTGCAGCGCGGGCGGCTTTAAGCGCAGGATTATATTCATACGCTTTGGCCAAGGCTGTTTCCAGTGTATCCGCATTTGCAGAAAGCGCGGTTGAAACAGTAAGAACCAGCGCAAGAAGACTAAGCTTTTTCATCGTTAAGTTTTCCTTTTTATCCATATCAAAAAAGATTCGTTCGTTTTTTCTTTAGCACATAATTGTTAAAAAAACGCCAATCCCGGTTTTTATTTTATAAAATAATCTTATATTATTAACGAAAATTCAAACTATTTCACTATAGTTTTGTGAATAGTAAAGTATGTTTAATTTGGGAGATTGTGTATTGAAAAAAGGTAAATTAGAAATCAGCGATGAAATGAAAAAAGCACGGCTGAAGCTTTCTATTGAGCATTATATCAAATATTTTATCGGCAAAAGAACCTGCGAAGTTACCAAAGAAGAGGCTTTGTACGCCATTTCTCTGGCGGTTCGGGAATTTGCAATGGATGAAATGTACAACACAATGGCCCGCTATAATGAAAAGTCGGCCAAAAGAGTGTATTACCTCTCCATTGAATACCTGATTGGCCGTTCGCTGGAAAACAACCTGCATAACCTCGGTCTTTATGACTTGTTAAAAGACATAAAAATTGACGGTTTTCCGGATATTTCCATGGAAGAAATTTTTGACACCGAATATGACCCGGCTTTGGGTAACGGCGGACTTGGCAGGCTGGCTGCCTGCTATTTGGACTCGATGGCGTCGCTCGGCCTTCCGGGATTTGGCTATGGGATTAATTATCAGTTCGGGCTGTTTAAGCAAAAATTTGAAAACGGCTGGCAGGTGGAACAGGCCGACGACTGGTTTTCCGACTTTTCGCCCTGGGAACTGGCTCGCCCGGACAGACAGGTAACCATCCCGATGTTCGGCAATGTCGAAACCTATAAAGACGCCAGCGGCAAAGACACTTACGTTTGGGCCAATACGCATACGCTGTACGGCGTTCCGTATGATTTCCCAATAGTCGGGTACGACGGCAAATCGGTTAATTATTTACGGCTTTTTTCGGCAAAAACCGACGACGAATTTGACATTGATATCTTTAATAACGGCGGCTACATTGAAGCGGTGGAAGACAAAATCAAAACCGAAGCCATTTCAAAAGTACTTTATCCGTCTGATGCAATCGAATCCGGTAAGGCACTCCGGCTTTCACAGCAATATTTCTTTGTTTCCTGCGCGATTCAGGATATTTTCAGAAGATTTTTGGAAAAGAGCAACGATTTTGACAAGCTTCCCGACTCGGTATGCATTCAGCTGAACGATACCCACCCGGCGCTTGCCATTGTGGAAATGATGCGTCTGCTTGTCGATGTTTACGGACAAGACTGGGAATCGGCCTGGAACATTGTAACCAAAGTCTTTGCCTATACGAACCATACCCTGCTTCCGGAAGCACTGGAAACCTGGCCGGTCAAGTATTTCCAGCATATGCTGCCGCGCCATTTGCAGATTATTTATGAAATAAACCGCAGATTTATTGAATTTGCGAAAACAAAATTCGGCGAAACGAGCGAAAAACTGGCTAAAGTTTCCATTGTTTCCGGTGAAGGCGATGCACAGATTATCCGTATGGCAAACCTGTCTATCGTCGGATCCTTCTCGGTTAACGGCGTGGCCAAAATTCACTCCGAGCTGATTAAGACCTCGCTGGTACCGGAATTTTATGAACTCTGGCCGGAAAAATTCACCAATATTACCAACGGCATTACGCCAAGACGCTGGCTTTTGCATGCTAATACGAATTTGGCGACTCTTATCTCCGACAAAATCGGCAAAGACTGGATTTCCCATTTGGAACTGTTGAGCAAAATTGCCGACTTTGCTGACGATGCAGATTTTGTTAAGCGTTTTATGAAAATTAAGAAAACCAACAAGGAGCTGCTGCGCCATGAAATCTTTAAGCGTACAAACGTTGCCGTTACGACAAACAGCATGTTTGTAGTACAGGCTAAGCGTATTCATGAATACAAGCGGCAGTTAATGGCTATCTTGCAGGTTATCGGCGAATATCTGGCAATTGTACGCGACAACGTACGGCCGATTTGTCCCAAAACATATATTTTTGCGGGAAAAGCGGCACCGTCTTATACTTTTGCCAAACTTATTATCAAACTGATAAACAATGTGGCGCAAGTCGTCAATAACGATGCAAAAGTCGGAGACTCTCTGAAAGTCGTCTTTATCCCGGACTATAAGGTTTCCGTTGCGGAAGTGCTTATTCCGGCGGCAGACGTCAGCCTGCAGATTTCAACGGCCGGCTTTGAAGCTTCCGGCACGGGCAATATGAAATTTGCCTTAAACGGCGCTTTGACGGTCGGGACATACGACGGTGCGAATATTGAAATCCGCGAAGCCGTCGGTGAAGACAATTTCTTCCTGTTCGGCCTGCGCGAGAATGAGATTCAGGAAATGCGCCCGACATATAATCCGCGCAAAATTTATGAAGAATCTGAGTATATTAAACGCATCTTGAATGCGATTAACTCAAACCTCTTTTGCGAAAAGGATTCTCCGTCGCTGTTTAAGCCTATTTTTGACGAATTACTAAATCGCGATTACTTCTTTGTTTTGGCTGATTTGGAAGCATTCAACAATGCTATGAAAGAGGCAGAAAAAGCATATCTTAAGCAGGACGAATGGGCGAAAAAAGCTATTTATAACGTTGCGAAAGTCGGTTATTTTTCGAGCGACAGAGCCGTTGCCGAATACGCCGACAAGATATGGCATGTTAAAAGCGTTGATTCTGATGATGCTTTTGAACCTGAACAGGAAGCAAAATCCGCATAAAAAAGCTAAAAAAAGCTTCTGAATCCACCCGCCCGGAATTTTACGATTCCGGGCGTTTTTTATGGTTCAGGAAACAAATCAGGCTGCCGGAAAAAAAACACAGAAAGAATTAAAAAAATGCATTTTTTTGCTTTTTTTAGCAGAAAATGCCAAAAAACGAATCGGCAAAGGCTTGACGAAAGGTTAAAAATATGGTATATTAAAATCCTAAAGTGAATTATTCTGTTTCTAAGTTTTATTTTTTATTATTATAAACTTGATGCGGCTTTAGTTCACTTTTTAAAATGATTATAAACAGACGCATCTGGAAGTACCGGACAGCAATGAAGAGATATTTTAATTGAAGAGCCATACGACAAGAGCCACCGCGAGCGAAGCACAGTACCTCAGGTTAACCGATTGAAAGATTCTATTGAAATTGCCCCCAATAGTCAGATGCTATTTAAATTATAACGTCATAGTAAATAACTGGAAACAGTTTGAGGATGGCGTGACATTATGAAGAAAAATTTATTCTTCACTGTCGTTGTTTTATTAAGTGTTGCAATGTTCTCAGCATGTTCTGGTGAGGAAAGCGTATTAATGGCTTCTCTGCCGGAAACTCCTGCTGAAAAGCCGGAAATCCCGGAAGAAGACGAGGATTACATTGACTGGAAGTTTTCTTTCTCTACAATTGTAGAAAAGAAGACTACACTGTCTGAAGACGGTGTAGTTGATTTCCATTTGGTTATCAATGACAAGTACGAAGCAGAATATATGGGGCAAACCCATTACAAAGATTCTGTTCGGACTTACGACTTTAGTAATGTAATGCCTGCTGAATGGAGAAATATTTCTTTGGCTATGTCCAAGGGATATAAACTCTATCAGAAAGAGTTCACAAACCATACGAAACAGCTGAAACGCAATTCGTATGAAACTTCTAACGACTCTACAGTCGTTGAAGGCGGATGGACAATCACTCGTACATCCGGTGAATTCCATTTCAATGTCATCTCCGAGAGCAATCCCGAAGATGCATTTGATCCCATGGGAAGCTGCAACAGCTTTAGCGGTTTTTTCACTGACGAACATCTTGGAGAAATCCAAATGGACCCGGTGAATATCACCATGAAGTTTAATGGTTTTTCCATTAAACATCACAAGGACAACACCTACAAATATGATGAAGAATCAGGTTTGTGGATTGACCGTCCTTGGGACAATGGTGATAACACCCAAAGCGGTGTTTCTGCAAAGGAAGGGGAAAAGGAATATCTCCGCTACCCTATCATTTGCACCGTTAAATTTTCTTGTCCTGAATTTAATGTGGACAAGAAAATGAACTCAGAGTACGACTACTGGGTAGAGTACAATGAGGAAGAATGGATCCTTGAGGGAAACGCAGTATTGCGTTAAACCGCATCAAAATTAAGAAGAGTTCCGAGCATATGCTTGGAACTCTTTTTTGTTATCGACATTCAAATCTATGGCGAACAAGCTTTTAATAAAAAAATGTTTTAGGTGCAACATTTAGGCTGCAACATCAGCAATATTCGGCAGGCTTACCGATAAAGCCATTCCTCGTATGCCCGTTTATTTCTTGCTGCTACGGACATCTCCTGTTTCCCTCTAAAGCTTTTATTTCCGGCAGGAGAGGAAGTTCCTCCCGCAACAGACGAATCGTGTGCACTTTTATTTTCTTTAAAGAAATTTATGCGTTCTATTGCCGTTAAATAACGCTTTTGCTCATATCCGGCTTTTTGGGCCAATTCTGTATACATTTGGGCTTGTTGGAAATCCGACTCGGCTTGGCTCAGCGTTTCGGCTGTTATTTTTACGGCATAATTTAAATCATATTTTAATTTAAACTTGGCAGTACGATTATATTTTTCGGCAGGCAGGCAGTCAACTATTCTTAAACTGTTCATATACAGTGCCAGCTTTTCCGGACAGCCTTTAATTTTTTTCAGATTTTCATCGTGCAAGACCTCTTTGAAGAAACCCAAAGCTGCCCATTCATAGTCTTTTGAAACACTTTGGTTTTGACGACGGCGACGGTTATATCCCAATTTAAGATCATGTATGCGGCATGCTTCCCGATTGTATTCTTCAAGCAACAGCAATTCCCGATATTCCGGAAGGCGGCGTTTGATATTATACTCCAAAATGTTTAACATCGCAAGGTTTTCGGGCGAGATATGCCGGCGATACCGCTCTATCCCTTTGTATATACGGCGGCATTGCCATTCTTCAAGTTCATCGTTCTCGTTAGCATCAATATCCGTCGCCTGCCTATAGGCTTCAAGGTTATCACAGAAATCTACGGCATCTGTCAATTCTTTATTTTGGGGAAGCGTTTCTTCAAAAATATCCAACTGCCGATTTTGTTCCAGACGATAGGCATAACGTTCACGGAAAATGGAAATTTCAGTATTTACAGGAATATTTTTATGATTTGCACAGCCGGCAACAGCACGGTTTATAATCCGAAAAAGCTCCGCATGACTGATATTCTCACCCATTGATTTGCCCTCTGCTGCATTATTTTTTTATATTATAACACAAATATCCCGCTTTTGCAAAGAAAATTTGCAAAAAACGGCAGCCTGTATCCAGTAGGGAGATATTGGGAACAAACAGCAATAAATTGGAACAGACGAGCCCATTTATTCTTAATACGGACTTGGCAGCCGCTGCAAACAGATTTCGATGCAGCAAAAAAATACGCCGGCTATAAGGCAGGGGCCGGCGTTGATATGTTACAAAATAATATTACCCGTTTTCGAGAATTTACTCGTTTTCGAGTATGATATCCCCCGTTTTAAGAAGGACAATCTTGTCTAATACCCATTTGTTAATTTGTTTTATTTTCTCATTTTCGATATTCAGGCGTTCGGCCATATCAATGATGAAATCTATTTCCTCATCATCCAGACCTCTGTCAGAATTTGCTAAATAACATAACTCTTTTATCAGCTGCAACGCTTTTTTACGCTCAGTAATCGTGCTGACCTTTGCCAAAACCTCTTCGCGATTCAGATTTTTCATGATGGCAACAATGTCTTTTTCGGGAATTTCATACATTTTGCCGATATTTTTCAAAAAATCTATCTCTTCTTTCGCTACCTTTTTATCTGAGCAGACCATACAACAAAAGCTCTCTACGAAAATCTTTTTCTCTTCCGGACTAAGGGTTGCAATATACTCATATTCCTGATTCATATTTTTTCTCCATAGCTTTTTATTGGTTGTACTATATAGCAATTTGTTTAAAATGCAGTAAATAAATGAAAACGGTGCATATCTAATAAAATGCATAATCTGAAAAAAATATGTTGACGCGAATAAAAACATAATGTAAACAAAATCAAGTTACGGAGTGTTGGCAGAGAGGTAATGCAGCGGATTGCTAATCCGTCATCCCGAATAAGGATGCACAGGTTCGAGTCCTGTACACTCCGCCAGTTAAAGGCCTGCTGTAAAAGCAGGCTTTTTTTGTACCTTATTTCCGTTTATAGAGATAATGCTGCCAATATGTTTCCAATTTATGCAGGCGCTGCCGTCGATATTTCAAATGCGGATAGTTTTTTGGCAGAGTCTGCGGATCTTATTTAGACAAAAATATTTAACTTTCTTTACTTTAATTTAAGTTTTTGCCGCTATATATAGTTGTGGGAAGTTATTTTTTTATTTTTGCAAGATGCGCAAAATAAGTATTGACAAAAATAATTAAAGGTGTCATTTATTATGTCAATAATAAGAAAGGAAACAAATATGATTAAGGCAACAATTAGCAACGAAACAAAGAGGAATGCTTTTGCCAAAGCCGGCGGCAGAAAGATTGCCGGCGGAATCTGCGTCAGCAAAGCAGCTGTACGCGGTTTGGTTATAAGCAACTACAAAACATTAGCGACAGGTATTTGTTCCGATAAAGAGATAAAGCATGACCTTAACAATGTTATCCTGTTTAAAAAGCAAAAAGAAGTCGCTTAAACATAAAAATCTGTTTTCAAAATATGCAAGAGCCCGATTGACCGGGCTTTTTCTTTGCTTTTTCATATTCACAGCTTTTTGAGATAAGGCCATCACCCGGCGGGAAAAATTCACCGGCCGCTTAATTTATGAAAAATTGCTTGCAAATGTACGGTAAATTTATATATTTACTGGTGAGAATTAATATTTAATAAGGAGAATATAATGCCTTTAGTTTCTATGCGTCAAATATTAGACCATGCTGCCGAAAACAATTACGGTGTTCCGGCATTCAACATTAATGACATGGAGCAAATTATCGCCGTTTTGGAAGCGGCTAAAGAAGTTAACGCTCCGGTTATTATCCAGACGTCTACAGGGGCGAGAAAATTTGCCGGCGACCCGATGATTCGCCACATGATTGCGGCCGGAATTGAAATGTATCCGGAATTGCCGATTTGTTTGCACCAGGATCATGGTTCATCTGTCGACATCTGCCAATCAGCTTTGGTTAACGGATATTCTTCGGTTATGATGGACGGTTCGTTGGAAGCTGACGGCAAAACTCCTTCTTCCTTTGAATATAATGTTCACGTTACCAAGGAAGTCGTTGCCCGTGCTCATGCCGTCGGCGCTTCTGTCGAAGGCGAACTCGGCGTTATCGGCTCTTTGGAAACCGGCAAAGGGGATAAAGAAGACGGACACGGCGCTGAAGGCGTTATTGATAAGAAACGTCTGGTAACGGATCCGGACGAAGCGGCTAAATTTGTAGCAGAAACCAACATTGATGCTTTGGCCGTCGCTGTCGGGACTTCTCACGGTGCATATAAGTTTACACGCAAGCCGACAGGAGATATTCTGGCAATTGACGTTATCGAAAAAATCCATGCGAAACTGCCGAATACGCATATGGTTATGCACGGTTCCTCTTCCGTTCCGCAGGAACTGCAAGATTTAATCAACGCTTATGGCGGTGCCATTCCGCAGACTTTCGGCGTTCCGGTCGAAGAAATCGTACGCGGCATTAAATCCGGCGTTCGCAAAGTTAATGTCGATACAGACTGCCGTATGGCCATTACGGGTGCTATCAGAAGATTGTTCGCGGAAAATCCGAAAGAATTTGACCCGCGCAAATATCTGAAGCCGGCAATCGAAGAAATGAAGAAAGTCTGCATCGACCGTTATGTTGCCTTTGGCGCTGCGGGAAATGCCGATAAAATTAAGCCGGTTCCGTTGTCAGTTATGGCAAAAAGATATGCTGCTTAATTATTGATAACAACAGCCAAAGAACAGTAAAAAAAGAGCCGTTTTTAAAACGGCTCTTTGATTTGTGCAAGAGGCTTGCTTTTATAAAGCAAGCTGTGTTTTTGGAAAGAATTATGCCGGAGACACAATCATAAACATCTGCTTGCCTTCCATCTTAGGGGCAGAATCGACTTTGCACAATCCGTCCAAATCTTCCAAAAGCTTATTTAAAATTTCTTTTCCCAAATCATTCGCGCTCATTTCGCGCCCTTTATAACGCATGGTAAATTTAACTTTGTCACCCTGGGCTAAAAATTTTTTTGCCTGTTTAACCTTGACTTCATAATCATGCGTATCAATCATCGGGCGTAATTTCAACTCTTTTATGCTCACGACCTTTTGGTTCTTTTTGGCTTCGTTCTTCTTCTTCTGCATTTCATATTTATATTTGCCATAATCAAGAACCTTGCAGACCGGCGGGGTTACCTGAGGCGAAATCTCAATCAAATCAAGCCCTACCTCCTGAGCTATTTTTAAAGCTTCCGCCAAGGAAACTACGCCTGCATTTTCCCCGTTATAATTAATTAAACGAACTTCTTTGGCTTTAATCTCTCTGTTAATGCGCGGCCCGTCATTTTCACGTACTGGCGCATTCGTGTTTTCTGTAGCTATGGTTGCCTCCAATTAAAATTAATGTTACATATAATATGATAATGTAACTTATTCCAGTTCGCAAGAAAAATCTTTTCGGGAATCGCGAAAAAACTTTCTGCTATAAGGACATTCCGACCATTTTTCTTTGCTGCAACAGCTGAATACCATCTATCGTGCGCCCCTTGTTCGTATAATATGAGGAATGGGCAAACAAAACTCCGCCTGTTTCCCGATTAAAATCTATGCCAACGAACCCCCGGCCGATTAATCCGTCAATCAGTTCAAAGCGATCAAAAGGGAGCATAATTCTCGGCTTAAAACAGGAAAGAACCGTTTCTTTCCCGAGAGGGCGGTGCAACAAAGATATTTTTCCTCCATCGGACGGATCTACCGCCGTCGCAAAAAGATTAAACCGCCCAGAAAAATATGGTGCCATATTCCATTTGTTTTTCCTGTCGACAATAGAGGTGCAATCTGTACATCCCATTTGTTCAGCCAATTTGAGACGATAGTTCACCATAACGGAATTTAAGGCATTGCCGCGATATTCCGGCAGAACAGAATCTGCTCCGAAAGAAGCTACCCGGCTTTTTCCTCCATTACGTTCCGCCCGAAAAAAATCATATTCGGCATTCGGTAATTCTTCCTGCAATTCCTGAAAATTTTCACATATTTTCAAATACGACATGCCTATCAGCGTATTCCCGACAAAAATTCCCGTGTAACGAAGATGGGGGTTATCAAATACGTTATAAAAGTACTCTCCCGAGTGTTTGTGAATAAAACACTCTTCACCTTTACGCAGATGCCGATAAATATTTTCCGAAAGCTTTCCCATTGCTTCGGCATCCGCAGGATTTAGAGGCCGCAGGATAAAGCGCACGGCTTTTTCAACGTTTTCTCCGTTCACTTTATGCAGTTTTCCCTGCCAAATTTCCGTTTCGTTTATCCGATAAACTTTAATTTCTGTTGCCATTTTTCTCACTTCATAAAAAAAGCGGGACAAAATCCCGCTCATTTCCCATTTATATTGTCATATCAAATTAACAACACAAAACCGACGGCGGAATATTATTTTTCCGGCGTTTTATTTTCAACAGTTTTGTATTTATATTTGCAGACATTATATTTCCTCAAAAAGTTGCGGATAATTTATTTCACATATGACAGTTTGTCAATGACTTTGTATAGTGAACTGACAAATAGGAGTTTTCTTTATGTTTGATATAAGAAATATTACAGAAGATGAGGCAAAAAAACAACTGGAATATCTGGCAAAAGAGATAGAAAAAGCTGATATTGCCTATTATCAAAATGATGCACCATACCTTGACGATGCCGCTTATGACAAGCTGCGCCGCCTGAATAATGCCTTAGAAGCAAAATTCCCAGCGCTTATCCGCAACGACAGCCCGTCCAAACGCGTCGGGGCAATGGTTAAAAGCGAATTTAAAAAAGTCGAATTGAGTGTTCCGATGCTTTCTTTGGCGGATATTTTCAGCGAAGAAGAACTCAAAGACTTTATTATGAGCATTAAGCGCTTTTTAAACAGCAGCGATGACATCATTTTTACTTCCGAGCCTAAAATGGACGGCTTGTCTTTTTCAGCCTTATACGTCAACGGTATTTTTACACGGGGGTCAACCCGCGGAGACGGCAAAATCGGGGAAGACATTACAGAGAATTTGAAAGCTATCCGTGGCTTTCCCCTATTTTTAAATAAAGAAGCGCCGGAAGTTTTTGAAGTCCGCGGCGAAGTGTTTATGTCAAAAGCCGATTTTTTAGCACTAAACCAAAAAAACGAAGAAGAACATAAAAAAACGTTTGCGAATCCGAGAAATGCCGCTGCCGGTTCATTGCGCCAGCTGGATACGCGCATTACGAAAGAACGGCGGCTCAGCTTTTTGGTCTATACTTGGGGTGAGGTTTCCGAAATTCGTTGGAAAAGCCAGGTTGAATTTCTTGAATACGTCAAAGAGCTCGGCTTTCCGGTTAATCCTTACAATAAAGTATGCCGTAATGAGCAGGAACTTCTGGACAGTTTTGAAACGCTTATGGAGAATCGGGCCGATTTGCCATACGATATTGACGGCATTGTTTACAAAGTCAATGATTTGGAGCTGCAAAAACGCCTCGGCTTTCTGACACGGACACCGCGCTGGGCGATTGCCCATAAATTTCCTGCGGAACAGGCTATCACGCGATTAAACAATATTCGCGTCCAAGTGGGAAGAACAGGTGCTTTGACACCGGTTGCAGATTTGGAGCCGGTTAATGTCGGCGGAGTTCTGGTGTCGCACGCAACCCTGCATAACGAAGATGAAATAAAGCGCAAGGATATCCGCATCGGCGATATGGTTATCATTCAGAGAGCCGGCGACGTTATTCCTCAAGTCGTTTCAGTCTTGACGGAAAAAAGAAGTACTGAATTGCCGGAGTTTCAATTCCCGACCGTTTGCCCAGAATGCGGCGCCCATGCCATCCGCGAGGAAGACGAGGCAGTTCGGCGCTGTACGGGAGGCCTTTCCTGCCCGGCACAAGCCGTAGAACGCCTGAGGCATTTTGTATCTCGCGAAGCTTTTAATATTGAGGGGTTAGGCGACAAGGTTATTGACGAATTTTACAAAGAAGGGATTATAAAAACGCCGTATGACATCTTTACCTTAGAAGAAAGAAACAAGCCGGCAGATTTATTTTCAGCTTCTCAGTCGTTAAACTTGGAGAACAGAGAAGGCTGGGGAAAGAAATCGGTCAGCAAGCTGTTTGACGCCATTAATAAGAGTAAAAGCATCAGCCTGCAAAAGTTCATTTATGCCTTAGGCATACGGCAGGTAGGAACGGCAACGGCATATCTTATTGCCAAACATTACCACACTTTTACGGCATTTATGAGTGCAATGGTACAGCAGGATTTACAGCTGCTGGTCAGTATTGACGGCATCGGCCCGGCAATGGCTAAAGATATTGTTGAATTTTTCAAAGAAGAACATAATCTTGCCGTCATTAACGACCTTTTGAGCGTTATCAGCATTGAAGAGTTTGAGGGGATTACCAATACGACATCAGAAATTTTCGGCAAAACGATTGTTTTTACCGGAACACTGACAACACTTACGCGCAGCGAAGCCAAAAGCAAGGCTTTGGCCTTTGGCGCGAAAGTTGCAGGGTCGGTGTCAACCAATACGGACTATGTCGTTGCGGGAGAAAATGCCGGTTCAAAGCTGAAAAAAGCGCAGGAACTTGGCGTAAAAGTGATTACGGAAGAAGAATTTAACCGGATTACGGCTTAACAGCAAAGTCCATTGTCTGGCTAAAAGCGAGCAGTTTCGGATAAGAAGAGTTATTTGATATTTTTTCTACGCTTGTAAAATACTTTGTAAATATCAATAAAGACGACATTGAAAAATATCGGCAGGACTGACATTACAAAAATCAGAGAGCTTGTTTTATAAGTAACGTCAATAAAATATGACAGAGCAAACAGCCCGCTCATAACAACTGCACAAAAGACAAAATTCCAATAGTTGCCTTGTGTCTTTTTGTAAGCATCTATGATTGAGCGGCTTTTTCCTATCAGCGATGATAACCAGGCAAGATACGGCCGGCTTATCGTATACGGAGACAACAGCAGCATTAATACATAAAACAGCGTTTTCCCCGGCAGGGAATTATGGCTTTGCAAAACAGCCATATATTGCTCAAAAAATTCCAGATATTTCTCCCTAAAACCCATAAATAATGGAATGTATGGAGCAATTACCAAAACCAAATAAATTATAATGTTAATAAACATAATTTTGCTGGCGGGAATCAAGCCGTTAAAAATGCGAATTAGAGAAAAATAAGGCGGATGCTGCTGAATATGACGGACAAACACGCACCAAAACACATAGTAGGCAACAAGCCACAGGATGCTCAGCGAATTGGTCCAGCCATTTGGAATCTGCCTAAAGACAACCAGAAAAGCAAAATTTGCCAAACACCACAATAAAAATGTACGCTTGAAGAGCAGTATAAATTTTATACTGCTCTTCAAAACGCACCACAGAGAAAAACTTCTCATTTCCGCAGCGGCAGATTTAAGCTTCGTCTTCTTCAAAACCTTCCTCTTCTTCTGCATTCGGATCATAGTCTATACCTAATTTAGACAGGATATCCTCATTTTCATCAGTACGCTGAGCAACAATCCAGTCCGGAACCCACGGAGAATGCGGGAGCTTTGACATTGCCAGCATTTTCTTGTCCAGATAAAAACGCGGCGCGTCTGCCATAATCGGCGTATCAATCGAGCCTTGCATCAGCACGACCTGTTTCAGCATCGGCAAACTCAACAAGTCATTGGCACTGATGGCTGAAACGCCCTGCAACTGATAGCTGACGTTTTTGGCAAACGGATTATATTCTTTGGCAAGGCTGCCTTCGTTTCGGCTGTAGGACGTAGTCTGCACCGTTTTATTGCCAATCATTTTGGAAAAACGCTGTGCCGTCTGTTCGTTGTTCTGTGACAGAATAACCTTGCAGGCAGTTGTAGATATAACTGTTTCCAAGTCGTCTTTACCGTATTTTCCGGAAATCTGACCCAAGTCTTGCCCAATCAGCAGATACGAAACTTTTTGTCCGCGGCCGACCGCCGGCCCGTCAATAACCGCTTTCAGCTTCGGCATCTGCGGGAACTCGTCAAGCACGAACAAAGTCGGGAAAGGCCCCATTTTACCGTCAGTACGATTAACAGAATTCGGCGGATTTGAAATAAGATAAGCGCTCATCAGGTCAACAAATGTCGCGCTAATCGGGTTCAACGCCTGAGCGTCCGTCTGGTTAACCGAAAGGTAAACGGAAATCGGCTTCCATTCGCCGGTTACCGGATCCTTCATACCACGCAAATCTTTAAACTGAATATCGGAAAAGCTGGTACGGGCCACAACTGCTGAGTTTTTGAAAATACCGATACCGGTAAGACCGGTAGAAAGGACGGATCCCCGCTCTTTATCCGGCATGGCGCTCAAAGCGCTCAATTCGGTTACGCAGCGGCGGGAATACCCATAGTTATTTGCTTCTTCCACCGCGGCGTCCAGCAAATCGCGCATAGGGTCTGCCATAGCGGCCATTTGGTCGCCTTCTTCCAGGCGGCGTTTAATTTCATTGCTCTGTTCAATCTGGGACGAAGTAATCCATTCCAGAATCATCGCCAGACAGGGCTCGTGGTTAATCCATTTTTCCGGCAGCAGGTTCCAGGTTCCGACAGGCAGATAATTTTCAATCGTCAGATTTCCGTTCTGCAAGTCCTGAATTGCGCGCGCGGCATTAGCCCGCAAACCGCCGATGCTCATTTCGTCGTAAAGCTTTATCAACTCGGCTTTGTCTTCGGCTGTCATTGAGCCTTCATAAATTTTCTGTATAAAGCGTTCATTAGCCAAAGCCCGTTCGCATTTGGAAGAGATAAAATGGATAAAGCCGCAGAGCGCGCTTCGACCGGTTTTTGACCAGTGCGGGTCAGCGCCGCCCTTGGGGTCTTCCACCAGCGTGTTGCACATAGAATCGACATACAAATCGCGTTCCGGCCCCGGTGCAGGGAGCGCTCCCGGAGACAGCGGATTCCAACTCGGATAGTATTCTCCAGTTGCCGGATTGTCTTCCTTACCCCAGTTAATGACAAATACAGGGCCAACCTTGTTTCTCGCACCTGTCGTCTGGTAGCACAACTCCGGTTTCGGGTCGTTTACAATAATGCTAAGCCCTTCGGAATTAAAAATTGTCGGAATAACGACACCGGCAGTTTTACCGGTTCCCGGAGGCGCACAACACAGGGTTGACAGCGTTTCTTTCAGTTTCAGCATTTTACCCTGAAATTTACCGACCACCATACAAAAACCGTCAAATCCGAGCAGCGGCATTTTTTCAATATCGCGCAAAGTAGCAATGTGCGCCGACCCGTGAATATTCGATTGGAATTTATACGGACACTTTATGCCGCCGATAATCAAAATCAACGGAAAAGAAATAAACGGCAGAATCGGCGGCCATAAACTTATTTTAAACTCGCCGCTGTAACGATAAACCTTTTTGAACCATTTCAGATACCAGTCCCACAAAAAACCAAAGTCCGCAAAAGACTTTTTCAAAAACAAACCTGCTATTTCCACACTCTTTTTGGAAATACCGTTTTGCATAAAAAATGCCAGAATCGGGGCGATATACATGAAAACAACCGTAACAACGACCGCAATGGCGAACGTTATTGTCATCCACCGGACGGCGTTGTCATATTCTTCCCATTCTTTTCCTCTTTCTTTTGCCATTTTTTCTTACCTCAATAATAACAATTATGCCAGACTGCGAATAAGTTTCTTAAGTTTTTCAAGCGTATTTTTATCCGTTTTTTCCTCACAATTATCCAATGACTTTGAAAACAGACGGATTTCTTTCGGGCTGCCCCGGTTTATACGCGTTACATTTACGTTCATATTGTTCCAGATTTCAAACATATCCTCGGCGTTAATAATATTGCCGGCCTGAATGATAACATACGCGATGATTTCAAAATTCATATCTCCGACAGCCAGTTTGGTCTTTAAAATATCTCTGGCCACATCAATCTTTCGTACCGGAGAAATGCGGTGGCTGCTTTCCGAAAACCATAACGGCTCTTCATCATTGAACTTTTCTTCATCCGCCAGCCAGTCGCCGGCTTCTTTATCAATCAGGCATAAAAAGAGTTGATTTTTGGAAACGCCGATGTAATCGATTGTCGTATTTTTGATAATCGCCGAAGGGATGACGTCAAATCCCTTTTGATTAAGAACATCCAAAACCGGAGTATGGGATTCCTTAATCGGCATAGCCTGAGCGGCAGGCATATCTGCGGATTTGTTTTTGGGCTGGGCATTGTCTTTTTTATTATTCTGCGGTGATGATTTTTCCTGGTTTTTTGAAGGTGCCGGGGTGTTTTTAGGCTTTTCTTCAACAACCGCCGCAGGAACGGTTTCAATCGTTTTCGGCTCGTCAACCATAAGCGCCGAAGGAATGGAATCGTCGATATCCGGCTTCTTATCTTTCTTTTCAAAATCAAAATCCAAGTCAAAATCATCATCGTCAAAATTAAACAGAGCATGGTTAATCGGCGCTTCCGGCTCTTTTTTGCCCGGCGTATAGGAAGAAGTACGTCCGGCAGACGACGTCATCAAATTACTGTTTATATTTGACTGCATTAAAGTCGCAGACGGCAGCGGCGGACGTTTGACCGGGGCTTTTTTGATTATCGGCGTCTTTTTAACAACTTTTGTTTCTTCCGCAATGGACTTTTTCTTAACAACTACCGGAGGTTTGGTTTTTAAGGTTATTTTGCGGAAAAGATACAGAGGGCTTAAGAATACTTTTTTCAGCAGGCGCTCCCACTTTACAAGGCATAACCCTACCCAGCCGGCAAGCCACAGCGGAATCGAGCTGGCTATAATCATAAAAAAGCCCAGTTCTGAATTTGTCATAGGCGCTCCGCTGTTCCACTTATAACTCAAAAGGCGCCAGTGTTCGGATAAAAAGATGTCAAAATGCCAGTTTATAAGCAAAACCACCCTGATGCCATCTATGAAGACAATACTCCATAAATAGCCGACTATCAGTGTTTTTAGTATTATTATCAGCGGTTTCAAGTTCTTCTCCGGCTTTTATTTTCCCATTATATCCATTGATTGGTTAACAAGTAATTATTGTTTTTCATTTTCTTCAATTTTTGCAGCTATCTGCCGGCGCAGATTTTGCGAGGCATGGCCGGCACTTTTGTTCCCTCCCTGCTTTTCCACTTTTTCGGCGATAATCTCATCCAGCGTTTTATCCTTCCCGCCAAGATTTTTGATTGAAACGTGTTCAACTTCCATAGTTTTAGGACGGGTTATACGGCGGTACAGTTTAACCAACGGATTAAGCAAAAACTTCACCAGACCGTACTTATACAGCTTATAACTCAAAACCAGCCATATTACGGGCATTAAAAACAAGAACAGCCCCAAGCTGCAATCCCGAAACGTATTAAATACGCCGCCGTTTTCCCAGTAATCATACAAAATCCGGTAAGATTCCCGATTGAAAATATCAAAATTCCAGATAAATTTAAACAATTCCCGGCAAATATACCCCAAAACGACAAAAACAACTGCACAAACCGTAAAAAATTTTATCAATTTTTCCACTTTTGCCATTTATCTTCTCCTTAGCGACCCAACCGATAATCTTTTATAGCTTTAGAAAATTGTTTTTCCGTTAATACGAATTCATCTTTTTGGGCTGCAGGAGCTTTTGATGATATTTTTTCGCCTTCAAGCATAAAATCATTTATCGCCGTATCAATTTTTTCTACGGATGCTTTGGCGTTTTTACGTTTTTCCCCAGCATTTATTTTGCCTTTCAGGCCTTCTTCAATGACTTTGTCCGTCGCTTGCTTGGCCTCCTTGCCGGCATTATTTACAGAACTAAGGTATTCTTTAATAGTTTCCTTGACCTTTTCCGGGTCATCCACATAAGCTTCATGAATTTTATCAATATTTTCCATAAGCCTCTTATATTTTTCCTGGCCGCGTTTTCTGATATGTTCTTTTATGATGTCTTCGTCGTGGCCGGCACCCTCGGAAACCTTCCGTAGCTCCTTGGCTTTTTTTATGATATCTTTTTTTACTTTCGAAATATCTCCAGTTTTTTCAAGAAGAGCATTTATTTCTTGAATTTTTGCAGAAACGTCTTTGCAAACAGCGTTGTCTCCCCCGGTTTCTTCAGACAGGGCATTGATTTTCTCCGTTACCTCCTGCTTGCTGCAATTATTCTTTTTCAACGTTTCATCCAAATCTGCCAATTTTTGGGAAAATTCAGGAGAAATCGTATTTTTGGCATCGCTGACAACTTCTTCTACCGTAGCCAAACGAACTGCGAGCATAAACAGTTTTTCCTCTTTGGCAAAACGCCCTTTGACGGTTTCGGCACTGCTTCCCAAACCGTACTTATGCATAAATTTGGCTTCTTCAGAGTCGGGATTTTCTATTGCCTTGGCATGAATTTGCTGCAATTTGGGATAAAATGCCGGCATTTTTCCCCAAAGTTTCCATTCAGGCTGGATTCCGTTTGCGCTTTTTTCCAGATTTTCGTTTAATTCTATCAGCTTATCTTTTTCTTTGGCAAAGTTTTCCATACGGCTTTTATACAATTCTTCGCCCAACATATATATGGTTTTCGGCTTTTTTTCAGTCGTAGTTTCAACCGTACTGCCGCCGGATTTGTACGGCGAAAACAGTACCCATTCGGCAAAATCCAGCGTATTGTCGACAACCGTATCTATTGTCCAGGCATAAAAAGCCATAATACAGTCATTCCAAAAAACTTCCATAATATCATCGCCGCCGGATTTTCCCTTGGTTCCACCGCGGTCGCGTTTGGGGGGCGTTATGCCGCCTTTAGGTTTTGAGCCCTTGGTTTCCGTTTTTTCTTTCGGGGCTTTGGTATCAAATTCGCCTAAAGACACATCATCATACGCCCGCGAGATACCATCGGGAATTCTTTCGGGACGACGCGGTTCCGGTGTATCCCGTCCGTTTTCAGGCTGTGCAGGAGCGTCCTGATTGTTACTGCTGCTGTCCCCTGTATCGTTTCCGCCCGTTCCCGTATTATCAGTTCCTGCTGACGGAGACGGCGTCCCGGTTTCCGGCGGCTGCCCGGCAGGCGCACTGCCATTTCCGGTTTCTGCCCCGGCTCGGGGAGGAACACTAATCAAATTAGCCTCTGTAGCTTTTTCCATATCTTCTATATTTTGCTTTAGTATCCGGTCCAATTTGTTTATTTGGGATTGCTCAGCCATTTTTGCCTCCGATTTTTATGCTTTTATGTTATATTAGCATAAAAACCGCAGGTTGTCTACTTTAAACCGTTCCGCTATCAGGCAAATTTTATTAAACTTTAAGTTTTTTTATAAAATGCCCGATTTTTTGATTTGCTTTTATTCCGTCTTCGGGCGTTACTTTTATCAATCCGAAAAATTTGGGCCGGATTTTTTCAAATTCTATCGGAGAAAACATAGCCGGATTCTTTACCAAGGCATTAAACGAGCCGTCGGGATCTTTTTGTGCAACCCGAAAGTAATTTCCTATCAACCGCTCCGCATCTACCGGAAAATCTTTTTCTTTCAATTTTTTGATAAACAGGGCTTTTCGTTCCTGAAGTTCCATATATTCTTCATACAATTCCCGCTTTATCCGATTTTTTTGCAAAATTTCTTTTTTTTGCTCATAGCTGACCTCGCAAATTTCCAGATTTATAAGAATTTCAACGTACGATATTATGGCAAGCTGCATATCCGTATCGTTCAGCGTTTCGGCAAAAGCGAGATATTCTTCATCTCCGGCATCTTTGGAGAGCCGTTTCATATTTTCAGGATCATATTTATTCATAATATCCCAGCATGCCAGCAGATATTGGGCAATTTTTTTGCCAATACTGGGCTTATAGTTCGGATACAGCATATCTTCTTTGTAATCGGTACCGGGTACTTTAAGATTTTTTTTGTCAGCCATTGCAACTATGCCATCCTGAAAATTGGCAACCGCACGCGCTAATTCCTGCTCTTCCTGTTTCAGCCTGTTTGCGGCAGTATCGTCGGCCTGAATATTTTCCGGCGCGGTTTCGGGAGCGGCAGATACAGACTGAACTTCGAGACCGGACAAATTATCCACCTCTGTCGGCTGTGCGGCATTTTCCACAGATTCCGCATTGAAAGATGTCTGCTGCGGCTGTGCGGCCGGTGTGTTTTCGGACGGAACAACCGGCGAAGTCAAGAAGCTGTCAAGACCGCTGCCCGAACTTTCAAGAAAACTGTCCAGACTATCTTCCGTTTTTTTATTATCTGGTTTTGCGGCTGGTTTATCCTGATTTATAAAATCATTCAAAAGCTTGGCAAATTCATCTTCCAAACTTGTGTCTTTGTTATTTTTCTTTTCCTCCGCCGGCATATCCGCAGTCAAAAAGGCATCAAGAGAATCATCATTACTCATGGGCTTTCTCCTTTTTCAGAACAATTTTCAAAATCTCCTGCCGGGCATTTTCGTCAACGATAACTAAACTCTCTTCATAAGGCGATGCCATTAAAAAATAAATTTTTCCCTCGGCTATCCTGACATCTTTTACTTCGGCATTTTCAGGAACTTTCAGCACTATTTCGGTGGAAACCGGAACACCGGAAATACCCGTTTTCTTATTCAGGATTTTCAAAAACACAAAATAAGTGCACAAAACGATACAGGCACCCAGCAATATGGCAATATATTTGGCTATTTTAACGTTTGACATCATTATACCCTTGATTTTATCTTATCTTATGGTTTATTTTAGGCGGTATATGTGAAAATATATTTAACAAGAACCCCTATGGACAGCGAAAATAATAAAGTTTTTTATACAAATCCGGTTGAAGCTTCGCAGGCTTCTCTCCGTATTGACAAATATATAGCCGGTGAAATCCGGGATTTTTCGCGCGCTCAGGTGCAGAGGCTGATTGAAGAGGGATTCGTTTTTGCAGATGATGAAGTTATCTTGGATAAAAATCACAAAACACGAATTGGAGACGTCTATCAGGTAAACCTTCCGGAACCCAAGGAAGCGGCACCGCAGGCGGAAAACATACCGCTTGACATTCTCTATGAAGACAGTGACCTGATTGTCGTGAACAAACCGGCAGGAATGACAGTTCATCCGGCTGTAGGCGTTTATACGGGCACATTGGTTAATGCCCTTTTGTATCATTGCCGGGATTCTCTATCCGGAATCGGCGGCGTAGCAAGACCCGGTATTGTCCATCGTATTGACAGAAACACGAGCGGCATTCTGGTTGCGGCAAAAAACGACATTGCCCATCGCGGTTTAGCCGAACAGTTTTTTTACCATACCATTGAGCGGACTTACTATGCTGTCGTTTACGGTATTCCCTCGCCCGAACAGGGAACAATCACGGGCAATATCGCCCGAAGCCCTTATGACCGTAAAAAAATGGCCATTGTACAAAATGGCGGCAAAACAGCAACAACCCATTACAAAACCATTGAAACTTATAAAAAGGCGGCGGCCTTGGTGCAATGCAATCTGGAAACAGGACGGACACACCAAATACGCGTCCATATGTCTTCTATCGGTTGCAATTTGGTCGGCGACGATGTATATACAAAAGCAAAAAAAAGTACCATTAATTTGCCTGAACCATTAAAATCCTTTGTCAATACTTTTCCGAGGCAGGCGCTCCACGCCTATTCTCTCGGGTTTGAACATCCGATAAACCACCAGCGCCTGTCGTTTACTGCCGATTTTCCCGAAGATATGCAAAATCTTATAGAAAATCTGAGAGTTTTTTAACAGCGTCTTCAGAACGCAAGGCATATATCTTTTAGTTTAGCAACTCCTTAAAATTGCTTAATAAATTATTAAAAATAATAAAACTATTGTCTAGGTTGTGGAAAAAATTTTACAGTTATAAACTCGCGTCAGTCAACTTTTAGGAGAAGAATCATGAAAGAACAACTTACTCTAAATGGACTTGACTTTTCACCCGAAGAAAACCTTTCCCGTTATCTGCAATCTATCAAAAAATTTCCCATTTTATCATCCGAAGAAGAATACGATTTAGCACTAAGATATCAACAAAGCAAAGACAAAGAAATAGCCTACAAATTAATCACATCACATTTGCGGCTGGTGGTTAAGGTTGTTTCAAAATACCGGGGCTATGGTTTGCCTGTCGGCGAAATGATTTCCGAAGGCAATATCGGCCTGATGTATGCTATCGACAAATTTGCCCCTGAAAAAGGCTTTCGCTTTTCCACTTATGCCCTATGGTGGATTAAAGCTTCCGTACAAAAATACATTCTTAATTCCTGGTCGCTGGTCAAATTAGGTACAACAGCGGCTCAGAAAAAACTTTTTTTCAATCTCAGAAAAATAAAAAACCGCCTGAATTTAATTGACGACAGAGAACTGTCGCAGCATGTTTTGAAAGATATCGCCAAATCTCTCGACGTCAGCGTTCAGGACGTAACCGATATGAATATGCGCCTGAAATCGCATGACGGCTCTTTAAATGCCATTATTGACGGAGATTCCGACGGAACAACCGAATGGCTGGATTTTATTTCAGACAATAAGCCAAATCAGGAAGAAAGCCTTGCCCACTCCGAAACCGTCAAATACCGCCGGCAAATGTTTAATCAGGCACTTTATGTCCTGAACAAACGCGAAAAAGACATTTTGTTCAAACGGCGTTTATACGAAAAAACCATTACGCTTGACGATTTAAGCAAAACCTACAATATTTCAAAAGAAAGGGTCAGGCAGATTGAACTTAACTCCATAAAAAAGATTACAAAGGCTATAGAACTAATGCAATAAGTCTTGAAAGTCATCCATTGCTTATTATCTATTTTGCAAACCTAATCAGGAAATAAGGATAGAGGGCTATGGAGAATAAAAACGAACGTTTTGTTTATATATTATTGTTATTAATATTATGTCTGGCTTCTTTCGGATTAGGATTTTATATGTTTAAAATGTCTGATGCCAAAGAAGCCAGGCCGGTTCCCGTTAACGACAGCATTACTTTAAACGCCAAGCCGATTATGCCGGGCGACGTTACGGTAACAAACAGCTATGTCGGCTATGCCGAAGCTATCAATCAAGTGCAGATTATCCCTTACATCAGCGGTTATCTGCAAGAAATCCCCGTGAAAGCAGGACAATTTGTCAGAGAAGGAGAACTTCTTATTACCATTGAACCCAATGAGTACAAAGCGAAACTTGACGCCGCAGAAGCTTCTGTCTTACAAGCGGAAGCAGCTTTTGCTTACAATCAAAATTACTACGACAGGGTTCAAAAGTCCGGCAAGAAAGCTTTTTCCGAAATTGAAACAGACAATGCCAGAAATAATTTTCTGCAGTCGCAGGCAGCATTAAAAAATGCAGAGGCCAACCGCGCTTTGGCTCAGGTTAATTACGGATACACAAAAATTAAAGCTCCCATTTCCGGACTTGTCGGAAACTTTACGCTAAGCCCCGGAGACTATGTTTCTCCGGGAAACGGGACTTTGTTAAACATCGTTCAAACAAATCCTATACGGGTTGTTTTTTCCCTGACTGACGCAGAATACCTTAATATGGCACAAAGTGAAAAAAACTTGTTCAATGACAGCATTATCCGGCTGAAGACGGCAAACGGCAAAATTTTTCCCTATTCCGGAGAATTTAAATACACTGACAATGAAATCAATAAGACTACCAACTCTTTGGCTGTTTACACTTATTTTAAAAACGATAAAAATGAACTTCTGCCAAATTCTTTTGTAACGGTGGAAGTCGAAAAAATTTTTAAAGACAGTGTTATTCTCGACAAGAACTTTATAAAAATGGAAACAACGGGAAATTTTGTCGTCATAGCAAGAAACAACGCCATTACAAAAGTCAAAGCTGATATTATTGCCGATAAAAATAACCAATATGTCCTCAGAAATACTTTTAATGCCGGCGACTTGCTGATATTGGACGATGTTTCAAACCTAAAAAGCGGTGCGAACATCCATTTTGACATTATTAATTAATTTCCGACACGGGAGTTTATGGCCATGTTTTCTAAATTTTTTATAGACAGACCTCGTTTTGCCATGGTTATCTCAATCATTATGATTATTCTCGGCGTCCTGGCAATTAAAATTCTGCCGATTTCACAATTCCCAAGCATTACTCCGCCACAGGTTACCGTCAAAACAACCTACCTCGGCGCTAATGCCCAAGTTTTGACCGATACGGTCGCCATACCGATTGAAAACCAGATGAATGGCGTTGAAGATATGCTGTATATGTCATCTACTTCTGACGATAACGGTTCCTATACGCTTACGGTTACGTTTGACATAGGAACAGATCCGGATATTGCGCAGGTTAAAGTACAAAACCGCCTGCAACAGGTTAACAGCGAACTTCCTGCCGAGGTTACCAAAGAAGGGCTTGACGTTTCGACGGAAAATGCAGACATACTGGCTCTGATTGCCTTGCGTTCGCCCAATAATTCATATGATGATTTGTTTTTAAGCAATTATGCTTATACTAATATAAAAAACCCGCTGTCCAGACTTTACGGCATTGGACAGGTACAAATCTTCGGCCCGCAATACAGCATGCGCATCTGGCTTGACGTTGACAAAATAACGGCGTTAGGCCTGAGCAGTGCCGATGTTATTGCTGCCGTACAAAATCAAAATGTTCAGGCTGCGGTCGGAAGCATAGGCTCGGCGCCCAGCAGCAAAGACACCAATCTTGTTTTGACTCTGACTGCGCAGGGGCTGCTCAACAGCGTTGAAAACTTCTCCAATATTGTTATTGCTACCTCTGAAAGCGGCGGAGTTACATATTTGAAAGACGTTGCACGGATTGAACTGGGACGGGATTCCTACAACATTAACTCAAAATATGACAACGCTCCGGCGGTTATTATAGCCTTGAACCAAACGCCGAATACCAACGCCCTGCAAACGATGGATGCCGTACAAAAGGAAATTGATGAACTTGCTCAAACTTTTCCAAAAGATATGGAGATAAAAGTTGCTTATGATTCAACGGATTATGTACGGGCGTCCATATCCGCCATTGTAGAAACGCTGTTTATCACTTTCGGGCTGGTTATTCTGGTTACGTTTCTTTTTTTGCAGAAAATAAAAACAACATTAATCCCGCTGATAACAATTCCGGTTTCTTTAATCGCTACGTTCGTTATTATTTATATTCTTGGATTTGATATTAACATCTTAACGCTATTTGCCATGATTTTGGTTATCGGACTGGTTGTCGATGATGCCATTATCGTGGTTGAACGCGTACAATATCTTATGCTTAACGAAAACCTTCCGGCTTATGAGGCTTCAGTAAAAGCCATGCAGCAAATAGGAAGCGCCATTGTCGCGACAACTTTCGTTCTGCTTGCCATTTTTGTTCCGGTCGGATTGATGGCGGGCATCACGGGAAAGATTTATCAGCAATTTGCCGTTGCCATCGGTACATCGGTCGTTTTTTCCGCATTCAACGCTTTGACACTCAGTCCGGCATTATGTTCCATTTTTCTTAAAAATGAAAAGGAAAGCCGGGGGCGTGGCTTTTTTAAACTGTTTAATGACGGGTTAGATAAATTCAAAAACGTTTATATTAAAGTCGTCGGCTTTTTTTCCCGTTATCTGCTGTTTACGGTTCTTATTATTGCGGCCGTTATCGCCGTTATCGGATTATACTTTAAATTTACGGCAACATCTTTTCTGCCGGAAGAAGATCAGGGCATTATTTTTGCAAACGTGCAGCTGGATACGACTGCCAGCATTAACCAGACGAATGAGATTCTGGCTGATATGAGCCGTAAAATTTTGCAGATGGACGGGATTAAATATGTTATTACCGTCGCCGGATACAGCCTGCTGGGAGGCAGCGGGGAAAATGTCGCTCTTGGCGTTATAGGACTGGAAGACTGGTCCAAACGCACGACCAAGGCTCTTTCTATTGAAGGTATCACCGGTTCTTTAAGCCAAAAATTCGGCTCCTATAAAAATGCCGAGCTTAACTTTTTTGCCCCGCCGTCCGTTCCCGGAATCGGACAAAGCAACGGTTTGTCCTTAGAATTGGTGGCAACCAATACCGATGCTACACCTCAAGATTTGGATAAAGCGTTAAAACAATATCTCTACGCGGCGAACAGCAGTCCGGAGATGGCTTATGCTTTCAGTACATTTACCGCAGATACGCCGCATGTTTATCTTAATATAGACCGGACGAAACTGCAATCTTACGACATTCCGGTTTCAGCCCTTTATAATACACTGCAAAGCAATTTGGGAGCAACATATATTAACAACATCACGTTGAGCGGACAAGTCAACAAAGTTATCCTGCAGGCCGATTTCAATTATCGCCGCAGCATAGAAAGCATCAAAAACCTTTATGTTAAATCCAATAACGGCAGTCTGATAAAAATAGACAGTTTTGCCAATGTTTCTACGGAAATTTCGCCCAAAATCATCTACCGCTATGATTTATATACCGCCGCGGCCATCACGGCGCAGGCTGCAGAAGGCATTAGCAGCGGACAGGCAATGGATACCATGGAGAAACTGGCTGAACAGGTTTTGCCGCAAGGCTTTTCCATCGACTGGACGGCTCTTTCTCTGCAGGAGGCTGAAACGCGCGGACTGGTGGGAGCATTGATTACTCTGGCCGTCATATTCTGTTATTTGTTTTTGGTTGCTTTATACGAAAGCTGGATGCTGGCATTTTCGGTTATGTTTTCCACTGTCTTCGCTGTTCTCGGCGCTTTTCTCGGATTACACCTGTTCGGTCTTCCTCTCAGTATTTATGCTCAACTCGGCATTATCCTTCTTATCGGCCTGGCAGCGAAAAATGCTATTTTAATCGTCGAATTTACCAAAGACTACCGAGAACATGGCTTTAGTATTCTGGAAGCTTCGGAGAAAGGAGCCGGCGAAAGATTCCGCGCGGTTCTGATGACGGCGATGACGTTTATCCTCGGCGTTTTTCCGATGGTTATTGCCACAGGCCCCGGAGCAAGCTCGCAAATATCAATCGGTGTTACCGTATTTTTCGGCATGATTGCGGCAACTCTGGTCGGCATTATATTTATTCCGGCATTATTTGCTCTGTTCGAAAGCATAAAAGAATATTTTTACCCCGCACCGGCTAAAAACAATCTTGATACATCTTCTTCTCCCACTGAACCCCGTTCAGAGCTTTCAGAAGAGAACGCAAAGTCTGATTTACAACCTTTGGAGAAGAATACAAAAACTGATTTATCGCCTTCTGAGGAGAATGCAAATGCATAAATATCATATTTTTTTACTTTCATTTCTGCTCGGATCATGCCATGTCGGCGAAGAATACCACCATACGGAAATTATTACACCGTATGATGTTCAAGAAAATCTGAATCTGAAAAAAAACGGAAATTCTGTCAGTTCTGCCTGGTATGAGATTTTTAAAGACAGTGATTTAAATACACTGATTAATCACGCTTTAAATAATAATTTTACGATACGGCAGGGAATAGAGCGCCTGCAACAATCCCGCTATTCCCTGATGATTAATGCCAAAACCAGTTACCCCATGATTGATGCAAACGGTGAATATAATTTCAGCAAGGCCAGCGACAATCAGGATTATTCGTATGACATAAATGCCTTTAAAGTCGGATTGGATGCCTCCTGGGAGCTGGATATCTGGGGAAAAGGGAAATATATTACCGAACAATATTATGAGCTTATGCATAATTACCAGTATACTCTGCTAGATTTAAAAGTTTCCATTACCGCAGAGGTTACCGGCAATTACATCGGGCTGCGGGAAGCTCAGGAAAAACTGTTTATTGCACAAAAGAATCTGGCATTACAACAAGATATTCTGCAAACTGTCCGAGATAAATATACCGCAGGAATTGCCGACGAACTGGCTCTAAATCAGGCCGAATATGCCGTAGAAACGACAAAATCCAGTATTCCGCCATTAACACAGCAAATTGAAAGCTATAAAAACGCTATTGCCGTCTTATTGGGCGTTCTTCCCAGCAATCTGCCGATAAATCTTGACAAATATAAGAAAAACATCACGGCAACGACTTTTAATTATAGCACAAAAAAGTTATATGACCTGCCGCTCAGCATTATCCGCTCCCGTCCTGACATTATGGCCTCCGAGGCGACTATTCGGGCGCAAAATGCAGTTGTCAGCGAAGCCATAACAAATTTGTACCCAACTGTCAGCCTCAGCGCAACTTTTGGCTTTATTTCTTCAAGCGGCAATTCCCTTTTTAATAAAGACAGCCAGGTTTACGGTTACACTCCGGGATTAAGCCTGCCTGTCTGGCATTGGGGGCAGCTGACAAACAATATAGAACTGCAAAAGCATATTAAAGAAGAATACATTTTAAATTATAATGAAGCCATGCTTACAGCCATTTCGGAAATCAAAAATGCCATTACAGCAACAGAACAGGCCTATAAAACAAATGCTTACCGTAAAAATTCGTATTATAAAATGCGCAATGTTATGAACCTTACCCGTGAAAAATACGAAAACGGGCTGGTCGATTTTACAGACGTTGCCACCGCCGAACAGAACCTTTTGAATGCGCAAACCGCATTAGCTGCCAGCAATGCCGAAATTTTGCAATATATTACGGCATTTTATAAAGCTACCGGCGGAGGATATAATTTAGAAATATGCAAATAATTCATCTCTGTGGCGCAGTTTCACCGCAGTATTCAGGATTTGCACCCGTTAATTATTTACAGAAGATTTTACTAAAATACCCTTACGCCGTACATGTCACAGAGAAACCGCAAACAGCATTTAATCAGGGATAATTTTTAGCCCGTGTTATGGATATGTACTGTCTAACGGGGCATCCTGATTTACGCTTTGAGGCTTGTAAACAAATAAGTTGCTGGCCTCCGGAATATCGGTCGTCCGTTCCACATATCCCTTACGCAACATACATTTTTGATATTTACGAGGGCTGGCGTCCGTATCGTCCCGAACGGAATTGACCATCACCGGCATTGCCCCCGGATACGGAACAAAACTTGCCCATATTCCATGTTCTTTATGCCATTTTACAACAATATTGTATCTCTGTTCTTCCGTATAAAACCAGCTTTTAAAATTCGGCAAGAGCTTGAAGGCTTCCGCTTCCCGCATACATTCGGAATGATCCCGGGCAAATTTAAGCCCGCCGGTATTATAGCGATCCCAGTGGAATACAACCTGCCCCCTTGTCGTACTGCCACAAGCGGCCAGCAGAAAAACCAACAATGTCAGACTGAGTTTTTTCATTTCAAAAATCCAGGTTTGAATAGTTCGCTGACGGAGATATGCCGCGGATATTGTCTTTCAAAATATCTTTAAAACTCGGACGCGATTTTATTTTTGCGTACCATAATTTGGCATTTTTATAATCATTCCACGGAATATCGCCTAAATAATCTATGATTGACAAGTGCGCAGCTACGGTTAAATCGGCCAATGTCAGGTTTTTCCCGGCAAGGTAATTGTTCCGGTCGGCCAAATAATCTATATATTCCATATGAAATTTCAAATTATTCAATCCGGCTTTTAAAATTTTGGAATTTGGTGCCTGTTTTAGCTGAAACCGTTTTATAATTTTTTCTGCAACAATATATTTATAGACTTCGTTAAAAAATTTTGTGTCAAGCCAATCCATAATCCGGCGCACTTCTGCCCGGGCAACCGGCTCTTCAGGAAGCAATTTATATTGGGGATTGCTTTCTTCCAAATATTCGGTTACGGCGTAATTTCCGGCAACAACCTTACCGTCAAAAACCAACACGGGCAAATCTCCCGAAGGATTTATATCCAATATGTCCTGCGAAAGTTTCCATGGCTCTTCTTCTTTTAAGACAAAAAGCATTTTCTTTTCTGCCATAATCAGGCGAACTTTGCGAGATTGCGGCGAGATGCTGTGGTGAACTAAAAGAACCATGGTTGTTTTTCTCCTAAACGATACGAGGCATATTATAATCTAAATTTATCTTTTTCAAGCATTTATTACTTTTTCTCATTTACAGACAAAGGCATGGCCGAATCCGGTATCAGAGTGTCCGTATTTTTTCCGGCAGCAGGAGTGTCTTCTGCCGGTTCCTGTTTATCCGGAGCCGTATTTACATATGTCGGCGGGACAATACCCTTAGTGTTTTCCCTGTAAATATCTAAAAGTTCCTGCAGCGCTTCATCGCGAACCTTTTTATACCTTGAACTACGCAAATATTTTTTCAAATATTCCATACGAGGATGCTCTGCAAGCCCCGGCATTGCCCGGATAAACATAGGCATTTTCCAGACAGGCGTTTTGCTGTAAACAACATAATCACGAATTCCAAGCTTATACAGCTCTATCTGGCTGGGATAATAAGTTCCCACGACATAATCGGCTTCTCCACTTAAAAGCTGCCTGTAAGCTTCAGGATAATCTTTTGCTTCTTTAATTCCCAAAGACTTAAAATCTTTAAGAACGAAACTTGAAAAGCGGTCATCTGCCGAATATACGCCTTTAAAATTTTTAAGATCTTCTTTGGTTTTAACAGCAATGTTATTGCGGGCAGATGTAATAATGTGAATATTATTTTCAAAAAAAGCCGGATAGATATATTCATTTTTTGAGTATGGAATGTTTTCATAATATGTTCCAAAAACGGCGTTTGTTTTAGTCATAAACTTTACTTTGCCTTTTTCAAAATCGTCGACGCTTTGTTCATACCCCTCTCCCGGATAATAAAAAACAACTACAATATGTTCCTTTTGGGCCAAATCTTCAAAAATTTTTACAAAAACAGACCCTTGTTCTGCCGATGACCAGGGAAAATTATCCGGATCAGAAATAGCAACAATATCAAAACGGTCCAGCCAGTCATATCTCGTACTGCTCTTATAGTATCGCGGCTGATTATATCCGTTTACATCTTTGCCAAACATGGTAATAATGTTGTCAGCCGCCTGCACCTGACCACAAAAAACACATAACAGAGATAATACCAGTAATCTGATTATTTTCATAATTCCCCCTGAGTAAAAAAAGAATCTTTGAATGTTTACAAGTATAATGTTATTATGTTAAAAAATGATTTATCTCCCATTATTTCGGAGATGTGTCTTTATTGCCAAACCAGGTTATTACAGGTGTTATTTTGAACAAAAGCCGGGATTTAATTTACAGCAATCTGTTTCTGAAGCATGAAACGCCCAGAAACTTATCCGTGCTGATATCGGGAGCCGAACGAATCGGAACTTCATGGTGCGCTTTAAGCATTGCCCACGCCTTGAATGCAGAAAAAAAGCGTATCCTGCTGGTTGACGGCAACGGTAATTTTTCCAATATAAGCTCTTATCTTATTTTGCAAAATACGTCTTTTTTAGAAGATTATATTAAAGGAAAGAAAACGTTAAACCAATTGACGGTGCCATACAAAAATAAAAATTTTCATATTCTGACTGCCGAACAAGGAAACAATTATCTGGCGGAACTACCTCTGGGGCGGGTTCAGATTATGGCCGAGGATTTGCAAATTCTGGCAGAAAATTATGACCATACGATTATCGACCTCGGCACTGAACTGACAGACAAAAACCTGAGTTTATGCCAAATTGCCGACAATATTCTGATTATGTGTTCGGAAAACAGCGCCGACCTGATTAAAACGTTTGATTTGATTAAATTTATGAATGAAACGAAAATTGATGCTAATTATAATTTAATAATTAACAAAGTAAATTCTTTTGAAGACGGATATAAAATTTATGAAGAGCTAAACAAAGCCGCCGATCGAAACGGGTTAAAATGTCCTGACTTGCTCGGTATTGTCAGAATTGACACGAGAATCCGGGATACGATAAGAAACAAAGAACTTCTGCTTTCCCGTTACCCGACTTCCGAGGCTGCTTTGGATATTTGCAATATTGCCAAAAAGCTTGGTCAGGAGATTTAACATGGGGAAAGAAATTAAATACGACAGTTTGGACTATTATAAAGTTTTGGGAGTTTCTCCGGAAACGCCGGAAGAAGAACTGCGGCAAAAATATCGGGATATGGCTAAATTCTGGCATCCAGACCATAATAACTCCCCTGATGCCGTTGATATGTTTCAAAAAATCTCCGCTGCATATGATGTTCTTAAAGAGCCCCAAACAAGGCTGGCTTATACTCTCCTGTCAATAATTTACGACAAGGAAAACTTTCCTGACATGAACGCCCTTCTCGTTCTTCGAAATATGCACGGACAGGAAGATTTGAATATGAGGGCTTTTCATCTGACGGAAGTAACGGGAAAAGGACTCGGACACAATAAAATTGATAAAATTTATTATTGCAGCCTTTATGAAGCGGCAGAAGTTATTGGCAGAATTACCCGGCATAACTGGCTTTACGGCTTTTGGGGAATCAGCGCTTTTTTTGTAAATATCGCCGCTATTATCCAGAACATAAACCATATCAACGCCAGAAAAGAAAATCTGAACCTTTTGCTGCATAACGCTTTGGCTTATAATGCCGAGGGAAAGAAAAAGGAAGCAGCAACACTTGCCGCCTTGGCAAGAGATTACGCAAACAAAGACGAAATGCCCTATCTTAATCAATATTTACAGACGTTAAGTGATTACACCCCGCTCGGCGTCAAAAAATGGAATTTCGGAAAACTGAAAAGGATACAACTTTTCTATCCGTTTATGTTGCTGATTATATTATTTCTTATCGCCGGCGGACTGTTTCTCGGTAAAATAGAGGCTGAAAACAAAAATAAGGTCAACGTCAAAGAAGTTGTTATTTTTAAAAACGGACAGAAAGTTTTCAGCGATGTTGCCGTTGCAAAGATTTTTGACATTCCGGTTGACGTACATGACAAACTGCAGTTATACCATGTTACGGATACGACGCAGGCGATGCATGGCGCTGACCGGGGCTTTGATGTTTTTGCAACCGTTGAACGGGGAACAACAGTCCGGCTTACTGGATACACCGCCGACAAAAAATGGTACCGGGTTATGTTTGACAGCGGAGAAATGGCTTTTATTGAAGCAGATAAGCTAGCTAAAGGAATCGGTAACGAAATACCTTTGTGGAGCAAGATTTATAAAGAATAATAAAACTGATAACAGTTTTAACAAATAAAAAAGGAAATAAAAATGGCACTTAAATTTGAAATCTTAAAAAAACATAATAAATCGCGGCTGGGAAAGCTGCATACCAAACACGGCATTGTCAACACGCCGGCGTTTATGCCGGTCGGAACCTGCGGCACAGTCAAGGCCATGCTGCCGGAATCGGTGGAATCGACCGGGGCTGAAATTATTTTGGGTAATACATATCACCTTATGCTGCGGCCGGGAGCTGATTTGGTGGAAAAAATGGGCGGGCTGCATAAGTTTATGAACTGGCACCGACCAATTTTAACCGATTCCGGCGGATTTCAGGTTATGAGCCTTAAAGGGTTGAGGAAACTGACTGAAGAAGGCGTCAGCTTCAAATCTCATGTTGACGGCAAGCTTTTTTTCCTGACACCGGAAGAATCCATCGGCATCCAGCATAAGCTTGATTCTAATATAACGATGAGTTTGGATGAATGCACACCGTTTCCGGCAACGTTTGAAGAAGCTAAAATATCCATGCAACGCTCAATGCGCTGGGCAAAGCGCAGCCGTGACGCTTTTCAGGATCGCGACGGATACGGCATTTTCGGAATCCAGCAGGGCAGTGTTTATGAAGATTTACGCAGGGAATCTGCTGAGAAATTAAAGGCAATCGGATTTGACGGTTATGCCATAGGCGGGCTGGCCGTCGGCGAAGGACAGGACAAGATGTTTGAGGTTCTGGACTATGCGCCGGGTATGCTGCCGGAAGATAAACCCCGTTACCTTATGGGTGTCGGAAAACCCGACGACATCGTCGGTGCAGTGTTGCGCGGAGTGGATATGTTTGACTGCGTTATGCCTACTCGTTCCGGCAGAACGGCACAGGCTTTTACGGAGTACGGCCCCATAAACATCCGCAACGCCCGGCACCGTGAAGATCCGAGGCCGGTAGAAGCCGGATGTGACTGTCCTCTGTGCCGTAATTATTCCCGTGCTTATATTCACCACTTGCAAAAATGTAACGAAATTTTGGCCGTTATGCTGTTAAGCTGGCATAATATCCGGTATTATGAGCGGCTGATGCAGGGAATCCGTAAAGCTTTGGTTGAAGACAGGCTTGATGAATTTGCCAAAGAATTTTATCAAAAACAGAAGCAGGGAGATATTGAAGAACTGGCTTGAAACGGATAAAAATCCGAATTTGCACCGGACAGCGTGCGGTAGAATTTTTAAGGCGGCAAAAATTTTTAAGAGAGGAGATGACGCTATGAAAAACCAACCAAACTGCAACAACAGCGAAGAACTACTCTCCGCATTTATTAAAGAAAATGAAAAAGACGGTATCCGTGTCTTTGTTGCCGGGGGTTCGCGCGGCGGCCATAATCCGGTTTATGTCAAGGAGGCGTACACTCTGGGCAAAAAAATTGTCGAGATGGGATTTAAACTTGATTTTGGCTTATCCAATTCAGGTATTATGGGAGCAGTTGCCCGCGGCGTGATGGATGCGTGGAATGAAAAACAACATTGTCCGGCACCTGAATTTCCGATTCAGGGGATTACAACCGAAGAATATTATAAGCTTTATGATTCAGACGATATTATGCTGAAGCATATTAACGTTATTTTTGCGAAAACATTAGAAGAGCGCAAACAAAGGCTGCTGAATGCCGATTTTGTCGTATTTGCTCCGGGTGGCGTCGGAACATTGGATGAGCTTGCGTATGATTGCGTAGCCATGCAGGACGGGTTACTACAAAGAAAACCTTTTATTCTTTACAATATCAGCGGTTTTTTCCATCATTTGCTTGAATTTCTTAAATCCATTTCCAATAAAGGTTTTTCCGACCCGGTACCGTTTGTCGTTGTTGATAATGATTTTGAACTGGAAGTCGCTTTCAGCCTGCTGAAAAACAAATACGACAAATGTTGTGACGGCGATAAAGTTTATGACAATACCCGACAGCTGGTTTACGAATTGCCCTATTTTATCCGGAAACGGCAAAATTCGGGAAAAGATGTGGTTGATATTATACGCGAAGTATGCAGCATCCGGGGTTTGGGAAATGCTGAAGAAAAAGCCGCCTTAGACAATGAAATTGAAACGGCATATCTGGAAAAAGAAATTGAACGTATGTATGACCGTCTGGCCAAAACAGGAAGAGATACGTCCGTTGTCAGCTATAAATTGTCACGCTTAAAACGAAGACAGGGGAAGTTATAGGCATCTGACAGCCGGAAATATAATTTTGTTATGCAAAAGAAAAAGAGCGGCAACACAGGAAGCAGTGAAAACCATAACATAAACGCTCTGATGCCGTGTTGAATATGTAAATGGCAATCTTTGGAATAGTCAAAGGCTATGCAAGCGTGATGCAACAGAGATAAACTCAGCAAAGTATAATGGAAAGGGCTGAAACCAATTAAAATAATACCGGGTTTTTATCTTTGTTCAGCAAAACATGAGCCGCAGCACGCGCTTCTTTGGTAATTTTTTCTCCGGCAAGCATACGGGCGATTTCTTCAACCTTGCCCGCGGCAGTTAATTTTTCCAGCCTGGTTGTCGTAATGTCATTTTGAGTTGTTTTTTCCACCTTAAAATGTTCACTGCCGAACGCGGCAACCTGCGGGGAATGAGTTACAACCATGACCTGCACCTTTTCCGCCAAACGCGCCAGACGCTCGCCCACCGCTTCTGCCGTAGCGCCGCCGATACCTGTATCTATCTCGTCAAAAATCAGCGTTTCCTGACTGGAAGTCTGCGCAAGGTTTACCTTTAATGCCAGCATAAAACGCGACAGTTCGCCTCCGGAAGCTATCTTATTCAACGCACCCATCGGGGTATTAGGGTTGGTTGATACCTCAAAACAAACGGAATCCCAACCTTTTTCCGACCACTGGCTTTCTTCTTTTGGGATTACGGAAGTTCTGAAAACGGCTTTTTCCATTTTCAGCGGCGGAAGTTCGCGCATAATGCTTTTATCCAGTTTGGCAGCGGTTTTAATGCGCTTTTCGCTTAACTTTGACGCCGCGGCAATATAGGCTTCACGCAAGCGCCTGACCTCTTCCTGCAATTCGCGCAGACTGTCTTCGCCGTTTTGCAGATTTTGCAGGGCAGCAGATAATTCTTCCTGCTTTTCGGGCAGCATATCTATTTCCGTTCGGTGTTTTTTGGCAACGCTGCGCAGCGCAAACAGCCGTGTTTCTATATCGTCAATCTCATTTTGGTTTAGTGAAACGTCCGCCGAACCGGCTTCTATGCGTTCCACCGCGTCATTGAGGCTGTAAAGTGCCGTTTCCAGGTTTTGCTCAATATCGGCGTATTTGTTATTTACAATTTCGTTGACGCGGGAAATGGCGTTTTGTGCCTTGGCTATACTGTCTAATACAGAGCTGCTGCCATTAAGATAAGCATAAGCGGCGTTCATTTTTTCTATTATCTTTTCGGCATTCATCAGTTCGCTGCGACGGATACGTAAAGTTTCTTCCTCACCTTTTTTTGGTGCCAGCTTGTTTAGTTCCTGTACCCAGTGTTTCAGATTTTCTTCGTCTTCTTTTGCTTTGTTAAGGGCTTCTTCACGACTGCGAAGCGCAGCAGCGGCAGTTTTATAAGCGGAAAAAGCCTCTCTGACAGCTGCAAGCTCTTTCCCGCAAACACCGCAACTGTCCAAAATATCACAATGGGTCGCCGGATTCAGTAATCCCTGATTATCGTGCTGGCCGTGAATTTCTATTAAGCAGCGGCTTAATTCCCGCAACAGCTTTAAGGTGATTATCTGGTCATTAAAGAGTATTTTGCCGCGCCCGTCAGCGGAAATCGTCCGCTTAATGATAATATCGCCATCCATCTCCAAATCATATTCCGCGGCAATGTCATAAATTTTATTGTCCGGACGGACTTCAAAAACGCCGGTTACGGACAGTTTGTCCGCCCCGGTTCGCACAAGCGACGACTCGGAACGACTGCCCAGCAAAAGCCCAAGCGAATCCAGCAGAATGGACTTGCCGGCGCCGGTTTCACCGCTCAAAACCGTCAGACCGCCGGAAAAATCTATGTCCAAACTGTCTATCAGGGCGACATTTCTTATGGATAGGGTCTTGAGCATCAGTGAAAATCAGTCCTTTGCGATTAACTTTGCGGCCATTGCCGTCCACTTGCCGTCAGGATAGTTGCGGCGCAAGATTTCTTCTTTTTTTACAGCTTCACTGTCCAAGCCCAGCAGCGTATATATTTCTATCTCACGGTACAGAGCTTCTTCTATCTGGCTGGTTGTCTGGTAAACATCTGTTACGGTTGAGAAACGGTTCAATGCGGAAATGTATTCTTTATTTTCCAGATAATAACGCCCGACACTCATTTCATGCCCGGCAAGGTGGTCTTCTATCAACGCCATTTTGGCTTTGGCATCGGCAGCATATTCGCTGTCCGGAAACATCGCGATAACCTGAGAAAAAGTTTCATATGCATCGCGGGTTGCCGACTGTTCTTTTTGAGACGGCGCAATTTGGTCGTAATAGCAGACGCCTTTGAGATAAAAGGCATAGGCAACATCTTTGTTACCGGGATGCAAACGAATATAACGATCCAGCGCGGCAATGGCATCGTCGTATTTTTCGTCCTTATAATACGAATACGCACTCATCAGCTTGGACTTGGTTGCCCATTTGGAATACGGGTGTTCCATTTCAACCTTATCAAACGTCTCCGCTGCTTTCTGATAAGACGTTTTGTTCAGATAATCGTAAGCTTCGTTATACAGGGTTTCCGCGCTTTTGTCCTCGTCATTGACGGGTTCTTCCGTTGAAGCACAAGCGGAAAGGAACATCAAACCAATGACCGGCAGTACATACAGAATCTTTTTCATCCTCTTTTCCCTCTCTTACAGTATTTCATAATTATCCGCAGAAGCAAACAGCTGTTTCAGGATTTCGTTATTATGATAATGTCCGCTTCTGTTGGCAACAACTTTTGCCAATATATAATACCCCGAAGTATATAAATCACCAATGGTATCCATTACTTTGTGGTTTACACATTCATTCGGCACGCGAAAACCGCCGGGATTCAATATCGTTTCTCCATCCAAAACAACAGCATTGTCCAGCGAGCCGCCTTTTATCAGTCCGATTGACTGCAGATAGTCGACCTGATATTTTTCGCAGAAAGTCCGGCACGGAGCAATTTCCGCGGCAAAGACTTCTTTGGTTATGTCTTTATCAAAATTCTGATGTCCGACAATTTTGGAAGGGAACTCTATATCAAAGCAAATGTGCAGAGTCTCTGCCGGCAACAGCGTTATGCTTGCGCCTTTGCCATCTTCAAACCTGACCTCGCGGGAAACTTTCAAAATACGGCGCGGGGCATTTTGAACAGCCAATTCCGCCGATTGCAAAATACGCAGAAATTCGCGGCCGCTGCCGTCAAGAATCGGAACCTCGGGATTATTAACCTTAACCAGCGCATTATCTATGCCGAGGATATAAAAGACCGACATTATATGTTCTATCGTACTGACGATATTTTGCGGAGAGGCACCTAAGCAGGTACAATTCCTTGTATCAACGACATTAGAATACAATGCCGGAATCGTTTCAGCTCCCGCAATATCAGTCCGTTGAAACCGAATGCCGTGATTTTCCGGAGCAGGCTCTATCGTCATTACGGCAGTACAACCGGAGTGCAGTCCTATTCCCTTTATTTCAATAGCATTTTTTAACGTGTGCTGATACTGCATTATTCTCTCCCATAAAAAATCAAAGGTGGTCTGTAAGCCGAGTTCTGTACTTGTCATTTGCTTTACCCGAAGGCAAAGATTCAAAGCGATAGCTATTCATCTGGACCGAATGTCGCCATTCGGTTCGAGCGACCTACCTCTGGAGCAGGGTGGAAACGCCCCATGTAACGGCTTAAAGCCGCCCTCCTAATTTGGTCTTGCGTCGGGCAGGGTTTGCCTTGCCAAAGGATATTACTATCTTTGCGGTGAGCTCTTACCTCGCCTTTTCAACCTTACCAAAATAATTTTGGCGGTAATTTTCTGTGGCACTTTCCCTTAGATTTCTCCAGCCGGACGTTATCCGGTGCCCCGTTTCCATGACGCTCGGACTTTCCTCACCGGAAGAAATCCCGGCGCAGCTATCCAACCACCTTGGTTTTAAGGTTTAACACATATTATTATAAAATCAACGCTTTTGAGGGAAAAATAGAAAAAAATATGCTTTTACAAAAAAAATTTACCTTTTGTTAATTTTTTACTTGTTTTGTTTAAATTTTGTGTTATTTTGTCTACGAATTAAATTCAGGACTAGTGAAACGGAGTTTCTTTAATGACAAACAATAAAATTTTTACGGCAATTCTGGCTTTGGCCTTTATTTTCACGGCAGAAAAAGCAGCTGCCGAATGTGACGGATTTTATCTGGCCGGGCGCGCCGGGTATGCAGAGTATGAAGTTGATGACGACAGAAGCGGAGTCGGAAACAGTTTTTCCCACTATGTCGTTGACAAGAAAAGATTTATTGCTTCCGGCGGAATTGGTTACAGACACGAGCATTTCAGAACCGAAATAGAATATATGTGGAGAAAAGCTAACAGCGAAAATATCTCAAGCTATGCAAAAGGAAAATTCAGATCACAATCATACATGTTCATTGTTTATTATGACTTTTTTCCGTATTCTTGGTTTACGCCGTTTGTTGACGCCGGTATCGGCTGGACTAACCATAAGTTGACTATAACAAATAACAGTATCGGTACCAAGCTTAAGATGGACGATGATAGTTTTACCTGGTCATTGGGTGCCGGTATATCAGCAAAGCTGACAAACAGACTGAATCTTGATGTCGGGTACCGCTACTACGATATGGGCGATTTAGACGAATTTAACGGGAAAACAAGCGTAACCGACCAAGAAGTTTACGTTGGCGTCAGATACATTTTATAAGTTTTTTTGTAAATTTTGCTTTTTTATTGCCGCGGCTGGTTCTTATATGCCGCGGCAATTTATTTTATAGCATAATATACAATATGCTTGCATTATGCCGCTTATAGCTTTAGCCTAATAAGCAGGAAAATTTAATGCGGTGCAATATGGAGCAATATAATGGCAAATAAATTATTCGGTACGGACGGTGTCAGAGGCGTTGCCGGTTTCTATCCGATGACGGCTGACTTTGCATTTAACCTGGCAGAAATATTAAGCCAAACGGTGTGCACGGATAAAAAGAAAATAGCCATTGGCAAAGATACGCGCATATCCGGAGATATGATTGAAGCAGCGCTAAGCGCCGGATTTACGGCAAACGGAATTGACGTTATTTTACTGGGCATTGTCCCTACACCGTTGGTTACATTGAAAACGCCGGAACTCGGCGTGGATATGTCCTTAATGATTACGGCATCACATAACCCTTATCAAGACAACGGCATAAAGCTTATCAATCAGAGTGGCGACAAATTTTCCGACGACTTTTATGTAAAAATTGAAAAACTCTTAGAACAAAATCATTTAACTGAAAAAACACCGCCAGCATCAAAACAGACGCGTTTCGGAAAAATTTTCAAAAAAGACGAAATTATTGAAGACTATATTGAAAATATGCGCAAAATTGCACCTAATTATAAAGCTCTGCAAGGGCTGCGGGTGGTTATTGACTGCGCAAACGGCGCTTATTCTTATATTCTTCCCCAGACATTCAAGGATTTGGGTGCCGGCATTATTTCAATCAATAATCAGCCGGACGGGTATAACATTAATCAAAACTGCGGTTCCCAGCACACAGAACAGCTGGCTCAAACCGTTAAAGAAGCCCATGCCCATTTTGGCATTGCGGTTGACGGGGACGGCGACCGGGTTATTCTTGTCGATAATACGGGAACGGTTATTGACGGAGACCAACTGCTCTGTTTTTTGGCGCAATATCTAAAAAAACACGGACAACTCAACAATAACACAGTCATCAGTACAGAATGGTCCAATCTGGGACTGGGGGAATATCTGCGTAAAAACGGTTTTATTTATTTTCAAAGCAAGGTCGGGGAAAGATACGTTATTGATTTAATGAAAGAAAAATTTTCCTCGCTAGGCGGAGAACCTGTGGGACATATTGTTCTTTCACAATACGCAAAAAGCGGCGACGCTTTGGCCGTAGCCATTATTTTGGCTTTGGCCTATTTGGAAACCAACAAGCCTATGAATGAAATTTTTCCGATATTCTCCCCCTATCCCTGTTTAATTGAAAATATCCGGTTTTCAACCAAAGAATTTATGCAGCAAAGCCTTGAACATGATGATGTCCAAACAGCCTTAAATGACGCAAAGAAAACTTTGGGCGAAAACAGCAATCTGATTGCGAGAAAATCCGGCACCGAACCGGTTATCAAACTCCGGATTGAAGGAAAGGACGAACAAACGGTTGCCCGGCTTGCGAAACATTTAAAACAGCTTATTTTACAATATCAAAAATAATTTTATTCCATGCTTATATTTGAGTTGGCAACACTCTTTTATAAATATGTGTTTATGATAGCCTGAGAATTGCCGCAAACATTTTGCATATTTGCGGCAGCCCTTGAATTATTCGGTTATATCGTTCAGACTATGCAGGTTTTTCTTGATTTTTTCATCTTGGATTGAAAGCTTTTTTATATTTTTTAATCCATTTTCTATTTTATTTTTTACCTGTTTTGCATTTAACTCTTCTTGTTCCTCTTTTTGAGACAAAGCCTGTTTCCACTGAAACACTGCTTCATTTTTACGCCCGCCAAACCAGTATGCATCGCCGAGATGATCACTGATAATAGCATTTTGAGGATTAAGTTCTGATGCCTTTTCCAAATATAAAATGGCGTTATCATAATCTCCGGTTTTAAAATAGACCCATCCAAGACTATCCATTATCACACCATCATTTGGGTCTTTTTCATAAGCTTCCAAAATCATGGCCGCGGCTTTGTCCGTATTCATATTATATTTAAGCCAGCTGTATCCAAGATAGTTGAGCACCTGCGGATGGCGGTTGCTTAATTTCAGAGCTTTTTCAAGACTTTCTTCAGCTTTGCCCCATTCATTGTTTTTATCATAAGAAACTGCCAGCGCATAGTATACCGGCCAATATTTTTCACTCTCATAAAATATGGAATTTATGGCTTTATTGTAATATTTAATAGCATCCGGCTGATTATTGCTTACACGCAAAACATCGCCCAGATTAAACAATACCTGAAAATTGCCAGGATTTTCCCGAAGCAGCCGTTTTAATACCTTTATCGCCTCACTGTATTTTTTCTCGGCAGACAAATTATTGGCTTTTTTCATCTGCGCCGGATAGTACATCTCTGATTTTTTACCAATCGAATCGTAATACTTATTGGCATCATTAAACATCAACCGTTCTTCAAACAAATCCGCCATAGCTATTTTGGCGATATCATTATCGGGATTAAAATATTCCGACACAGCCATATAAATCTGGGCATAATCGTGGCCAACCGGCACAGATTTGAATAACAGGGCAATTTCCAAAAAGACTTCCCCCGCCCCTTCGTCAGGAGTCTTTACCAGCCGGGAAGATGCCGCGCTGCCCTGGTTTATTTTTTCCCGAAGGCTGGCAAGCATTTCCTTTATATTGCTGGAACCATAATACTTGGCTACTAAATTAAGCGCTTTTTCTTTTTCTCCGTTGCGAACCAGAAAATTTGAAATAATCTGCAACGCCCGGAACGACATATCATTCGCTTTATCATTAATTACGATATCATAATATTTTTGCGCATCTTTCGTTTTACCGAAATATTCGGAAATCAGGCCGCTATGCAGGCTATAGACTGTTTTCATTTCTTCCATTCCTGACAGTTTCTGCAGCTCTGTTACAGCCTGTTCGTAATTGTCTTCTCCGACATAACTCCATGCGTTGAACAACGGAGCAATCAGTTTTTTGTATGTTTTTTCATTTATGCTGTTCAAAGCAACTCGGGAAGACTTATAATCACCATGCTTAAATGCATAAACGGCATTAATAACGTCGATAAAATTGTTTTTATCCCCATTTTTGCGGGCTATTCCGGCATATTTTACCGCCTGGTCAATTTTCCCCTGTGATGTCAGAATGATATATGTTTTACCGAGTAAATCTTCATTAACCATTCCCTTTTCTATCGTCCGCACATAATAACGCGCCGCATTATCATAATCTTGCCGTATATGGGCAACTCTGCCGGCCAAATAATTGCCGTATGCAGTATCCTTTTGCAAAAGATATGCCTGCTCCTGCTGATATTCGGGCATATTAATAAAATTGCCGGTGCAGGAATTGAATATCCCAATCCCGCTTAACAGGGTGATAATGTAGCTCGCTTTCAACATATGTTTAAAAATTCCCGTAGTTTGCCGTTTCATATTATCAATTTGCTCTTAACTTTAAACTAAATTTATTATATTTGTGTAAATAATTGCTTTATATTGCAATAAAAAGTATAATATATATAATTGGCAGCAATGAATAAACAAATTAACATACGGGAAGCTCTCGACTGGTATTTGTGGGCAGGTGTCAACGAAACCTGCGGCGATTTGCCGTGCCTGACCGGCGAGACCGAAAAGTTTTTCTCTCAGGCTACAATTAAAAGCGTTCCGGCACAAGTTCTTTCAGGCAAACAGGCAAGCGGACAGCCGACCGGCCGGGCAGGAAACCTTTCTTTTTCCGAACCTCGCAGTTTTGCGCCGACGGCTCAGACCATGCAGCCTTATGCTGCTGCTACAAAAAATGCACGCGATATCTGTGCCAAAGCATCTTCTCTGGACGAACTGCGAAACATCGTGCAGAATTTTGACGGCTGCAACCTGAAAAATACGGCAGCTTCCACGGTTTTCGGCGACGGGGCACCTAAAGCAAAACTGCTGCTTATCGGAGAAGCTCCCGGCGCAGATGAAGACCGCATCGGGAGGCCCTTTGTCGGCAGATGCGGAAAATTGTTAGACAAAATGCTGGCTGCAATTCATGTCAACAGGCCTGACTGCTATATTACCAATGTTTTGCCTTGGAGACCGCCGGGGAACAGAACGCCAACCGATGAAGAAATTGCCGTCTGTCTGCCATTTCTTAAGAGACAAATTGAATTGATTGAACCTGATTATTTGTTATTGCTGGGAGGAATTGCCTTAAAATCAGTGATGGATGTATCTGACTCCATTTCCCGGACACGAGGAAAATGGTTGGAATATCAGATTAATGAGAAAAAGAAGGCACATGTTCTTGCAACATACCATCCGTCTTATCTGTTACGGAGTTCCTCACAAAAGTCAAAAGTATGGGTCGATTTGCTGCGTTTAAAGAAAAAGATGGACGAAGAAACAGTTTAATTATGGCGTTAAAATGCCTGATTAAAAGTGCCGAACACTAATCAGTTGACCGTTTTTAGTAAATTATGTTCATTTGAAGCTGCCTTTATATTTTGCAATTGCAAGAAACCCGCATTTTTTTATTTGCAATTAATAAAAATTAAACACTCTGTGCGTATGATACAGTCATACATAAGAAGTTATGAGGTTTTAAAATGAAAAAATCGATAAAGTTTCTGGCTGTTTTCCTTTTAGGGGCTGTTATGGCGGCGCCGACAGCACTTCAGGCTGCAGAAAAAGCTCCGGCACCGACGGCTAAGGCCGCGGCAAAATCCGGCGAACCGTCTACCAGGCCTGATGCCGTCATTTTTAAGATTCATGACATCGACCCGGTCTTGGAAGACGGCGTTGTCAAAGGGTGCAATTATATGATTACCCTATACAACAGAACTTCTATTAACTTCAGAACATTTACCGTAAACCTTGACTGGCCGGATGTTGTCGACGAACGTTTTAAATTTGACCGTTATGTCGAGTCCCTGTTGGGTGTAGAAGAGGCGGAAAAACAAAAGTCCCTGTTCAGCAAAGAGGACGCATCAAAACCGGTTCAAACATCAGTAACGGTTAACGCTTTCGGTGCCGACAAACAGATTTCCCTGCGGTCTTATATGGATAATGAAAAGTGTTATCTGATGTTAAGCGATGCACACTACACGGTAACGCCGTGCGATATTGCACGCAATACGGAAACCATCGGCAGTTTTGGAATGAGCGCAGATAAAAGCGATTGCACGGATTTATTCCAATTTGTCAGCACGAAGAATCCTGAATATTTCGGCGAGTTTAAACGCATTTCGGCAACTGAAGAGGCTGCAATGAGCGAATCGGCAGAAAGCCGCGAACTTTCAGACATTGATATGATTATCGGCAAAATCGTCGAAAATATGGGAACATCCGACAAGACGCTGACAAACATCTATTAGAAAAAGTCATTATCGGATATCACAGCAGAATACGGGCGGTTTTCAAAACGGAAGGCTGCCCGAGCTTTAAAAGCATATTTGGCAGAACTTCCAGATGACGAGCGGTCAGATTACGGAACTGTGTGTTAAAGGGTTTTTACCCCAAATATTTTGCACTGTTTTGCCGAATAAAATTTTATACAGGAGACTGAATATGAAAAGAGTTATTTCCAGCATTTACGGTCTGTTTTTGCTTTTTGCGCCAGTTCAGCCGATTAACGCACAAGTTTTAGACGGAGAAACTGCGCAAGAGGCTTCTTTTCCGTCTTCAGGAGGATTATCCTTTGATGAAACCGATAAAAACGAAGCTTTGTTTAATGAAATGTTCGGAGACCACCCGGAAATTCGAGAAAATGTTGAAAATATGGGAAACTTTGAGAATACGGCTCAAAAGGCTGCCGAAAAAATAAAGCAAACCGGGGCGACGGCTCCGTCCGCACCAGCAGACGGCATTCTCAAGCCTTTAAACGGAGATATGCTTATCGGAGTCAGCAAAGGCAGCTTTAAAGTCTTTCAGGATATGACAGGGCGGACTAACTGCACTTTCGGCGTTACGTTAAAATCAAATCTTGACCGGGAATTAAAGACTATGGGGCTGCAATTGGTTTATCCGCATCGTGTTTTCGCTTTTATTTTCAGGAACGTTGCCGAAAAAGGCTCTCAGGAACGGTTTATTACGACAACCGGAGACATTTGTTATAATTTGGCGGGCGTACCGGATATTGAAGTCAATTTGTGCCGGATTAAAAACGCAGCGGACAATGAATGTGCCAAACGCATTAAGTGGAGCAACGATTTGGAATCTCCGGATCCGTCTAAAAATCCATATTAGGAAATAACGATAGTTTAAATACGAATATTCCCCGGAAGATTCAGGGATTTCTAAAAAAATATAAAAAAGAAGCCGGAAACGGTTTCTTTTTTGAGGCAAAAGCTGCAAAAAGCAGGCTCTATGATGTAAAAAGCTTGCAAAAAGTCTAAAAATGTGGTATAGTTTTGTCTAGAAAAATATAATTTAAATATAATTAGGCTTATGAAGGAAGGTATCTTCTCGTTCATTTGGGCTGGCATTTGCGCCCTTTTGAGCGTTTGGCTCGTACTATATGTCGATGCCAAAATCGGTTTTTCTAACGACTACTTTTTTCCAACAATTGTGGATGCAATCCATGATTTTGGATGGTCAGTCAGAAAAGTATTATTCTTTGCATTGTATCTTGTCTATTGGCTGACAGGGGTACATAAATTGTTTGGCAATGGCATTCTGGCACTTATCGGATGGACAGCCCTTCTGGTAATTGCTGCTGTAGTTATTGTCGCCGGTTACTGGTTTGTATCATGGCTAGTAACCTGTATTTGAGAGAAAGAGTTGTTTTTAAGAGTTAAATCTTAAGAACAACTCTTTTTTCTTTTTGATTAGTTGATTTTTTACGATTATATGTTAAAGCTTAGCAAAGAAGTTTAAAAAATTATCAAAAATGGGGAAAAAGATGGAAACAGAGGTTGCTACCGAGGTTGTAAATCAACTTTCGATGTGGGATATGGTATGGTCATCCGACCTGATTACCAAAGCGGTTATGATTGGGTTGATTGCCGCTTCGGTCTGGTCATGGGCGATTATTTTTGAAAAAATAAATACGCTGCGCCAAGTCAAACGCCTGTCCAAGACGTTTGAAGAGCGTTTTTGGTCCGGCGGTTCGCTTGACAAGCTGTACGATTCCATCGGCAATCCGCAGGATCCGATGTCGGCTATGTTTGTTGCGGCAATGAAAGAATGGCGCCGTACGAACATTATGAAGTCCAAAACAGACAGGGGGCTGCGCGGCGTTTCTTTACAGCAGCGAATCGAAAAGGCGATGATGGTTTCCATGGACAAAGAGCTTGACGAGATGGACAATCATCTGGGCTTTTTGGCTTCTACCGGTTCGGTGGCGCCGCTGGTCGGGCTGTTTGGAACAGTTTGGGGCATTATCTCATGTTTTAACGCTATTGCAGTTACCCAAAGCAACTCTCTGACTTCTATTGCTCCGGGTATTGCCGAAGCCCTGTTTACTACCGCATTTGGCTTGATTGCCGCAATTCCCGCTTATATTGCCTATAATATGATTACCACGGATATTGACCGCTATGCCAAAAAGCTCGAAAACTTTATGGCAGAATTTTCAAGCATTTTATCGCGGGAAATTGACGATACGACTATTAAAGCAGAAATGGCCGGAGAATAAAGATATGGCAATTATTAACGGAAGAATCCAAAGGCGGGGCAGCCGTCGCAACGCTGATATTAATATGACGAACCTTATGGACGTTATGATGGTGCTTTTAGTGGTTTTTATGGTTGCAGCGCCGCTTATGACGTCAGGAATCCCGCTTGACCTGCCGAAAGTCGGCGGAGGCACGCTGAATGGCAAAGATACCTCTATTAATATCAGTGTTGACAAAGACGGGCATTATTACATCGGCCAAAGCCAAATCGAACCGGAAACGATTATTGACAAGATTAAGGCAATCAAAGGAGAAAACAAAGACGTAACGGTTACCATTTCTGGAGATACATCTTCATCTTACGGCAGTGTTATCGGATTGATGGCTATGTTAAAAGATGCAGGATTCAGCAAAGTCGGGCTGAAAACTGAAGCTCGGAAAAGCAAAAATTAGAAAGTTTTCGGTTAATGCAGAAAAATTACGTTTATAAATCGGTTGCCTTACATATTGCAGTAGTTTTGCTATGTGTTTTTGACATACCGTTTTTGGGAAGCAAACGTAATTTTGATGAACAGCCGCCGATTATGGTCGATTTGGAGAACGTAAAAATTTCTGATACGACAAATATTCCGGCAAAAGCAGTTCGCGGTCCCGAAAAAAAACCGGCGACACGCAAAGAAAAGCCTGTCGAAGAGAGTTTTACCCCTAAAAAAGCCGAGCCGGCTCCTGCACCGAAAGTTGAAGAAAAACCCAAACCGGAGCCTGTTCCCGAAGTAAAAGCGCCGGAAATAAAATCGCCGTCGCTGATTGAGGAAGCTCCAAAACCGGAAGAAACCAAAGAAGAACCGAAAAAGGAATCGAAAGAGCCACTGAAAGAAAAGAAAAAACCGGCACCAATTCCCCAGAAAAAGCCGCAGATTAAACCGAATAAAAAGCCGGTTCAGCCGAAAAAAACCGAAACCGACAAAAAGGTGACTCCAGCCAGTAAACCGGCAGCAAAACCAAACAAAAATGCCGTAAGAAGCGCTAATCCGCTGCAAAGCCTGATGAATTCCGTTGATGATTTGCAGAAACAAATCGGCGAGGAAGATGCTCCGGCACAGGTTCCTTATGACGAGCCGGTCAACAACCTCGGTATAGAGGGGGGAAACAGCCAAGGGTCGTATTTCAGCGAACTGTCGGTATCCGGCATTGATTTTGTAAAATCTAAAATTCAGGAATCATGGAAAACGATTGCCGGCGGTAAAGACGACCGCAATATTGAGGTTGTCATCAGCGTCAAGCTGACAAAAGAGGGACTTATCGAATCCGTAAAGATTGAAGATATGCGGCGTTACAGGACTGACACCTATTTTCAGGCATTGGCAGACAGCGCCGAACGCGCAATTTATATAGCACAGGACGTTTACGGTGTCTTTAAGGTATTGTCGGCACAAAGCGGCTCCAGATACAGCGACTGGAAAGAGATACGATTTACGTTTACGCCACTGGGGCTATCCAAATAGTCTGATAAAAAGAGAAGCTGATATACCGGGCTTATCTGCCGCCTAGGTTATTATCTGAAAGATGCCGGATATGGCCTGAGGAATCTATCTGCCGCCGAAGAGCTTGCCGAGGCGGGAGGGAAGTAGTAAACGAGGGTGAATGCGGAGAGGGGACAAAGGGAGAGACAACGCAAAACAGATGGGAAACGAGGGACAGGCTTTCATACATTCAAACGATAGCCGCTGTTTTCCGTCAATATCAGCTGGCTGCCGCCGTCCTGCTCCACTTTCTGGCGTAAACGGTAAATATGCGTTTCTATGGTATGGGTGGTTACGCCGGCGCTGTATTCCCAAACATTTTCAAGCAAATCTTCTTTACTGGCCGCGGCGGGCAGGTTTTGGTACAAATACTTAAGAATATCAACTTCTTTTTCGGTCAGCTTTGTCGTTTTGCCGGATTTGGACGATACAATCTCCTTTTTGACGGGATAGAGGCTGTATTCCTTAAAATTAAGACACTCCTTGCGGCGAACTTTAGGCAGAAGGGTTTTGTTCTGCAAGGCCTGCAAAAACCCGGAAAGGGCAAACGGTTTTTTTATCACCACATCGGCATAATCGGACAATTCGTGCTCCGATGAGAAGAGAACCACAGGAATTTCAGCCTTTTGCCCGGCACAGGACGCCGTTTCGCCGGATTCCGCGTCAAGCAGAAGCATATCGGCATTTTGTACCGAATCGGCGGAGAGAATTTCCGTTTCCGGCACTTCGCGCAGAATTTGCTGCGCCAAATCCCCGGCAAACAGCGAATCCGATGAAACTATACAAATTTTGTTCATAACTTCAACTCCAGCCCGAAAATGAAAGCATAGCCTTTGGCATTGTTTTCCGGCAGCGAATCCGCTCCTTTCGACTCCAAATGAGCGGCTGTCAGCGAAAAACCGACATATTTGTTATACTGCCAACTGTTGGAAAAACTGATAATTTTATCGCGATTGCCGCTGTGATCAGCTTTGGAATCAAAATAAGCAATTCCGGTCGTAAACGGCCCGATGGCATAGCTCAAGCCGACATTATACGCCTGCCCTTCCCTATATGCGTCGTACAGGTTCGCCTTATCCAGCGCATAAGCGGAACCGGAAGTTTCGGTTTTGCGATAAGAGGCTCCAAGCGTCCACCCTTTGCGGTAGATACTGATTCCTGCGGAGTATTCTTTGTCATTTTTATCAAAATCAGCAAAACCGAGCGATGTTTCCAACTCATAGCCGAAAACATCCCACGAACCGTACGCACCGAGAATATAGGCGCTTTTGTCCTTATACGGCGCGTCTTTGGCGACAAGCCCGGACTGGCTGTAGGTTTCCGGCACAAAGGTCGCACCCAGCTTCATCCCCTGCCATTCCGGCGTTACATAGCTGACTTTCGGGGAAGCGCCGTCGGTGTTGATATAGGTTGAATTCAGGGTTTTATAAGACATCCTGCCGCCTTTTTTGTACCAGTTCGGATTGGTGATGAAATTAACCAAATCGGTATTATTTACCCGCCAGGCTCCGACATTCGGCGCGCCGACGGCAAACGCATAAGCAACGTTATAATTCTGCCCGGCGGAAAATTCGCCGAACGGGGTTTCCGCCAGTACATAGACCTCTTCGCCCCATATTCCCTGATTATAGTTTTCAACTTCTTTTGCCGAATCTATCATAAAATAGCCGATAAGCGAGGCGGCGTATTCGCGGTTAAACTCGTAGGTCAGCCGCCCGTACGCATTCAGCGAGGAATTCAGATTATTCTGTTTATGCAGGCGGTTATACGGTTTGGCATAATCCGTATAGCCGTAATAATTGTTGAGTTCCAGCGCATAATCCGTTTCCAGCGTGCCGGCACAGGCGGGCGACGCGACCAGACAGAACAGCCACAAAGGGGATATTTTCATCCGTTTTTCCCAAAATAAACCAATCTTGCTTTCAATATAAAACTATCTTTTTGTCTTAACAAGACTTATATTGTTTATAACCTAAAAAAATATGGATAAATATAATGCTTTCTGCTTTAAAGTGACCTATATATTCGGTTAGAGATAAAATAAATCAGATATGGAGTAAATATAATGCAAAAACCTGTAATGCTATTGATTCTGGACGGCTGGGGATACCGGGCAAACGTTACCCCCGACAATGCCATTGAACAGGGGCATACGCCCAACTGGCACAACCTGCTGGCGACCTGTCCGCATTGTTTTGTGGAAACGTCCGGATATGATGTCGGACTGCCGGAAGGACAAATGGGAAATTCGGAAGTCGGGCACACGAATCTGGGCGCGGGACGCGTCGTTATGCAGGATTTGCCGAAAATCGACCTGGCAATCAAAGACGGAAGCCTGGAGAAGAATCCGACACTTGTCGAGCTGATTAACAAACTCAAAGAAATAAAAGGAACCTGCCACTTGATGGGGCTGATGTCGCCGGGGGGCGTCCATTCCCACCAGAAACATATTGAAGCGGTCTGCGGAATTTTGCAGAAAAACGGCATCAACGTTGACGTACACGCCTTTTTGGACGGCAGAGACACGCCGCCGCAGTCGGGCAAAGGCTTTTTGAGCGATTTTGAAAACAACATCAAGGATATGCCGAACGTCAAGCTTGCGACTATTGCCGGGCGCTTTTACGCCATGGACCGCGACAAGCGCTGGGACAGAGTGGAAAAGGCCTACGACAACATCGTTCTCGCCGACGGCAAGCGTTTTGCCACCGCGGACGAAGCAATTACCGCGTCTTACAATGACGGCGTAACGGATGAATTCGTCGTTCCGGCCGTTGTCGGCGATTATCAGGGAGCACAAGACGGCGACGCCGTGCTGATGATTAACTTCCGCGCCGACCGAGCGAGAGAAATCTTATATGCCTTGGGCGACAAGGAATTTACCGGTTTTGAGAGAAAGAAAATCATCAACTTCGCCATACTGGTCGGAATGGTTGAATACTCAGTTGATCACAATCGCTTTATGAAGACGATTTTTGCGCCGGAAGCACTGAAAAACATCTTTGGTGAAGTGGTGGCAAACCACGGACTGACCCAGCTCCGAATCGCAGAAACGGAAAAATATGCACACGTTACGTTCTTCTTCAACGGCGGTGAAGAAAAAGAGTTTAAAGGCGAAGAGCGAATCCTTATCAACAGCCCGAAAGTCGCAACTTATGACCTGAAGCCGGAGATGAGCGTTTATGAAGTTACGGAAGCGTTAACTGACGCGATTGAAAAACAAAAGTACGACGTCATTATCTGCAATTTTGCCAACGGAGATATGGTCGGGCATACCGGTATTATGGACGCGGCGCTGAAAGCGGTTGCGGCGGTTGACGACTGTTTGGGAAAAGTGATGAAAGCCATTAAAGACGTCGGCGGAGTTCTGTTTGTTACAGCCGACCACGGCAACGTTGAAAAAATGGTTGATGAAAAGACGGGCGAACCTTATACCGCGCATACCGTCGGGAAAGTTCAGGCCGTACTTTATAACGCAGAGCCACCGGTAAAAGGCCTGAAAGACGGGCGGCTTGCCGATATTTCCCCGACACTTTTGGACTTGATGCATATTGAGAAACCGAAAGAGATGACGGGCAACTCCCTCTTGGAAAAATAGGGTTTTGATGAAACGGATATTATTCTTTGGCATAGCGTTGACAGCTTTTGTCCTGAATTACCCGGGCGGGAATTCTGGCTATGCCAAAGATATATCCGAAAGCGATGTCAAGAGGATAGAAGCTGAAGCCAAAAAGAAAACGATAGAATCCAGAAAATTGCAGGCACAGGCGCTACAGCTCAATCTGGAATTGTCCAAGATTGACAAGACTGTTATCGGACTGGCACAAAAAATCCAGAACAATGAGGACAAAATGTCCGAACTGGAAAACAAACTAGCGGCATTGAAAGAGGATTTGGCAACCAAAGAAGCAGCTTTTGCGAAAGAAAACAATTCTTTGGTACAAACGCTGGCTTCGTTGCAAAATATGTCGCTTAACCCGTCGGAAGCGGTCATTTTACAACCGCTTTCGCCGGTGGATATTATAAGAAGCGCCATTCTTCTCCGGGAAACGGTGCCTTTTTTGAACGAAAAGTCTTCAAAACTCAAAACAGATTTGGACAGCGTTTACCAGCAGAAGAAAAAAGTCGAAGAAACTGTCGCGGAAACGAAGAAAAGACAGGAACTGCTGGAAAAGCAACAGGCAGAAATGAGAACGCTAATGAAGAAAAAAGCCGGTATGCGCAAGGTGTTGGAAACAAAAGGCGCCGAAACGCAGAAATTGGCGGAAAATCTTTCTTCCAAAGCAAAAAACCTGCGGGATTTGCTTGATGAACTGGAGCGGCAGAAAGAACTTGCCCGCAAAAAACAGGAAGAGGCAGAAAGACTTGCAGCTTTGAAACGGCAGAAAGAGTTAAAACGGCAAAAAACGCCGCACGTTATCAGTACAAAAGAACACGAAAACATAAAAAAACAAGCTAAGGGCGGCAGGTTTGCAAAAGCCAAAGGTTCGCTGTCGCGACCAGTCAGGGGAACGGTCATAACGGAATACGGGCAAATGCTTTCCAAAGGCGTAACCTCCAAAGGGATTGTTTACAAAACTCGCCCGGAAGCGCAGGTTATCGCACCATACGACGGAACGGTCATTTTTTCCGGCCCATTTAAAGGATATGGTAATATTATTATAGTAGAACATGGAGACGGATACCTGTCTCTGCTCGCCGGTTTGGGCGTTATCGACTGCGAACCGGGGCAAATGCTTCTGGCCGGAGAACCGGTCGGCACCATGCCCGACAGCAGTAATGCAAAGCTGTATGTCGAGATACGGAAAGACAGGCATCCAATTAACCCCGCGCCATGGATTGCCGGTTAAACTTTATTGATAGGAAAGAAAATGGGAAAAAGTAAGTTGTTGTTTATTTCTTTATTTGCAGGACTGATGATAAGCGCTGCAAATGTCAGGGCTGCGACCAGCAAAGACGATGATGCCAACACGTACGAACTCTTGAATTTGTTCGGCGAAGTTATGGAGCGGGCAAAGCTTAATTATGTAGAAGAAGTTTCTGACAAGAAACTTATCGAATCGGCAATTAACGGAATGCTGACATCGCTGGATCCCCATTCAAGCTATCTGGATGCTGACAGCTTTAATTATATGAGCGAACAGACAAAAGGCAAATTTGGCGGCTTGGGAATCGAAGTTACCATGGACAACGGTTTGGTTAAAGTCGTTTCGCCGATTGACGACACTCCGGCGGCAAAAGCGGGTATCAAGGCCGGCGACTATATCACAAACATTAACGGAGAAACCGTAGTCGGCATGAGCTTAAACGATGCCGTCAGCAAAATGCGCGGCAAAGTCGGCGAAAAAGTCAAACTGTCCATACGCAGAGTCAACTCCAAACCGATTGAACTGACAATTAAACGGCAGGAAATCAAAATCCAGTCCGTTAAGAATGAAATCAAGGAAGACTCTATTGTTTACATCAGAATTTCTTCGTTTACGGAAGATGTTGACAAATCTGTCAGCGAAGCAATTACCAAAGCAAAAAAGAAACTTAAAAATAAACTGCTGGGCATTGTCATTGACGTCAGAAACAATCCCGGCGGGCTGTTAGACCAAGCGGTTGACGTCTCGGACCTGTTTTTGGAAAAAGGGGAAATCGTATCCACCCGTTCGCGCAATGAGGCGGATACGGTTAAATATATGGCAAACGAAGGCGATATTGCCAAAGGGCTGCCTATTGTCGTCATTATCAACGAAGGTTCGGCCTCGGCTTCCGAAATTCTGGCAGGTGCGTTGCAAGACCACCACAGAGCAATTATCTTAGGCGAAAAGTCATTCGGCAAAGGTTCGGTTCAAACCGTTATTCCGCTTCGGGATTACGGGGCGATGCGCCTGACAACAGCCAGATATTATACGCCGTCCGGGCGTTCTATTCAGGCGAAAGGCATTGAGCCCGATGTTGAGGTTAAACCTGCTAAGATTGAAGAACTTGAGTCTTACGCCTTAAATATCAGCGAGGCCGATTTAAATAATGCCTTGAAAAACGACAGCGACATAGATGCCGGAAATGAAAAGAAAAACGGCAAAAGCAAGGAAGATTTGGCTGACTATCAACTTGTCCGCGCTTTAGATTTGGTAAAAGCTCTGGCTCTGTATTCCAAATCTGACGAAAAGTAAGGGAGAAAACCGGTGAGCAAGCATTTCAGGCCGTGCGCGGGGGCTATTGTCTTTAATAAGGACGGCAAGGTATTTCTGGGAAGCAGAATCGAAACTGCCAACGACAGTTGGCAGTTTCCCCAAGGCGGCATAGAGGCGGGAGAAATACCGGCAGAAGCTGCGTACAGAGAACTCTATGAAGAAACCGGCATATCTTCGGTCGAGCTTGTATATACCGATGTTGAACCTACGCGGTATGAATTTTCTGCCGAGATAAAAGAAAATTTTCGTAAAAGAGGCATATTTAACGACGGACAAGATATTTATTTTTCTTTGTTTTACTTTACAGGCAACGAAAAAGACATTCACTTAGATATGCCTCATCCTGAATTTAAACGCTATAAATGGGATACGCTGGAGTTTGCAGTTTTCAACGTTATTGATTTTAAAAAGGAAGCTTATTCTGCTGCAGCGCAAAGAATGGCTCCGTTGATAAAAGATTATATTGCAAAGCTCTCTTGATATTTGAAACTTTTTAACATAAATTTATGGTTAGGTTTACTTTATTAATGGGGAGAGATTATGAACAATCTGCCGGAAATAAGAGATATACAAATACCTGACGGCGTATCTTTTTTTCCCGTAGCATACGGATGGTGGGTTGTTCTGGCTGCCGGTGTTTTTGCTTTCATGATTATAAAAATAATTTTAAAACTGCGCCGAATCAGCAAAAGACGTTATGCTTTTAAAGAACTTGAGGAAATTTCCACATCACGCCCGGTTTATGCCGCGGTTATGATTTCTGAATTGTTGCGACGTATCTGCATTTTGAAATATCCGGAGGCAAGCTCATATTACGGGGAAAAATGGCTTGACTTTCTAAATCAACATACTCCCTCTCCTTTATCCCCTCAGGCAGCAAAACTTCTTAAGTTTGCTCCTTTTATGAATGGTTCAGAAAACAGCCGAACCTATGTACCGCAAGATGCTGAGAGCCTGAAAGACTTCTGCCGAAAATGGATAGGGGAAAATCTATGACCACTTTTGAATATCCGCAATTTTTTTGGCTGCTGCTGTTTCCTTTCGCCGTTTTTTTTCTGTTTCCCAGAGCCAGGGGTATACACGGCGATGCATTAAAAGTTCCCTTTTTAAAAGATATCAAATATATTCAGGCAAAATCTGAACAAACGGCATTTTCGGCTTTGGGAAGCAGAGCTTGGCTTTCCGTTAAATATCTTTATCTTTTTTCTTTATGGGTGCTGCTTGTTATTGCTGCCGCACGTCCTCAACTTGTCGGCGAACCATACCGTCTTAAGGCTGAAAACAGAGATATTATGCTCGTTATAGACATATCACCGTCAATGCTGCAGCCGGATTTGTCCCGAACCCAAAGGATTGACAGGCTGACAGCCGTAAAAGCAGTTGTCGGCTCTTTTGTGCAAAAAAGAACGGAAGACCGGCTCGGGTTAATTCTTTTTGGAACACGCGCTTATGTACAGTCTCCGCTTACCTTTGACAAAAATGCCGTTGCAGAAATTCTGAATAATGCTGATGCAGGTATGGCCGGCAATTCGACTTCTATCGGCGATGCTCTGGGTCTGGCATTAAAAAATCTGCGGGAAGAAAAAGAAAAAAACAATAAAGCTATCATTTTACTCACGGACGGAGAAAATAACGACGGTTCCCTAAGCATGGCACAAGCCATCGGCCTGGCAGAAAAAGAGGGAATAAAAATATATACCGTCGGCGTCGGTTCCGACCGTAACTTTCTCGGCTCACTGTTTGGACTCGGCAATGGCGAACTCGATGAAAAAAGCCTAAAGGAGCTGGCTCAAAGAACAAAAGGAAACTATTTTCGAGCAACAGACGTAAACTCGCTGGCTGAAATATATACAAAAATTGACCAGTTGGAACCGGCTAAAAGCGAGGGCAATATCGTGCAGGAGAAAAAAGACTTGTTTTATGTTCCTTTGACTTTTGCTCTTATTTTGACATTGTTTCTGTTGTTTTTGCCGGGGAGATACCTGAAATGAACGATTTATTCCATAATTTTCATTTTTTGCGCCCATGGCTGCTGGTTTTTCTGCTGCTTCCTCTGCTTTTGTTTTTTAAGAAATTAAAAACAGGTGGAAATGCTTCGTCGTGGGCGGATGTTTGTGATAAAAATTTGTTAAATTTTCTTTTGGTCAGCAATAGCGGACAAAGGCATTTTTCCGTAAAAAAACTCATTTATACGGGATTGGCCGTGGCGGCCATTGCGGCTGCCGGGCCGGCATGGAAAAAAACGGAAATCCCTTCCCTTGCCGTGGAAAATCCGAATATGTTTGTCCTCAGTCTGGCGCAGGATATGCAACTTACGGATATCACGCCTTCCAGACTTGACCGGGCTAAATTTATGATTTCCGATTTGGCAGAACACATTCCGCAGGGGCAGTTCGGCCTGGAAGTATATTCGGAGGAACCGTATGTCATTACGCCGATTGCTGACGATGTCAAATTATTAAAAAACCTTCTGCCGCAAATCAGACCGGACATTGTTCCGGACAACGGCGACCGGCTTGACCGGGCTGTTGATTTGGCAATTGAACGATTTAAAGCCGCAGGTTATGCGCAGGGCAGCATTATTTTATTTACTTCCGATGTCGGACAGCGGTTTGACTTGGCATTACAACACGTCAAAAAAGCATCTGCCCTTAATTACAAAGTTCACGTTATTGATACATCATTTTCAGGAAACGAAAAGCTCAAAGTTTTGGCAGATACCGGAAACGGCGTCTATTTAAGCGTTAGAAGTGCAAATACGCAAAAACTTGTCAATGAAATCACAAAAATTAACGAAGAAAGGATTAAACGCAGCCAAAATATGCGTTCTGATTTTGAAGATTACGGATATTATCTGTTGTTTATCCCCCTGTTTTGCACTTTGATGTTTTTCCGGCGGGGAATGATTATTCTTGTTTTATTGTTGTTTCCGTTGCAGGCTTATGCCGGATTTTTTCTGAATAATGATCAGGAAGGCCTCAGACTGTTTCAAAAAGGGCAATATGAACAGGCTCTCAAGTTTTTTAAGAACACGGACTGGATAGGAGCAACCCTTTACAAACAGGGCAGGCCTGAAGATGCCTTAAAAGAATTTCAGAAATCCAACAGCAGCCTTTCTTTTTATAACCAAGGCGTCATTCTGACAAAAATGTGCAAATATAATGAAGCAAAAGAAGCTTTTGCCAAAGCGCTTGAGGCTGATGCAAAAAACAGTGATGCCGAATATAATCTTACAGTTATAAATGAATTATTTGAAAAAGCAAAACAAGACCCATCCGTTCTTGAGTGCGGCGATAATCAAAAACAGCAAAATCCTTCTACAAACGATGCGCAAGAACAGAAACCCAGACAAGACCAAAGTTCAAATAACAATCCATCGCCGCAAAACAATAAAGAGAAGCAGGAGCAGCAAAAACAGTCTTCCCAAAATCAAACCGGCCAAAACGGACAGAGTCAAAGCCAATCACAGCAAAACGATAAAAACACACCGGAAGCCTCTCCTAAAACGGAACAGGGCAATTCTACCGCCTCCAAAACAGAAGAAGAAAACAGAAACGCGCAAACGAATACTGACGAACAACAGCAAAAAACACAGACGGATTCTGAAAAAAGCGATAAAACCAGTTCTCAAAAAAACAGTGAAAATAAGCAACAGCCGGCTGAGGCCACCCTTGAGGGAGAGGACGAAGCCCAGAGCAGAAATACTCCAGGAAACGATAATAACGGAACAGAAAGACAACAAGAGGAACAGTCCGTCAATCTGGTCAGGACTCAACAGGGAAACGAAAATGAGCAATATGACGGTGAGGCAATCATGATGCAGAGGCAATATCGGGAAATCCCAGAAGATCCCGGAGGGTTATTGCGTGAATTTATAAAAAAAGAATATGTAAAGGACAGATATAGAGATGAAAATATTTAACCTGTTTACTTTTTTCTTTGGCTGTTTATTTGCTTTCCACGTTCATGCGGCAGAAATAAACATTAATTTGGACAAGAACGCTATGTCGGAGGGCGATACCCTAAATTTGACTATTGATTATAACGGTAACAGTGATGAAAATCCCGATTTAAGTGCATTGCAACAAGATTTTCAGATTGTTTCCAATTATGCCGCCCGACAAATAAATTATATTAACGGAACATTGACACAAACCAAAAGGTGGACGATTGGCTTAAAACCGCTTAAAACAGGAAAAATTACCATAAAACCGATTACGCTCGGCGGATTGAGTTCAAATTATGCCGAAGTTGAAGTAAAAGAAGTTTCAAATATCGCTTTTGTTCCCGACAGCAAGGAAAATTCCAATTCGCCGTATTTCCAAATCGAACAGACATTCAGTCCGGAAACGCCTTATGTTCAGCAACAGTTGACCGTTTGGGTTACGATTTATGACAGTCTGGGACTGCAGGGCAGTTCTCTTGACATCAGCGATGAAACGCAAAAAAACTGGACTATTACGCCTCTTTCCAACAAGCCTTTCATCAAAAAAGATGTTATAAACGGAAAAAACATGAATGTCCTCACTTATGTTTTTGCTGCATTTCCCCTTAAAAGCGGCAAAATTGCCGTTCCGCAGTTTTTATTCAATGGCTTTTATATTAAAAACGTTGATTTCGGATTTCCTGATTTTCAAGATGACCTGATTACTTTTGGCGTCGATTTTCGCAACGCTTTCGGGCAAAAAGTTCCTGTCCGCATGAGAACCAAACCGCAAAATATTACCATTAAACCTAAACCAAGCGGATTTTCAGGAGTATGGCTTCCTTTGAGCAATCTGACAATGCAGGCTGAATGGTCTTCACAAACTCAATTTAAAGCGGGAGAAGCTTTAAGCCGAAAAATAACCATAACGGCAACAGGACTTCCCGAAGACATGTTTCCAGCTTTACAATTTCCTGACATAGAAGGTTTTAAGCAGTATCCGGAAAAACCGGAAACAAGCATGTCTGCCGTTGACGGACAACTTGTTACAACTGCAACCATCAATGTTGTTTATATTCCCGAAAAGGCAGGAAAATTTAAACTTCCCCAGCAGGAAATCGAATGGTTTAATGTAAACAGCGGATTGTTTGAAAAAACAACGCTTCCTGCAGAAGTTATTGACATTGCCCCGAATACAAACCTCCCTGAAGAACAGACTGAAGAAAAAACAACACCTTTGCTTCCTGCAATTTCCGCACATAATACAGGCAAAGATAATGTCAGTTCTCTGCCGCAGCAGAAAAAAAACGAGCCTCCATTTCTTCCGAAGAATAGTAAGAGTTTTTATCTATATGCCCTTATCTCTTTTGTTCTTTTTGCTTTTGCCTTTTTGATGTTAATGCGCCGCAGAAAAAATCATGCCCGCATATATCGTGACGAGGTTATCAGAGCTATAAAAAGGAAAGACTATAAAACAGCTAAGAAATCTCTGCTGAAATGGGCTAAAGTAAAATATGGCGATGAAAATATTGCCAATTTTAATATCATTGCCGAAAAATCCGGCAGCGAAGGCTTTTCGCAACAGTTACATCTGCTTAATCAGCTCTTATATTCGGATAACGAAACCTTTTTTGATGCTACTGCTTTTATCTCTGCTTTGAAAAAAGCAGACAAACAAAAAATAAACACAGGCAAAAAAGAAGAGATTTTACCAAATCTTTACGATTAAAGAGCATTTTATATGCAGAGGAATGACACAGTGGAGATGCCATGCTTTGGTTGAAAAGAATTATATGCGGAATCGTTGCGCTTATTTTTATATTTATCGGCGCACGGCTTATCCACGGCGGGGAACAAGTATGGCAGGCCATCGGTTTTTGCATACTTGTCGGCGGCATTACTTTGGCTCATATTGCCATTGTCCAGCAGCTTCCCAAATATAATTTCTGGATTACGCTTACGGCAGCAGGGCTGGCTTACGCTTTATATTCTACACATAACGAAACGCTTGGACAAGAAAAAGAAATTATTGATGCCCGGCTGGAATATGAACTGGAAAAAAGCCGAAGCTTATCAAAACAGGAAAAAATACCCAGAAAAGAACAGAAAAAGAAAAGAGAAACCGGGTTTGACCCCTCGGCTTATCCTAAAATAAGCGGAAGCGCTAATGTTATACATGCGCATGTTTTTTATATAGGCGGGCGCTATGTCCGTCTGTTCGGCGTTGACGCGCCTGATAATGACCAGATTTGTTCAGATGCCAACGGAAGTTCATACAACTGCGGAGAAGAAGCCGTATCATGGGTTCGGGGCTGGATAGACAATAACCCTATTGACTGTTATTTGTTAAAAATAGAACCCAACGGACAGGATTTGGCTACATGCGTTTGGGGAGAATATGACATAGGCGCCGGACTTGTCGGTGCCGGATGGGCTTTGGCAAATACGAGAGAATCTGACATCTACCGCCCTTATGAAGCCAAGGCCAAAAGCGAATCTTCCGGCTTATGGCAGGGGACATTTTATGCACCGGAAGACTGGCGCGACATTAAGCGTCGCCGCAACGATTTTACAATCAAACGGACAACTGTTTCCAAAGGCGGCGGCTTTTTTGATTTTGGCTCATGGTTTAAATAAAATGACAGAATATAAAAAAATATTTAAATGCTTAACGGAAAACGATACGAAAAAATTAGCCTGCTGTTTTAGCAATGTGGCGCAAAAGGGGGACATTTTTGCGCTATACGGCACGCTTGGCGCAGGAAAAAGCACTTTTTCGCGCTTTTTTATTCAGAATCTGAGCGATGCACAGGAGGTTCCCAGCCCGACTTTTACTCTGGTACAGTCGTACGAGGGAAATGATTTTGAGATATATCATTATGATATGTACCGCCTTAAATCTCCCGAAGAAGCTTATGAGCTGGGCATTGAGGAATCTTTCTATAACGGCGTTAACCTGATTGAGTGGCCAGAAAAAATCGGGTATCTTCTACCTAAAAATATTTGGACTGTAAATATTTTTACAAAAGATTCTGCCCGCTATTTTGAAGTAACGGTTTCCGATGAAGAAAAAAAGAAACGCTTGGAGAAACTAGGCTATGGCGATTAACATTCATGCCACACTTGTCAGCCTGAACGGCAAAGGGATTTTGCTGACCGGAAAATCCGGCAGCGGAAAATCGGATTTGGCATTGCGGATGATTATGGAATACCAAGCGCAACTGGTTGCCGACGACAGAGTTGACCTTGTGTTGAAAAACGGAAAAGTGTACGGTTCCGCCCCAGAAACAATTTCAGGAAAACTAGAGATAAGGAATGTGGGAATCGGAAACTTTCCAGCAGCCAAAGAAGCAGAAATAACTCTTTGTGCAGAACTTTGCACCGATAAAAAAGAGCTTGAGCGGCTGCCTTTGCCGGATACGGTTGATTTGTTGGGGGTATCCGTTACAAAATTAAAGCTTTATCCGTTTGAATGTTCTACAGTTTATAAAATTATAACAAAAATAAGTGGCATAATAAGTTAAGCGTTTTATTATAAGTCATAAATGCAATATACCGGGGTAATTAAAATGATAATGCGTTTGGGTGAAGTTTTTTTGCGGGCTCTCGGCAAGCCGTTAGTTAAGTTCTTATCATCGCTGGGTGATTTGACGTCTTTTATATTAAAAGCAATATATCACTGTTTTGTTCCGCCGTTTTATTTTAAGCTGTTTTTTAAGCAGGTTTTGGATATAGGCTTTTATTCGTTACCGGTGGTAGGACTGACGACCTTGTTTGCAGGTATGGTTATTGCTCTGCAAACTTATTCAGGCTTTTCAGGCTTTAAGGCAGAAAGCGTCATAGCATCGGTAGTTCTGATTTCGGTTACACGCGAACTGGCACCGGTTTTATCGGCGCTTATGGTCGCGGGGAGAATCGGAGCAGCTATGGCAGCTGAAATCGGAACTATGCGTGTTACTGAACAAATTGATGCCTTGGTTACGCTGTCGACAAACCCTTTTAAATATCTGGTTGCACCGAGATTATGGGCGGGCTTGCTGGTTTTGCCGCTGTTAGTTTTGATCGGCGATATTATCGGTATTTTCGGCGGATATGTCGTCGGCGTTTATAAACTGGGATTTAACCCTGCCAACTATATTACGGCGACTTTTCAGGATTTACAGATTATCGGCATAGTATCCGGTTTGGTCAAGGCCGCCGTTTTCGGATTTATTATTTCGATGATGGGCTGCTACCACGGCTACAAGTCTAAAGGCGGTGCACAAGGCGTTGGCAATGCGACGACAAATGCCGTCGTTTCTTCGTCTATTCTGATTTTGATTTTCAACTATCTTATTACGGAAATGTTCTTTTCCAGATAAACGGAGGCTGATATGGCAAAAGAAATAAAAATCAAAATAAGAGACCTGCACAAAAGTTTCGGAAAAAAACATGTTCTGAATGGGGTTGACTTAGATTTATACAAAGGAGAATCTCTGGTTGTCATCGGCGGTTCGGGAACAGGAAAATCGGTCTTAATCAAGTGTATTCAGGGACTGCTTATTCCAGACAGCGGTTCAATTGAAATTGACGACATAGAAATAGCCAACGAGAATCCGGACGTTATCGACAGTATGCACAGTAAAATGGGAATGCTGTTTCAGGGCGGCGCATTGTTTGACAGCCTGACAGTATGGGAAAATGTTGCCTTTGACCTTATTCAAAACAGAGGATTCAGCAAAAAAGAAGCTAAAATCGTGGCGATAAAAGTTTTACGCCAGGTCGGGCTGACAGAAGACATTGCCGACCTATATCCATCAGAACTCTCCGGCGGCATGCAGAAACGCGTCGGGTTGGCACGGGCAGTCATTACCCGCCCCGAGATTATCTTTTTTGATGAGCCGACAACCGGACTTGATCCGATTATGGCGGACGTTATCAACGATTTGATTATAGAATCTGCCAAAGATTTAGGGGCTACGACATTGACAATTACGCATGACATGGCATCGGCAAGAAAAATTGCCGACAAAATAGCCATGCTGTATGAAGGAAAAATCATCTGGTACGGTACGGTCAAAGAACTAGATAAGACAACCAATCCCTATGTCAGACAGTTTATCAACGGTTCTTCCAAAGGCCCGATAAAAGTGGAGAAATAGTATGGCAAAAAAGTCGACCATTGATTATGTCTGCCAGTCCTGTGGCGCCGTATATCCCAAATGGCAGGGCAAATGCGATGCCTGCGGCGAGTGGAACACAATTGTCGAAGAAAAAAGAGCGAGCGAAGAATTTTCTAATATTTCCACAAAAAAACCGGGAAACCAGATTGATTTTGTTTCGCTGAACGGCGAAAGCCAGACCTATAAAAGACTGGTTACCAACCTTTCCGAAATTAACCGCGTATCCGGCGGAGGGTTGGTACCGGGGTCAGTTATTTTGGTCGGCGGCGACCCGGGAATCGGCAAGTCAACGTTATTGCTGCAAATTTGCGCAGGAATGGCTAATAAATTACAAGATAACAGCTGTTTTTATATTTCAGGCGAAGAGGCGATTGACCAAGTACGAATTCGTGCCAAACGTCTTGGGTTAGCCGATGCCCCCGTGCGTCTGGCCAGCACAACCAGCGTTAAAGACATTATTGCAACTTTGGAAAAAGAAAATCCGACTTTGGTTATAATCGACTCGATTCAGACAATGTATATTGACGAAGTCGAATCGACACCGGGAAGTGTCGCCCAAGTTCGGGCAGCAGCTTATGAACTGATAAAAATTGCCAAGAAAAAAGGATTTACGCTGTTTCTGGTCGGACATGTTACTAAACAAGGCTCTATTGCCGGACCGCGCGTTTTGGAACATATGGTTGATACGGTGCTTTATTTTGAAGGCGACAGGGGACATCACTTCCGTATTTTGCGTGCAGTCAAAAACAGATACGGTGCCACTGACGAAATCGGCGTTTTTGAGATGCAAGACAACGGACTTGTTGAAGTGGAAAACCCTTCCGCCTTGTTTTTGGCGGAAAGACAGGGATGTGTTTCCGGTTCGTGCGTTTTTGCCGGAATCGAAGGTTCACGCCCATTGCTGGTAGAAATTCAGGCTTTGGTCGGCAACAGCGGATATGCCGGAGCAAAACGTGCTGTGGTCGGCTGGGATTCAAACCGGCTGGCTATGATTTTAGCGGTTTTGGAAGCGCGCTGCGGCATGAATTTCAGTACACACGATGTTTATCTGAACATTGCCGGAGGATTAAAAATTACCGAACCGGCCGCTGATTTGGCTGTTGCCATGGCAGTCATTTCGTCGATGACAAACAAACCTCTTCCGGCTGACATGGTTGTTTTCGGAGAAATCGGATTGTCCGGGGAAATCAGAGCAGTCAGCCAGCCGACTTTGCGCCTGAAAGAAGCGCAGAAACTCGGTTTTTCCAATGCTATTATCCCCAATTCATTTAATAAAGACAAAAAACAAAAGCTGATTGCCAATATGTCTTATCATGAAATCGGCAATGTTCAGCGTCTGATTTCCAGATTTAGTTAGAGGAGCTAAAACAGATGGAACCGTTAAATAATATTGATGTCATCATTTTAATCGGCGTTGCCTTATCAATGCTGGTCGCCTTTATACGCGGTTTCGTCAAAGAAGTCCTTTCTATTCTAGGGCTGGCGTTGTTTGTTGTTCTGACAGTATATCTGTCTCCATTGTTAACACCGTGGATGAACCAGTTTATCGCCAGTAAACTGATGGCACAATTTGTGGTATTTTTGTTAATTATGGCAGTTTTTTATGCCATTTGGATTATCGGCACAGACAAGCTGATTGCCAAGATACGTACCAGCACGTTAAGTTTTATGGACAGGCTGTTCGGATTGGTTTTTGGCTTTTTGCGAGCGGTACTCATTTTGGGATTTTGCTTTCTGATTGTCAAAATCGTCCTACCGGAAGAATTAAAAGACGGTTCTCTGAAAAAATCCCAGTATTTTATGATGGCCGAGCCCTGTTCTGACATGATTGAAAAAATGCTGCCCGAAGACTTTATCAAAAATACGATGAAATCTGTTGAAGATATAAACAAAGCAGACACGGACGCAAAGAAGAAAAAAGAAAAAAGCGACAGCAAAAAAGCCACCGCCAAGCCGACAGAAAAGGTACCGACCGGCCTTCCTTCCAAACTCGATCAGGAACAAATGGACAAGATGTTTGAACTGTTGGTCAAGCCGGAAATAAAAAACAACAAGAAAAAAGCAGCCGAAAAACCGACTGCAAAGAAAAATGAATCCACCGGATACGATAGTAAAGAAACCAACAGTTTAGACCGGCTGATTGACATTACGGCAGAATAGCCGCTAGAAAACATTATAAGCATCGTTTAGCGGAGGAATATGCCAAAGGGGCTTTTCAGCCCCTTGTTTTTATTTAAGAACCAGAAGCCCGTGCTTCTTTTTTCCCTGCGAGAGTTTTATATTGCCGTTTTCAATATCTTTTTCGGTAATGACATAATTCTCGTCGGTAATAACCTTGTCGTTTAATTTCAAGCCGGCTTGTTTTATCAAGCGGCGGGCTTCCCCTTTGCTGGCAACAAAACCGAGCGCCATAAATGCGTCAAGCACCCCTACCCCGGCTTTTGTCCCGGAAACCGTCGGCAAATCATCACCAGCAATACCCTTTTCAAAGGTTTTTACGGCCGTTTCCTGCGCAGCAGCTGCTTCAGCTTCTCCCCGGCAGATTTTGGTCGCTTCAAAAGCAAGTATCTTTTTGGCTTCGTTTATTTCCTTGTCCTGCAGAACTTCCAGACGGTGAACCTCATCCATCGGTAAATCCGTGAATATCCGCAGACATTTACCAACTTCGGCATCGCCAATATTGCGAAAATACTGATAGTAATTGTAAGCAGGGAGTTTATCTTCATTTATCCAAACGGCATTCCCCTCCGATTTTCCCATTTTTTTACCCGCCGAATCCGTAATAATCGGACTGGTAAACCCAAACAATTCCGTATCATAACGGCGCCGTCCGAGTTCTGTGCCCGAAACGATGTTTCCCCATTGGTCAGCTCCGGCAATCTGGGCACGGCAGCCATATTTTTGCAACAAAACACAAAAATCATACCCCTGAAGAAGCATATAGTTAAATTCAAGAAAAGACATAGGCTGTTCACGTTCAAGACGACTTTTTACGCTGTCCATCGTCAGCATCCGGTTGACGGAATAACAGGTGCCGATATCCCGCAGGAATTCCAAATAGTTAATGTCTTTGAACCAGTCATAGTTGTCAACCATCAGCGCATCATTTTTGCCATCGCCGAATTTAAGGAATTTCATAAACGATTTCTTGAGTCCCTGTACATTGTGCGCCAGCGCTTCTTCGCTTAAAAACGGACGCAGTTTGTCTTTGCCGGATGGATCGCCGATACGCGCCGTTGCGCCGCCCACCAGGGTCAACGGCTTATGTCCGCATTTTTGGAACCAACGCAGCATCATCAGAGGTACTATATGCCCCACATGCAGGCTGTCTCCGGTCGGATCCGACCCCAAATACCCCACTGCCGGCATCCCTTTCTTTTCACAATCGGCAAGATATTCGTCAAAACCCTGCTCGTTCGTGCATTGATTGTAAAAGCCGCGCTCGTGCATTATGTTTAAAAATTCTGATTTAAAACTTGTCATTTTTACTTCCTTATTACTAAATTTTAAGGCATATTAGCATAATAATTTGATATTGCAATTATAAAGAGGCGTTTTTTTATATGGTTATTAAGGGATTAAATTGTCTCGGCCTATCGGGAACCTCAACTTTCGGGGGCGTCGAACTCGCGTTGATTAAGACTGACGGCCTTGATATAAACGAGCGGAAAAAAGCTTATGCCGTCCCCTACCCCGATATGATGAAGGACCACATAAAAGCTGTTTATGGTTTACAAAGAAATACGCCGGAAAATGAAGAGAAACTAAAAAAAGTCGATGAAGAAGTTTCAGATTTCTACATTCAGCTTATCAATGAATTTAAAAACGAATATGAAGATGGAATAGATTTAATCGGAATCGACGGATTGACAATTATGCATAACCCGAACATTCCTTATACTTATCAATTGGGAAACGGAAGATACATTGCAGCCCGAACCGGCATTAAAACCGTAACCCATTTTCGTAATGCCGATATTTGCAGCGGCGGCCAGGGAACGCCTATTTCTTCAAGTTATTTTAATGCTGTCGGAATTGATGAAATAAAACCCGCTGCGTATGTAAACATCAGCGGTAAATCAAGCATTACCTGGATTGGGTCATTTGGCGAAATTGTAGGTTTTGATTGTGGTCCGGGCGATAACTTTATTAACAACTGGACATCCAAACACGCAAATATGGAAAATGATTACAACGGCAGGCTAGCTATTATGGGAAAAGTCCACGAAAAAATTGTGAACTCTTTAATGCATCATAAATTTTTTGCGAAATTTCCGCCAAAAGCAGCTTATACAGGGATTTTTGCCGATAAAGCCGAGCATTTAGAAGGGCTTTCGTTGGAGGACGGAGCAGCAACGGCAACGGCTTTTGTTGCCGAAGCAATCTGTTATTCAATCTGTCTTTATCTGCCGGAACTCCCTAAAAAAGTCATTGTCTGCGGCAAAGGCGCAGGCAACCCGACGCTGGTTCGTTTTATTCGACAAAGGCTGCCCAATATGGATGTTATTGTGAGTAAAGAGGCTGATATCCCAACTGATACCGTTAATGCCGAAATCAGCGCCTTTCTGAGTGCACGGGCGGTTTATTCCCTGCCGATAACTTTTCCGTCCACAACAGGTGTCAGCCAATCTATCCCCGGAGGTGAAATTTATGAAGCAAATTAAAAGGAAAACTCAGCCTTTTTCAGTCTGTCTGGAGAATGTTTCCAAATTGTACGGAACTTTAACGGCCGTGGATAATGTTTCATTTGGCGCCAGTACGGGAGAAATCATCGCTTTGCTCGGCCCTAACGGTGCAGGAAAATCTACGCTGATGAATATGATTTCCGGTTTTATTTCTCCGTCTGAAGGTACAATCTTCGTCAATGGGAAAGACGTAAGCAAAGAAAGCATTGCCACCAAAAAAGATATCGGCTTTCTGCCGGAAGGCGCTCCGATGTATGCGGATATGACCGTTAAATTGTTTTTAAGATATATGATAGAATTAAAGCTTAATCTCGTGGAAACAGAAACGCAAAGCAAACAACAAATAAGAAAAATATATGATAACGAATTTGCACGTATTATTGATTTAGCAAAAATTCGGGATATTATCCAACAAAAAATAGAAACTTTATCAAAAGGATATTTACGACGGGTCGGTTTTGCTCAAAGCATTATCGGTAATCCGTCTATTTTGCTTTTAGACGAGCCGACAGACGGCCTCGACCCCAATCAGAAAGAGCATATGCGCCGTTTAATCAAAGATATGGGAAAAGACAAAACAATCATTATTTCGACACACCTTCTGGATGAAGCTGAAACTCTTGCTTCACGCATTATCCTTATTAACAAAGGCAGAATTGCCGCGGACGGAACATTGCAGGATATTTTAAAGGCAACAAAAAGCGATTTGTTGGAAAAAGCGTTCCGAAAACTGACTGTTGCGAAGGAGACCCTGGCATGAACAGCATAAAGACTATCATTAAGTATGAACTAATACGGTATTTTCTGTCTCCTCTGGCTTATGTTTATCTGGTCGGTTTTCTGCTGTTAAGCGGCTCCTGCGCCATTTATTTCGGCCATTTTTTTATGGACGGACACGCTTCGCTGTGGGGGCTTTTTGATTATCAGCCTTGGATTTATCTGCTGTTTATCCCGGGAATTGCCATGCGCAGCTGGGCCGAAGAGTTTCATACCAAAAGTATTGTACAAATTTTAACTGTTCCTGTTTCCGTAACCGATTTGGTATGGGGCAAATTTTTGGCATCATGGATTTTTGCAATAATAGCCATTTTACTGACTTTTCCGTTTTGGATTACCGTTAATATCTTGGGAAATCCGGATAATACGGTTATTATAATCGGCTATCTCGGCTGTTTTATTCTGGCCGGCGCGATGCTTGCCATATCACAAACGATGTCGGCATTAACAAAGAGTCCCGTTATTGCCCTGGTTTTAGGCGTTTTTGTTAATCTTTTGTTTTTCTGGAGCGGATTTGAGTATGTTTTGTTCTGGGCCAGAGAACTGTTCAGCGACGTTATTGTCGACACTATTATTTCGTTCAGTTTCCTTGCCCATTTTGCCTCTTTAAGCCGAGGATTGGTTGAATTAAGAGACTTAGTTTTCTTCGGCTCGTTGATTGTTTTCTTCAATTTAATAACAATTGCCGTCATCAGCCTGAAAACAAAAGGCTCTTCAGGTTTGATTTCATCTTCAAGCGTCAAGCACGGTGTTTTGGTGCTTATGCTTTTATTTATCGGCTTTTTTGGCTTAAACATTATTGCCAATAATGTTCTGCGGCAGATAAGCTACGATTTTACGGAAGAAAAATATCTCAGCCTGACGCAAAACACAAAAAATATTTTGCGCAGACTTGAACGCCCGGTCATTGCCAAATTATATTATTCCCCGATTTTGGGACAGAGAAATCCGGAAGTTCGGCAGATATTCGACCGCATAAAACTGATACTTAAACAATATAAAACTTATGCAAACGGAAAATTTGACTATAAAATTTATACTCCAGAATTTTTGGATAAAGACGAAGACAGGGCTTTAGCCGAAGGGTTGCAACCAATTCCTCTAATAGATATTAACCAAAACGCTTTGTTCGGGCTCAGCCTTTCCGACAGCCTTACAAACAAGGCCGTTATTCCGTTTTTTTCGATTGAAAGGCTTCCGTTCCTAGAACAGGATCTGACCACGAATATTTACAAAATGCACCATAAAAAGAAGACTATCGGCATTTTAAGCTCCTTGCCGATAAACGGAGGCGTCAGACAAAACGATGTTATGATGAGGAAATGGGAAATCTTTAAATATATTGAAGAACTTTATAAAGTTAAAATTATTGAGAAACCCGACGATTTAAATCAGCAATACGATGTTTTGATGATGGTGCACCCTTACGGGCTGAGCGAAGATGTTATTGAAAAAATAAAAAAACAGCCTAAAGTTTTGTTGCTGATGGACGTTGCCGATGACGCGTCGCGCTTATATTCTCCGCTGGGAGGACAATTTATAACGTCAGATATTTCCGAGCTTGCCGACTATTGGGGAATTCAGTTTTATGATATCGGCGTCGCGGCAGATTTTGACAACTCCATAACAGTAGATGAAACAATCAATTACAGAACCAACCCGTCCTTTACGCAAGACCTCTTACAATTTAAGGTTACCGCGGATGACTTTAATCCAAACCACAGAACAACATATAAGCTGAATAACATTTTGTTTTCGTCAGCAACGATGGTTATGCCCAAACCGGGAAACGACGTCTTATATTTTCCTCTAATCAAAACCAGCAGAAATTCCTCAATGTTAAATGTCTTACTGGCTAAAGAAAGCAAAAGCCCCAGAGAAGTGCTTCAGCAATATACTCCGGGAAATAACGTTATTGTCATCGCAGCTGAATTCTTAAGCAATAATCCTAAAAATCCTTTTGACGTTATCGCCGTCGGAGACACAGACTTTATGTACGACGCCTTTTGGGCTAAAGAAACCAAATTTTTGGATTTATCTTATCAAACGCCGATTTTTGACAGTGCAAACTTTATTATGAACGCACTTGACTATCTGACAGAAAATGACGATTTAATCAGTCTGCGGGGAAAAAATGCCCAAAGACGCCCGTTATATAAAGTCGAAAATATGCGTAAAGCCAATATGTATCGTTATAAATTAAAGGAAAACGATATTTTTCAGGCTATAGACGGTGCAAAGCAGGGACTGGCAGAAGTTATTGCAAAAAAGAATTTTGAAGAACGCGGAACTTTCAGCTCAGACGAACTGGCCGTTATCGGAAATATCCGCACGGAAATCGACCATCTCAGACAACAACTCAGCACATTAAAACTAAATGCCAACAGAGATATTGAACAGCTTGAAGTCAAAGTTAAATTTTTTAATATCTACTTTGTGGCCTTAATTATCATCTTTATTGTTTTACTAACTAATCTCAATTATAAAAAACGTACTGCCGTTCTTTGCAACATTAAGGAATTTTTTATTATTGACCGTCAAACCGGCAAACTGGCTGCATGGGTTGCCATAATAGCCGCCCTTGCTTTTTTCAGCATTTACATGGAAAACAAAAATAGTATTTCGGAATATGAAGGACAACCGGTATTTAAAGACTTTAGTAGCAAAATTAATGATATATCCCTGATAAAGCTGAAAAACAGCCGGACATCACTGACATTTAAAAAAGAAAGCGGCATATGGATACTGGAAGAATATCCAAACATACCGGTTTATCAGGAACGAATCCGCAGATTTTTAATTGCACTAAATAATATGACGTTTTATGAAAAAAAATCGGATAAAATTGCCGATATGAAATATTTTGGCTTTTCTTCCCTAAAAAACGAAAATTCGCCCACGATAGAAGTCGGTTTATACAACAATGCTAATCAGGAAATCGAAAACTTTGAGATAGGCTGGTACGATATGGATTTGGGACGAGGATCAAAAGCCGCTTTTATAAGGTTGAAAAATCAATTTCAGGTATGGGAAGCCGATGCAGATTTTTATGACCTCTCTCTTGACAGAAATGCCTGGACCTACAGCAGTTTATGGAATCTTCGTTTTGGACGGTTAATCAGCTGCAATCAAATAACCGATAACATAAAAGTAATGAATATCGCAAAAATTTTGTTGAATGTTTATTATCAAAGTATATCAGAGAATATCAAAGGAAAAAAACTGGCCAATCTGGAAATCAGTGCAGAACATAATAATTTGGTAGACCTTGTTTTTTATCAAAGTGATGACGGCAAATATTATGTACAGTATGAATTTCTGAAAGCGCCAAACGGAAAACATATTGAATTTTTTGAAAAATATGTTCGGGGAAAATATTTGGAAATATCAAAAGAAACATGGGAAAAAATAAAAAATGACATCACAGGAACAAAATAATTATTTGAAAAAAGCAGCAGCAATCGCCGGTGTTTCTCTGGCTGTTTTGCTTATTGTTTTGAAACTTGCAGCTTTTATAAAGACAGATTCTCTGGCCATTTTTTCTTCCCTTGCCGACAGTGTTACCGATTTGTTTGCATCGGCTGTTTCTTTCGCCGCGGTTTATTTTTCAACTAAACCGGCTACTAAAGAACATCGCTACGGATATGGCAAATCAGAGGCGTTAAGCGCCTTTTTGCAGGCTATTTTTGTCGGAGCATCTGGAATTTTTGTTATTGCAGACGGAATAAAAAGACTTATATATCCGGTGCAAATAGAACAAACGGCTATAGGAATTGCGGTTATGCTTTTCAGCATTCTGGCAACTGTGCTGTTGGTTTTATTTCAGACATATGTTGCTAATAAGACCAATTCTCTGGCAATTAAGGCGGATCGAGCGCATTATACGGTTGACTTTCTGACAAATGCAACGGTTGTTTTATCATTGCTTTTGGTGCATTTTTTTGGTTTTGCATACTTTGATGTAATCGCTGCATTGTTTATTTCGGCATATTTACTGTATAATGCTTATCAGCTGGCTGCAGAATCCGTAGAACAGATAACCGACAAGGAACTGGCTCCCGAAATCAGGGAAAAAATTACGGAAATTGTCCGTAACAGCAAAGGAATACACGGAATGCACGATTTTCGCAGCAGAAGCCTGGGTGATATTTATTACTTTGAACTTCATCTGGAAATTGACGGTTCCATATCTTTGCTCAAAGCTCATGAACTGGCAGATGCGGTTGAGCATAAAATACTTGAAGCATATCCCGGAAGCCAGGTGCTTATCCACCAAGACCCCTATGGCATCCATGAAGACCGGCTTGACCACCAAATTGAAGGTGCTTGCAGAATATAATTAACTTAAGACATTTTTTTTCCAGGCAATTTTGATTTTAGCTGACCGCAGGCAGCCAAAATATCTTGTCCCCGCGCTACTCTGACCGGTGCTGCGAATCCTGCTTTTTCCAGAGTATTCGAAAAGGCCTCGACAGTTTTTTTATCGCTTGGCTGAAATTCGCATCCGGGCCAGGGATTAAAAGGAATTAAATTAAACAGTGCGCGAAGTTTATATTTTTTCAAAAGCGAAATCAACTCTTCGGCATTGTCCTGGCTATCATTTATCCCTTTTAAAAGAAGGTACTCAAACGTAATATAGCGACTGTGATCCCCTTTTTGATATTCAGCGCAGGCTTTCATTATTTCTTCAATTTTGAATTTATCGTTTATAGGCATAATTTGTGAACGAATCATATTGTTCGGTGCATGAAGAGAAACAGCAAGCCGAACTCCCGTTCGCTGCAAAGCCTCCACAATGCGGGGCGCAATCCCGGAGGTTGACATAGTAACGCGCCGGCGGGAAATTCCTATCCCCTCACAATCGGTTATAATATTCAGGGCTTTTACAACATTATCAAGGTTGTTTAAAGGTTCCCCCATTCCCATAACCACAATATTGGAAAGGTAGCGCACTTCATCTGTCGGGCTCGGCCATTCGCCATACGCATCGCGAGCCACCATAAATTGTCCGACAATTTCTCCGACAGTCAAATTCCGGGTAAATTTCTGGCTTCCGGTGTGGCAGAATCGACACCCCATTGCGCAGCCTACCTGAGTAGAAATACATACGGCTCCACGGTCTTTTTCCGGAATATAAACCATTTCAACGCGTTCGCCGTCCTTAAACTCCAGCAACCATTTGTGGGTTTTATCTACGGATATCTGCTCCGTAATAATTTTTGGCCGGGTAATCGTATAGTTTTCTTCCAGTTTCTGCCGCAATGACAAAGAAAGATTACTCATTTCGGCAAAATCAGTTACACCGCGAAAATATATCCATTGCCACAATTGTTTTGCCCGGAAACTTTTTTCTCCAAGCCCGGCTATTTCTGCAACTAATTCTTCTTTTGTCAGATTTGTAAGTTCTTTTTTTTCTGTCATTTTATGCTCTTTATTTGCATTTTGCGCTGATTGCCTTATAAGCTCCCGTAAAACCGGCCAAAGAATATGTGTCCTTGGTTTTGGTTCCGCGTGAAGACATTCCTTCAACTATCATTCTTTGTCCGCGCTTCATTGCATCAACCAGTTTCTTATCCGTAGAAGCGTCCGGTGCCCAAGCGTTATCTCCGCTGGTAAACAGATTGTTAAATGACGTTGTACCGATTTTTACAACCACCCCGGAGCCTTTTTTATAATCATATCCGGCTACAAAATTAACTACATTATAGCTTTTATCCGCAGGCCGATGGGTTACGACGGCATATATATCCCCGCGTTTTTTATAATTTCCTTCGTCTTTTTTGGGCGTCGAAGCCATATAACAGACCAAATTTTTTCCTTCTTTATATGAATATGCAGTCCAGTCGCCATACTCTCCCAGCTCTACAGGAACACTCCCTGCAAAAGCCGGACAAGAAATAAGCAAAGCCAAGGATAAAATAACATACTTTTTCATGATTTTAATTCCTAAAAAATTTGATTTTGTTATATCATAATTAAGACATTTATAATAAACAATTAACAAGTTTAAGAAATACCGCAAAAAAGAGGGCATTAAATGTTTCATCCTGATTATATTAATCCGAAAAAACTGATAAATAACGACGATATTCTTCAACTGTTTAAATTAGTAGAAAAGCACGGCGGCGTTTTGCGCTTTGTCGGCGGTGCGGTAAGAGATGCTATTGCAGGATTAGACAGGACAGATATCGATATGGTAACGGATATGTCCCCTTCGGAATTTTCGGATATGTGCGATGATGAAGGCCTCAGATGTGTCCCTATCGGTATACAATTTTTTACAATCGGCGTTATTATCAATGACAGTTTTTTCAAGGTTACATCATTAAGTACCGAGGAGGACAACGGCAAAGACGAATGGAAGAGCGATGCGGCGAAACGCGATCTTACCATAAATGCCGTTTATGCCGATGAAAAAGGTAATGTTTTTGATTATTACAACGGTATCAATGATTTGGAAAACGGAGTTATCAAATTTATAGGCATTCCACAGGAAACTATTGAACGTGATTATATCAGAATTATGCGCTTTTTCAGATTCTGTGCCATGTTCGGAAAAAAAATCGACGCTAAATCGTTAAAAACCTGTATTGAAAATAAAGACTTATTAAGAAAAATATCATCAGAAAAAATAAAAGACGAATTGTTTAAAATCCTTATGGCGCCCTATGCGGTCAATACGCTTAAGCTTATTTTTGATAACGGAATACTCGACTTTTTGATTGCCCCTCCCAAAAATCTTGACAATCTTGAAAAACTTATCAGGCTTATTGCATCTTTGGGAATTGAAAAAAACATTATCCGCCGTATATTTGTCATGTTTGAACCAGATACCAAAAGAGCCGGCAGGCTGGCAGATATTTTCCGACTGAACAGAGAACAAAAGGAACATCTTCTGGAGCTAAGCAAAGCAAAATTATCAAAAAACAGCTTTAAAGACAGTGTATCCATAAACAGGGCTGTTTATTTGTACGGCAAAGATGTTTGCAGGGATAAATGGCTTTGTCTGAACTTAGATAATACTAACGAGGAAAAGACAAAAGATATTTTAAATACACTGGATTCAATGAATATTCCATTTTTCCCCCTCAATGGAAAAGACCTTATTCAAATCGGTGCTGACCAAAAATTAATCGGGCTTTATATTGATGCGTTAAAGAAAGACTGGTACGAGCATGGGTGTTGTTTATCAAAAGAGGAATTAATCAGAAAATATAAAGAAATATTTTAAATACACTGCTTTCAACTCATAAAAAAGCCTTATTAAGGCGGGAAATTTTTTAATTCGCAGGAAACACTGCAAAAACAATGTGTTATACTCTGCTTTGTTTTTTTAGCATAGAGCATATAAAAATAACTTTTTTGATAGGATTATCACAAAACATTAAAAAGGCTCTACAGCTAAAAAAAACACCGCTTAATGTTGATTTTATCAAATTTGGCACAATTATATCAGGCAACTGCTGTTTATTCAGTATCGCCATTTTATATGTGATAAAAATCCCTGTATTTGGCTAGATATTTTAGATTACAAAAAAGCGCCGGTAAATCGGCGCACATTTTAACTTTTATTTTTTTTCCAAAAGCTCTAATATCTGATTTAGCTCAGCAGGACTTTTGTATTCAATCGTTACTTTACCTTTATCGTTTTGTCCGGCATTAATTTTAACTTTCATACCTATATTTTTAGTTAAATCTTTTTCTAGTTCTTTTAAACTTGGATCTTTTTTTACAGCTCTGCTAATTTGTGCCAAAGCATGATTTTTTAAATTATTGACAAGTTCCTCCGTTTGGCGAACAGTTAATCCGCGGGATATAATTTTTTGGGCAACATCTTCAGCATTTTCCAGACCAATTAAAGCCCTAGCATGCCCGGCAGTTAAGGTATTATTTTTTACCATTTCCTGAATAGCGGCAGGCAAGCTGAGCAAGCGCAGGGTATTAGTTATATAGCTCCTTGACTTTCCCACTATTTGCGATAAAGCTTCATGCGTATGAGAAAATTCATTTATCAGCCGGTTAAACCCTTCCGCCTCCTCAATTGCGGACAGGTTTTCACGCAACAGATTTTCAATAAGCGCTACTTCTAGCACTTCCTGATTATCCATTTCCTTTTCAATAACTGGTACCTCGGTTATACCAGCTAATTTTGAAGCGCGCCAACGACGTTCTCCGGCAATTATTTCATATTTTTCGCCGTTTTTGCGAACAAGCAAAGGTTGAAGCACGCCTTTTTCCTTTATAGAAGCAACCAAAGCATTAAGAGCTTCCTGATTAAATTCCTTACGCGGCTGATACGGACTGGGTTCCAGTTCATTAACATTTAAGGTTTTGATTCCGGTTTCAGTATTTTCGCCCGTATTAATATTATCCAGGCTAAAACTTAAGTCATCATCTCCAAGAAGAGCTTCCAGCCCCCGCCCTAAACCATGTTTTTTATTCATAGACATATCTATAACTCCTTTTCCCTTTTTAAGACCTCTTTTGCCAAATTAAGATAAGCTTTAGCCCCATTACTCTTAAAGTCGTAAATCAAAACAGGCTGTCCGTGTGACGGAGCTTCTGAAATACGAACACTTCTCGGAATAACCGTTTTGTATACTTTTTGACCGAAATATTTTCGTACATCTGTTTCTACCATCTGACTCAAATTGTTTCGCTTGTCAAACATCGTCAACACGATACCTTGCAAATCAAGTTTGGAATTAAAATTCTTTTTTATTATATTTATATTTTTTATAAGATCCGTCAAACCTTCCAAAGCCAAAAACTCGCTTTGCAGAGGAACAATTACAGAATCAGACGAAACGAGTGCATTAATCGTAATTAAGTTTAAAGACGGGGGGCAATCAATCAATATATAATCATACTTTCCGCTTAAGGCATTTAATGCATTTTTTAAGACATACTCTCGTTTATTAACATCAATAAGCTCAATTTCAGCTGCAGCCAATGCCGGAGCAGACGGCAAAATATCAAATTTTTTTATATCTGTTTTGACAATAGCATCTTCTGCTTTGCAATTGTTTATCATTATATCGTATGTTGAAAACAAACATTTATTTTTATTAATTCCCAAAGAGGTTGTTGCATTTCCCTGCGGATCCATATCAAGAATTAAAACGCGTTTTCCAATAGCAGCCATAGCCGTTGCGATATTAACAGCAGTTGTCGTTTTACCAACTCCGCCTTTTCGATTGGCAATAGATATAATTTTAACCATTATTGCTTTCTCCTTAATTCGCTGATATATAAAACTTTACCTAATTTATCCGTTGCGCTATTTTCCGCTTTATATTTAAAATACCATTGCTTTTGCGCAGTTTCTATTTCATCAGCCCAATGTTCCCCTTTAGGAAAGATAAGATTTGTTTCAGTTCTGCAAAAAGGTTTACTGTAATCCAAAAGCTTTGACAGCGCCGCCAGAGCGCGTGACGTTATAACATCAACATTTTTCATTTTAATATTTTCTATGCGGTCATGCAATATATTAACATTCAGCTTCAATTCATTTTTTACCGCATTTAAAAACAATGTTTTTTTACCAATACTTTCAACTAAATTTATACTTAATTCCGGATTAAGCTGTTCTGCCATAATAGCCAGAACCATTCCGGGAAAACCTGCACCTGATCCTAAATCAAGCAGGATTTTATCAGTAGGCCGAATGTATTTGTATAACTGAACTGAATCTAATATATGCCGTTCCCAAATATGTTCAACCGAAGACTTGCTTATTAAATTAAACTTGCAATTCCATTCAAGAACCAAAGTTTTGTAAGCTTCTATTTTTTCTTTTGTTTCACGTGAAACATTATATATCTGTAAAATATCCATCATACTAAAGATAATATTTTAACTATTTTTTTTTTGCATAAAAAAATACAGTTATAAACACGAAAAATTTTTATTTAGAACTAAAATATTCCTGTGCAAGCTTATGCCATTTTAATTTATCTTCGCCTGTTATTTTTCGTATTACTTTGCAAGGATTACCAGCAGCAACCACATCAGACGGAATATTTTTTGTTACAACAGCACCGGAACCGATAACAACATTATCACCAATCGTAACACCGGGATTAATTACAACGTTTCCGCAAATCCATACATTATTACCTATTAATTTCTTTTCCATACTCCAGACCGGTATTGCGAACTTCTGCATCAATAGGATGAGCAGCTGTGTAAATACAAACTCTCGGAGCCAAAAACACATTATTGCCAATATTGACGTTACATACATCAATAATTATGCAATCATAATTTGCATAGAAATTTTCGCCTATTGAAATATTTTTTCCATAATCACAGTGAAAAGGAGGCTCTATATAAAATTTTTTTCCAGTAGATTTAAATAACTGTTTAAACAAAAGTTGTCTTTTTTCACTCTCGTCTTCTGCAGTCAGATTAATCTGGCGGGTTATTTTCTTAGCATACAAAAAATCCTGTTTTAACTCATCATCAACTGCTTTATACAACTTTCCGGACAACATCAAATTTTTCTCTTTCATATTTTCTCCCTTTATTTTTTCATATAACCCAAAATTGCGATTACAGCTGCAGGAGTGACACCGGATATTCTAGACGCTTCACCTATTGTCGAAGGACGCACCTTTTCCAATTTTGCAACGACTTCCCGAGACAAACCGCCTATTTTACGATAATCGATATCTGATTTAATCTTTACCGCTTCATCTTTTTTAAATGTCTCAATATCGCTGCTTTGTCGTTTCATATAGCCAGAATATTTAGCTTCGATGCATAATTGTTCAAAAACATTATCTTGTACATTTTTTATTTCGGGCATAATTTTCATTATTGTTTCACGTGAAACATCGTTATACCCTAAAAGATCAAAAACACTTTTTTTATTGCCATCTTTCTTTATCGGTAAATTATATTTGTCAATTGCAGCAACCGATATGTATGTTTGCTGTACAATATTTCTGTATTTATCAAGTTGTTCTTTCTTGCTTTTAAATACAGCGTATCTGTCTTGAGAAATACAACCAATTTGGTACCCTTTTTCCGTCAGACGCAAATCAGCATTGTCTGCACGCAGATAAAGACGATACTCAGATCGTGATGTAAACATACGATATGGCTCATCTACACCTTTTGTTATTAAATCATCAATCATAACACCTATATAGCCTTCGCTGCGGTCTATATAAAACTCCTGATTATTTCCTACGGCGTTGAGTGCGGCATTAATTCCTGCAATTACTCCTTGAGCGGCGGCTTCTTCATATCCAGTCGTTCCATTAATCTGTCCGGCTAAATACAATCCTTTTGTTTTTTTTACTTTCAAACAATGATCCAGTTCCATTGGATAAACATAATCATATTCAATAGCGTATGCATAGCGGATAATTTTGACATTTTCCAACCCTTTTATAGTATGGATAAATTCTTCCTGAACATCTGCCGGCAGGGATGTGGAAATACCATTCGGATAGACAACATCTGTATTATATCCTTCAGGTTCCAAAAAAATCTGATGACTGGTGCGATCAGCAAACTTCACCAATTTGTCCTCTATACTTGGGCAATAACGAGGTCCTACACCTGTTATAAGTCCGGAAAAAAGTGCACATTTAGAAAAATTATCACGAATAATCTGATGCGTCTTTTCATTCGTGTTGGTTATATAGCATTTGATTTGCGGCTGAGGTATTTCTTTGGTCATAAAAGAAAAAGGTACAGGCGTTGCATCACCTTCCTGTTCATCCAAAATATCCCATTTAATTGTTTTTCCGTCTAACCGTGCCGGCGTTCCGGTTTTTAAACGTCCCAGACGCAAACCGCATTGTTTTAAATACGCCGTTATTCCCGTACAACTTACATCATTGACGCGACCACCTACAGTCGTTTGGTGACCGGTAAACATAATTCCATTAAGAAAAGTTCCTACAGTAAGGACTATTGATTCTGCAAAAAACTCTCTTCCATCTGATAATCTTATACCTTTTATCTTCATTTCATCAATAATCAGGTGCTCAACGGCACCTTCGACAATATCTAAATTTTGATATTTGTTTAACTCTTCCAGCATATATTTTTTGTATAAATCTCTATCAGCCTGTGCACGCGGTCCTCTGACAGCTGGTCCCTTTGAAGAATTTAACATACGAAATTGTATTCCGGCGCAGTCAATAACCTTCCCCATCAAACCGTCAAGGGCATCAATCTCTCGTACAAGATGACCTTTTCCCAAGCCTCCAACCGCCGGATTACAGGACATTTCTCCGATTGTTGCTATTTTATGCGTAATTAAAGCTGTCTTTACTCCCATTCTGGCAGCAGCTGCGCTTGCTTCGCATCCGGCATGCCCTCCGCCAATCACCAATACATCATATTTATTCATTTTAAGCCCTTATTTTTACTAAAATTTGCAGTGATTTTAATTCAAGATTTCAATTTTGCAAGTAATATCTTTAATAAAAAAACTTACTTTATCATTACATTATATTATTGACATATAAAACTTTTGATTTATTTTTAATTATAAAACAATTTTTAATAAAGGTGTATATTATGAATAATGACCTTAATAATATATCTGCGAAAAGATATATGCTTATCCGTAACATTTTAGACAGTTCCGAGAATAAAAAATTTTATAACGAAATGGATGCTTTGTTATTAAAAAAATATTTTGACAATGCTTATGAAACATCATTATTAGAAGATATGTACCGCATAAATTCTTCAGATATTAGTAATAAAATCATTTTTAATTTTTTGGATAATTTTGAGCTTTCAGTAAAAAACGGAACTATTTTAAAAACCAGACACTTATTCGAATTAGTCAAAATATCATCTTTGCCGACATCAAAATTAAAAAAAACTTTTACATCTGAAATCTGTAAAAAAATAGCAATATTGCTGACAGATGTTTCACATGAAACAATTTTAATAAGCAATGATTTTTTAATACTAAGAGTTTCTGACAATTTAATTTTAAACAATGAATCTGATAAAGATATTGTTAAAGATTTTTCTATTCTAAAGAACAGCATATTAAAGAAGATGTCCTCTTTTTCTTACAGCAAAGAAAGCAGAGAAAAAGAGAACACTTATTTATGCTGGATTGATATGATTTTGCAAAAAGTTATTGTCAAGGAACTTTCCGTAACAAATTTTATTCAAATTTGCGAACAGATATTTTCTTTAACTACTCATACAGTTTATCTCTATTGGAAAATATTAAATTCAATAAACTACCTTCTTTTGCAAAGGGATTACAGTGCGCATGCTAATTTAAGAAAATACAAAACGGAAATAGAAAAAATAATTGAACAAAAATATATTAATGCCCAAATAAGCATTGATGAATTAAAAAATTTATTACTTACAACTTTGGCAAAACAGCAAATATCAAAAGAAGATTATTACTATTTATTTGATATGATGGACATTATCGTACACAGCAGCTGCGAAAATAAATTATTTTGCTTAAATCTATGTGAATACCTGCTGTACAACAATACCAAACGTTTTATTTTTAATTACAGATTTATTCGAAAATATTTTATTGATATATTTCTTTCATGGCCAAAGGAAAAAGATACTTTACCAATCAAAGAGAAAGAATTGCACATTTTGATTAATCTTTTACATACAGATGTGTTTTTTTGTTTCGACAGGCACAGGATTGTCAGAGCAATCTTATATATACTTAAATCTATAAACAATAATACCTGTCGATTAACTCATGGAAACTTTTATAAGTACTGCGAAATTATAGATTACATTATGGCAAAAAATCCGGATTTATGTTTTCCGAACATCATTGATTTTTTATCCGCCAATAATGATAATAAACAAAAAATAGCAAAAAGATTTAAGTTGACTAAAATTTAGGATAAAAAAAATTTAAATACACCGTTTATCATTTACCAATACAAAAACTTCCAAATATATTATTAAGAATTTCATCGACTTCCACTACTCCTGTTATTTTACCGATAGCACGGCAAGCCAATCTGATATCCTCTGCAGATAGCTCAATTTCTTTATCCAATGAAAATTCTTCCAAGAAAGAACAACATTCCTCCAAAGCCTGACGATAACGCAGACGGGTTATCAAACATCCCGAAGCTGAAGTAAAACGCTCTTTTATTATATCCAGAAGTTTATTTCCCAAATTTTCCAGGCCATTGTTATATTTAGCAGAAAGCAACAAATGTTTTTTTGACATAATATTATTCTTTTGCTGTTCAGAAAGTTTATCCATTTTATTTGCAACATAAATAACTTTTTCTTCATAAGAAAGTAAGTATCCAAAGTCCGGTTTTAAAGCTGCCGCGGCATCATACAAAGCAATAACAATATCGGCTTCGTCAATTTTTTTGAATGCTATTTCTATCCCTTGTTTTTCGACTGGATTTTCCGTTTTTCTAATCCCGGCAGTATCCGTAATAACAACAGGGTAACCCCCAATATCCAAATTGATATCAATAGCATCGCGCGTTGTGCCGGCAATATCAGAAACAATAACGGCATTTCTTTTAACCAGAGCGTTTATCAGGCTGGATTTTCCGGCATTAGCCTCTCCTGAAATAACAATTTTAAATCCGTTTTTGAGCCGTTCGTTAACAGTATTGCCGTCTAAATGTTCCTTAATATCTTTTTTAATTTTAAATACAGTGTTTAAAATATCTTCATATAATTCTTCAGGAATGTCTTCTTCAGGAAAATCAATATACGCTTCCAAATATGACAAAACTTTAACCAATTCGCTGCGCCATGTCGAATATAAATTTTTAAGATTGCCTTCCATTTGCTGTAAAGCATATTTTTGCTGTTCAGACGTTTCAGCATCTATCAAATCGGCCAGCCCTTCAGCCTCGGTTAAATCCATTTTGCCATTATAAAAAGCTCTTTTGGAAAATTCTCCCGGCTCAGCTAACCTAACACCATCAAAACCGCTTAGTTCATTTAAAATACTGTTCAGAACAGCTTTTGAGCCATGACACTGTATTTCAGCAACATCCTCTCCCGTAAATGACTGCGGCGCTTTGAAGTACAAAACCAAGGCCTTATCCAACATATCCCCTTTGCCTTTTTTTCTAATGGCCGTAAAATAAGCATGTCGGGACTTAATGTTATTGACATCTATATCTGCCAGCTCGGACAGAATGTCTAATACTTTTGGACCGGAAATTCTGATTATGGCGACGCCAGATTTTCCGAAAACCGTTGACAAAGCATATATCGTTGAAGCAGACATTTTAACAATCCTTTACTTTTTTATTAACCCTAGGCATAAAAAAATATAAGCGCAATAAAAATTTGTATTATTTATAAAAATTTTACCCCTGCATCGTATAATGAATACTGAAAAAAATATGGAAAAAGCCTAATAATGGAAAAACGACGCATAGAATATTTTGATACGGCAAAATTCATCGGGATGATGATGATTATACTTGGGCACTTTGGCGTACCTGAAATTAACCGTTTTGTTTATACTTTTCACATTCCCTTATTTTTTTTGATAAGCGGTTATTTTTATGCTCCCCGCGAATCGACAGTATTGTTAGTCAAAAATAAATTCAGACAGCTTATTATTCCTTACATTTTAGTTATGCTGGTTGTTATTTGCATATATGGAATGCAGAATTGGTATAAAGGCATTTCTTTATCGGAAACGGGCAGAGGAATCTTTTCATATATTATCGGCTATTTTTATGGCAGCGGTTATATTGACAACATAATGGGACACAAAATACAAACAGTCGGCCCAATCTGGTTTTGTCTGGCCTTGTTTTGGGGATTTTTGTTTTTAAACTTTATATTAAAAAGAAAGCACTGTCTTTTTTGGGCTGTTTCATTGTTTGCTGCCGGATATTATTCTGCCTTTTATATCTGGCTGCCGTTCAGCATCCAATCCGGAATGACAGCCGTTCTTTTTATTTACCTGGGATATGAAGCTAAATTTTTTCATATTATGGATAAAATTCCCAGTATCGGAAAAATACTTCCTCTGCTGTGTATTTGGGGAATATGCATCGGATACGGAGGACAATTTTTATTTGTACAAAACTATTCGCGCTTTCCTATTACCGACAGCATTGCTGCAATTGCGGCCAGTTATCTGGTTTTATTATACAGCTGGTGGCTGCAAAAAAATACTTCCGCAGCCCGGGTAATGGCTTTCTTAGGAAAATATACGATTGTCATGCTTTGTCTGCACAGTATTGATGTTAATATAATGCCTTGGAATGATTATTATAAAACGCCGAATACCAACGAAGGCATTATTCTAACAAAGATTTTGATTACTTTAGTTAAATTTATCTTCCCGATATTCGGCGCGCTTGCCGTTTCCAGATATTCTTTTTTGCAAAGAATATTCGCCATAAAAAATTAACTGTTCATATTGTCGAAAAAGTCACGGTTATCTTTCGACTGGCGTAATTTATCAAGCAAAAATTCCATTCCGTCAGTCATCCCCATTTGCATTAAGACACGGCGCAGTACCCACATTTTGGTTAAAGTTGCCTTATCAACCAAAAGTTCTTCTTTACGGGTACCTGAACGGGTAATATCAATGGTCGGAAACAAACGCTTGTCTGTTAATTTTCTATCCAAGATAATTTCAGAATTACCGGTTCCTTTGAATTCTTCGAAAATAACTTCATCCATACGAGAGCCGGTATCAATCAGAGCTGTTGCAATAATCGTCAATGACCCGCCTTCTTCCACATTTCGGGCAGCCCCCAGCAGACGTTTCGGACGCTGTAAGGCATTAGCGTCGACACCTCCGGTCAAAACCTTACCAGAAGATGGTAAAACTGTATTGTATGCACGGCCAAGACGGGTTATGGAATCGAGCAATATAACAACATCTTTTTTGGTTTCGACCAAACGCTTGGCCTTTTCGATAACCATTTCCGCAACCTGTACGTGGCGGGCAGCCGGTTCGTCAAAAGTAGATGAGATAACTTCCCCTTTGACGGAACGCGTCATATCTGTTACCTCTTCCGGGCGTTCATCTATCAACAAAACAATCAGATATACTTCTGGATGATTTACGGCTATAGCATGAGCAATATTTTGCAGCATAACGGTTTTGCCGGTACGGGGTGGTGCAACAATCAGCCCTCTTTGCCCTTTGCCTTGCGGAGATATTAAATCAATGACACGCGTCGTATAATCTTTTTCACCGCAAATAATATCAAAATTCAATTTTTGGGTAGGATAGAGCGGCGTCAGATTATCAAAATTAACGCGTAACTTTGATTTTTCAGGATCGTCGTAATTGATTGTATTGATTTTAGTTAGTGCAAAGTAACGCTCGTTTTCTTTCGGTGCGCGAATTTCGCCTTCTACTGTATCTCCGGTACGCAATCCGTATTTTTTGACATGCTGGGGAGAGACATAGATATCATCAGCAGATGCCAAATAATTGGAGCGTGAGGAACGCAGGAAGCCGAATCCGTCCTGCATTACTTCAATTACACCGTCGCCATACAAGATGTGATCGTCTTCAGCAACTTTTTTCATGATAGCAAAAACGAGATCCTGTACGCGCATAGAAGAGGCATCTTCTACTCCCAATTCCTCAGCCTGACTTAAGAGCTGCTTAGGAGATTTATCCTTTAAATCTTTTAAATGCATGGATTTAACCTGTTTGGTAAGAAAAAATTAAGAAATATTTGTTAGTTTGTTTATAAAGATATTTTCAGAGATGTCAATTTAAATGTGTTTCAAAAGACTTAGCTGAAAGTTCTTTGTATATGTCCTGTCAAAAAAAACGATCGTGAGATTAAAAAAAGTTATAAACAAGCAGTTTGCCAAACATTTATTTTTAAATAATTTTTTAGTTATTTGTTTATGGCTGTGAGTTGTGTTGATAAGTTTTTTGTAAACAGTTTTATGCAGAGTTTTTACTGTTTGTTTAAAAGGCTGTGCAGGACTCCAAAAATTTGTTTTAAAATCAGTTTTTTGCTCTTTTTATGTTTTTTGTTGATAAAGGCTGTTATCCACATTATCAGGTGTTGTGCAAATACGATAGAAAAATGTTTATAACTCTGGTTTAAATTTTGGCGTAACGGTGATTGTTTGTTAAGCTTTTTTTAAACAATATAGTTATGCACAATTTGGTTTCAAGATGTGTATAAGATTTTCTGAGGCAAAAATATGATATTTACGGCGATAACCGGTTCTATCGGTTGCGGAAAAACTACGATTTCTGACATATTGAGAAGGTTCGGGTATTTGGTATATGATGCGGATAAATGGGTTAAACATTTGTATTATAGAAAAGATTTTCTAAAAATAATACGGGCTGAATTTCCTCAGGTGTTTGACGGGGAGTTTTTTAACAAGAGGAAATTACGGACTTTTGTTTTTGACAATCCGGAAAGGCTGAAAAAGCTTGAAATGTTAATTCATCCCTTTTTAGCAAAAAAACTGCGTAAGATTATCCGTAAGAATAATAATGTGGGAATCGTTTTTTTTGATGTGGCCTTATTATATGAATTGGGATGGGACAAATTTTTTGATTATGTCGTTTTGGCCGATGTCGATTATGAAACGCAAAGGCTGAGGGTTATGGCAAGAGATAAGATATCGGCGGAGGATTTTGATAAAATAAACAAGCTGCAAATGTCGCGGGATGAAAAAATACTGAGGTCTGATTTTATTATTGATACCGGTGTGGATATAAATAAGCTGAGAAAAAGCGTTGTGAATTTGTTAGGGGAACTTAAATGATACAGTCAGTCAGGGAAATTGTCTTTGATACGGAAACAACAGGTTTTGATCCGGCAACGGGCGATAAACTGGTGGAAATCGGCGCGGTAGAATTGATAAACCATGTTCCGACCGGGCGGACATATCATCAGTATATTAATCCGGAGAGGGAAGTTCCGGAAGAAGTTGTTAAAGTTCATGGTTTAACGACGGAATATTTAAAGGATTTTCCTATTTTTGCCAAGGTAGCCCAAGATTTTATAGATTTTGTCGGCGAAGACGGAATTTTAGTCGCGCATAATGCTACGTTTGATATGAAGTTTATCAACTATGAACTTCAACGGCTCGGATATGCCGGATATGGCTGGGATCGCGTGGTTGATACTCTGGAAATTGCCAAGAATAAGTTTCCGGGGCAGAGGAATAACCTTGATGTTTTGTGTAAACGTTTTGGTATTGACAATTCAGCGCGAACTTTTCACGGCGCTTTGCTTGATGCCCAGTTGTTGGCAGAAGTGTATCTTGAGTTGTTGGGCGGTGCCGAACCGACGATGGAACTTGATACAAAACCGGAAGCAAAACAGGAAACGGCCGGTTTCGAAACGGAATTAAAAAGAGTGTATCATGAGCCTAGAGTTTTTGATATAAGCAGCGAACAGTTAGAGATGCATCGTGCTTTTTTGGAAAAAAATATTAAAAGTCCGATCTGGCTCGCTGATGAAAAAAAAGAAGAGGGGCTGGCGTAAGTGTTTTATACGGATTTTATTGAAGGGCGGAAAATCATCAGGTCAGACTTGCTTTTCGGTGTGGAGCATTTTTTTACGACCAGAGAACTGTGCCTTTTTTCCAAAGAAGCAGATATGACAGATAACAGGAGAGTTGTGGAAGAGTTTTTAGGTCAGAAAATGGCAACGAACCAACCTGTTCACGGAATAAATATTGAGAAGGTTGTTTCTGGGAAATTTTTTTATGCAGATACGGACGGGCTGCTATTAAGGAAAGGATGTGCAGCTTATATGAATTTCGGCGATTGCGTGCCGGTAATCTTGTATTGCGGCGACGGAGGAATTATAGCTCATGCCGGATGGCGCGGCACGGTGCAAAAGATGGCTCAGGCTGCTGTGAAAAGAATGACGACGGAATTTGGCGTTAATGTGAATGAAATAAAAGCTGTTATAGGGCCGGCAATTTGTCTTGACTGTTTCCAGGTAGGAAAAGACGTTTATGACAGACTGTATGGCAGCGTGACGGATCATACAGAAGGATTCAGGGAGCGTTACGGGGAATATTATGCCGGGCTGAAAGATATAAACAGACAACAGCTGATTGAAGCGGGGGTTGAACAGATTGACGTGTGCCCGTATTGTACGGCCTGCGGTGAAAAACTGTTTTTTTCTTACAGGCATGAAAATAAAACCGGATACAGGCACAGCGCGGTTTTGAAGTTGTAAAAGCATTTGCAGTCTGGTTGAAATCAAGTGTTAATTAATTAAAAAACGGCAAGTTTTTGCTTGAATATTCCTTTTTACTGTTATAAATTCGTTTCAGAATTAATCGTTCTGCCGCAAGTATGCCGGAAACGAGCATGGATTGCGGCTGTTTTTAACCAATAAGCTAATAGGAGCTGAATAACCATGAATAAATGGGTATATACATTTGGTAACGGCAAAGCCGAAGGCGATGCCTCAATGAGAAATCTCCTTGGCGGTAAGGGTGCCAACCTGGCTGAAATGAATAAGGTTGGTTTGCCCGTTCCTCCGGGATTTACGGTAACAACCGAAGTTTGTACATATTACTACAACAACGACCACTCGTATCCGGCAGACCTGAAGGATCAGGTTCGCGAAGCTGTGGCTTATGTTGAAGGCATTATGGGCAAAAAATTTGCCGATGCAAGCAATCCTCTGCTGTTTTCCGTTCGTTCCGGCGCCAGAGTTTCAATGCCGGGTATGATGGATACGGTTTTGAACCTCGGTTTGAATGACGAAACTGTCAAGGCTTTGGCTAAGGCTTCCGGAAGCGAAAGATTCGCTTACGATTCTTATCGCCGTTTTCTGCAGATGTTCTCTGACGTGGTTTTAGGCGCTGATTTGGATTTGTATGAAGAAGCTTTGGAAAATATGAAGAAGTCCAAAGGATATAAGTCCGATACCGACCTGACGGCTGAAGATCTTAAAGAATTAGTAAAAGAATATAAAGAAATCGGTCTGAAAATCGGCAAAGTTGTTCCGCAGGATCCTTGGGAACAGTTGTGGGCAGGTATTGGCGCAGTATTTGGTTCCTGGATGGTTGACCGTGCGATTACTTATCGTAAACTGAACAATATTCCGGGCGACTGGGGTACAGCCGTTAACGTTCAGACCATGGTGTTCGGCAATGCCGGCGATGACTGCGCTACCGGCGTATGCTTCTCGCGTGACCCGGCTACCGGCGAAAACGTTTATTACGGCGAATATCTGGTTAATGCACAGGGTGAAGACGTTGTTGCCGGTATTCGTACGCCGCAGCCTATGGCTTCCAAAGGCGACGGTACTTCCCTGGAAGAAAAATGGCCGCATCTGTATCAGGAACTGGTTGATGTCCGCAATAATCTGGAAGCTCACTACAAAGATATGCAGGATATGGAATTCACCATTGAACACGGCAAGCTCTGGATGTTGCAGTGCCGCAACGGTAAAAGAACGGCTGCCGCGGCGGTCAGAATGGCTGTTGAGATGTATGAAGAAGGTATGCTGACCAAGGAAGAAGCTATTATGCGCGTTGGTGCTGACCAGTTAGACCAGCTGTTGCACCCGATGCTTGATCCGAAAGCCGAAAAGAAAGTTATCGCAACCGGTCTTCCTGCTTCTCCAGGAGCTGCTGTAGGTCGTGCCGTATTTAATGCGGAAGATGCTGAAGAATGGGCTGGCAGAGGTGAAAAAGTAATCCTTATCCGTAACGAAACTTCTCCGGAAGATATCGGCGGTATGCATGCTTCTCAGGGCGTTATTACAGCGCGCGGCGGTATGACTTCTCACGCGGCGGTTGTTGCACGCGGTATGGGTACGCCTTGCGTTTCCGGTTCTACCGACATTGTTATTGATTATAAGGCCAAAACGATGTCTACAAAGTCCGGCGTTGTTATTAAAGAAGGCGACTGGGTATCTCTGGACGGTGCCAAAGGCCAGATTATTGAAGGCAAAATTCCGACTGTTCAGGTAGAAATGACGGGTAATTTCGGCAAGCTGATGACTTGGGTTGACGAAATCAAAACGATGAAAGTCCGTGCTAATGCCGAAACGCCGAAAGATGCCAAGCAGGCTCGCGACTTTGGTGCCGAAGGTATCGGTTTGGCTCGTACGGAACATATGTTCTTTGATGCAAACCGTATTGCCGATATGCGTGCGATGATTTTGTCCGACAATGAAGAAGGCCGCAGAAAAGCTTTGGCTCGTTTGTTGCCGTATCAGAAGCAGGACTTTATTGACTTGTTCACGATTATGGACGGTCTGCCGGTAACTGTTCGTTTGTTGGATCCGCCGTTGCACGAATTTCTGCCTCATACAGATGCTGAAATGCAGGAATTAGCTGACAAGATGGGAATGACCTTGGAGCAGGTTAAGAATCGTGCAGAGAAACTGCATGAATTGAACCCGATGCTTGGTCACCGTGGCTGCCGTTTGGCTGTTACTTATCCGGAAATCTGCGAAATGCAGACACGTGCGATTTTGGAAGCTGCTTTGGAATGCGAAGCCAAAGGCATTAAAGTTATTCCTGAAATTGAAGTTCCGCTGGTTGGTTCCAAGAAAGAGCTGGATATCTGCAAGAACATTATTGATACGACAGCCCAGCAGATTTTTGCCGAAAAGGGCAAGAAAATCGATTATCTGGTCGGTACAATGATTGAGTTGCCGAGAGCAGCTTTACAGGCAGAAAATATTGCCGAATCCGCAGGTTTCTTCGGGTTTGGTACGAATGACCTGACGCAGACGACCTTGGGTATGAGCCGTGACGATACGGGAGCTATTTTGGATTGCTACAGAGCTAAAGGCATTTATGTAGCTGATCCGTTTGCTTCCATTGATGTTGAAGGCGTTGGCAAACTGGTTAAACGTGCGTGTGTTCACGGTCGTATGACTAATCCGGATTTGCATTTGGGCGTATGCGGCGAACACGGCGGCGATCCTGCATCTATTGAATTCTTCAATTCTTGCGGGCTGGATTATGTATCCTGTTCTCCGTTCCGTGTACCGGTAGCGCGTTTGGCTGCGGCTCAGGCTGCGGTTAAGCAGAAAGGCCAGCCGAAAGCCGTTGATGCGGCAAAGGAAGGCTGCTGCTGCAAAAAAGCCTGCTAATCAGGTTTGAGTAGCTGAGGAAGACCCTGTCAGGTTTTTATCTGGCAGGGTTTTTTGTATATATCTTTTCTTTTTGTTTGAATTGATTAAATATTAATTGCACTATAAAAGGCAGTGGTAGAGCTGAAATCTGCTTTGCAATAGAATTTTAGGAGATGAAAGTTATGGATTTTAATAAGTTCAAAGATGTGGAGAATATTAAAAAAGAGGGGATTGCTTTATGGAATGATATTGTATCTGAAGTAAAGCAGTTGAAAAACATTAACGGGGAAAAGTTTAAATCCGGTTTTAATACATATTTTGTAGATTATCTGAAAAATGATTACGTAAAGTTTGATGGCAGGGTTTCGCGCCGTCAGTATTGGATGTTTGCCCTTTATTCTATGCTGATTAGTTTTGTGTTGGGTTTTGTTGGCGGTCTGATTCCATTTTTAAGCATTATTTCTCTGCTGTATGTTTTGGCGATTTTAGTTCCAAGCGTAGGTTTGGGAATTCGCCGTTTGCATGATTTGAATTTGTCCGGTTGGTTTTTCCTGATTTGCATTATTCCGTTTATCGGCGGGATAGCGTTGGTTCTGCTGTTTTGTCTGCCGGGCGATGAAAAAGAAAATAATTTTGGTGCCGCAGCTAAATAAGTTGTATTGTTTTGTGAAAAAAGAGCAGGCTCAGAAGGCCTGCTTTTTTATTATAAGAGAATCTTGTGCATTATAGGCTATGTTGCGGGAGGAATATTGAAATAAAAAAAATACTTGCAGAATGTTTTCAATGGCTGTATTTAATGTATGTATTTTTAAATTTTTATGTCATGGAAAAGATTGTGTCGCTTTTAGAGGTATTTTGTGATTATGCCTGCCTTGCTATATTTTGCGCGGCTGTTTTTTTCTTGTTGTTGTGGCTGGCGGTAAAATTAAGGATTCTTTCGTTTCTGGTTTTTATTGTTTTGGGAATTGTTCATATGGTTATAATCGCTATAGGAAGGTTTTTACTTTTTGTAGTTGATAAGAGTGATGCCAGAGCGATGAAAATTTTTGAAAAGAGGATTGGAAATTCCGGTTTAAAAGAGGAAATAGATGTCGGAAAGTGCCATGCCTTTTTTAACAGTTTAAGCAGAGAAACGATAGAATTTTATTTTTCCCTTTATCAAGAAAAAGCAGAGAAATCTGTTTTGGAAGGTAAGAACGGACAGCAACTGGAAAGATATTTGTCTTTGCTGGAAATAATGCGCAGGTATTTAGAGTTTAGACGGGTTCAGACCTCGTGAAACAATCCCCTTTGCCCATCATAGCAAAGGGGATTTATGTTTTTAGTATTCAGATAGAAATAATATAATTAATGATGCAATGACAATAGACGGTCCGAAAGCTCCCTGACGTTGTTTATTGATAAAGCAGGAAACAGCAAATAGCAGGCAGGACAACAGAATAACGTACGGAATATTTGTCAGGCCTACCCAGGAGCCAACAGCAGACAGCAATTTGATGTCTCCTCCGCCAAATGCTTCCGGGTATTTTTTTATTAAAAAAAGTGAGGCAGTAACAGGAATAACGTATCCCGCTGCTGCTCCCAAAGCACTATTGGCAGCGGATGCGGCAGGTTCGTATCCAAGCATTCCTCCGGCGAAAACAGCGTAGGAAAAACCGACAATCAACAACGGAACAGTCAGTATGTCAGGTAATAGCAACATTCTCTTGTCTATTTCCATGAGGGTATAAAGCATAATGATGAAAAAGGCTATCCACGGCGTTTCATTTTCAGGCAGGACAAGGGAAGCCAGATATATAGTTGCGGCAGTAATTATTCCCCATCCCAGCGAACGCATAAAGTATCTGTGGCATAACAAATTGTATTTGTGGTTGTTTTTTCTTTTTTCTTTTGAAACAGTTTTGTTGGGACGGAATATTCGGTATAAAGCGCAGGCGAATGTTGCCGGCATAAATTTTGAAAAGCGCCGCGCCAGATAAGGAATGGCGAAACCAAAGGCAAAACCAATAAAAATATAGGGCATTTTATGTCTCCGCGTTAATTTTACCTTTAATATAGCCGGCAATGGTAAATAATAGTTAAACAGGGCTGAATATAGTTAAATCAGCCCCATTTTTTGTGCGGTAATGACAGCTTGAGTGCGGTTATTTACCTTTAATGAACGCAAAAGGGCATTTATATGCAATTTTACGGTAGCTTCCGATACGCCCATATCGTAGGCAATTTGTTTGTTTGATTTACCTTGGGCTATTAAATCCAAAACCTGCGATTGCCGATTAGTCAGATTCTTTTTCAGGGGATTAGAAATATGGCTGGAACCATTGTAGTCAATTCCGTTGTCAAGCATGGCCGGCGGGATATAGGTTCCGCCATCCAATATCAATTTTAATGCACCGCTTAAGATGTTACTGTCGGAACGTTTGGGAATATAACCTTTTACGCCGCAGGACAAAATTTTTTTTATGTTTCTTGTGTCTTCTGACGAGGATATGGCTACTATTTTGGTATTTGGAGCCAGGTTTTTTATTTTGTTGATGATTTCGGCGGCATTTAATTCAGCCAAATCTATATCCACTATCAATATATCGATATCTGGCTCTTTGGATAATATTTTTTGCATATCTACCAGATTTGAGGATTGCAGAATGGCAATATCCTGATTTATCTGCTTTAATCTTAATGACAGTCCGTCTCTGAATAATGATTGTTCGTCCGTTATTAAAACTTTCATTTATATCTCCTCTAAAATCAAGGTATTGGCTAAATGTAGTTGCAATATAAGTACGGATTGACGGTTTTAAAGGCACGGTTTTTAAGTTTTTTATTCCTGTGGCGGCAGTATCATCAATTCAACGCCGGCTTCTTTCAGCATTTGTTCGGAATAGGTGATACGATCGCGCCATGTATTGTGCGGCGTGTTTTTATCTATGACCAAAGGGTTGGTAACAACCAGTTTTATGCCGGACTGAATGATGGCGCGCGTGCAGTCCGTACAGGGAAAATGCGTTGCATACAAAACGCAGCCTTTGACGCAGGTTCCGCACAGGCAGGCATTATATACGGCGTTTCTTTCCGCATGTTCAAAAAAATCGTATTTGGTTGGGCGTTCAAAACGTTCAAAAACATCGTCATCGACACCTCTGACGAAACCGTTGTATCCGGTTGCGCGGATTTCTTTATCCGGGCCGACGATAACGGCTCCGGTTTTGGTTGACGTATCTTTGGACCAGGTTGCAACCAATTTTGCCAGTTCCATAAAGCGATAGTGCCATTTCATGGTGAACATGCTAAAAACTCCGGGCTTTGATTATACTGAATGGAAGTTTAGCATTTTTTTATTATTTTACAAGGTTTTTATTTTACAGAAACAGGGCGATAAAATATAGAAGAATCTTGACTTTACTACGCTTAAAGTTATATTGGTTTACACTTTAATTTAATAATAGGAGTAAATGATGAGTACAATCGTTGATATTTTTGCCAGAGAAATTTTGGATTCCCGCGGAAATCCTACTGTTGAGGCTGATGTTTTGCTGCAGTCAGGCGCTTTTGGGCGGGCAGCCGTGCCTTCCGGTGCTTCGACCGGCGTTCATGAAGCTGTTGAATTGAGAGACGGCGACAAATCGCGCTATATGGGAAAAGGTGTTGAGAAGGCTGTTGAAAATGTAAACGAGGCAATCAGCGATGCTTTAATCGGCTTTGATTCCGAAAGCCAGATTGACGTTGACAGAACGATGATTGAACTGGACGGTACCGAAAACAAAGGAAAACTTGGCGCCAATGCTATTTTGGCCGTATCTATGGCGGTTGCAAAAGCACAGGCTGACGAGCTTGGAATGCCGCTGTATCGTTATCTTGGCGGTACAATGGCTCGGACTTTGCCTGTTCCGATGATGAATATCGTTAACGGCGGCAAGCACGCTGACAATCCGATTGATATTCAGGAATTTATGATTATGCCGGTTTCTGCTTCGTCTATCCGTGAAGCTATCCGTATGGGTGCTGAAATTTTCCATACGCTGAAAAAGAATCTGAAAGCTGCCGGTCATAATACTAATGTCGGCGATGAAGGCGGTTTTGCTCCGAATCTGCAATCGGCAGAAGAAGCTTTGAGCTTTATTGTCAAGTCGATTAAAGATGCCGGTTTTGTTCCGGGCGAAGATGTTGTTTTGGCGATTGATGCTGCTTCTTCCGAATTTTATGAAAACGGAAAATATGAAATGAAAGGCGAAGGCAAGTCTTATACTTCTGCTCAGATGGTTGAGTTCTATAAAGATTTGTGCGCTAAGTTCCCGATTTTCTCGATTGAAGACGGTATGGCCGAAGACGATTGGGAAGGCTGGAAGATGCTGACAGATGCTTTGGGCGACAAGATTCAGCTGGTCGGCGATGATTTGTTTGTTACGAATCCGAAACGTTTGGCTATGGGGATTGAAAAAGGCGTTGCTAATTCTATTCTGGTTAAGGTAAATCAAATCGGTACACTGACAGAAACAATGAAAGCCGTTGATTTGGCTCAGCGTCATAAGTATACGGCTGTTTTGTCGCATCGTTCCGGTGAAACTGAAGATACGACAATTGCCGATATTGCCGTTGCGACAAACTGCGGCCAGATTAAAACCGGTTCTATGTCGCGTACGGACAGAATGGCAAAATATAATCAGCTTATTCGTATTGAGGAAGAATTGGGTGATGCCGCAATTTATGCAGGGAAGTCAATTCTGAAAAAGTAAGGGAGATTATACGATGAAAGGATTCGTATATTTCATCATTGCAGTTATCGTATTGGCGGGTTTCGGCTCGGCTTTCTGGTGGCTTGCGGACGGTTCTACGCCGGAAGAACAGCTGGAATATCTGAAAGTTACTTTCAGTGAAAGCGTCGAGGGCAGCGCTGCCTCCAATACGGCAGAATCAGCTTCCAGACTCGGCAAAGTTTTGAAAGATAATTTTGACGAGGCACAGCAAGTTTATGAACACGGGGCGGAAGCCAAGTACGAATAAGCTTTTGTGCGTGAAAGTATTAAGACGGGTGCAGTTATGTTGTACTGTACCCGTTTTTTGTTATTTTACGGAATAAACAGTTGAGATATAAGATGTTTGTGATAAACTCTGCGGTAAGATGTTGAGAGATTGACGGAAAAGGCGGATGAAAGACCCTAAATTTGTACATTTGAGAGTTCATACGGCATATTCACTTGCCGAAGGGGCTATTATGCTCCCGACTCTTATTCATAAACTGCATGATATGGGGGTTCCTGCGGTTGCCGTTACAGACAGCTCAAATATGTTTGGCGGAAAAGCTTTTTCCAAATATGCTTCTGATGAAGGCATTAAACCGATTATGGGATGTCAGTTTTTGCTGCGAAATGCGGATTCTGACGATTTGATGCGTTCGAAAGGCAAAGAGCAGGAACCGGATAAAATTGTTCTTTTGGTTATGAATGCCGAAGGATACGGCAATATTATGAAGCTTATGAAACGGTTTTATCTGGACAATACGGAAAAAGGCTGGGCTCCGCAGCTGACTTTGCAAAACCTGAAGGATTTTAATGCGGGTCTGATAGCGTTGACGGCCGGACCGGAGGGAACAATCGGTCGGTTGCTGCTGGAAAACCGGAAACAGGAAGCGGAAGATTTTACGCTTAAGCTGAAGGAAATATTTCAAGACCGTTTATATATGGAAATTTCGCGAATCGGGACAGAAAAAGAACGCCTGACCGAAGAAGCTTTTATTGATTTGGCGTATAAATATGATATTCCCCTGGTAGCAACGAATGAAGTTTTCTTTTTAGATGAAGATATGTATGAAGCGCATGATGCGCTGGTCTGTATTTCAGCAGGGGAATATGTTGCCAATGAAAACCGGCGCAAGTTTTCCATAAACAACCGCCTGCGTTCAGAAGCGGAAATGGTGGAATTATTTTCCGATTTGCCGGAAGCCGTTAATAATACAGTGAGAATTGCCAAACTATGTAATTACCTTTCTAAAAAAGTAGATCCGCTGTTGCCGGTTTTCGAATGTCCGGAAGGTAAGACGCAAGATGAATTTATTACGGAGGAAGCTTATAAAGGCCTGAATGAAAGGTTGGAGAAAGCGGTTTATTTTGAAGGTATGACAGCCGAGGAAAAAGCTGAGATTGACGAGCGGTATTATGCCCGTTTGGAGTATGAGCTGAGCGTTATCAAAAAGATGGGCTTTCCGGGTTATTTTCTAATCGTATCGGACTTTATCAAATGGTCGAAAGGACATGGCGTTCCGGTTGGTCCCGGGCGTGGTTCCGGTGCCGGTTCAATTGTGGCGTGGTCGTTGAAAGTTACGGAGCTTGATCCGTTAAAGCTTGATTTGCTGTTTGAGCGTTTTTTAAATCCCGAACGCGTTAACATGCCGGACTTTGACGTGGATTTTTGTCAGGAGAATCGGTACAAAACAATTGAATACGTTCAGGAAAAATATGGTTTTGACCATGTGGCGCAGATTATTACTTATGGCAAGCTGCAATCAAAGGCCGTTATCCGCGACGTAGCGCGGGTGCTGCAGATGCCTTATTCGCAGGCAGACAGAATTTCCAAGATGATTCCGGCAGGTGCCCAGGGTAAGAATCCAACTTTGCCGGAAGCTTTGGAGCAGGTTCCTGAACTGGAAGAAATGCGCCAGAATGATCCGCAGGTAAACAAACTGTTTGAAATAGCGATAAAGCTGGAAGGGCTGTATCGCAATTCGGGTATGCATGCGGCGGGCGTTGTTATCGGCGACAGGCCTCTGGAAGAATTGGTTCCATTGTACAAAGATCCGCGGGCGGATATGCCGGTTACGATGTATGACATGAAATATGTTGAAGAAACCGGTTTAATCAAGTTTGACTTTTTGGGGCTTAAAACTTTAACGGTTATCCAGCGGGCGGTGGACTGGATAAAACGGGCGCAGGGAATTGATTTGGATATGGAAGCGGTTCCTTTGGATGATGCAGAAACGTATAAAATGCTTCAGGAAGGCAAAACGACGGCAGTTTTCCAGTTTGAATCGGCGGGTATGAAAGACGTGCATAAACAGATTAAGCCTGACCGTTTTGAAGATTTGATTGCTATTGTATCATTGTATCGTCCGGGACCGATGGACAATATTCCGACTTTTATCAAGCGCAAGCACGGAGAAGAGGAAATCCAGTACCTGCATCCAAAATTGGAGCCGATTTTGAAAGAAACTTACGGCATTATGGTTTATCAGGAGCAGGTCATGATGATTGCCCGTGAATTGGGCGGCTATACAATGGGTGGTGCTGATAAACTCAGGAAGGTTATGGGTAAAAAAATGCGTGATGAGATTCCAAAGCAGCGCATTATGTTTACCGAGGGGGCGATTAAGAACGGTATTGACGAGGAAGTGGCCAAGAGTATTTTTGACCAGATGGAAAAGTTTGCGTCGTATGGTTTTAATAAGTCGCATGCGGCGGCTTATTCGCTGGTATCGTACCATACAGCGTATTTGAAAGCACATTTTCCGGTGGAATTTATGTGTGCCGTTATGGATTTGGATATTACGAATACGGATAAGCTTGCCGGGTTTAAAGCCGAATGCAAAGCGATGGGCATAGAGGTTCTGAAACCGGACGTGAACGAATCGCTGGCAAAATTCAGCGTGCAAAACGGAAAGCTGCGTTATGCCTTAGGTGCCATAAAGGGTGTTGGCGAATCGAATATGAATGCTATTGTTGAGGCGCGGGAAAAAGGCGGTAAGTTTAAGGATATTTCAGATTTTATCAACAGGGTTGATGCCAAGCAGTTAAACAGAAAGCAGCTGGAGCAGCTTATCAAAGCCGGAGCTTTTGACAGTATTGAGAAGAAAAGGGGCAAGCTTTTTGCGAATATTGACACGATATTGAAAAATATTTCTTCAGCGACGGAAATGAAGACCAGTGCGCAATCTTCTTTGTTCGGTGCAGAAGAATATTCGTCTAAAGTTAAGCTTTCAGATGCTCCTGACTGGCCGGATTTGGAAAAATTACGGTTAGAGGCTGGTGCTATCGGATTTTATCTTTCGGCACATCCTCTTGACGTTTATGCAGAGAGCATGAAGAAGCTTGGCGTTAAAACCTGTCAGGAAGTGATGGCTAATATTAAGGTTGGAGACAGCATTAAGGCTAATATAGCCGGATGTGTAGAGAATTTTCAAAAGCGAATCAGTAAAAACGGCAATAAATACGCGTTTGTGGGTTTGTCGGATACGACGGGCAATTTTGAAGGTATGATGTTTTCTGACGGGCTGGCGAAGTATGAGGATACTATTAATACCGGATGCCCATTACTGGTTAAAGTTACGATTAACAAACAATCGGAAGAAGAAAATCCCCGGGTTATGATAAACAGCGTCAAAACGCTTGACGAAGCAATTGCCGAACAAGCCAAAGGGCTGGTTATTTCTATTGATAATATTGCAGCTGTTACTGAGGTGAAGAAGGTCTTATATACGGATATGCGCGGCTTGAATAAAGTTTATCTGGAACCTGAACTTAATGATTGGGATGTTCGGATAGAACTGGACGGCGGTTTTGCCTTTTCAGACAATATGATGTTGACGAAGCTGAAAAGTATTCCGGGCGTATCATCGGTTAAAGAGATTTAGTACGGCAGGCGGAGGTAGGAATGAATGATCTAAAGCAATTTCAAAACGGGGTTAACGAAGACGGGGAAGTTGTTATTCCTTTTATCGGCGGGCTTACATATCCGGTCAGGCAAATAGACGGCCACATTAAAGGTTTTTTGTGGCTGACTTTCGTGGCGGCACTGTTTAACGTGGTTATTTCTTCATTTTTGGGAAGAAATTTTTTATGCGGGTTAGGAATTGAAGGTCCGGGTTTCTATTGTTCGGCAAATGTGTTAGCTTTGGGAGGCTCTGTTTTAGCTTTTATCGGAGGATTGGCCTGGTATATAAACCGTTGGTACTCTATTAGCGAAAGCGGCGGGGAGATAGTTTATAAGCTTAATTTGAAAGATGTAAAAACCGTCGGTTTTATTTTGTTTTATTTGGGGCTTTGGGCCGTTGCCGGATGGGCAGCGTATTCATTGAATATACGAAAGCCGGTTGAGGATTGGCGTGAAGAACTGTTATTCTTTTTTGTTTTCACCATGATTATTCTGGCTGTTTTTGTCTTATTGGTTAACTCCGTGTTGTTTATCCGGTTTTTACAAGGCAAAAAATGGTTAAATCTTAGTTGTTCCTTTTGGCCGGTATTTGATAATCTGTATAAGATTTTAGGCTGGTTTTTATTTTATTTTCTGGTTTTTGCCTATTTTTTTCGTTCGGTAACCGTATTTTGGGTTCAGAATGAATGGTTTCCTTTTTGGGTGAACAGCCTGGCCGGAGAGTTTTGCTTCTATTTTGTTATTTATGCCAGTGTTGCAGTGTTTATTTCTTCTTTGGCATATCAGGCAAAATATATTTTCGGCAATCGCATGCAGAAGTAAGTTTAAGCGCAAAATTCGGTGCGGATTTTTTCGTTGGGGATAAGCTCAATAATTTCGTTAAGGTGGGCTTCGGTTAAAATTCGAATAGCGGAAGCCTGGTCAATTCCCCGCGACATCAGATAGAACAGTTGGTCTTTGTTTATTTCGCCGCAGCTTGCTCCATGTGAGCATTTTACGTCGTCGGCAAATATTTCCAGTTCAGGTTTGCAATCTAATTGGGCTTTGCCATCTAGGTATAAAGCTTTGTGCAATTGATGCCCAGCCGTTTTAACAGCGAGCGGAGCAATGTGTATTTTTCCTTGGAAAACAGCGGAGGAATCGCTCTCCAGAACGGCTTTTGCGTATTGATTCGAGAATGTTTCCGAATGCAGATGATTTATATCGGACGTAATATCGTTCAGACAGTTCTTTTTTGCGGTGTAGGCTGAATATATTTCAGCGGAGGCCTGAGCTTGTTCCAAATTGATAATGTTTTCCTGGCGGCAGATTTTTCCGCCTTCAGCAAGATAATATTGTTTGTATGTTGCGCCTTGCTGTATTTTTGCGGCATTTAAGGCAATATGGTATCCGGACAAGCTTTCTTTTTGTTTTTTATAATGATTCAGTCTGCTGTCGGGTTTTAAATAAATTTCATTTACGATATTAAGCAGATAGCAATTGTTTTTATCTGATGAAAATTTTTCGAAGATTTCGGCTTGTGCATTTTTTTCTGCAACAATAATATTGTGAATATGGCATTGGGTATCTATGCAGCCGTTTTGAGAATAGTTTATGACAATCGGCTGAGTAATTCGGATATCTTTTTCAATGTGGATGTAAATTCCCTGTTCTAAATATACGCCGTTTAGGGCAGCAAACGGGTGATTCTCAAGATTAAAAGAATGAAACAGATATGGTTTACAACAGTCTTCATACAAAGCCAAGGGAAGGGGGGTAATGCTTATTCCGTCCGGCAGATTGTATTCTTCTATATGCAATTTGCCACTGCAAAATTTTATTTCAATAGAGGGAGCTTTATCGTTATGCTGGCAGCAGTCATGTCCGCAAATATGTTCAGAGGCATCAACTTTAAGGCGGCTGTTTAAAATCGGGCGGATATCGGTATATTTCCAAGCTTCTGTTTTGACCGTAGGGTAGCCACATTGGAGCAGCAATTGTCGAGCCTTTTCGCGAAGGGCATATACAGACGGCTTATCGTCTAAAAAAAGGCTGATATTTTGCAAAAGCGGCGTTTCAGGCATGGTCTATTCCCCTTTGAGGAAATCGGCATAGCCGCTTTTTTCCAATTGTTGGGCGAGCATGCTGTCTCCGGTTTTGATAATCCGGCCATCGGCGAAAATGTGAACAACATCGGGAACGATGTGATTTAGCAGACGCTGGTAGTGGGTGATTACCAAAAATGCGTTTTGAGGCGAGCGAAGAGAATTTACGCCGTCAGATACCGTTTTTAACGCGTCAATATCCAATCCGGAATCGATTTCGTCCAAAATACAGAATTCTGGTTTAAGCAGAGCCATTTGCAGAGTTTCAAAACGTTTTTTTTCACCGCCGGAAAAGCCGACGTTAACAAATCTTTTCAGCATTTCCGGATTTATACCCAGCGCTGCAGCTTTTGTTTTCAGCAGTTTCATAAACCCTATTGTGTCCAGTTCAGGTTCTCCCCTGTGCTTTAGGACAGAATTCAGGGACTGTTTTAAAAAGTTTGAAACCATAACACCAGGAATTTCAATAGGGTATTGCATGGACAGGAACAGCCCGCTGCGGGCGCGTTCTTCCGTTGACATCTGCAAAAGGTTTTGGCCTTTGAACATAATACTGCCGTCTGTTACTTCATAGCCGTCTTTTCCGGCCAGAACATTGGACAAGGAGGATTTTCCCGCTCCGTTTGGTCCCATTATGGCGTGCACTTCTCCGGCATTAACAGTTAAATCCAATCCTTTTATGATTTCCTTGTCTTCAACCCGGGCATGCAGGTTCTTAATTTCAAGTAACGGTGTGGTCATCAGGATATCCTTAGGCTACTTTTCCATGGCAGTGTTTGTATTTTTTGCCGCTGCCGCAAGGGCAGGGACTGTTGCGGGAAATGTTTTTCCATTCGGGATGTTCTGTTGCTGTTGAGGGGAAAACTGTTCTGTTTTCAGGGGCAACAGGCTGCGGTCTACCGTCAGGAGATTCATGGACAGCTTCCATTTTCAGGTTTTGCCTGCGCTGTTCCTGCTCCTTTACATCCTGATCACTGCCTTGCTGGATAGTTGTCCGGCATATAATTGTCGTTACTCTTTCTTTTAAGACGTCCAGCATATCTGAGAACATATTAAAAGCTTCGCGCTTGTATTCGTTCAGCGGGTCTTTTTGTCCGTATGCACGAAGAACGATTGTATGCCTCATCAAATCAAGCGTGGCAATATGATCTTTCCACAGCTGGTCAAGCGTTTGCAGCATAATGCTTTTTTCGACCAGGCGGATAATGCTTTCCGGTATGGCTGCATTTTTGGCCGCAATCTGAGAATCGACTTCTTTTGTAATCATTTCGACCATATCTACGCTGTCGATACCATTTTTTTCAGCCCATTCTTCTACGGGAAGACTGATGCCGGTAATATTGAAGAGGTCCTGTTTTAACCGAGGAATATCCCATTCATCCGGCGCTGTTCCCTCAGGAACGCTGTTGCCGATTAATGCGGAAAGGTAGTCGTGGCGCATATCCAATATCGTATCGGATATGTCGTCAGTGGACATTAATTCTTTGCGCTGTTCATAGATTACTTTGCGCTGTTCGTTCATCACATCATCGTATTTTAACAGGCTTTTGCGAATGTCAAAGTTGCGTTCTTCAACTTTCTGTTGTGCTTTTTCCAGCGCTTTGCTGATAAAGGGGTGAACCAATGCTTCACCTTCTGGCAAACCCAAGCGGCGCAAGACTTCTGACATACGTTCAGAACCGAAGATGCGCATTAAATCATCTTCCAGCGAAAGGAAAAATTTTGATGTTCCCGGGTCACCCTGACGTCCGGATCTTCCGCGCAGCTGATTATCAATACGCCGGCTTTCGTGTCTTTCTGTGCCTAATATGTATAAACCGCCGGCTTTTAGGACTTTTTCTTTTTGTTCGGCAATTTCGGTTTTGATTTCTTCTTTTAGTTTGGATATTTCTTCAGGCGTTTCATTTCCGTTCAGGCGTTTTTTCAAAGCAACTTCAGGGTTGCCGCCAAGTTGAATGTCGGTTCCGCGGCCGGCCATATTGGTTGCAATGGTTACGGCGCCATAAACACCTGCTTCGGCAACGATGGCTGCTTCTCGTTCGTGGTGTTTGGCATTTAAAACTTCGAATTTTATGTCGGTCTGTTCTTTCAGCAGTTTGGCAATGGCTTCGGATTTTTCAACCGATGTCGTGCCGACAAGAACAGGCTGTCCTTTAGCGTGGCATTCTTTTATAGTGTCTATAATTGCTTTATATTTTTCGCGCTCGGTACGGTAAATGCAGTCATGCTCATCTTTACGGATAACCGGGCGGTTGGTCGGGATTTCAACACAGGCCAAATTATAAATGTCGCCAAATTCGGTTTCTTCCGTCATTGCCGTACCGGTCATACCGGCCAGCTTGGGATAAAGACGAAAATAGTTTTGGAAAGTAATGGAGGCGAGTGTCTGATTTTCAGATTGGATTTCGACGCCTTCTTTCGCTTCCAGTGCCTGATGCAGTCCGTCGCTGTAACGACGTCCTTCCATGATACGGCCGGTAAATTCGTCGATAATCAGCACTTTGCCGTCGCGTACCAGATAATCGACGTCTTTGGTAAACATAATGTTTGCCCGCAATGCCTGATTGACATGATTTACAAGTTGTACGTTTTTGATGTCATATAGGCCGCCGTCCGTAATTAATCCGGCTTTTTTCAGCAGTTCTTCAACGTGTTCCATTCCGATTTCGGTTAAGGTAACGTTTTTGGCTTTTTCGTCTTTTTCATAATCAGAAGCGTTGATGTGTTTGATTATATTATTAACAAGAACGTATTTTTCGGAAGAATCTTCAGCCGCACCGGAAATAATCAACGGAGTGCGGGCTTCGTCGATAAGGATGGAATCGACTTCGTCGACAATGGCGTAGTTGAAATCGCGCTGAACGCGTTCGTCAAGGGAAAACTTCATGTTGTCACGAAGATAGTCAAAACCGAGTTCATTGTTTGTCGCATAAGTGATATCGGCATTGTAGGCTTCCTTGCGCTGTACGTCGTCTTTTTCGTGAACGATATAGTCAACGGTTAAGCCCAGAAAACGGTAAACCTGTCCCATCCATTCGGCATCGCGTTTGGCAAGGTAATCGTTTACAGTAACGACATGTACACCTTTTTGTTCTATGGCATTTAAATATGCTGCAAGTGTTGCAACTAATGTTTTACCTTCGCCGGTTTTCATTTCGGCAATCATGCCTTTATGCAGGACGATACCGCCGATAAGCTGAACGTCATAATGGCGTTGCCCCAATGTACGCTTTGCTGCTTCCCTGACGGTTGCAAACGCTTCAGGCAGAATATCATCCAGCGTTTCGCCTTCTTTTAATCGGGAGCGGAATTCCAATGTCTTGTTTTTGAGTTCTTCGTCTGAAAGTTTTATAAAATCATCTTCAAGAGCATTAATCTGTTCAACTATTTTGTATTGTTTTTTTATGAATCTGTTGTTGGCGGTACCAAAAATTTTGCGTGCGATGTCTGTTAACATTATCATTACCTTATATATTGTCTTTTAGCTACATTTAGTGTTTATATGTAATAAAGTCAATACTATCAACAGAAGTTATAAACGCCAAATAAAAAATACTTGGAATATTTTATAAATAAGTATATATGAGTAAATGAGTATAGATAAACTTTTTATTTTGGAGGTTTTTATGAAAAAGAGAATCGTAGGTTTTACAATCTCTGCCGTTGCTGTAGTCGTTGTAGCCGTTGCTTCTTTTGTGTCTTTTAAGGTGTATAATGCCAATGCCGGCGCTGATAAAGGTGTTGCCGCAAAAGTCAACGGGGAAATCATTTATATCAACGATTTGAAGCAGAGTTATGCTGACCATCCGCAGATTCAGGACAAGGTTCCGTTTGAAGAATTTTATGCGAAGACGCTTGACGTATTTGTAAACAGCAAGCTGGTATATCAGGCTGCTACTGCTGCCAATATTGAGCAGACACCGGAGTATCAGAGACAGCTGGTTACGGCAAAGGAAGATTTGGCTCGCAAATTGTATCTTGAAAAAACGGTAGATGAGAGAGTTACAGACAAGGCTGTTCAAGACTTGTATAATGACTATAAATCCAAATTTGAAAGCCAGAAGGAAGTAAAAGCTAAGCATATTCTGGTAGATTCTGAAGCCAAAGCCAAAGAAGTTATTGCCAAGTTGAAAAAAGGCGAGGATTTTGTAAAACTGGCTAACGAATATTCTAAAGATCAGGTTGAATTGGGCTATTTTACTGAAGATATGATGGTTCCTGAATTTTCTAAAGCTGCGTTCAGCATGGACAAAGGCGAATTTTCCAAAACTCCGGTTAAGACAGAATTCGGCTATCATGTTATTTTGGTTGAAGATGTCAGAGCATCTAAGCCGTTGGAGCTGAAAGAAATTGAACCTCAGTTGAAAAATATGGTTACACAGCAGGTTATTGCGAAGATTTTTGAAGATTTGCGCAATAACGCCAAGGTTGAAAAGTTTACTTTGGACGGGAATCCTATTCCTGAAAAGAAGTAAGCTTGGATTTTCTTTAGAGAAGAGCCCCTTTCAAGGGGCTCTTCTTTTTTGTTAAGGGTGAAAAAAGGAGAGTGTAAAAAAAGAGGGCAAGAAGGCCCTCTTTTTATTTGGCATCCTGACAGGATGATGCTTTCTGTTTACAGATTACGGCTGGCAACCGTTTCCAGCAGCTTTTTGTTTGCTTCCTCAAGGGAAATATTATCATAAACAGCTACTTCGCTGGCCAGGCGTTCCAACGCGTGTTCATAAATTTGGCGTTCGCTGTAAGACTGGTCGGCCAGATTTTCGCTGCGGTGCAAATCACGGATTACTTCTGCTACGGCAACGGGATTTCCGGAATTGATTTTGTTTTCGTATTCCTGTGCACGTCTAGACCACATGACTTTTTTGATTCTGGGTTTTCCTTTTAATGTGGCAAGGGCTTCTTTCATCGTCGTTTCGTCAGAAATTTTGCGTAAGCCGACCTGATCCAGTTTTGCCATCGGAACGCGCAACGTCATTTTGTCTTTATCGAAATTAACGACCAGGAGCTCGAGTTCGCTGCCGGCAATAGTTTGTTTGGCAATGTTGGTTACTTTGCCGACGCCATGTGTCGGGTATACGACATATTCTCCAGAGTTGAAAGTGACAACTGAGCTTTTCTTCATGTTGGATTGACCTCCTAGGTATTTGTAAGTGTTATTATGAAAACGAAGTGACTATATCACATTTTTTACAACAAATCTATACCTAAAATGAAAAAAAATTAAAAATTTTTTAAATAATCTGAAAACGGAGCGTCAGAAACAAGGAAAGAGGTCTGTTAATTTTATGCCGATGCAGGTTTAAAATCGGCGTAAAATCATTTGAGGCGGAAATTTATTTGGGAAACAAATCTGTTTGCCGAAGAGCTTCGCCGACCACCATTACTGCTGCAACTGCAATATTTATTGAACGTGCATTTTTATTCATGGGTATCAGAAGCCTGGCATCCGCAGCCTGATGGACGGCTTCGGGGACACCGGCACTTTCTCTGCCCATCAATATAATATCATTAGGTTCAAATTTGAACTCTGTATATGGTTTTTCAGCATGGGTTGTCAGCAAAACGATTCTTCCGTATTCTTCGGGATGAGAAGTACGGCAGGCTAGAAAATCCTGCCAAGAATTATGGCGCCGGTATGATGCCATATTCAGGTAGTCCATTCCGGCGCGTTTCATTGCTTTTTCATTAAATATGAATCCGCAAGGTTCTATAATATCTATAGGCAAATCCAAACATGCCCCCAAACGCAAAAGCGTTCCGGTATTTTGTGGTATATCCGGTTGGAATAAAGCTAATCTCATCTCAGTTCGGCTTTATTATCTGTTCTTTTTTACTTCTATAGACAGCGGCAAAATCTACGGGTGTCAGCATAAGCGGCGGCAGGCCTGCATTAGCCAGGTTGGAAGATATAATCTGCCGGGCGTACGGGAACAGAAGCTTGGGGATTTCGATGAATAAGACAGGTTCAAGTTTTTCTTCCGGAAGTTGAACTGTACAGGCTGCCGCATAAGCAAGTTCGAAAATAAACAACTTTTCTTCGTTTATGTCAGCATCAATGCGCAGGTTAAGCGTTACTTCAAAGTTATTTTCATTTAATTTATTGACATCTATGTTTAAATCAACGTTGAGCTTTGGTTGGGAATTAAGCTTGGAAAAAATTTCCGGGGCATGAGGAACTTCCAGAGACATATCTCTGATGTATTGCATATTTAGGGTTACTTCAGCCGGTTCGGAAGTGTTGGTCATCGTTTTGCCATCCTTTCATCAAAATTACTTTTTGCTTATAATATAGGGTTTTATTTTTATACGTCAAATATAATAGTTGATAATAAAGATATTTGGCGCTATATTATGTGTAATTTTAACAGAGGTGAGGAAATGTCAGGATATTTGGATATTATATTTTTACTGGTTTTGGTAGTTGTTATCTTTAGCAAACTGAAGAGCGTCCTGGGAACAGGAGCCGATGATGCGAAAGTGATTATGATACCGAAAGAGCAGTTTGAAAAGGTTTATAAAGAGCTGCGAAAAAATGCATTAAATGAGGGCAGCGAGAATCCTGATGTGGGGAATTTGTCACCACTTGACAGAGAATTGATTAAAATTCCGAATTTTAATAAAAATGTTTTTATAAAAGGGGCGCAGAAGGCGTTTGAAATGATATTAGCCGCTTTCAGCAAAGGGGACTCGGGAACGCTGGCCAAGCTGGTTAACAGCGAATTATTGAAAAAGTTTGAAAAAGTTATTAATGACAGGAAAGAACAGGGAATAATTTCGGAAACGGATTTAATTGGCTTTGTCGAAACGGAAGTCGAATCGGTCAGATTTGTTGACGATGATAAGGTCAACCTAGTTGTGAAGTTTGTCAGCGAGCAGGTAAATCTTCTGAAAAACGCTGAAGGGGAAGTTATTGAAGGCGATGAAAATTATGTTCAGACGATTTCGGACGTATGGACGTTTGAAAAACCGTTAAATCCACGGGTTAACAACTGGCTGCTTTGTTCGACTAAAAAATGCTGAAACGGGGACTTATTTTTGCAATAGGATTGTTTCTTGTCTCCTGTTCGGGGGAAGACAAGACGGTAGAACCGGTTGTTCCTTCTTCTTTTGAGCTTAAAAGAAGCGATTTTTCCGTATTGGCAGGATGGGAAAAAGATGATTTTCGTATGTTTGAGAAAGCTTTGGGCGATGTCTGTGATGCATTGCAGAAAATGCGGCAGCAAAGTTTAAAGAGCGGCGTTTTAGAATACTCTCTGGTTTCTTATCGCAAACATTGCGGAAAAATGGCGCAGATTAAAGATTCTAATGAGCTAAAAGCGTATATCCGGCAAAATTTTGAGCCTTACGCCGTTATTGTCAACGGTTCTTCCTATGGTAAATTTACGTCTTATTATGAGGCTAATCTGAGAGCGAGTTTTATACGCGAAGGGAAGTATCAATATCCGATATATGGCAAACCAAAAGATTTGGTAGAGGTTAATTTGCGGGATTTTGATGCAGGTTTGCCAGACCGGCGGCTGGTAGGACGGGTTAAAAACGGAAAACTGGTTAAGTATTACACCCGGCAGGAAATTGATGAAGGCAGATTAGATGCTCCGGTTATTTTGTGGGGAGATAATCCTGTTGATATTTATATTATGCAGATTCAGGGAGCTGCAGTTGCGACTTTGCCTGACGGAAAAGAGATTCGCGTCGGATATGCTGACAATAACGGGCATAAGTTTAGGGGAATCGGTTCAATTTTGCTGGAAAAAGGTTTGATTAAGCCAGGAGAGGCATCGATGCCGAAAATTCGTGACTGGCTGCAGAAAAACGGGGATAAGGCGAAGAGGAATATGCTTCTCAATGACCGGTATATTTTTCATAAAATCGTGAATGCCGACGGTCCGATTGGCGCGATGGGGCTGCCGTTGGTTGCAGGACGAAGCATGGCGGTAGATAAATCTTATATTCCGTTGGGGACAATGATGTGGCTTGAAACTTCCGGGCCGGACGGAGAGGCGCTGAACCGTGTAGTTATGGCAGAAGATGTCGGCAGTGCCATAAAAGGGGGCATTCGCGGCGATTATTTCTGGGGGCATGGCGAAGACGCATTAAAATATGCAGGGCGGATGAATTCAAAGGGGCGCTATTTTATTCTATTGCCTAAAGGAACCGAGGTTAAAGTCAATGGCCGATAGTGATGTTTGGCAGGAGGCGGTTAAAGGAGTCAGGCGTATACGGACAAACTGCCATACAGACGATATTGAACCGAAAGAAATTAAAATCAGAAAAGATAAAGAGGTAACGGTAACTTTTGAAATCCTGAAGAGCGGGAAAAGTGTAGCTAAAGACGATTTTTCGCAAATGGACGGGGCGTTGGCGAAACGTTTTAAACGGGAAGAGTTTAAAGTAGAGGCTGTTCTTGATTTGCATGGAACAACGGAAAGGGCAGCTTTTGAGCAGGTTTGCGATTTTATTAAAGCTGCGTATAATTCCGGCAAGAGGTGTGTTCTGATTGTAACCGGGAAAGGAATTGACGATACGTTGTTCAGTACAAAGGGCGTGTTGCGCAAATCTGTTCCGAATTGGCTTTCGCATTCGGAAATAAGCCCGTTGATTTTGGGATTTAAAAATCCGGCGGAAGCAAAAGGAGGGGCAGGCGCCTTATATATTTTGCTGCGGAAGAAGCTTGATGCCGGACATAGAAAATTGTTTGATTTCGAGCGGTGGTAATTTGAAAGAGAATATATAAAAAACAAACCCCGTGCGGAAGAAATGCACGGGGTTTTGCATATCAGAAAAATTTGTTAGCCGGCTTTTTTCTTTTCAGGAACGAAATTTTGGTCAAGCACAATGTTTTCAATGCTTAATTCTTGTGCCGGAAGATAGGAAATTCCGTTTTCGACGATATTGCCGACATTCAAAAGGTCTGCATCATTGTCTTTGAGGCAGGAAATTGTTTTTTCGTCAGCTTTAACGGTCAAATTCAGAACTGGATTTTTCTGCGATTTGTTTTCTATCGTCTTTTGTTTGCGAATTTCGGTTGAAACGGCAGACACGGTGTCGTACAGCAGCGAATTATCTGCAGCGGCTGTTTCAAGAATATTCAGCGACGACCAGAGTTCTTTATGGACGGAAATTTCCGAATTCTGTTTCCACGGGCGTGCCTGATAAACCTCTTCGGTTATAAACGGGCAGAAAGGCGCCAGCAGTTTGATAAATGAATCCAGAGAAAGCTTAAGCGTAGCGATTGCTGAAGCGTTGTCGGCGGAATAAGCGCGTTTCTTGACGATTTCAACATAGTTGTCGCAAAAATCCCAAAAGCGGGTTTCAATTGCATCCAAAGCCAGCGAATAGTCGTAGTTTTCAAAGCTTTGTCTGGCGGATTTTACGGTATCGGCAAGTTTTTTGAGCCAGGATTTGTCCATAGCGGCGGTTATGTCTTTGGCATAATCGGCGGAAGTTGAGTTTCCGACAATCATAAAGACGAATTTGCTGGCGTTGTAAATTTTAACGACCAGTTTACGCCCCTGCTGCATCATTTTTTCTTCAAAAGCCGTATCGGCGCCGAGTTTGGCCTTGGCTGCCCAGTAGCGGACAGCATCGGCGGAATGGTTTTCAATCAGGTGCATCGGGGTGACGACGTTGCCTTTGGATTTGCTCATTTTTTTGCGGTCAGGGTCAAGGATAAAGCCGCTGATAAGCGTTTTGTGCCATGGAATCGTATTTTCGTGCATCAGGCTTTTGGCAATCGTGTAGAAAGCCCATGTACGGATAATATCGTGTGCCTGCGGGCGGATGTCAAACGGCATAGACAGGTTGGAACCGTCTTTGGCCATTGCCATAGCAATTTGCGGGGTTAGGGAAGACGTTGCCCAAGTGTCCATAACGTCAGGGTCACCGGTAAAACCGTTAGGCTGATTGCGCTGCGACTCGGCATATCCGGTAGGGGTATCTGCCATCGGGTCAATCGGCAGGCGATTTTCTTCCGGCAGGATAACCTGATTATAGTCTATATTGCCGTTAGCGTCAACTTTATACCAGACGGGGAAGGGAACGCCGAAGTAACGCTGGCGGCTGATGCACCAGTCCTGATTCAGCCCTTCGGTCCAAGTTTCATAGCGGTGTTGCATATATGCCGGCAGCCATTCGATTTTACGTCCGGCAGCGAGCATTTCCTGTTTCATATCCATCAGGTTGACAAACCACTGGCGGGAGGATACGAATTCCAACGGCAGATTTCCCTTTTCGTAAAATTTCACGGGGTGGACGATTTTTTTCGGTTCGCCGATAAGATATCCTTGTTCTTTCAGCATTTCGGCCACTTTCTTTTTGGCAATATGCGCAGGCAGGCCGATAATCTGGCTGAAATTCTTTTGAGCTTCTTTCTTATTTAGCGTATTAAAGACGCCCTCGCCATAAGTGATGTTCATAATTTTGCCGTCCAAGCCGATAATTTGTTTAATCGGCAGTCCTGATTTTTTCCACCAGGCAACGTCAGCAGCGTCGCCGAACGTGCAGACCATCATAATGCCCGTGCCTTTGTCTTTTTCGGCGTGTTCGGACGGAACAATCGGTACCGGGATATCAAACAGCGGGACAACAGCAGTTTTGCCAAACAGATGCTTATAACGTTCATCATCCGGATGGGCGACAATGGCCAGGCAGGCTGCCAGCAATTCCGGCCGGGTGGTGGCGATGGTAAAGGTTTCATCGCTGTCTTTGACACTAAAGCGAATGTCATGGAAAAAGCCTTCCATTTCCTTGTCTTCTACTTCTGCCTGAGAAACGGCCGATTTGAACGTAACGTCCCACATAATCGGCGCTTCTACGGCAACGACTTTGCCTTTTTTGTATAAGTCAAGGAATGAAGCCTGAGAGATTTTTATGGATGACGGGCTGATAGTGGAATATGTCAGGTTCCAGTCGTAGGAGTGTCCGATGCGGCGGAAGACGTTTTCAAAAATTTTTTCATCTTCGGCGGTCAGGGTTTCGCAGGCTTCAATAAAGTTTTTGCGAGAGATTTCCTTACGCTCGTCTTTGGCGTTTTCTACATGAACCGGTTTAAATGCCGGGTCATAGGCAACTTTCGGGTTGCAGGCGATGTTATAATAGTTTTGAACGCGGCGTTCGGTCGGGAGGCCGTTGTCATCCCAGCCTATCGGGTAGAATACAGATTTTCCCTGCATACGCTGGTATCTGGCGATGATGTCGGTTTGGGTGTAGCTGAAGATGTGCCCGATATGCAGCGAACCGGAAACGGTCGGCGGCGGCGTATCAATCACAAAGCTGTTGTCCCTGCTTTGGGTGGCATCATATTTATAAACTTCATTCGCGCTCCAGTAGGCGTCGCAGCGTTTTTCTATTTCTTCAGCATTAAATTGTTTGTCTAACCCTTGTTCTTCTTTATAAGACATCGTTTCGTTCACTCCAATAAAAATCAAACCGGGAATGATTTTAACAAAGGCGGATTTAAAAGTAAAGGATTAAAATATTGTAAGATTAGCGGGTTAAAGAAAAGGTGTTTAGTAGGTGAAGCACAGAGGGTGGCGATTAGAGTCTATTTGTTTAAAAATTTAGAAAAAATACGGGTTTAATGGACGGAATCCACAAAAAAGTATTGCAAAGGTGTGTAAAAAATGTTATAGTGAGAATGTAAAAGTATTTTTAGGCGTTTTGAATTATTGTAGAGTTTATTATGAAGTGGTCTTTCGGGATTATTTGCATACACTCTCTGGAAGAATTCAAAACGTCTTTTTTTATGTGAAATAATTAAATTTTCATAATATGAGACAGTTTTTCTTTAAGGCAGTCCTCGTGGCTGTTTTTGCATTGGTTGCGGGAGCTTCCAACGCTCAGAGAGTTGTTAACGGTATGAAGTGGACTAAAAAACAGTCTGCAGAATACTTAGTAAAAAATCCTTCTGACACTGTCGTTTTGGCTTTGTCGGAAATAAAGAAGAATGGAGATATTCGGTTTGTTGAAAGACAGGTCGGGTATTTTCTTGAAAAGAAACTCGTTTCCCGTCGGGATACGCTGATTTATCTTGAGGAGATGTCATCAAACATTTCTCAAGAGGATAAAGAAGCTGTTCTTCGCGGTGAAAAAAATGCTTATTTGCCTGAACACCAACGGGCAGACAAGTCGAACGTTCACCGCGTCAATGTTAGTTTGCTCGGCGGAGCAAATTATGTTGACGGGAAAGTGAATCCTGTCTTCACCGGCCGGTTGGGGTATGAGACCTGCTATTTTTTGTTTGAGCTGGAGGGCTCTTACAGCAGGGCTAAGTATCCGACTTTAAACAGCTACTACAATACTTTTGTAGCAGCCGGAAATCTGGGGTGGAAGTTTTGGCAAGACAGGGATTATCGTTCCTATATTGCCGTACTCGGTACTGCCGGCTATGCCATGCAGAAGTCTGATAAGGACGATGCCGAGCTTTTTTCAAAGAACTATGGCTTTACGTTTGGCGCATTCCTGCGTGGAGCTTGGGGTTTTGGAAAACGTTTCCAGCTCATAGGCGAGGCCGGATATCGTGTTCTGCCGAAAGTGGAGCATGATGGCGGTACACAAGAGTTTGACAACGGGGGACCGTTTGTGAACCTTGGTGTTAACATGTCTTTCTAGAGAGAAAGACCACATTATTGGAGCAGTAAATTTTAGGTAACCCCTAAATTTGCTGCTCCTTTTTTATGGAAAAGTTCAAAAAATATAACAAGAGATAAGTGGAGTAAGCGATTAGAGTCTATTTGTTTAAAAATTTAGAAAAAATACGGGTTTAATGGACGGAATCCACAAAAAAGTATTGCAAAGGTGTGTAAAAAATGTTATAGTGAGAATGTAAAAGTATTTTTAGGCGTTTTGAATTATTGTAGAGTTTATTATGAAGTGGTCTTTCGGGATTATTTGCATACACTCTCTGGAAGAATTCAAAACGTCTTTTTTTATGTGAAATAATTAAATTTTCATAATATGAGACAGTTTTTCTTTAAGGCAGTCCTCGTGGCTGTTTTTGCATTGGTTGCGGGAGCTTCCAACGCTCAGAGAGTTGTTAACGGTATTAATACACGTGACGCAAAGGCGTGTATGGAATACCTAGTTAAAAATCAGAAAGACACTATCGCGTCAGTGTCTTCTTTCGTACAAGGACAAGATACATGCGTTGTAAGACGTGTGGTATTTTTGTCCGCGGCTGAAAAGCTGACGGCCCGGCAGGATACAGTAATTTACCGTCCCACAATTGTGAAAAAGACGGTAATGAATCCGACGACTGCTGCGGCTTTGGAAGAAACGAGTGTTGACACACGCTTTACCGAAGCAGTGGTAGGCAGGGATTCTAAAAGAGATACTTATTACGCTATCTGTGATAGTGTAAAGGGTGTTTCTGAAGATGATCCTGATGCCGGAAAGGTTGTGCTTCGCTCGGCTGATAAGTATGGCTGGGGTGTTAACTTTTATGCCGGTTATCAGCTGGCTGAAAATGTTAATTCTCCGGTGGTTGGCGCTGGTCTTGAATACAACCGCTCCTGGTGGGCAGTTGGACTTCAAGGCGAAGTCGGAAAGTCCAAATATACTCACAATGCAGTTAACGCTGGTGAGGATTATTGGAGTTTCCGGGCAGAGAGCTGGGCGGCTGTTCAGCCGTTTAAGTTTGATGCTTACAACCAAAATCGGTTATTCTTTTTTGGCGGTATAGGATTTGAATCCTATGAAACCGACTCAAAGGAAACAACCGATGATGCCGGCAATAAAGTTTCATTCCGCAGTTGGGGAAATTATATGTACCCGACAGCTGGCGTGAGATTTGAACACAGATTTTTCTCTACGGGAAACAGTCTTTATTTGACTGCCCAGTGGAGAAGACTTTCTGGAATTATCCAGAACAGTTCGTCGGAGCGATATAACGCTCTGATGTTATCTGTAGGTTTCAACTTCGGGGTCTTCCGCAATAAAACGGGGATGTCGAAAAGTGAAGTCAAGGCTCTGGCGTATTGAAGATAAGCAGGGAAAGATTGGGGGCGTATGCTCTCGCTTTCCCTGCTTTTTTGTTATGATGGACAAATTTAATCGGAGTAAATTAAACTTTGCGGAGGAATTTTTGTTGCACGTAACGGAAAAATAGGGTATAATTATCTTACTAAACTAAATTATTAAGATATGAAAATTACAGTAATGGCGACGATAGTTGTCATCTGTGCAGTATGTGTGAATAACGTTAATGCCCAGTGCTTTCGTTATTATGACAGAGGAGCGGGCTTGTTTGGAGACGGCGTGGATTTTTATGCCGGATTTGGAGCAGGCGCTGCTTTGGTGAACGATATGGCTTCGCCGGCATTTAGCGTCCGGGTCGGAGCAGAAGCCGGGTTGTTTATCGGAGAGATAGAAGGCAGCTATCTGTCGGTCAATTCTCTTTATGATGATGGCTTCAGTGCGGAAACCAATACTTTGTCGACTATGACATTAGGGCTGAATTTGGGGGTTAAATTTCTGAGTTCAAGCTATGGGCATTTGGCGTTGATGGTTCATACGGGATATGCTCTCCAGGAAGAGTGGTTCCACGGGGATTATCCTTATGATTATCACCACGGGCATGCTTATCACGGACGATATTATTTCGGAGTCGGACTTAACGGTTCGGTAAATTTGTCTTCACGGATAGCATTGTTTGGCGAAGCCCGTTATCAGTCAATTCCGATTGACGGACGTGGCGAAATCAAGTGGGGCGGCGTCTTTACCGGAGGAATTAAGTTTTATTTTTAATTATTCGTTTAGTGCGGCGGGAGAAATCCTGCCGTTTTTGTTTGTTCTATGCGACGATAGAGGTGCGTGGAGGGGCGGAGTGTGAGAGCATAGGTACTGGTTTTGTCTTGTGCCGGGGTTGAAAGGCGGATTGGCAGGATTATATGTTCATCGTATCATTTTAATTTTGGAGGAAATAAAGATGAATAAAATATTTATGGGGCTTCTGGCGGTGGCTGCATTGGCTTTGATTGTCAGCCAGGCGATTGCGGGCGCAAGCAATACGAACAATGCGAGCAATGCTCCTGCCAATGCCGACAATGGCGGCGTTATGATTATTGAAACATATTCGGCTTCAGCAGTAACAGTTCCGGGAAATTATAATTCCAACAGCAATGCAAACGCTGCCGGGAACAATAGTGATATGCAGCCGCTCCCCGGAGATCCCGGCGTTGAAGTTGCACCGGTAAATTCAACTGCCGGTCAGCCGGTTGTCGTTGAAGAAGAAGATGTTTTGGTACAGGAAACAGAGGACGGGGAATAATTTAAATACATTGTTTAAATACACTATTTAAATACGCCGTTTATTTTCTAAGCGGCGTTTTTTGTGTTGTAAAGAATGTGTTTTGAGGGATTGCCTTCTTATAGGTGCTTTTTGAGCGAGATGTTTTTGGGGATTGGGCTGCATATTCTGAAAGAGATACAGAAGTTTTTCGTTTAGAAATTATTTACATTATTATCCTAGACTCTAAATATGATTATCGGACGGAGGGAAAATGTATCGTATTTTGAGTTTGGCGGCCGGGTGTCTGATGCTGCTTTGCTTGCAGGGAATATGTCTTGCCGCAGAAGAGAGAGTTTCGCTACAACCTATGTGCGACTTAGATGGGAAAACGAAAGACGATTTGGTTAAGCTGCGGGAAAAAAGTATGATTTATTCGGCTTTTTACCGCTATGATTATCAGCCGAAAATATTTGACCGTTATGATGCGAAAGAAAAGTGGATTGGCAACAGGTACAGTTGCTATCGAAACCGTTTTTATGACGGAAATTCGGAGGCAAGCATTTGGTTGAAAAATCCAAATATTCTCGTGCATCCTTTTGCGGGGACGATATACCATATGTATTACGGAAAAACGAATAATCCGGTATTTTGCATGTATGCGAAACAGTTGTTATTTAAACCTAAAAGCATTGTTTATAATGAAGAAAAAAAGGAAATAACAACGACCTATAAGGCTTATAATATTTTGTTAGGCAGAGGGTCGCATACGTTTGGAGCCTTAAATTTCGGGCTTTTTCCGATTAATGCTTATGATGTCGGGTTTAATTATATCAGTTTGGCTGAAAGCAAAGGCCTGGCTTCCAGCGGGAGGCGGGACAGGAAAACGTTGGAGAGTGCAATGGGGGCGGTCTGGGCGTTGAATGAAGATGTCAGTGTTTGTAATCCTTGTTATGAAAGACGAGATGATGTTTGCACTTGCTATACGAAAGATGGCAGCTTGGATGTCGTGTTGAAGCGGCAAAATGCAGAAATGCTGTTTAAATTGTGGAAGGAAAAACCGAAATCGAAAAATGACGATGCGGATTTTTATTATCGTATACGGTTTGTTTCGTATTGAGATTACGGCAAATCAGCTAAGCCGGGAAAAGGGAGAGAGACGGAAAACGCACAATAACGTTGGCTGTAAAAACAATAAAACACCCCGAACCGATGGTACGGGGTGTTTCTTTGGGCAAAGAAAATTATTCTTTATTTTTCAGGGCTGCGCCCAGAGCTTCGCCCAGAGCAGAGCCGGAAGAAGTGTTGGCACCGGAATATTCTTCCAGAGCTTTCTTTTCTTCTTCAATCTCATAAGCTTTTACAGAAACGCCAAGCTTAGCGTTTTTGCGGTCAACGGAAGTCAGTTTCGCTTCCAAAACGTCGCCTTCCTTGTAGCTCATTGGATCGTTGTTTTCTTTAGACAAATCAGCCTTTTTGATAGTGGCAGCGATGCCCTGAACCGTTACCTGAACACCTTTTTCGTCAGCGCCGGTTACAACGGCTTTGACAATGTCACCTTTCTTCAGCGAATCCAAAGTCATGGCGATATTGTTTTCAGACAGCTGTTTGATGCCGAGGCTGATACGTTCTTTTTCAACGTCAACGTCAATGATTTTAGCTTCAATTGTCTGGCCTTTGGTGTAATCCTTAACGGCTTCTTCGCCGGATTTTTCCCAAGAAATGTCAGACAAGTGAATCATACCGTCGATTTCGTCAGACAGGCCGATGAACAGACCGAATTCGGTGATGTTTTTAATCTTGCCTTCAATGACGGAACCCAGCGGATGTTCTTCAACATAGGCAGCCCAAGGATTCGGAGTGCACTGTTTGATGCCGAGGCTGATACGACGCTTTTCGGGATCGACTTCAAGAACTTTAACTTCAACTTCCTGAGAAGTGGAAACGATTTTGCCCGGATGTACGTTTTTGCGGGTCCAGCTCATTTCGGAAACATGGACAAGGCCTTCAATGCCGTCTTCCAGTTCAATGAATGCGCCGTAATCGGTGATGTTGGTAACTTTTCCTTTGTAGACTTCGCCAACTTTGTATTTATCAGCAACTGCCTGCCACGGGTCATTTTCCAGCTGTTTCATGCCGAGGCTGATGCGTTGGGTGTCTTCGTTGAATTTGATAACCTGTACTTTAACCGTCTGACCCAGAGACAGAACTTCTGCCGGGTGGTTGATTCTCTTCCAGGAAATATCGGTAACGTGTAGCAGACCGTCAACGCCGCCCAAATCAATGAATGCGCCGTAGTCGGTGAGGTTCTTGACGATACCTTCAAGAACGGAGCCTTCTTTGATGGTGTCAATCAGTTCAGCGCGCGCAGAAGCTCTGGTTTCTTCCAGAACAACACGGCGGGATACAACGATGTTGCCACGAACTTTGTCCATTTTCAAAATCTGGAACGGTTGGGAAATGCCCATTAACGGGGTAATGTCCTTAATCGGGCGGATATCAATCTGCGAGCCCGGCAGGAACGCGATGGCGCCGTTGAGGTCAACCGTAAAGCCGCCTTTAACGCGTCCGAAGATAACGCCGTTTACTCTTTCGTTGTTGTTCATCATCTTTTCCAGATCCTGCCATACTTCTTCACGGCGGGCTTTTTCACGGGACAGGACAATGTTGCCGTCTTTGTCTTCATATCTGTCAACCAAAACTTCAACAACGTCGCCGACTTTCAATTCGTCGTTTTTGCCGAATTCGCGCAAAGGAATGCGTCCTTCGGATTTCAAACCAACGTCAACGGTGGCGAAATCATCGGTTAAGCGAATGATTGTTCCTTTCATGACCGTGCCGACAATGCCTTTGCCGCCAAACTGTTCGTTCAGCAGGTCTTCAAAGTTTTCGGTCATTTCGGGAATTTTAATTTCTGCAGTATTTGCCATTATATTTTATTTTCAAAAAATGCCAGACCCTCGGTTGGAGGCGGACTTGTGCATATTAAAAACTTTCTTTATGCTGCACCGCATAGAGAATTGCCTGCTTTTTTAGCTTTAAACGGCGGGAAAGTCAAGAAAAAAGTAGGAAAAGATGAAATTTGTAAACGGATTTGTTCCTGGTTCTCAGACTTTGTATGGCAAACGTTTATATATAAAATCGCTGAGTGCATTGGGCAGAATGCTGCCGAGCCAGACGGCGAAGCGCATCGGCCAGGGAAATGCAATCAGGCCGATATTTTTCCGTATACGGCGGGCAATCAGGGCAGCGGCGGGTTCCGCTTCCATAAAGAACGGCATCGGGCAGGTGTTCTTGTCGGTAATGCGGGAACGGACGAAGCCAGGGCAAATCGTGTTGACCTGAATGTCATAAGGCAGAAGGTTAAGCCGCAGGGCTTCGCCGTAAGCCTTGACACAGGCTTTGGCTGCGCTGTAAGACGGGCAGGCAGGCAGGCCGTGATAGCCGGCAATGGAAGCGGTTATGGCAATGATTTTATCTTTGCCGGAGCGTTTTTTGTAAATTTCTACGGCAGGGGTAACCGTATTGACGACGCCCATGATGTTTATGTTGAAAGTGTTGAAAATATTTTCGGGCGTTTCTTCCAGCGTAGCGACTCCGGCGTTGGCAAAAACAAGGTTGAGTGGTGCGGTCTGTTCAGCTTCGTTTATCCATCTTTCCATAGCAGGGCGGTTGGTAACGTCCAATATCCGGGCGTGGATTTTTGCCGTTCCGGCCTTTTCACATACTTCTTTAACAGCTTGCAGGCGTTGTTGGTTACGTCCGCAGATGAAAATATTTTCGGTTTCCGGCTGTTTGGCATAGTAAAGAGCCAGCGCTTCGCCGATTCCTGAAGAGGCGCCAGTTAAAAGAATGTTTTTGACAATCATGGTGTAATCCTTAAAATAAAGCTTTATTTATGCATTTTATAATATATATTATAGGGCAGGAAAATTAAAAAGAGCAATGTATTCTTGAAAGTTTTGTGAGGGAATTTATGACGGGGCAGAGTTGCAGAATCCAAAGACAGGGTACGATGTTTATTTTTTCGGCGCCGAGCGGTGGCGGCAAAAGCTCGCTTATTAAGGGTTTGCTGAAGGAACTTGACAATATCCAACTGTCAGTTTCGGTAACGACGCGTGCGAAACGCGAAGGCGAAACGGACGGCAGGGATTATTATTTTATTAATGATGATAAATTTAAAGAGCTGGTTGAGAAAAAAGCACTGTATGAATATGTCGATTCCGATTTCGGGCCAAAATACGGAACGCCAAAGAAGCCGGTAGACGACTTGTTGTGCCAAGGGAAAGACGTTATTCTGGATTTGGATTATCCCGGCGTACAGCAGCTTCGTGCATTAGCCGGCGACAGAGTTAAAGCGATTGCGCTGGTTCCGCCGTCTTTGAAAATTCTGCGTGAACGGTTGGTTAACAGGGGGACGGATTCTATGGACGTTATCAATCGGAGGATGGCGCAGGCTGAAAAAAGAGTCAGGGAAAGCGTTTTTTATGATTATGTCATTGTTAATGATGATTTGGATGCTGCGGTTGCCGAAGCAAAAGCCATTATTCTGGCGGCGCGTGCCGAGCGGAAAGATATGTGCGGGTTGGCGGGTTTTATAGAGCAAGTTGTGGAGAATCAATAAATGCAGAAGATTTATAATTCAATTACGGAGCTTGTCGGACATACACCGTTGCTGCGGTTGGGAAATCTGGCAACAAAACTGCGGCTCAACGCAGAAATACTGGCGAAGTGCGAGATGTATAATCCGCTGTTTTCAATTAAGGACAGAATTGCGCTGGCCATGCTGGAACGTCAGGAGAAAAAAGGCATAAATGATGAAACAATTTTTGTTGAAGCAACTTCCGGAAATACGGGAATAGCTTTAGCCGCTTTTTGCGCCGCTAAAGGGTATAAGCTGATTATCGTAATGCCGGAGAATATGTCGGAAGAGCGAATCAGCTTAATGCGGCATCTGGGAGCTGAAGTTATTCTGACTCAGGCCGAAGATGGCATGAACGGAGCCATTCATAAGGCGGAGATGCTGAAAGAGCGTAATTTGAATGTGGTTATTTTGAGCCAGTTTGACAATGAGGCGAATCCGAATGCGCACAGAATGGGAACGGCAATGGAAATATTAGAAGATACCGGCGGCGATTTTGACGTGTTGGTTGCAGGCGTGGGAACGTCAGGCACTTTGACGGGCATTGCTTCGGTATTGCGAACGTATAATCAGGATTTATATGTGGCGGCGGTGGAGCCGGAAAGCAGCGCCGTTTTGAGCGGGGAATCGAAAGGCGCGCATAAAATACAGGGAATCGGCGCGGGATTTGTTCCGCCGTTTTATGATAAATCGCTGGTTAATGAAGTGGTTAAAATCGGTGATGAAAAAGCTATAGAGATGGCGAAAACCGTTGCTAAGACGGAGGGACTGCCGATTGGCGTTTCGGGAGGAGCTGCCATTGCCGCTGCAGCGGAACTGGCGAAGCGCGATGAGTTTGTCAACAAGCGGCTGGTGGTTATTTTGCCTGACAGCGTGGAACGATATCTGTCTACCGGCTATTTTTAGGAAATCAGGACGATGATGAAACCGAATTCAATTTTAGGCTCATATTTAATCAAACAGACAATATTAAACTTTTTATTTGTTCTGGCAGTTATCTGTGCGATTATTATGATGTTTGATATGATAGAGATATTGCGTAAAACGTCGGGCAGGCATGATGTGTCAGTCGGTTTTTTGCTGCAATATGTGGTAGCGAAACTGCCGGAAACGGTGGATAAGGTGGTACCTTTTGTGATTATGGTGTCAACGATGATAGCTTTTTGGCGGTTGAGCAAAACGAATGAATTTGTTATTATCCGGGCGTCGGGTGTTTCCATTTGGGGAGTATTGACACCGGTACTTTTGGCCGTGTTTGGTATCGGATTGTTTTGGGTGGCGGTGTTTAATCCGATTTCGGCTAAATTGTATGAACTAAAAGAAACGCTGTCATATCGGTTATCAACGGACAACCCGAATGCTTTTCTTTTTTCAAACAAAGGTTTGTGGATACGCGAAGGTAAAGGGAGTGATACGATTGCCATAATTAATGCGGGCAGTCTGAATTTGCAGGATGATGTATTGTGGCTGCGTGATGTCAGTATTATTGAGGTTGATGAGAGGACGCAGGTGAAACGGCGGATAGAAGCATTTGTTGCGACGCTTGAAGACGGGGAGCTAAATTTGCGCGACGTGCGGATTTATAGGGCCGGAGAACAGGCGGAAATATTGAATAACCTGAAATATCCGACGGAGATGAACTTGCAGCGGATAAAAGATAACTTTGTGGATCCGGAAGCAATTTCGTTTTGGAATCTGCCGGATACGATAAAGTTTTATGAAACGTCGGGTTTTTCGGTACAGAGATACAAAATGCGATATTTAAGTCTGATTGCACTGCCTTTCTTTTTGATGGCAATGGTTTTGGTGGCAGGTATTTTTTCGCTCAAGGCCAGCCAGCGGCAGGGAGGCGTTTTGCTGATGATTGTATCGGGTATTGCAACGGGGTTTACAGTTTATTTTACTTCACAAGTAGTGTCGGCTTTTGGTATAAATTCTTATATTCCGGCTTGGTTTGCAGTGTGGGTACCGGCAATTATTGTGGCTTCAATCAGCATATCGGTTTATCTGCATAAGGAAGAGTAAAAAAGATAAAACAGTTTGCAGTTTTTGCCTTATATAGATTAATTCATCATATTTCCATCTCTTGGTAAGCCGTTTTTTCGTATATGAGAGCGAGAGGGCAGTACGGGCGAGATGGATGATAAAGAGTTAGAAATCCGAAAAGATAGGAAGTTTTTTAGAGCGGAGTTGACAGCAGGGCTGATATTTCAGCGGGAATTTTTGTCGGACGCATAGCAGGAAGGCTCAAAAAAACCAATGTAATTTCTATTTCACAAATGACGTTTTCCCCGCGGTAGAGTTTTTGTTCCATTTTGAGCGAAACGCCTTTAAGTTCGGTTACTTTGCAGGTTATGTTCAGGGCGTCGTCAAGTTTTGCCGGAGATTTATAACTGATGTGGCAATCGCGGACAACAAATCCCATTCCCTGACTTTTCAACATTTCCTGCTGGTTTATGCCAAGATGGCGTAAATATTCGGTGCGGGCGCGTTCGGCATATCTGAGGTAATTGGCATAATAGACGATGCTTCCGGCATCGGTGTCTTCATAATAAATGCGAATGGGAAAAGAAAAGGTTTTGTCTTCAAAAAGCTTGCCTTTGACAGTTTCTGTTTCGTAGGTCATCGTGTTATCCTCAAATAGGTTAAATTCCTAGGTCTTCCATAAAACTAAACTGGTTGTTGTTATTTTTGAACTTGCTGACGCCCAGATATTTGCACCCTTGTTCAGAAAGGACGCGGCCGCGGGGCGTGCGCTGCAAAAAACCCAGTTTCAGCAGATAAGGTTCTATCACTTCTTCTATGGTGTCGCGTTCTTCGGAAAGGGCTGCTGCCAACGTATCGGCACCAACTGGGCCGCCGCCGTAGTTCTTGGCGATGCAGGTCAAATAGCGGCGGTCAAATTCGTCGAGCCCATAAGCGTCAACATCCAGCAGGCGCAGAGCTTTGTCGGCAATTTCCGAGTCTATTTCCACATTTCCGGCAACGGCGCCAAAATCCCGCACGCGTTTTAAAAGGCGGCCGGCAATACGCGGCGTTCCTCGCGAACGTTTGGCTATTTCCATGGCTCCGTCGTTGGAAATTGGCATATTTAAGAGATGGGCGCCGCGCAAGACGATTTTTTGCAGGTCTTCGTGATTATAAAAATCCATTCGCAACGGTATGCCGAAACGTTCGCGCAACGGGGTTGATACGAGCCCGGAGCGCGTGGTGGCACCGACGAGCGTAAACGGCTGGAGGTCAATTTTGACCGAACGGGCGGAAGGTCCTTCGCCGATAATGATGTCAAGCTGAAAGTCTTCCATGGCGGAATACAGGACTTCTTCAATTGCCGGGTTTAAGCGATGGATTTCATCAATAAACAGAACGTCGCGTGCTTCAAGGTTAGTTAAAATTGCTGCCAGGTCGCCGGAGCGGGTTATCATCGGGGCTGAGGTCGCTTTAAAGCCAACACCGAGTTCTTTAGAAATAATATTGGAAAGAGTGGTTTTTCCAAGTCCGGGCGGGCCGTAAAGCAAAACGTGGTCAAGGACTTCGCCGCGGCTTTTGGCGGACTGGATAAATACTTTCAGGTTTTGGCAGACTTTGTCCTGTCCGACAAATTCATCCAGTGTTGAGGGGCGCAGATTGACGGCGGCGGGAGAATTGGCCTCGTCCGTGGAGAGCCTTTGCGCACTGACAATACGTTCTTTATCTTCGGACATTCAGCTTCTCCTATTGGTTAAATTCCTTTAATGCCAGCCGAATCAGCGTTCCAAGGTCGGCATCGGGATTTTTCAGACAGATTTCGGCAGCGACCCGATAAGCGTCAATTTTTTGGTAGCCGAGATTGGTTAATGCGGACGTAACATCTTCGGTTTTGGCGTAGGTGTTGTCAGTTTCTTCCGGCTGCTCGGGCATTTTTTTCTTTTTGTCTTTGGTTTGCGGTGTGGTGTCAGCGGTGGTTTCCGGTTCGGAAACAGTGTTTAAATCCGCTCCGGTCAGATATTCAGCAGGAATGGTTACGATTTTGTCTTTCAGCTCGGTAACAAGACGTGCGGCCAGTTTGGGACCGACACCTGCCGCACGCAGAAAAGAGCTTTTATCCTGCGCGGCGACGGCTTGCGACAGCTGGGCAGGAGACAGGGCGCTCAGAATGTTCAGGCATACTTTGCCGCCAACGCCCTGAATTTTGGTCAGCGTGTTAAACCATTCTTTTTCCCAAGGGGTCTGGAATCCGAACAGAGTAATACTGTCTTCCTTGATAACGGTTTCTATCAACAGCGCCGTATATTCACCCTGCTGCAATCTTGAGAGAGAACGAGAAGACATATTGACAAGATAGCCGACGCCGTTCACGTCTATGATACAGCAATCTTCACCGATGTTGTCTATTATGCCTTTTAATTTTGCAATCATATTTTTTTCCTTTGTTGCAGAACAGTCTAAATTCTTTTGCTACACGGTTCAAGAGTTTTTTTGTAAATCCCCCTTTTTTTCATTGTTTGAGAGGTTATATCCAAAGGGGTGTTTAATATAGCCGAAGGATAAAGAGATGATAAACAGCAAAGCGATGCTTTTGGGGACGTTTTGTACATTGTTGGCCTTAAATGCTTATGCGGACAGCGTAGGCAGCGATTATCAGGATTTTAAAAACAGCCTGAATAAAAAATACGGCTTTGATTATAATCTAGACGTTTCGGTTTTGGGGCAGCGCACCAGTCCGAGCGGAAAAAACAACGCCGTTCAGGCGTATATATATCCTGAATTTGCCTGGACGACGTTTGATAACAAATATGGTACGGGAACATTGAATTTTGCATATACGGTTATCCGGTACGGCAATCACAATGCTGCAGATTTGGCAAATAACTCGGGGTATGTAACAGGAATTAATGATTATACCGACGGCGAAAACCAATTTGACGAATTGTATTATACTTATCAGTTGGGCGGAAAATGGGACTGGCTGACGGTGGCTCTCGGACAATTTCCGCTGTATAACTTTGACGGAACGGAATATGATGCCAACCAGCAGGTTAACTTCTTAAATGATGCTTTGGCGCAAAATGCTTCTTCATCTTATTCTACGGCCGGGGTGGGCGGCTATGTTCAGATTACGCCAAACAGCGAGTGGAACTTTACTTTCGGTGGGCAAGATGCCACAAACGTTGATGCGCCGAGCATAAGGTTTAACCATTTGGACGACGGACATTACACTACATTCGGTTATGTTGCTTATACGCCGACAATTAAGGGATGGGGGGATATGGAGATTTCCCTGCTGGCGTATAATCAGCCGGGAGTGCCGGAACAACCGGAAACGACGAACGGGTGGTCGCTGAACTTATCGCAGGATTTGGGCGAGAAACTCAGTGTTTTTGCCCGTGTTAACGAAGTAAGCGGAAGTACGGAGGAAATCCGTCAGTCGTGGGTGATAGGCGGTGTATATAATAATCCGCTGGACAGAAATCCTTTGGACCAAATAGGATTAGCTTATGCCTATAATAAATTGGACGAGGCAGCGGTTGGCGAACCTCTGGCACATAAGGCTGAACAGATTGTGGAGGCCTATTGGGCATGGGGTATAGGCAATATGCTCACGATAACGCCGGATGTTCAGCTGTATATCAATCCGGCACTTAATCAGAAATCAGATTACGGCGTGGTTACCAGCTTGCGCGCGACAGTGTTTTTCTAGCAAATATTTTATTGCGACATTCCGTTTATATAACCGGTTGCCGACAAAAGATAAATCTTTCGACAAATCAGACGACGGGTTTAAATACGTTGTTTAAATTCACTGTTTAAAATTTAAATACGATGTTTACAATAAATTATGAAGGGTAAACATTCCGGAGGTCTTTTTTTCGCTGTGTATTAGTGTTATTTTGTTGATGTTTCTTCTGTAAAAAGAGGCTATGTAAACAGGACATAAGCAGATTTGAAGACAAAGCGAAAATAACGGGGTGAATTTATATGCGAAAATTATGTTTGTTGATTGTGTTGTTTACGGTTTCTGCATGCCAATCCAAGCAGGTGATTGTTCCTGCGGTGGTACATAATGTCAGCACAACGGAGGAGGTTGTCGTGGAAAAAGCTCATCTGCCGATTATCGGAGAGGTGGAACCGATTTATTTTTTGCCGATGAAATCTCCTTTTGCTGCCAGAATAGATACCGGCGCGACGACATCTTCGCTGGATTGCCAAGATGTCGAATATTTTGAACGGGACGGTGAAAAATGGGTTGCGTTTAAACTTAAAAACCGTAAGACAGGCGAGGAACATGTTTTTGAAAAGAAAGTCGAACGTTCATTTAAGGTTAAGCGTGCCGGAAAAGACGAAAGCCGCAAAGCCATTAAAATGGATGTTAAGATGGGCGGAGAAGTGTTCAGCGCCGTATTTTCCATAGCCGACCGTTCTAATTTTGATTATCAGGGGCTGGTGGGCAGGAATATTCTGACCGGAAGATTCTTGGTAGACACGTCGACATCATATACATTAAATTAACAGGGTACACTAAACTGACAAGGCTGTGATTATGAGACTAAAATTGGCTGATTTTTTTACGGTGAGAAAAGTTCTGACTTTTCTTTTGATGTTATCTGTCGGATATGCGGCGTATGGTATTTATTACAAGGTTAAGTATTGGGGATTTACTTTGTCGCCGCGGGCAATTACAGACGTTTGGACGGTGGAGGCCAAGGTTTCTTTTAATGCGTCAGGCGGCGATACGAGCGTATCTTTGGCAGTACCGAACGACAAAGACGGATTTAAAATTCTGAATGAAGAAATTACAGCCAAGGGATATGAAGTCAGCAGAAACAAAAAAGACGGCCGTATTGTTATGACGGGAAAAAATAAGAGCGGGCGTCAGAATTTATATTACCGGTTGAGCATTTATGATGATGCGCAAAACAGGGCGGCAAATTTTATGCCTATGGTTAAAATAGAAAGACCCGTCTTATCGGAAGAAGAACGGATACAGATGCGGAAAATCTGGGAATTGTCTGAATTGCAAAGAGGAGATAAAGTTCAGAAAGCCATTTTGACGGTTAATCAGGAGCTTTCCAGCCCGACTATGAGCCCGGTGTTGCCGTTAAATCATACATCCAAGGAATTTGCGGAAAAGGTTATGCAAATTCTTGCTTATAAGAGGATTCCGGCGCGTATTGCCTGGACTATCAAGCTTGAGGAAGGGAAAAAAACAGAACGTCCGGATATTATGTTGGAAGCTTACTTGGACGGGAAGTGGACATTATATGATTTGAATACGGCCAAAATAGGGCTGCCGAAAAACTGGGTTATTTTTCAGCGCGGCGGCGTATCGCTGCTGGATGTTCGCGGCGGGGAAGATTCAAAAGTTATGTTTTCAGTTTTGAAATCAGTTGCGACGCCGATGAAAATGGCTGAGCATCGGGCAAAAGCTAATGATACGTTGATGAGTTATAAATATTCCATTTATACATTGCCGATTTTGGAACAAAACACTTTGAAATGGCTGATGATTTTTCCTCTGGCAATTTTGGTGGTCGTTATTATGCGCAATGTTATAGGCGTGGCGACAATGGGAACTTTTACGCCGATGTTGTTGGCTATGGCGTTGGTTAAGACCGGGTTTTGGCCGGGGTTGATATGTTTTTCGGTAATGATTCTGCTGGGGCTGGTTATGCGCGCTTTGGTGGCAAAGCTTAATCTGTTGTTAGTTCCGAGGATATCTTTTGTTGTTATCTTTGTTATTTTGTTGATACAGGCGCTGACTGTTATCGGTTACCGTCTGGATTATACGATTGTCAGTTCGGCAATCTTTTTCCCGATTATTATTACGGCATGGATTATCGAACGGGCTTCCATAACGTGGGAAGAGGAAGGGGCTGTCAATACGATTAAAGAAATTTTGTTTACGTTTTTAACAGCGATGGTTACTTATTTTGTTATCAGTAATGAATATGTCCGCCATGTTATGTTTGCATTTAACGAGCTTAATCTGGTAATCATGTTTATTGTTATGCTGCTCGGTACGTATACGGGATACCGGTTGACGGAACTGACCCGTTTTGCGCCGCTGATTAATAAGGACGGGCAGAATGTTTGAATGGCTTTTTAACGGCAAAAAACTGCGCGAAAATGGCGTATTAGGAATGAATGACCGCAATTATTCGGTTATTGCCAAGTATAACAGGCGTTCGCTTTATACGCTTGTTGACGATAAAGTTAAAACCAAAAGGCTGGCAAACAGCATTAATATCAATACGCCGAAAATGATTGGAATTATTGAACACCAATATCAGGTTAAAAATCTGTTGGATATCGTTAAAGGCTATGATACGTTTGTTATAAAGCCGGCGCATGGCAGCGGCGGCAAAGGCGTCTTGGTTATAAAGGAATATGATGCCGAGCATTTTTACAGCGCTTCGGGAGATGTTTTGAGCTTTAAAGACGTTTATCAGCATGTTTCCAATACATTGAGCGGTCTGTTCAGTCTGGGCGGCAAATATGACGTGGCGCTGATTGAGGAAGCGGTCAATTTCAGCGATGTATTTAAAGATTTCAGCTATCACGGCGTACCGGATGTCCGGGTTATTGTTTATAAAGGGTTTCCGGCAATGGTGATGATGCGTCTGGCGACGAAAGAATCCGGCGGACGGGCTAATTTGCATCAGGGGGCTGTCGGTGTCGGACTGGATGTCCGGACGGGACAGCCTCTGAATGCTGTTATGCATAACAAAACGATTTTGCAGCATCCTGATACAAAAGCGAATTTGATGGATTTGCGCGTTCCGTTTTGGAAAGAGCATCTGATTATCGGGTCATTGGCGTACGACATGACCGGTTTGGGATATCTGGGAGCAGATATCGTGCTTGATAAGAACCGGGGACCGATGATGTTGGAAGTTAATGCACGGCCGGGATTGGCGATTCAAATTGCCAACGGCAGAGGATTGAAGAACAGGCTGAAAGAAATTGACGAAACTTATCCGACCGGCCTTTCGGCGGAGGAAAGGGTAGATTTTGTCTTGAATAGCGGAAAATAAAAACCTAAATATAAGGCAGAAGAAAAAAGCAATGAGTTGCTGCGGAAAGAATATGTTAGGAGTTTACAGATGTCTAATGTTTTAGGGAAAAGCGAAACGAAAAGCCTGAATAAAAGCGATACGAAGAATTTGGCAGCGGAGGAAAAAAAGAAGCTCGGTGTCAGTGAAACGAGGGGAAAGAAAATGAAATATTCATATAATGTGAATGACCCGGAAAATGCATTGGTTATGAAACTGAAAGAGGGGGAAGTTGTCATAGAGATGTATCCTGATGCGGCGCCAAACCATGTGGCAAGAATAAAGGAGCTGGTGCGCGAGGGGTTTTACAACGGTTTAAAATTTCACCGCGTTATTGACGGATTTATGGCACAGACGGGATGTCCGCTCGGTAACGGCACCGGCGGAAGCGGCAAGAAGCTGAAAGCTGAATTTAATACAATTCCGCATACGAGAGGTATTGTTTCCATGGCTCGGGCGATGAGTCCGGATTCGGCAGACAGTCAGTTTTTTATCTGTTATGACGATTGTCCGCATTTGAACGGGCAATATACGGTTTGGGGAAAAGTCGTTTCCGGTATGGAATATGTTGACAAGATTAAAAAAGGCGGCGGTTATAACGGAATGGTCAGCCAACCGGATGAGATTATCAGTATTCAGGTTATTTCCGATTTGTAGATGACTGATTTACAAAACGCCCCGGAGAGGGCGTTTTTGTTGACTAAATATCGCTTGCCAAGGGGAGGTGAATGTAGTAAAATAATTATATGATGAGTTGAGCGGGGAATGCAGGATGGAAATAACTTTATTAAAGGAAGAAGACGTCTGGGGCGACAGCGCGTTGGAAGTAATACAGGCGTATGGTACAAGAACAGGCATTTCGGATGCGGCAATCGTTTTGGGTACCTTTGTAGGTTATGGGTCTAGAAACAGTGCCGGCGTTACTTCCGGATGTGTCTGGACAGCATCTTTCCTCGAAGGCGGCAGTCTTTGCGTTGTGGGGGCTTTTGGTAAAGAGTTCAACTTTTTCCCTCGTACGCGTGAAGCAGCGGTTCGTCCGGCACTGTCTGCTTCTGCAACATCCAAAATTAGTCCGAGCAATGTGAGGGAAATGCGTTTTGGCAACGGCAAGACGGTACAGATCTGCGAATACGGAGCCTATCCGCAAACTGTGGCACCTGAATCCATCAGCCAGGAATTAGAGGTTCAGTATCAAAAAAACGCCCTTAAACCGACCGGTAAAAATTATACTTTCGATTCAGCGGAACTTGAGGCCTTCGACACCGGATTTACCCCGCGAAACCATAAAGAATATATGTTTAACGGTAAAAAATATGTTCGTATCGAGGGGAAACCTTGTAGCAGCGGTACTGTTCTGTCTGACGACAGGCAGATTCAAGAAGGGGCGGCGTATTGGTTTGAAGTTCAGCCGATAGAGTGGTTAATGGATCCCAAAGGTACGTGGGTGACCAGGCAGGCATTGTTTGCCGGTGTTCAGTTTGATGTTAAAGAGGAATATGACGGTAATTTTGCCAATACGACGATGTATAATTATCTGCAACAGTATTTTGCAAAGGAAATGGAAGCACAAAAAGAATTTACGGAAACCCTGTCTCGTCTGGCGATTCGCAACCGTTATTTCAGCAATTATGTCAGCGGTTTTGAAAATAATAAGGATTTTTATCCGGCGGGGAAGGACGGTCAGCCGTTTACACCGGAGAAAGCCCGTGCTATCGTTGATATCACCAATGCACCGCCGTTTATGCGTGACTTGCTGAAGCTCATTGCTGCGTTTCCCAAAGAGAAACAGGGGCAGTTCAAAGATGCGGTGCTGACCGTATTTGATAAAGAACGGGATTGGCGCGACCAGCCGAGCGAGATAGTTCTACTAGGTAAGAAACTGGCGGTTTCCGGCGGCTATGAAAAAGAGTTGAACCAAGTTTTGCAGGGGAAACGGAACGAAACAAATTATTCCGATACTGCACAAAATTCTTTTACTGCACAAAGGTCTTTTGATGTGAGAATGATTAATTTTTCAAGAAAAAGCGAGAGACGGTAATATTCCAACAAAAGGCATAAATCTGTCCGAATAACATGACGACAGTGTATCTTGTTAATGTGAGAGACAGTATGAATGGCAATAAAGATTATACGGTGTGGTCTTTGTAGGAGTTGCGCAGGTTGCAGTGCGTGATAGCGATAGCCAAGGCGTCCGAGGAGTCGTTGTTTTTTGGTTGGCAACCAGGCAGGAGAATCTTTACCATTGTCTCCACTTGTTTCTTGTCTGCTTTGCCGACTCCGGTCAGAGCTTTTTTGATTTTGTTGGGTTCGTATTCAAACAAAGGGATGTTGTAAATTGCCGGCATCAGGAAAACGACGCCGCGCGCCATGCTCAGTTTCAACGATGTTTCCGGATTGGTGTTTAAAAAAGTTATTTCAATGGAGGCTTCGTCCGGCTTATATAATTCAATAATGTGCCGGAGTTCTGTGTAAATGGTGTGCAGACGGTTTGAGAGAGTGTCTTTGGCAGAAGTCGGAATGAAACCGTCTGCCACATAAGACAGACGGTTTCCATTCATCTCAATAATTCCCCAGCCTGTAGAGGAAATGCTCGGATCCAGACCGAGGATACGCATTATTCGGCCTCCAACTGAGCCATAATATCGTCAGAAATTTCCGCGTTGTGGTAAACGTGCTGGACGTCTTCGTCTTCTTCCAGCGCATCGATGAATTCAAGAAATTTCTTTGCCGTTTCCAAATCCGTGATTGGGGTTTTTACAGTCGGTTTCCAATCCAAACGAGATGCTGACGGTGTGCCGAATTTCTTTTCCAAAGCGTCGGTTACGGCAGACAAGTCGTCCGGCAGAGTTTCAATTGCGTGAATGTCTTCTTCGGAAACGACTTCATTGGCGCCGGCTTCCAATGCTTCTTCAAACATTTTGTCAGCATCGGCAACAGCCTGCGGATATTCAATATAGCCGATACGTTCAAAGTTAAATGATACAGAACCGGTTTCGCCCATGGCTCCGCCGCGTTTGCCAAAAATAGAGCGGACGTTGCTGGCCGTACGGTTTTTGTTATCAGTCAGAGCTTCAACAATAACGGCAACTTTGTTGGGAGAAAAACCCTCGTAACGCATGGTAGTAAAATCGGCGCCGCCGGCAACCTGCGTTGCTTTGGCGATGGCGCGTTCAATGTTATCTTTCGGCATACTTTCCGCACGGGCGGCTTGGATTGCCAGTCTCAGGCGGGGATTTTTATCCGGTTCGGGCAGGCCGCTTTTGGCTGCTACGGTAATTTCACGGGCGAGTTTAGCGAAAACTCTGGCTTTTTTAGCGTCTTGGGCGCCTTTGCGATACATAATGTTTTTAAATTGGGAGTGTCCAGACATTGTAGAATCTCCATAAAAAAGTTAGTTTTGATGTTATTGTTTATTTTGCGAATCCTGAAAATCCGTGTTTACAGGATTGCGATATTATTCGGCTTCTTCAACAAGCTTGGTATCGGCAAGTAAGAACGTTGGTGTTTTTTTGCCGAAAACCTTGTAGCGCTTGGACAAGTCTAATGCTTTTTTATCCAGTAAGGGAGGCTTTAAGTCAATTTTTGCGTTCGGTGCCGACCGTCTTGCAGCTTTTTCGGCAGAGGCTTTTTCTTCAGCGCGAATTTCTTTTTGCGGGATTTCGGGAATATTCTGCCCGATTTCTGCAGTTTCGCTTTCTCTGGCTTTGTCAACTTTGATTTCCGCCGGCGTTTTCAGTATCTTGTTTAGCGTGTCCTGCGTTTCTTTGGAGCGGCGGGTCGTAAAAACGATATTTTGTTTGTTTGCGGGCAGCAGGGCTAAAATTTTATCCAAGTTATTCAGCTGCCGTTTCTTTTTTATCAGATTAATATCGTCAACAACCAGAATGTTGACATTGGAAACGTCAATGCGGTTTTCGGCCAGATTTTCAAGCAGCAAATCCGGTGAGGCGATGATGACGTTTGCTTCGCTGTCAATCATATTTTCGGTGTCGCCGTCTTTTATGGTTGTTTCGTTTATTTCGTGATATTTGTTAAAAATAGAAAATTTATCGGAAATATTAACGGCTTCTTTGCTGTCGGCAGAAATAATCAGAATTGTCTGGCCTTCTTTTTTGGAAATAATATCAATAAGCGGAAAGATATAAGAGCAGGTTTTGCCGCAGGCAGCCGGAGCGATGGTGAAGATGTCTTTTCCAGAGAGAACCGACGGGATAACGTCTTTTTGTACGGTTGTCGGCTCCTGATAGCCTAAGTCTTCTATCGCGTGGATGGTCTGTTCGCTTAGCCCCAAATCTCTAAAACTCATATTTCTTTCCCGATTGCTGGTTATTTTAATCTTTTGAATACTATAACTTTATTGTGCAGAGTCAAGAGTTATATATGCATTTGCCTGTTTATTTGCAAAAAAACAAGAGGGAGAGGACTGAGAATATGGGAAAATTTGCGGGAGGCGGGCAATGCGAGAAATTTTATGTTAAAAAGAAATAGCTTTTTTAGAATCTTTGTTGTAAAAAATAAGGCAGTTTGGGTTTTGTTTTTAATTTTGTTCAGCGGGAGCCATGGAAGAAACGCTTTTTTCAAACAGGGTTAAACGGCCTTTAGCCGACCGGCTTCGTCCCCGAAAACTTGAGGAGGTTGTCGGGCAGGAACAGGTGTTAGGAGAAGATTCCCCTTTGGGCAGAATGCTTTTTACGGGGCGTATATCTTCATTTATCCTTTGGGGACCACCGGGTTGCGGCAAGACGACGATAGCCAGGCTGATTGCCGAACATACAAATCTGTACTTTGAACAGATTTCGGCGGTTTTTTCGGGCGTGGCCGATTTAAAGAGGGTCTTTCAATATGCGCAGGAGCGCAAAATAACCCAAGGCAAGGGGACTTTGTTGTTTGTTGATGAAATCCATCGCTTTAACAAATCGCAGCAGGACGGTTTTTTGCCGTATGTGGAGGACGGAACGGTTATTCTGGTCGGCGCAACTACCGAGAATCCATCGTTTGAGCTGAATGCGGCTTTGTTGTCCAGATGTCAGGTTTTTGTATTGAACCGTCTGACGCCGGAAAATTTTGAGGAGCTGCTGCAGCGAGCCGAGCGCGAAGAAGGGATGAAACTGCCGATTGACGAAGAAGCGCGCGAATTTATGAAAAATGTGGCAGACGGCGACGGGCGGTATATTCTTAATCTGGCGGAGAGCGTCTGGGCTTATGCCAAACCGGGGGAGATTTTTGACAAAGAAAAGCTGATGAAAATTATCCGGTCGCGGGCACCGGTTTATGACAAGGGGCGGGACGGACATTATAATCTGATTTCCGCCGTGCATAAATCGCTGCGCGGGTCGGATGTAGATGCGGCGCTTTACTGGGTCGGGAGAATGATTGTTTCCGGTGAAGATCCGCGTTATATCCTGCGGCGGCTTGTCCGATTTGCGGTTGAAGATGTTTCGCTGGCGGATCCCAATGCCGTAACGCAGGCGATTGCCTGTGCAGAAGTTTATGAGCGTCTGGGGTCTCCCGAGGGGGATTTGGCAGTGATGCAGCTGACGGCATATCTGGCGACGGCGCCGAAGTCGGCAGCGGTTTACAAGGCAATGCACAGCGCGTTTGATGCAGCGCGGAAGACAGGTTCCCTGATGCCGCCGAAGCATATTTTGAATGCACCGACCAAGCTGATGAAAGAATTGGGGTATAATGACGGGTATGTTTATGACCAGGATTTGGAGGACGGTTTTTCCGGGCAAAACTATTTTCCCGAAGAAATGGGGCGGCGGCGCTTTTATCATCCGGTGGACAGAGGATTTGAGCGGGAAATTAAGAAAAGAATCGATTATTTTGATAAATTGAGAGCAGAAAAACAGCGGGCTTTCAAGAAAAAGGACGAAAACAAATGAGCGGTGTTGAAATTGTCAAGGTAAAGAATGAAGACGAGGGAATCCGGCTAAACCGTTGGTTTCTGAAATATTATCCGGGGTTAAGCCTGGGACGGCTGCAAAAGCTGTTGCGGACGAAGCAGATTAAAGTTGACGGGCAGCGAGCCGAGGCCAATACGCGGCTTATAGCGGGAACGGAAATTCGTGTGCCGCCGCTTGATAATGAGAAAAAAATGCCGGAACATACGGAAATTTCTGCGTATGATGCAAGATTTATAGAAGATATGGTTATTTATAAAGATGATAATCTTATCGTTCTGAATAAGCCGTCCGGGCTGGCTGTGCAGGGAGGGACAAATACCCAAAGACATATAGACGGTATGCTTGATGCCCTTAAGTTCGACAATGATGAAAGGCCGAAACTGGTGCACAGGATTGATAAGGATACGAGCGGTGTTTTGGTTTTGGCGCGGAATCGAAAAACGGCGGATCTCTTGACAAAGGCATTTCGGGAGCATACTTTGAAAAAAACGTATCTGGCTCTTGTCCGCGGCGTTCCTGCGAAAGAATATGGAGAGATTAAGGTGCCGTTGGAAAAAGCGGACGGCAGGGTACAGGTTTTGGAAGGGGGAAAACCGGCAGTGACGGAATATCAGGTTTTGGACTGTGTCAGCGATAAATATGCTTTGCTGGCAGCCAGTCCTCTTACCGGGAGAACCCATCAAATTCGCGCGCATCTTGAATTTATCGGGACGCCGATTTTGGGTGATGGTAAGTATTTCGGCACAGAGCGGGAAAAAAGCGGAATGTTTGTCCATAAACTGCATTTGCATGCCTATAAAATAGATTTATCTTCTGTTTATGGCAGAAAATTGATTGTACAGGCAAAGCTGCCCGGGTATTTTAAAGACAGCCTAAGTACGCTTGGATTAAATTTTAGGGGTTAGGGAGTAGCAGAAAATGAAAAAAGCATTAAAGATAATACTTATTTCGTTGGTTAGTATTTGCGTGTTGGCGGTTGCTGCCGTTTATGTGCTGCTGACGCAGATAGATTTTAACGCTTATAAGGAAAGCATTGTTAAAATCGTTTACAATGCGACAGGGCGGCAGCTGACTATCGGCGATATTCAGGTGAAACCGTCGTTTAACCCGGTAATAGAGGTTCAAGACGTTACTTTTTCCAATGCAGAATGGTCAAAAACGCCGACAATGGTATCGGCGCAATCGGTAGAACTCGGCTTTGCCGTAATTCCACTGCTGCATAAAAACATTGAGATTGATACGTTTCGTCTGAATGATGCGGTGATAAACCTTGAAGAAAACGCATCAGGTGAAGCGAATTGGGAATTTTCTGCCGATAAGGTCGGTGCTGCAATACAAAAAGGGAAAAAGGCTGCGAATTTTAGTTTGATGAAATTTGAATTGGTTAAGAGTGCTCAGGCTGCGGTGGATGAAACAGATACCGAAACAAAAAATGCAGAGCCGGCGGGAGCAATTCATAACGATACAGGCGGAAGCAGCGTATCACAGCTGCTGTCTTCACTGATAGTCAGACATGTTTTGCTAAGCAATGTGAAGATAAATTATACGGATAAGAAAGCAAAGCAGCAAAGTTATGATATTACAGAACTGGCACTTGATGAAAACGACAGCGGCGATATTGATTTTAATTTTGATGTTAATCACGGACTGTATCGCGGCAGCGGTATTTTGGGTAGTTTAAATAAACTTGAGAGTGCTTCCGGATATCCGTTGTCCGGAACGTTTGATGTTGCCGGCATACATGCCGAGGCGGCAATGATGCTGTATGATTTATTAACTGATATCCGTTTCAGCGGAACAGTCAAGGCGAGCGGGTTTTTGGGCGAGAACAGCGGTTATAATGAATTTGCGGATATTATGCTGCAAGGCGATTTGAAGGAAATCAAAGCCGATATCAAGAGCTTTAGAATAGCCGGAAATGAGATAAAGGGTACGGCAACTGCGAATATTGCTGCAAGTATTCCGACGGTTAAGGCAAAATTGCAGTCAGGCAGGTTTGATTTGGCAACTTTTGCGAAAAAGCAACAGGCGGCAGTAAATTTCTCATTGATAAAGGAAGCTCAGGCAACAACACTCGTTTCGGCTGACGTTATTCCGTATTCGGCTCTTTATGGTATCAACGCAGATGTTAATGCGTCGGTTTCCCGATTGGTTAACGGAAATTCAGAGATTGCAAACAATATTGTTGCGGATGTTCAGGTTAAAAACGGAACGGCAGTTTTGAAAGTGATTAAAGGGACGGTTGTCGACGGCAGCGTTACGGCAAACGCTTCGCTGAATGCTGCGTCAAAATCAATGGTATTGCAGGCGGAGGTACAAAAGTTAAATATGCAGAAACTGCTTCAGGCGTTGGGCAAAACTTCATCTTCTTTTAATTTTATAAACGGGAGCGATACCGATGTTTATGTCAGCCTGAGCGGGCGGGGAGATACTTATGCAGCAGTGGCAGACAGCCTTGACGGGCGTATTGTTGCGATTGTCGATAAGTCGCAGGTTCATCTCGGCAATATCGGGGTGATGAAAGGAAATGTCGTTTCCCAGCTTCTTAATACGTTGAAAATTACTAAAGGCAATGATGATTTGAACTTGCGTTGTGCCGTTGTGCGCGCTGATTTGAAAAACGGTAAAGCCAGCTTTCCGAACGGGGTTGTTGTCAATGCCGATAAATTTACGATTGTGGCAAGCGGCGATGTCAACCTGCGAGATGATAGCGTCAGCATGAGCGTTAAACCTTTTGCGGGAAAACTGACGGATACGAATATTGCAAAGGCTTTGTCTTCGCTGGTGAAACTGACAGGGACAATTCAAAATCCGCGAATCGGCGTAGACAGCGCCAATGCTATTAAAACTATTGTGGGCGTTACGACGGGCGGGCCTGTATATCTTGGGACACAGATGTTGTTGGAAAATGACGGTTCTCCGTGTTATACGGCTTTGCAAGGAACGGGGTATGAAAGCCGTTTTCCCAAACCGGATAATGTCGTTACTCAGACGACGGGCGATGTCGGGAAAATTCTTGACGACAGCGTCGGCGTTGTAAAGGATACGACGAAAGGGATTTTGAATATACTTTCGGGCGGAGTAGGAAAACGTGGTAAAACCAACTAATTCCGTATCGGAACCGGAATCGGAAATTATAAAGAAAATAGCAGCAGAAAAAGAGTGTTTCATTTCGGTTTTGGTTAAATTTGCGGAAACGGATACGCTTTTGTATCTGCCGGACGATTTGGACGCCGGTATATTGAGAGATGCGGCGGCGGCAGTTGAACAGGCAAATTTGCTGTCGAACACTGCTTTTGTGATGACTAAAGGACTTTCAGTTATTGCTGCAAATGCTTTGCAGAAGGAAAAAATGGCTGCATATCTGCGGCAGCTGGACGATGATAAGCTGAGCATTTTGTATTTGACGGCAACGGAGTTACGTTCGGTCTTGCTCGGTATTTTGTTTGCCGAAAGAATAGCTTCGGCAGAAGCGGTTTTTCGGCTGGCTTTTTGTGAGGAGCTGGAGCAGCAGAAGCAATGGGGAACCGATGAGGCGACAGTTATGCGGCAAGAAGATGTAAAGCGAAAACTAAAAAGATGGGAAACATTTTGCTATGAGAGAAGTTTATCTGAAAATTGAAGGCAGAGTTCAGGGAATCGGGTATCGACGCTGGGCTGTGGCTAAAGCATTGGAAATCGGCGGAATTTCTGGCTGGGTCAGAAATGAAGATGACGGCAGCGTAGAAATTTTGATGAGCGGTGATGAAGAAAAAATTGATGAAATGATAAAATCATGTTATCGCGGTCCAATATTTGCAAGGGTTGATAAAATTTCATTTCTTCCTGGGGTTAGTAATTATTTTTTGCCACAAATTCAGAAAGACAGGTTTATTCGCATATAGCATTATAAACCTAAATCTAGGGCGTTGGTTAATTGTTTTGCCGGCATTAGCGCATATTTTTACTACGTTGGCGAGAAAGTATTATGAGGAGAAAGAATATGCATGTCGATAAAACCGTGGAAAATGTTCAGGCTTGTATGTGTTTATCATGTCCGTCTTATACAACAACCTGTAAATTAAAGAACGGAAAGGATATTCCGTATGACGTATCACATTTGGAACATCTGGAGCTTATGTTTTGCGCTTTTGAAAAAAGCAATTGCATTCATGAGAATCGTGGGTGTTTATGCGAAAAATGTCCTGTCCATAAAAAATATGCATTGAATAATGAAGACTACTGCCTGAATACGGGCGGCATATTGTAATTTTTATCAATCGGAGCCTGAAAATGTTAAAACCGGCCGTGACGAAAACGGACAATGCGGAAAGCCGCTTTCTGCATTTGTACAAAATTGTGCAGGAACGGGAAAAGTATCTGAGCAAAGAGGCATTGGTGGTACAGTATAGCGCATTGCTGCGCTATTTTATGAAATTTTTACAACAAAAGGAAGAGTATACGGCCAATGTTGCAGCTATTTTGTATTGGACATATACAAAACTTGGCGATATTTATTATGAAGACGCTTTACAAAATCAGGATAATAGTAAATACTTTCTGGCAGCAGAATATTATAACCAGTCTTTGGCTTATGCGCGCAGTGCGGAAGAAAAAAGCCGCGTGCTTTTAGCCCTGAAAGACATTTATTATTATCTCAATGATGAAGATGCTTATGTTCGGGTAGAAGAAACATGGGCGGAGAATCATGACAAGGAGGATAAATTTGCAGCGTATATGCTGCTGGCTCAAAATGCGGAAACGCCTCAGGTAAAAGCTCAGTTTCTGGAGAAGGCCCTGAACGAAGTTATGGGACAGGATGAAAGCTTTTATGCCAAGTATCAGGATACGCTGTATATATGCAGCCAACTGGCGGCAATTTATGAGCTTCAGGGGGAAAAAGAAAAAGCGCTGCGGGTAAAAAAACTGCGCGAAAGTACGTTGAAACTGTTAAACTAGGAGGCTGTAATGGCACTGTATACGACTGATTTGCTTATTTTAGGATCCGGGCCAGCCGGATATACGGCAGGAATTTATGCGGCGAGAGCCGGGCTTAAGACGATGATTGTTTCCGGCAATCAGGAAGGCGGGCAGCTGACCATGACAAGCAGTATAGAAAATTTTCCGGGCTTTGAAGAAATAAGCGGTTTTGAACTGATGGACAAGATGAAACAGCAGGCGTTGAAATTGGGTGTTCAGTTTGCCAATGACAATATTGTCGAGGTGGATTTCGGCAATCGTCCGTTTGTATGCAGTTCCGAAAACGGGCATTCCTATAAGGCAAGAGCAGTTATTGTGGCGACGGGGTCTTCGGCAAAATGGCTGAATATTCCGTCAGAGAAGAAATATCTCGGATATGGGGTTTCAGCGTGTGCGACCTGCGACGGTTTCTTTTATCGGGGACGGACAGTTGCGGTTATCGGCGGCGGCAATTCCGCCGTTTCGGAAGCTTTATATCTGGCGACTTTGGCAGATAAGGTCGTATTGGTTCACAGACGCCATCAACTGCGGGCTGATAAAATTTTGCAAGATAAAATTTTCAATAATAAGAAAATTGTGGTTGAATGGGACAGCGTTGTTGAAGAAATTGTCGGTGAGGACAATCCTTTAAAAGTAACAGGTATTAAGATTAAGAATGTCGAAAATGATAAATTGAAGACAATTCCGGTTGACGGCGTATTTGTGGCGGTAGGACATCAGCCGAATACGGATATTTTCAAAGGAAATCTGGTTTTGGACAGCAAGGGGTATATTGTAACGCATGAAAATTGTTCGGCAACGGATATCGAAGGCGTTTTTGCTGCAGGCGACGTTAAAGACCCCAAATATAAGCAAGCGGTTATTTCTGCGGGCAGCGGGGCAATGGCGGCGATGGATGCGATAGAATATCTGGATGTTGAGTAGAATGTTTTTTCGGCTGCAATTTGCGGCCGAAATTTTTTATCTGATTTCTATCGTATACAGGCAGTATTTTGAATTTAGCCGGTATTTTAGGCGAAAGGCGAGCAGGTCATTGCGGTATGTGTTTTCTCCGCAGGTTCGATAAAGCAGAGTATTTGGCGTTTGGGCAACTGTTTCAATTATTTTATATCGGTTTATCTGTCTGTAGAAATGGTAGAGAGTTTCCTGAAAAGCCTTTAAAGAAGAAAAATCTGTCATTGTTTGGTTTAGCAATTTGATATTTGGCGAAAGGTAAGGTTTAATAATATTGGCATCGAAATGTTCTAAAACGAGAATTTGCTGTTTACTGCCGGGGAACAGCTGATTTATGGCAACGGCACTGTTTTGGAGGCTGCGCAAATATGCGCAGTCTTTCTTTTTGTATTGGTTATAAGGATTGAAGATGAGAAGCAGGGCTATAATGCCCAGCAGGAGAGTTGCAGAGGGCGAATGTGCCGCGGATTTTTCTTTTTCCAGCCAGCAGGCTGCAATCAGACAGATGTAAAAGAAGTTATGGTGATGTATGGCTCCGTGATAGACGAATGTGAAAGTCAGAGCAAGAGTAACCATTGTCGAAGCAAGAAAAAAAACGGCAACGAATTGTTTTTGCTTTAGAAAGAAGAAAAAATATAATAAGATTATGCCGAAAAATACATGAATATTCAATGGAAACAATGCCATATTCAGGTCTTCCTGCAGGGAATGAAAGACAGGCGTGTATTTGGGGATATCTGCGTTATAACCATAGAATTGTAAAACAATGAGCAAAATTTCCAACAGTGCGGCATTTATGGTTAAAAACAGCGGCAATGACAGGCGTTTATTGCGGAATGATGAGCAGAGATTTTCTGTAAAATAGATAAATCCCAGAGGAAAGGCTGTCCAGAATCCCATAAGATTGGTGTTAGCCAGCAAAAGCAGTAGGAAAAGATAGAAAACAGGGTGTTTTTGGCGGGAAGGATAAAAACTAAGCAAAGAGAAAAGCAGGAAAACGGAGAGCGTATAGCTGCGGGCGAAGCCTGCATATAATTGGAGAAAAGGTGCCGAAAGCGTAATGAGATATTTGACGTACGCGGGAAACGGCGCATATCGGTATAGCAGGTAAAACGCGCCGATGACGAGAAGCAGATTGAGGAAATAGAGCGAATACGGATAAAGCAGATTTGCTTTTGCCAAGGGCATCAGCAGATAATACCAAAGGAACGGATGCCCTTCAGTCTTGCTCACAGTAAAAATTTCTGCAGTAGAAAGGTGTCGGGCGATATTCCACGCATGAGCTTCGTCATAATTCGGCGGGCAATCCCAGTTTAACCAAACGGCTGCTGCGGTTAGAATGGCAAAGCCTATAATATACAGGTGATATTTCAGAATGTTTTTCATTCTTATACGTTGAACAGAAAGTTGAGCAAGTCTCCGTCTTTGACTACATAATCCTTTCCTTCGGAACGCATCTTTCCGGCTTCCTTGCAGCCTTGTTCACCGCCAAATTTAATATAGTCGTCATAAGCGATAGTTTCGGCACGAATAAAACCCCGCTCAAAGTCGGAATGAATAATTCCGGCGCATTGCGGTGCTTTGGAGCCTTTAAGGAAAGTCCAGGCCCGAACTTCTTTGGGACCTGCGGTAAAATAAGTTTCCAATCCAAGAAGTTCGTATCCGGCTTTAATGATTTTTGTCAGTCCGGTTTCTTCCAGACCAAGGGCAGAAAGAAATTCTTTCTTTTCTTCTTCGTTGTCAAGCTGGGCGACTTCTGATTCAATAGCGGCGGAGATAACTACGGCTTTGGCATTTTCCTTTTCTGCTTTGGCAAAAACTTTTTGAGAGAATTCATTGCCGGCGGCGGCACTGTCTTCATCTACATTGCAGACGTAAAGAACCGGTTTTGAGGTTAGGAGTTGAAGCATTTGGTATTGTTTCCATGCATCTTTGTCTTGCGGAGACGGTGCTGCCGTGCGAGCGGGTTTGCCTTCGCGGAGAGCATTTATAATCGGTTCCATGACCCTGGCACGAACTGCGGCTTCCTTGTCGCCGCCGGTTTGCGCTTTCTTTTTTGTCTGTTCAAAGCGTTTTTCAAGGGATTCCAAATCAGCAATCATCAGTTCCGTTTCTACGATTTCTGCATCGCGAATCGGATCAACACTGCCTTCAACATGAGTGATGTTACTGTCTTCAAAGCAACGCAGGACGTGGATGATGGCGTCGGTTTCGCGGATGTTGGCAAGAAATTGGTTGCCGAGTCCCTCACCTTTGGAGGCTCCTTTTACCAAGCCGGCAATATCAACGAATTCAAGCTGGGTCGGTACGATGTTTTTCGGGTGGACGATAGCTGCCAGTTCCTGCAATCGTTTATCGGGTACGGCAACACGGCCGGTATTCGGTTCAATGGTGCAAAACGGAAAGTTTGCCGCCTGAGCAGCAATTGTCTGAGTCAAAGCGTTAAAAAGAGTTGATTTTCCGACATTGGGGAGGCCGACGATGCCGCAGTTGAATCCCATTTTATAACTCCTAAAGATGGTTGTTTGTTCAATAAAGAGGGTTATACTAAAGAAGTGCAGCTTTTGCAATAAAAAAATATACCGCATTAACGGGCGGTATATTTTGTTTGGAACAATCTCTGAAGCAGTTTTTAACCAAAAAAATGCCGATAAGTTACCGGGTGTTTTTGGTGTATTTCCTTTTTTCCGGTTTCACTCCATTGATGTCCGGTTTTGTGAATGTAATAGAGCAAATTCGGGCGTTCCAGAGAGAGAATCGCCGGCTCTGCGTCTTGAATAATGCCGGATTGGACAATTGTCCGGGCATAAGCTTCTGAGAGCCAGCCGTAGCGGTTGATGAATTCAAGTGCAAAGCCGTACTTGTGCATGACCGGAATATATTTGATAAAATTTTTATCCTTTTCCGGGCAGCATAAGTTAATATTGCCGAGAATTCTGCAGATTTCTGTTGCTTCCTTGGCTGTTGTGCAACAGTCAAAATACTTGTTTTTATTTTTATCAGAACGAAAGCAAAACCTTATTTCGCTGTTGCTGCAAGAAAGCAGGATTTCTGATAGTTTTGAGCAGGAAGGTTTACGCCGCATTTTTGCAATAACTGTTTTGAAAAAGCTCATAATGATAGGATTTAAAAATTAGAAGAATAATAGTTTGAAAACTTTATTTGCTGTTGTGCATGCCGATTATGTTAGAATAATGGGTAACGCCTTTTTTGATTAGTTCGTTTATGGTTGAAGCGATGAAATCTATTCTTTCTTGCAGAAGAGTCATTTCGGCTTTAGAAAAACGCGATAAAACGAAGTTAACAGTGTCTGTATGATGTTCCTGCGGCGAACCGACGCCAATGCGGATGCGGTTATAGTTTTGCCCAATTTGGGAATCGATATTTTTCAGCCCATTATGTCCACCGGCTGAACCGCCGATTTTGGCTTTTAATTTGCCGAGTGCCAAGTCTTTGTCATCATGGATGACGATAATATTTTCCGGTGGAATCTTATAAAAAGCGGCAACTTTGCCAACAGAATTTCCTGACAGATTCATAAAGGTTTGAGGTTTTAAGAGCAGCGTCTTGATGCCGTCAATGTTTCCTTCGGCAATCAATCCTCCAAATTTTGCCTTGTACGGGGAAAAATTATAGCGGCTGTATATTTCATCAGCCGCCATAAATCCTATATTGTGGCGGGTTTTTGCATATTCTTCACCAGGATTGCCCAATCCGACCACTAAAAACATTTTGCGTTCCTTGAGCCTTAGTTGCGCATAAAATCAACGTGAATAGGCATATCGGATACCGGGTCAAACTGGACGTCTTTGCAGACAACCTTTTCTGACTTGCCGTTTAAGGAAATGGTAATTACCGATTTGTAGAAGTCGCGAAGGTCAAGAGCTTTTTCTAGTTCTACCGGGTGCAGACTGATGTTAACGGCATTTTTTTTGCCACCGTAAATAACTGCAGGGATACGGCCTTCTCTACGACATGCACGAGCTGCCCCCTTACCTGCTTTTTCACGCAAATTTGCATTAAATGTAATTTCTGACATGTTTTAATCCTTTATAAAATTAAATTTATACCAAACGGCCTCCAGGGGTGTCGGTTGGTGGAAGTCTTATAGCGCTTATTGTTTTAAAAATCAAGGTTTTTTTGGAAAAAAAGAGGAGGCCGCAGCCTCCTTTGCCGTTATATCTGTTCGCTGACAGCCTGAGCTTTCTGGAAATCCCGTTTGTCTTTGAGAAATTTCAGGACGCCAAGCGGGATTGACAGCGTGTACAAAGCTGTCAGTACTCCCAGGGTCAGCCAGGTTTGTGTGAAGAGAAAGTTTGCCATTAGGGCAACGATTATCAACAGCGGAATAATCATAGATGCGTTGATCTTGGTTTTTTTCAATGAAATGGTGGGGATTCTGCTGGTTTCAAGGTAAGAAACAATGCACATCCATAAGCCGCAAAACAGGTGCGTGCGCAGGTAATTTTCTGCTTCAATGAAATCAAAGCTGATTAAAACAGGCATCATCACCATTGCCGCAGCTGCCGGAGCCGGAACGCCGGTAAAGTAATGCGACCAATAGGGCGGAATAGTTTTATCTTCAAGCATAGTATTGAACCGAGCCAGCCGCATAGCCATTCCCATAGCGTAAAGCAGGCAGAAAAACCAGCCGATTTTAGGCAGGTCAAAGAGGCACCACTGGAACATCAGAATAGCCGGGGCAACGCCGAAACTGACGAAATCGCTGAGAGAATCCAGTTCGGCTCCGAATTTTGATGATGCTTTCAGCATACGGGCCAACCGACCGTCCAGCCCGTCAAACAGGGCGGCGAGAAAAATAAACAGGACAGCTTTGCTCCAGTCTTCCTGTACAGAATAGCGAATAGACGTGATGCCGGAGCACAGAGCCAGCATGGTTACAATATTAGGAACAAGTTTACGGAATGGAACTTCCGAAAATTTGTTTTTGGAAAGTTTTAATTTCCGATTGATTGGTTTCATAGAATTAGCCTTTCTGTCATGTTTGTGCCGAAACGTTGTTTCTGCCGCACAAACGGTATGTTAATAAGCGATATGCGCTGCATATCCAAAACACGGAAAGTTTAGCGGCAAATTAAAAAAAAACAAGTTTTATGTTGCATTTATATTTTTTTGTTTGTATAAAACTCTACGAAAATGATTTGCGCTTGTGGCGGAACAGGTAGACGCTGCAGACTTAAAATCTGTTGGGAGCAATCCCGTGCCGGTTCGATTCCGGCCTAGCGCACCATTTATTAAAAACGCTCTTTTAAGAGCGTTTTTTGTTTTTCAAATTAAACGCTTATAATCTGGCAGAATTAAGATAAGATGATGTTGTCAGGCGGGGCAGGCAATTATGGTTAAGACGTTATTGAAGGTTGATTTTTATTGTTTGGGAGAGTAAGCTTCAATAAGTTGATTTGCCGGGAGATAAAATATGAAAAAATTGTGTTTGTTTGCTGTCGTTTTATTAGTGGCGGGGTGTGCCAGTAACGGCGGGTATTATGATGGCGGGAATTCTTATCAAAAGCTGTCCCAATCTTTAGACGACATTCACAGTACTGCACAAAAAATCAAGGAGACGAAGGAAGAATACAGGCGCTATGAAAATGAAGGCGACGACTATTGGAAAAACAGAGCCAGAGAGCGTTGGGAACAGCGGCGTTATGACCTTAAATACAAAGGCGAACGGCTAAAACAGGATTGGGAAGATATATTTGGCTAAATATCTTTCGCGGCATCAGGTATTATTTTGTATGCTGTGTCGGTTGACGACAAGGAAAAACCGAGATGTGTTAATCCCATTTTTTGAATATGAAAAATACAGCAAGCAAAATCAGCAGAAATCCGACAGCATGGTTCCAGTGGAAGCCTTCTTTCATGTAAAATATGGAAAAAACTATGAAAATTGCAAGGGTGATGACTTCCTGAATTACTTTGAGCTGGGTTACGGAATAGACTTCGTGTCCGAGGCGGTTGGCGGGAACCTGAAAGCAGTACTCAAAAAAAGCAATCAGCCAGCTGATTAAAATGACACTCCATAAGCCGTGCGATTTGAAACGCAGGTGCCCGTACCATGCAAATGTCATAAATATGTTGGACACGGCGAGAAGAATGATTGGATAAATGTATTTCATGTTTTGCCTCTGTTGTTGGGTTGCCGATAATGTATTCCGTTTGTTTTTTAATGTAAAGAAGTAAAGGCTTCTTGATTTTTTTATTTGGCAAAATTGAAGTTCGGGAGATATTTCCCATGGTCGTTTTACCTGGCAAATGTTATGGAAAGGTTTGTCCTGTGTGAATAAAACGATCGTTCTATTTCATATACGTACGGTTGTGTAAAACCTATGGAAATTGCTGGTTTTTGCGGTGCTACGATTGTAGATTTTAAACGATCCTTTAAATTCATCAGGAAAGCCCGGGAGGTTGGTATGGCAGCGTTGAAAAAGTGTTTTTATAAATTTCTGTTTCGTTGGGTTATCCGTAACAAACATAAGAGAAAACAGCTTTATATATGTTTGCCAAAGACCGGTATTGCGGAATATCGCCGGCTTTCCCGCCTGAGCTCTGAAGAAAACCGTGAAAACAGGGCTTTTAAGTATTTTATGTCTATTGCCTGCATTATTAAAAACGAAGGCCCGTATCTTAGAGAATGGCTTGAATATCATAAATTAATCGGCGTTGAGCATTTTTATGTTTATGACAATGAAAGTTCGGACAATACGAAAGAAGTTCTTCAGCCGTATATTGACGCAGGAGATGTTACGTATATTTATTTTCCGGGAAGGGACAGGCAAGATCCGGCATATTGTCATGCAACAGCCCATTTCGGGCAGGAAACCAGATGGATGGCGGTGGTGGATTTGGACGAGTTTATCGTTTTGCATGAGAAGGATAATTTGCGTGATTTTATGGCGGAATATGCCGATTGCAGCCAGATAAGCCTGCATTGGGTTATATATGGCAGTTCGGGGCATGAAAAGCGGCCTGATGGGTTGGTGCTGGAAAATTTCAAGGGACATTCGGCCGTTCCGGATTTCAGTCCGAAATCTATTTTTAATCCGCGGACGGTTGTTGACTGCGGAGCGCATTATATGTGGGTCTGCGGCAAATGGGTAAATGAAAACGGTGCGGAGTTCGGAAAAGACAAGTCTGTGCCGGTAAAGAAAGCGCAGATAAATCATTATGTGATAAAATCCTGGGAAGAGTTTTATAACCGGAAAGCTGCAAGGGGATGTGTGAATTTAACACAATCTTTTGGTGAGGATTTGAGGCAATACTTCGACCAATGGGATCGTAATGACATTTACGACGATTTGATGCAGCCCTACGTGGAAAAACTAAAAAAACACGGAGTAAAATGACATATTGCGGCAGCTTAATTGTAATGCCATTTCCGGTTAGAGACTGAACGACAGCGTATTGGCGGAGAACAAGTGCTGTTTGCAAAGGGGAACTTTAGAAGCAAGAGTATCTATCATAAGTATTATTTAAAAAGGTTGGTTCAGAACTATTTAAACAGGTGTTTTTATTGTCAAAATAGCGTAGCGAATCCCTGTAAACCAAAAATATGAAAGGGACTATGTTATGATTTATGGTTATATACGTGTCAGTACGGATAAGCAAACAACAGAGAATCAACGCTTTGAGATTAAAGAATTTGCCATAAAGAATGAGCTGGTTATCGACAAATGGATAATGGAAACTATCAGTTCCACGCAGGAGTTGGATAAACGCAAATTGGGCAAGTTGTTGAAAAAGCTTAAAGCCGGAGATATTCTCGTCGCTTCAGAATTGTCCAGGCTGGGGCGAAATCTGTTGCAGGTTATGAGTATTCTGCATCATTGTATGGCGTCTGAAGTGCAGGTTTGGACGATAAAAGACAATTATCGGCTGGGGGCGGATATTCAATCAAAGGTTTTGGCATTTGCTTTTGGCCTGTCGGCGGAAATAGAACGCAATTTGATATCGCAGCGGACGAAAGAAGCTCTGTTGCGGCTGAAATCGGAGGGACGGGTGCTGGGGCGCCCGCGGGGAAGAAAAAACGATAAACTCAAGCTGACAGGGAAAGAGGATAAAATTGTTGCCATGCGCCGGGAAAAGATTTCGAAGTCGCAGATTGCCCGGATTTTAGGGGTGGACAGGTTGACTTTGTCGCGGTTTATGGCAAAATATACACCTGAACCAGCAGTGGAAGAACATAGGATTCTGATTTAGAAGCATTTGGGAAAATCAGTATAAAATTTGATTATTGGATAATTTCCGCCTTGCCGGCCTTGGGGGCGGCATTATTGTTTTTTGCGGTTTCAGCTTCTTCATCGGGTACAGAGGCCTGCGGGGCGGATGTTTTTCTTTGTCCTTTGAGATTGCTCAGAAACTGGGCTTCTATTTTAAGGTATTGGTCAAGCAGCCAGCGGGACCGCGATACCGAAAAAATCGTCAGTAACAAAAGAAGAAATGTTACTTTGGGATTTTCGGTCAGGAATTTATGAACGACGGTTACAATAAAGAATGATGATACCAAAATACGGAAACTGGTCAAAACTATCAGTGGCAGCCGGTTGGCCTTTTTGGCCATCCATAATTTGTAATAAATTTTTGAAACCTGGCTGGTACCGGAGAAAAAGTTGCGCAGACGTATGGTTCTGTCGTCCAGTGTTGTGCAAATTCCGCCGGCGGCTGTATTTTCGGAGTGTTCCGGGTTGTCATGTTCTTCTTTTGCACATTTGACGGCCAGTTCAATTTCTTCAGTCTGTTTGTGGGGAAAAAGCCAACCCAGTTTGTCTTTGATGAATTTTGTAGTAATGATGTTCCAACCAATCAGAGCTTTGAGGAATGGTGCCATAAGGAGGAATGTCAGGCAGGTCATGATGATGTTGGCGGGAATCCGATAGGGAATGATTTCCCGGATAAACGGGCGGATTGCCGAAGCAAAAGCGATGATGCTGTAAAGGATGATTGAAAAAAGGGTCAGACGAAGCAGATAATTTTTGAAGAGGGCGCTCCATAAGCGTTCTTCATTGTGCGTCATAGCGGCAGTCGTTGCATATTTGTTGATGTAATTAAGCCATTTTTCAGGCAAAATCCGATTAAGGGTTTTATAAGCCGGTTCGGCGGCTTTTATCATCAGCGGAGTTAAAAATGTCGTAATGACGGAAACGGCGACAATTATCGGATAAACTTTAGGGGTCAATACTTGCAGGCTCATTCCTAATGATGCGATAATAAATGCAAATTCGCCGACCTGAGCTAATGAGAATCCTCCGTAAACGGCTGTTTTGAGCGGTTGTCCCGAGGCGACGAATCCGAAACAGGAAAAGAAAATTTTGCCGATAATGACAATAAGGGTTATGACGATAATCGGTTCGGCGTAAGTGATGAACATGCCCGGGTCAACCATCATGCCGACAGAAACGAAAAATACTGCGCCAAAAAAATCTTTGAGCGGCTGGAGGTTCTTTTCTATTCTGCCGATGAGTTCCGTTTCGGCGAGAATAGACCCCATGATGAATGCTCCAAGTGCGGAGGAAAAGCCGGAGGACGTTGCCAGCAGAACCATACCGAAACAGAGGCTTACGGTGATAAGGAGAAGCATTTCGTCGGTTAAGAACTTTTGGATTTTTGCCAGAAATGTCGGAACCAGATAAATTCCGGTAATGAAACATAAAATGAGGAAAAAGACAAGTTTGAGCGTGCTTAATCCGAGCTCTATGCCATCAATCGTTTTGCCCAATGCGATAGTGGGGAGCAGTACCAGCAGCAAGATGCCGACGAGGTCTTCGACAATCAAAACTCCGAAAACAAGGTCGGTAAATTTTTGTTTTTTTATGTTCAGATCGTCAAACGCTTTAATAATAATCGTTGTTGAAGACATGGAAATCATGGAACCGAGGAAAAAGCTGTCCATGGTTGACCAGCCGAGCATAAGTCCGGTGTTATAGCCGATGAACAACATAAAAATGATGTTGGCATTGGCGGTAATCATTGCCGCTTTACCGACGTTGAGCATTTTTTTGAAACTAAATTCCAGGCCAAGGCCAAACAGCAGAAATATGACGCCGATATCTGCCCAAAGGGTCAGGTCTTCCTTATCCCGGACAGTCGGGAGCAAATCGAAGTAGGGACCGGCAAAAATTCCGGCTAAAACGTATCCCAAAACAATAGGCTGTTTGAACTTTTTGCATAACAGCGTCGTAATTCCGGCATAGATGGTTATTAATGTCAGGTCGACAATCAGAGAATGTATTGCGTGCATTGCTTTTGCCAAATTTCGGGATTAAAAACTATATTATCGCAAATATAAAACAGATTTTCTTTAATTTGCGTTAACCTGTTAAGAAAATAAGAGCCGTTTATTATTTTTCCAGTTCAAATACATTTGCACCGGAGTGTCGGAAATATGAGGTTCCCCCATTGTCCCAGTTGACTTGCAGGCGGTTTTGCGGTTTGAAAGCAAATTTTCCGCAGTTGCGGTATGGGTTGTTAAAACTGCAAATGCGGTTTTTTTGCTGGTCTATGAAAATATCCTGCCATTGCGGCGTTTTGAGAATGATAAACGGCATTCCTGCCGGCGGTTCAAAGAAATCGGAGGCGAGAGCAAACGGAAATTCTTTTATGCGCAGTCCGTGCTTCTGCTGTTCGTAACGCAAATATACGGTAAAGAGGCGCTCGGCCAGATAGGCAAAAGCCAGTTTTTGTTCGGTGTTGCGGGCGGCGACTTCTTCTTTTATGCTGTCGTACAGCGGGAGCAGAATGCTAAAAAGCCAGGTTGCGTAATCGTTTAGTATTTCGCGGCGGGCAATGAACATATTTGTCGGATAAAACCCTTCGTTACCATGGAGTGTCTTAACGGCCGAATCATACATTTGCGGGTATTTCTGCCGGATAATTTCCAGTGCGGCATCAAGGTCGGAAATGATGTGCTCTTTTTTATATTGTTCGTAGGCGTTTACCCTTATCGGCTCGGATACCAGAATGTCGTGTGTGGCAAACCACGGCAGGATATATTTTTTTTCCAGCTCCAAATCGTGCAGAAATTCTTTGGCGAATCCATTAAGATGCCGTAATCCCAGATGGCGGAAACGCATAGAGGGAAATTCCAGCATCGGGTAGCGGGCGTTGTCGTTCAGGCTGAGAAAACGGCGGTAATGGAACATTCCGACATATGGCGAATCGGTATTTTTCCATATCCAGTACAATGCAGTCAGTTCGGCAAAGTACCGGTTCAGTTCCGAAATGTTATTTCCGGTATCATCGCCAATCATATTGCCTTTGAGCCAGTTTATTTCTTCAGGTGTGAACGTTCCGCGGCGGGAGGGGGTTTCGGCAACGGCGCGGCCGCCCTGTATCGGTTCAAAAATTTCCGTTTTGATTAATGGTGCCGGCTTGTAGTAAACAACGAAGATTTTTAAATAGTCTGTTTTGCTGATGAAAAGGATATAGGCTGCCGCGCATAAAATAAAAGCAGCAAATACACTTAATATCAGGAGTTTGTATTTGCTGCTTTTCATTTCATCGGCCTGTTTCTGCGGTTCGGATTTAAACATAGTTGTACACTGCTTAATCCGTCAAGCGGAGTTAAGCGATAATATTCGGGTTTATCAGTGTTTCCAGTTTTTGAATTTTATTTTTCAGGCTCGCTTTCTGGCTGTTCAGCTGCTGAGCCTGATAGAAATCAATCATCTGTTTGTTTTTTACCAATTTGGTTATATCTGATTTTACCCTTCTTTCCTCAAGCTTCAACTCGCAGAGTTGTACCTGAAGTTTACCGAAAGAATTTGAATTAACCATTGTAGCGTCGCTCCGAAAATAGTGTTATGCCGCTTTGACAGCAATTCTTATTATTTGTGCGCAGTATATATTAATTTAGGTTAAAAATCAAGCTATTTTGAGGGTTAATTTAAAAAATTAAGTGAAAAAAAATAAATTTGTGCTAGTAATATGGAGATTATGCAGATATCTATTGCTGAAAATGAAACGAAACTTATTATAAACAGGAAATTAAGGTATGACTGAAATTAAAAAAATCGGTATTTTGACAAGCGGCGGCGATTGTGCCGGGCTTAACGCGGTGGTTTTGGCCGTGGTTAATTCTGCAACCAAGCTGGGCTGGGAAGTTTATGGCATACACAACGGAACGGACGGGCTGACCGAGGCGCCGCTGTCGTATGAACTGCTGACGGAGAAGAATTTTTCTGATACGCCGTGGCCGCGTCTGGCCGGGTCATACCTCGGGTCACTGAACAAAGGCGTAAAAATGGAATCGCAGGCGGAAATTTCGGCGCGTTTCGGCAAAGGCGTTGCCGAACTCGGACTTGATGCGGTTGTGGTTGTCGGCGGCGACGGCAGTATGAACATCGTCAGCAACTATTGCCGTAATGCGGGGGTCAAAATGGTCGGCATTCCGAAGACGATTGATAATGATACGCCGCTGACGCAATATTCGGTCGGGTTTAACTCGGCTTGTCAGGTTTGTGTTGAGGCGGTTGACGCTTTGTGGAAGACTGCGCGTTCACACCAGCGGGCACTGATATTGGAAGTTATGGGACGCGATGCGGGACATCTGGCTATGCATTCCGCAGTGGCCGGTTTTGCCGATGTCTGCCTGGTGCCGGAAATCCCTTATACGATTGACGGGATTATCAATAAACTGAAAAGCGTTAAGGCAAAAGGCCGGAATCATGCGGTTATTGTTGTTTCCGAGGGCGTCCATACCGAAAGCGGAGAAATGGTTTCCAATACCAAGAATCTTATCGGCGAAAAAATTAACGGCGGTATCGGTGAGTATTTGAGTGCAGCTATCAATGCCAAGTATTCGGAATTCCAGACCCGCGTTACCAAGCTGGGGCATGTACAGCGTGCCGGCGACCCGACGGCATTTGACCGTGCGTTGGCTTGTGCATTCGGAGCGAAAGCGGTAGAATTGCTGAAAGCCGGAAAGACGGATGTTATGGTGGCACTGAACGGCGATAAGCTTAAAACTTATCCGCTGGAAGAAGTTGTTGCTGAGGGAACGACATTGCTGAACAAAGACAGCGTTTATGTCAGAGCGGCTGTTGATATGGGAATGTATGTCGGCGAGATTTAACTGACGTATTTTGGTAAAAGGGAACGGCAGCGGAAAGGCTGCCGTTTTTTTGAGGAGAAAAATGTGATCTTGGAGAATCGTCCGGCAAAAAACGGCTTGCCAATGGGCTGAAAATATGGTAAATTGTTCATATAAGGCATAAAAGGGCGATATATAGCGGGGTGGAAAATGGAAGTAACGTTTTTGAAGGAAAAAGACATTTGGGACGACAATGCGTTGGAAGTGATACAGGCGTATGGCACCGCCGTAGGCATTTCGGATGTTGCCATTGCTCTGGGGACAGGTTGTGGTGGTACTAAAGACATTGCCGGCGTTACTTCCGGGTGTGTCTGGTTGGCGTCTTCCTCATTTAAACATGTCTGTACCGTCTATAAGGGTTCCAAGTATTCCCATATCCCTAATAAACGAGAAATTGCCGGTCGTCCGGCAATGCTGGCCTCTGTAACATCTAAAATTCGCCCGGACAACGTGAGAACGCTGACGCTGCCTAATGGCATGACGGTACAAATCTGCGAATACGGGGCCTATCCGCAAACCGTGGCGCCTAAAGATGTTAGTCAGGAATTAGAGGTTCAGTACCAGAAAAACGCCCTTAAAACCACCGGCAAAACCTATACTTTCGATTCGGTGGAACTTGACGCCCGAGATACCGGGTTTACCCCGCGAAACTGTGCGGAGTACATGCTCAAAGGCAAAAAATATGTCCGTATTGAAGGAATACCCCGTGGCTGCAATTCAATAATGTCTGACGGTACAGAGGTAGAAAAAGGTAAGGCGTATTGGTTTGAGGTTCAGCCGATAGAATGGCTGATGGATCCCAAGGGTACCTGGGTCTCAAGACAGGCTCTGTTTGCGGGCATCCAGTTTGATACCAAAAATGAATACAACGGCAATTTTGCCAATACGACGATGTATAATTATCTGCAAAAGCATTTTGCAAAGGAAATGGAAGCGCAAAAAGAATTTACGGAAACGTTGTCGCGTCTGGCGATTCGCAACCGTTATTTCAGCAATTATGTGAGCGGTTTTGAAAACAATAAGGAATTTTATCCGGCGGGAAAGGATGGTCAGCCGTTTACCCCTGAAAAAGCCTGCGCTATAGTCGATATCACCAATGCGCCGCCGTTTATGCGCGATTTGCTGAAGCTCATTGCCGCATTTCCCAAAGAGGAACAGGGGCAGTTTAAAGATGTGGTGCTGACTGTATTTGATAAAGAAAGGGATGAGCGCGACCAGCCGAACGAGATAGTCGTTCTGGGTAAGAAACTGGCGGTTTCCGGCGGCTATGAAAAGAAATTGAACCATGTTTTGCAGGGCGGCCGCGGCAATTCTGCCGGCGCACGAGCCTTTGCTGATGCTGTTTCATTGTTTACCTCCCGCCTTGGCAAATTCTTTGGCGGAAGATGAATGTTTAATCAATTTTATATTCGGTCAAAATTGACGCGCGGGTCAACCAACGAATAGGTCAGGTCGCTGAGTAATTTCAGAATCAGCCCGAGAAGGGCGAATATATATAGTGTTCCGAATACGACAGGATAATCGCGGGTCATAATTGCTTCATATCCGAGCAGCCCCATGCCGTTCAGGCTGAAAATAATTTCAATGAGCAGGGAGCCGGTGAAGAGGACTTTCATCAGCAATCCGGGAAGCCCGGCGATGATAATCATCATGGCGTTGCGAAAAACATGGCGGTAGAGAATCCGGTTTTCGGAGAGTCCTTTGGCGCGGGCAGTCAAAACGTATTGTTTGCTTAATTCATCCATAAAAGAATTTTTGGTCAGCATAGTTAATGAGGCAACACCGCCGATGACGATGCAGGTTATCGGCAGAGCCAGATGCCAGAAGTAGTCGCCGATTTTGTGCAGCAATGTAAAATTTTCCCAGCCGTCGGATGTCAGGCCTTTCAGCGGAAACAGCTGAAAATATGTTCCTCCGGCAAAGAGGACAATCAGCAGGACGGCAAACAGAAATACCGGAATGGCTGAGCCGATGAAGATAACGAAAGAGCTGATAACATCAAATTCTTCGCCGTCTTCGCGAGCCTTTTTTATGCCGAGGGGGATTGCAATCAGGTAAATGATGAGCGTTGACCACAAACCGAGAGAAATTGAAACGGGAAGCCTTTCTTTGATAAGCTGCAGGACGGTTTTGTCTTTGTAGTAGCTTTTGCCGAAATCAAAAGAAATGTAGTCTTTGAGCATTTTAACAAAACGTTCATGTACCGGCTTGTCAAAACCGAACTGTTTTTCCAGTTCTTTTACAAGGTCGTCGGGAACGCCTTTTGCGCCCTGATATTTCTGCTCGTTCATATTGGGCATGCCGGCATTAATGTTTCCGGTTGCGGCGGTGTCCATGCCTTTATACTGTGCGAGCATATACTCAACGGGGCCGCCGGGGGCAAGCTGGACGATGCCGAAGTTAATCAGCAAAATGCCGAACATTGTTACGGGTATGAGCAGGAGCCTTTTGACAATGTAGTTGCGCATAGTTTTAATCCTTCAGCCACCAGGTGTTGATGTCAACGCCGATGCCGGCGTTGTTTTCGGGAAAAGAGAACTTGTCCCAATAGGCAATACGGTCCGAATCCGAATACCAATTGAAAATCACGTAATGGTTAAACAGCAAAATCCGGTCAAGGGCACGGACATATGCGGTATAAAGTTCATTGTCTTCGGTTTCTATCAGCTTTTGTACGAGCTCGTCCACGGCAGGGTTCTTTATTCCAATAATGTTGTTGCTGCCCCGAATGTCTGCCGACTGGCTGCCCCAAAGGTCTTTCTGTTCGGAACCCGGCATATAAAGGCCGCCAAATCCGCCGACGATAATGTCAAAGTCAAAATTGTCCAGCTTGTTTTTGTAGGTGTTGATTTCCAGTACGCGAGTGGTGGCTTTTATGCCGATTTTGCGCAGGTTTTCAATAAAAGGAAGCAAGACGCGGGTAAAGGAATTACCGTTGGCCGAATTTATGATTATTTCAAACTCCAGCGGTTCACCGGTTTTTAAATTGCACATTTTTTCGTTGATAAAGTCGTAACCGGCATCGTTGAGCAATTTGACGGCGCGTTTAAGGTTTTCCCTGTCGGACAGGGAATCGTCGCGAAACGTCGCTTTCACCGGAACGGTAAAGATTTCAGGCGGAACTTTGTCCCGAAGGGCTAGGAGAATGTCCAGCTCCAGGTCTTTCGGGGTGTCCGTTGCCGCAAAACGCGTGTTGGCAAAATAACTTTTTAACCGCTGGTATTGGTTATAGAAGAGGTTTCGGTCGGCCCACGGAAAGTTAAAAGCGTAGTCTATTGCCTGCCGGACGCGCGGGTCGCTGAATTTTTCCTTGCGGGTGTTAAAAGCGAAAAATTGGGTTGTTGCCGGGCGGTTATGTTTGACTGCCTGTTTTTTGATTTTGCCTTTTTTGATGAGTTCGTTGTTGTGTCCGGTTGCCCATGATTTGGCAATGTATTCATAGCGCATATCAATATTGCCGGAGAACAGAGCCTGCAGGGTAACGGTCGTATCCTGATAATAGTCGTATTTTATTTCGTTGAAGTTGAAAAAGCCTTTGCGGGTGGGGAGGTCTTTTGCCCAGTAGTTTGGGTCGCGGACAAACGTGATGTAACGCCCGGCGTCAAAGTTCTTTATCTTATACGGGCCATTGCCTAAAGGCGGGGTCAAACTCGGCTTGTCATATTCCCGGTTAGCAAAGTCTTTGGCAGAAAAAATTTTGAGAGAGGCAATGATTAGCGGCAATTCCCGGTTTTTTATTCCGGGTTTGAAATAAAAGCGGACATGGCGGGAGGCAAGTTTCTCTACCCTGTCAATATCGGCATAGTAAAATTTATAAACCGGTGAGCCTTTGGTGATGAGGGAATTGAAACTGAATACGACGTCGTCGGCGGTTATCGGGGTTCCGTCCTGAAATCGGGCGGCGGGGTTGATGAAAAAGCCGATAAAGCTTTTGTCGGAAGGCTGTTCAAATTTTTCGGCTATCAGCGGATACACCGTTTCCGGGTCGTCGGCAGACGTGTAGCCGAGACTGTCCAAAGTCAGAGCGACGGTTTCGGTTGACGCGGTTCCCTTGAAAATGTAAGGGTTAAAATTATCAAAGGTACCGTAAGCAGGGAGAACGATGCGTCCTTTTTTGGGGGCATCGGGGTTTACGTAGTTAAAGTGAGTGAAGCCCGGTACGTATTTGGGTACGCCGCTTAGAGAAATATTGTCGGTAATTGTTATTTGCGGAGGTGTTTGTTCCTTTATTGCGACAGAAGAAGATAATATTGACGAATTGTTTGAAAATACATCTTCATCTTCCGCCAGAGACTGAGGTGGGAGAGAAGTGCATAGCATTAAAAATAAGGGCAAAATGGCTGGCTTAAACAGCTTATTTATGGTTTTTATCATCCAGCCAGGCTCCGAAAGGGTATGCGTATTCGTCGTAATTGTTATCCGGTGACGCATCAATCTCTTTTTCAAGTTCATCAAGCGAAATAATTTTTTTGTTTTTTTCTCTGCGTGTGGTTTGTGTTGTCGGTGAAACCGCATGTTTAGGCTGTTTAGCGGAAATTTCCCGGCGGGGAGAAAATGAAGGCGCAAGGGGCTCAGTGCCGAATTTTCCCGGAGTGTTTGCTTGTGTGTTTTCATTATTTTCGCTGAATACGGGCTCTTTTTTCAGATTGCGCAATGCCGTTTGAGTGTGTGCAAACGACTTTATTATCGGTGTCGCATTTGTATCGTCGGCCGGCGCCGTTGTCGCAGGAACGGCAGCAGAGGCTTCCGTTGAGAGAATCTCGTTGCGGATAGCTCTCAATCCGGCATCTATGTTTAATCTTTTTTCGTCAGCCGGCGATGAACCGGTTTCGGGACGTATAGATGTTTCTTCAAATTTTTCCGGTTTTGGTTCGGAGAGGGCGAAGTGCAACGATGTTTCTTCCGGCCGGCTTAAAAAAGACGGAAAGTTCTCATCCTGCCGGGGAGAGAGGGACAATTCGTCTGAGGTGAAACTATGTTTTTCCCGGCGAAGGGGCTGTTGTACGGTTTTGTCTTGGGGACAGTCTTTTTCAATCTGAGACGAATTTGTGTCCGGAGAAAGTTGGCTGGCGATTGGGGAAATGATGCCGTAAACTTTTCCTAATGCGCCGTATTCGACCATATTGTAGAATATGCGCTGGGTGTCGTGTATTTCCAGCAGTCGGCAAAGGCTTTTTATTCTGGCTTCAAATTCAAGGATGCTGCCTCGCAGGAGGCTGTCCTTCTGCGCTTTTTGCAGCAGATGTCCGGCAAAACCGGTCTGAAAATTGTAGGTTTCGATAAAGGTTTTGGCTATCAGCCAGCGTTCACCGCCGGCAGTGCGGTTCCATAAATGTTCCATCTGGGCGCTGGAAATGGAATTGCTGCGTTTGATGATGTCGGACAAGATTTCGTTTGCATCGGCAATCAGCGTATCAAATTCATGCAGAATAAAGCCGTTTTTTATTTCCTTTTCCGCGGCTATCAAAGCGCAGCTCAGCGCATTGGCATTTTCGGCATTTTTTTTCAACTGCTCTAAAAGGGTTTGATTTTGTACAGCCGTCTGCTTTTCAGCATAAAAACTTTTTATGACGGCAAATATTCCCCAAATTACGGCGAGCGGAAACAAAATGACAATTACCGCCTGAAACAGGGCTTCGGCTCCTCCGGCGGCAGAAATACTGCTTACATTGACAAATCTTAGGCTGTAGAAAAACCAAAATATGCTTGAAAATGCAGCTATGAAAAACGAAATGTTCAACAATGTCCGACTCCCAATTACAATTTTTGGCTATTGTAGCGGAAAAGCCTTATTTTGCAAATAAAAAATGTGTTAAATGTTTATGATTTTACGGTTATTTGCTGCAAATCCGGGTGGTTATTTGGTATATATGCAAAAAATATGGTGAATTTTTTTTATTTTGTGATATAGAGAGGTCAATGTTTAATTTTTAAAGGTATAAAAAATGAATGAATCTACAGCCGTTGTGCTTGATTTTGAAAAAGATATTTTAGAAATTGAAGAAAAAATCGAACATCTGAAACTTCTTGCCAAAGACGAGGATATGGATATTACCCGGGAAATCAGGCGTCTGGAGCGTAAATTAAGCCAACACGTCAATCGGACATATATGAATCTTTCAGCCTGGCAGAAAGCGCAGATAGCCAGACATCCTGCAAGACCGCACTGTTTAGATTATATAAAGGCTTTTGTTGAAGATTTTACACCGTTGGCCGGTGATCGCTGTTTTGCCGATGATGAGGCGATGGTATGCGGTATCGGCAAGATTGACGGTTATGCTGTAGTTGTTATGGGGCAGGAAAAAGGAAACGACCTTGAAACCCGTATCAAATATAATTTCGGTATGGCAAAGCCTGAAGGGTACCGCAAAGCGCAGCGTATGATGGCTCTGGCAGACAAATTTCACCTGCCGGTTATCAGTTTTGTCGATACGGCGGGAGCATATCCGGGGGTAGATGCGGAAGCACGCGGGCAGGCTGAAGCAATTGCTTCGTCCATTGAGAAATGTTTGCAGGTAAAAACACCGATTATCTCCATAATTATCGGTGAGGGAGGTTCCGGCGGCGCGATTGCAATAGCAACGGCGAATCGGGTGTTGATGCTGGAACATTCAATTTATTCCGTTATTTCGCCGGAGGGATGCGCTTCCATTTTATGGCGTTCAGGCGATAAGACAAAAGAGGCGACGGAGGCGTTGAGACTGACGGCACAAGATTTGAAAGCGCTGGGGATTATTGATGAAATTATAAAGGAACCGCTGGGCGGAGCCCATCGCAATACGGAACAGACGCTTGGTGCGGTTAAAGAGGCAATATCACGCCAGCTGCGGGAACTTTCCGGTTTGTCTCCCGATGAATTAAAGAGGCAGAGGACGGAAAAGTTTTTGAATATGGGTAAAAATATTACCGCGGAATTCTAAAAACGTAATATCAGATATTGCATTTAGACAATAAGGGCAGTGGAAACTGCCCTTAAGTTTAGCTTAAATTCGGCAGGGCAGAGATTATCTTTTCAGGTGTAAATTTTGCAATGAAATTTTACAGGTGCCGACGGCGGAACGTCTGTGGAGCTTCGGCGTTGCAGGCGGAAAACCGAAGAGCTTTTTGTTTTGCAAGAATGCTTTTAAAAATTGGCTAAATATATTTTGGAGGTAAATATGAAAAATTCTCAGTCTAAGTTTTCTAATGAAAAGTCCCAGTCCAGTTCAAGTTCCAAACCGAGTTCCAGCTCCAGTTCTTCTTCCGGCTGCTGCTGCGGTTCAAAACTTTCTGACGAGATTGACGAAGTAGAAATTTCGGAAATGGAAGAAAAATAATTTTGCGGAGAAGAATGATGAGAAATACGGTAACAAATTCAAATCCGAACAATCATGATTTGTCCGTTTCTCACAATCCGACGGATTTCAGAAGCCTGATGAATTATTTTTGGAATTTTATGGATAGTTCAAATTCGGAATATTCGGATTTATCACCTAAAATTCAGGTTACTGAAGATAAAGATGCGGTAAAAGTTACGGCGGAAATTCCGGGAATTGATGAAAAAGACATTGATTTGAAGGTTTCTGCGGACGGTTATTTAAGCATCAGCGGTGAGAAAAAGAACGAATCTGAAGAAAATACCAAAGATAATTATTTTTCTGAAATCTCGTATGGTATGTTCAGACGTACCATACAGCTGCCCTGGGATTTGGATTATGAAGCAACTACCGCCAGATACAACAACGGCGTGTTAACTGTCTCTATTCCGAAATCCCAGACAGAAAAGCAGAAGTTTAAGAAGATTAGTGTTGCTAAATCTTGATGCTTAAACCGTCTGCTTGGGACTTGCCGGTCGTTCTCATTGGGAGGGCGGCCGGTGTTTTGTGTTGATAAAAGCATACCCGGATATAGCGTGTTGTGTACGCCGTGTATGGCGTGTCACGTACGTCGTGTATGGTGTGTTGCATATGCCGGAATGTTGTCGCAAGCGTATGGGCAAAGGATGGGACGGCAGGTTATATGACGAATTTCAGAGAGATGTGCCGTCCATTTTTGTGGCGACGACTTTTTGGTAAACGCCGCCGAAATAGGTTTGTTGCGACCAGCGGCATATTTCCGGGTGCGATGCCAGGCCTTTGATGGAATTTTTCCAAAGGCTTTCCGCAAACGGCTGGTACAGGCGGTTGACGGTGCGAATTATGTATTTTAAAGGGTGATAGGAGGAAGGTTGGTGATAGTCGATAAAAACGGCTTTACCGCCGGGTTTCAATGCTTTGAGGATATTATCGATAACACGGGTTCGCGTTAAAGGGGGGAGTTCGTGCAGCAACATATAGCAGATGATGATATCGTAATTTCCTTTGACGGTTTTGGCGGCGTCAGCGTGAACGAAGCCTATTTTTTGTTCCAGATGCTTTTCCCGGCAGTTTTCAAGAATGTCCGGCAGAATGTCCACAATGGTATATGAACCGAGCATGCCCAGGCCGGAATATGCTTTTTCTATTTGTCCGCCGAGTGTTGCTCCGATTTGGAGGATATGCGAATGAGGAGAGATTTCCTTTTTTACTTCTTCGGTCAAAAGGCTGTGGTATCCCAAAGTTAGAAAATTTAACAGGAACGCATTATCTAGAAGGTTATAAAGTTTCGGATTCAGATACAGCCAACCATATATATCAGTGAGATAGGCGGGCAGGATGTTTTTTGCTGTTTTAGCCATGGCGTCCTCTTAATTTATCCGTTGTCAGACATATTATCCGAAATGTAGCCGCGTTTGGCTGCTTCAATTACGGCGGAGGTACGGTTCTTAACGTTCAGAACCTTTAAAATTATGGTAATATGCACTTTGATGGTTCCTTCTTTGAGATGCAGTTTATAGGCAATTTGCTTGTTGGAGAGTCCTTCAGCGATACATTTAACTATATCTATCTGACGCTCCGTCAGGCCTTTTTGCGGTGCATCAAGGGTGTTTTCGGCAAATTTTTCAAGCGTTTTCAGCGGCGAGTAGTATTCTTTTTGCTTGCTTTCGTTATGGGCAGGTTCAAGCTTGGTAGAATAAAGCAGTTCATGGGGAATGTATATGCCGCCGGCCAAAACCAGATTGATAGCGCTGACAATCAGGTTGTTTGACGCTGTTTTGGGGATATATCCAGCAACGCCGATATCAAGCGTCTGTTGGAGAATTGCTTTATCAAAAACGGCAGAGATGACCGTAATGGGCGTATCCGGAACCAAAGTGTGAATCTTGGTCAGTGCCGGCAGCCAGGCAGCGCCGGGCATAGCCAAGTCTGTGATAATCAGGTCAAAATCCTGCTTTTGCTCCAAAATGGAAAAAATATCCGTATAGCTCTGAGCGGTGGTAATTTCAGGATACTGAAAATTTTCGTTTAAAATAAATTCCAGCCCTTTGAGAAAAAGTTCGTGGTCATCGGCAATCAGTATTTTCATTTGTCGCTCCAGTCTCCGGAAATCATTTGCCAGCAGGACAAAGCTGCGGCAACAGCGGTTTCGGCCCGGAGTATTCTCGGCCCTAAAGCTGCGCCTCTGGCAAAAGGTAAGTTGCGTAATAAGTTTAATTCTTCAGGAGAAAATCCGCCTTCGGGGCCGATTAGGACGGCTGCCTTAGAGGCAGGATTTTCTTTTAAGACGGAAAAAAAATCTTGGCAGTTTCGGGTTTCATCCATAAAAAACAACGTTCTCTGACTGTCCCAGCCGGAAAGGACATCTTCTAGCTTTTGTGCCGGGACGATTTCCGGGAGGTCTGTCCGGCGGCATTGTTCGGCCGCTTCTATGCTTTGAGCGACATAGCGCTCGGTTTTGACGTTTCCAGAATTTGTGTGGCGGGTGATAACGGGCAGAATTTTCCGGCAACCAAGTTCGGTAGCCTTTTCAATAACAAAATCGGTTTTGTCCTTTTTCAGGGGGGCAAACAGCAGCCAGATATCCGGACAACGGGTGAACGGTGCGGTTTGAGCGAGGATGTTTATTCTGGTGTGTCTTTTTTCGAATGCGGTAATCCGGGCGGAAAATTCGCCTGACTCGTTGTCAAAACAGGAGAAGGTTTCTCCTGCGGTATATTTTACCACATTTTTCAAATAATGGGTTTGCTCTTCTTCAAGTATGATTGTTTTGCCCGGAGCGAGCGGCTCCTTAATGTAAAGACGAAAGTTTTTTGCCATTATGTTATTCTTTGTATAAAGTGATTTTATACTATGATATTAGCGAATATATGTTAAAGAATAGATAAAATTTTTAATTTAGAAAGGTTGCAGAGGATAATGATTATTACGGTGGACGGGCCGGCGGCAGCGGGAAAGGGAACGCTTTCACAAAAACTTGCGGAAAAATATTGCCTTGCATATTTTGATACGGGAATGGTTTATCGGGCTGTCGGGTTGCTGATGCTGCAAAACGGGAATGATTTGGCAGACGCAACAGCGGCAGAGCAAGAAGCCGCCGGGCTGACTTTTGCCAAAATGGCGGAATTGTCGCATGATAAAGATTTTCGTTCGGCAAAAGGAGGGCAGGCCGCATCGGTCGTTTCCAGCTATCCGGGAGTGCGGAGGCGGCTGCTTGATATGCAGCGCAATTTTGCGGCGAATCCGGTTTTTGCCGACGGAAGTGCGGCGAAAGGCGTTATTTATGACGGCCGGGACACGGGAACGGTGATTTGTCCGCAGGCAGAGGTGAAGTTTTTTATTACGGCGGCGGCAGAAGTGCGGGCGAAAAGAAGATATGACGAATTTGTGGCGAAAGGAGTAGCTGCGAATTACGATGACGTTTTGAGAGATGTCAAGGCCCGCGATGAGCGTGATGCGACTCGAAAAGATGCTCCTATGAAACCGGCTGAAGACGCGTATATTCTGGATACGTCTTGGATGGGCATTGAAGACGTATTTGAAAAAGCAGTTGCAATTATTGAGGAAAAGGTTAAATAAACAAAACAGAGTAAGCATTTGCGATAAGGAGTAAAAATATGCAGAATAAGAAGTTGACCGAAAGCGTTTATTATGTCGGTGCCGATGACAAGACATTGGATTTGTTTGAGGGACAGTATGTTATTCCTGAAGGGATTTCCTATAACTCCTATGTCATTATGGATGACAAAATTGCCGTGATGGATACGGTTGACAAGCGGGCGACCGACGAATGGTTTCAGAATTTGGAAGAAGTTTTGAATGGCAAAGAGCCTGATTATCTGGTTATTTTGCATATGGAACCGGATCATGCTGCAAATATTGAGCACTTTTTGAACAGATATAAAAAAGCAAAGGTTGTTTCGAATCCGAAAACTTTTAATATGATTCCGCAGTTTTTTGAGCATTTGGATTTGGAAGGGCGCAAAGTTGTTGTCAATGAGGGCGATGAACTGTCTTTGGGCAGCCATACGCTGACGTTTGTTATGGCTCCGATGGTACATTGGCCGGAAGTTATGGTTGCGTATGAGAAAAAAGAAAAAATCCTGTTTTCGGCAGATGCTTTCGGAAAATTCGGCGCGCTTGACGTTGAGGACGAATGGGATTGCGAAGCACGCCGCTATTATATCAATATTGTCGGCAAATACGGCGCACAGGTACAGGCGTTGCTTAAAAAGGCGGCAACTCTTGATATTCAGAAGATTTTTGCCTTGCACGGGCCGATGCTGACGGAGAATTTGGGATATTATATTAATAAATATGATATCTGGAGCAGTTATCGGCCGGAAGATGAAGGCATACTTATCGCCTATGCGTCGGTTTACGGGCATACCAAACAGGCGGCGGAAAAACTTAAAGAAATTTTGGAGGCTAAAGGCGCTCCGAAAGTTGCGATTACCGATTTGGCGCGGGACGATATGGCTGAAGCAGTGGAAGATGCGTTTCGTTATGACCGCCTGGTATTGGCATCTGTTACATATGACGGGGGCATTTTTCCCTGTATGGAAAGCTTTATTGCGCATTTGAAGAGCAAAAACTATCAAAACCGGAAAGTTGCGTTTATTGAAAACGGTTCGTGGGCACCAATTGCAGCCAAAAAAATGAGGGCAGAACTTGAAGGCTTAAAAAATCTTACATTTGCAGATACGACGGTTTCGATAAAATCGGCGATGAAAGATGCGGATATCAAACAATTGGAAGCACTGGCGGATGAATTGCTTGTTAAATAAGCATCAGGAGCCAGAAAACCGCTTGTCCCGAGAAAGGCAGGCGGTTTTTTGTTGCATAAATAAAATTTACGGGTAAGTTAGGGGTAGATTTACTATTATTATAAAACAGTTATATTTATGAAAAAAGATTTGTACATTTTTCGCCATGGTGAAACGGATTATAATCTGGAACACAGATGGCAGGGCTGCGGCCTGGATGCAGTATTGAATGAAAATGGTGAAGAGCAGGCAAGAAAACTGGCAGAGAAAGTCCTGTCGCTGGGAATGACGGTATTATATTGTTCGCCGCTTGTCAGAGCTGTACAAACAGCAAACAAAATTGCCTGCAGAAGTGCGACGGAGCTTCCGATTATTATTCTTCAGGATTTGCGCGAAGGCGACTTCGGCGAAGTTGAAGGAATGACTTTTGACGAAGTACGGGCCAGATTCGGGGATACTTTTGTTGAAAATGTATGCTGGCCGAGTTTTGATAACTGGGATATTCACTTTCCCGGCGGCGAGAGTAAGCGTGAAATTTTCGGAAGAGTTCTGCATTGTTTAAACAGAATTGTCTGCAAGAAGGATTCTGTCATTGGCGTGGTTTGTCATGCCGGGGTGCTGAGCGCGCTGAAATGTGGCTTGGAATTGAAAAAGACACCAAATGAAAACTGTTCGGTGCTGCATTTGCAGTATGATTCGGAAACAAAGAAATTTGTTCAGATTTTTGATTGAAAAAGCCGCCTTTCGGGGCGGCTTTTTTGTGTGAACAGCGGAGGCAATATTTTATCTTTGGATTATATCCTCTAAAAAAGCAGGAAATGCGCATTATTTTGTCTGTGTTGTTTTTATAGAGGAGAGATATTATGGCTAATAAGACTGATAAACTAAACGTTTTTCTGGCAAATCTTGCTGTTTTGAATATTAAAGTTCATAATTTGCATTGGAATGTTGTCGGACTGCAATTTCCACTTATTCATAAAATGACCGAAAAAATTTATAAAATGCTGCAATGCCAATTCGATACAGTGGCAGAAGTAATGAAAATGCAGAACAAAATGCCGGCGGCTTCAATGGCGGAATATCTGGATAAAACGACGATAGACGAATTAGAAGCCCGCGATTATCACGGCTATGAAGTTTTGGAGGAGCTTTCTGCTGATTGTGACATTTTAATCGCATCGGCCAAGGAGGTAAGGGATGAGGCAGATAAAGCCGATAATTTTCAGGTGGCAAATCTGATGGAAGAATATCTGGATATGTATGCTAAAAAGTCGTGGATGATTAAAGCAATGATGCAAGATGATGATCTTGAAATTGCAGATGAAGAAAGCGATGAAGAGGATACGGAAGAGGAGTAGGCATAATTTATGCCTGAAATAAAAGCGCTCTTAGCAATAAGGGCGCTTTTAATGCTATAAATGGTGCACCCGGCGAGGTTCGAACTCGCAACCTTTGGCGTCGGAGGCCAACACTCTATCCAATTGAGCTACGGGTACATGCTGCAAATCTCTTTGTGAATTATGCTTATACAACGTAATTTCTAAATAATCCAGCTTTTTTTTAAGTTTTTACGAAGATTTTGCTTGACTTATATGGATTAAGTTTGTATGTATGAGCAAAAGTTTTTGAGTAAAGGATAAAAAAATGGCTAAGAAATGTGAAATTTCCGGCACCGGCGTTATGAGCGGTAATAATGTAAGCCACGCTAACAATAAAACCCGCCGCCGCTTTTTGCCGAATCTGCAAGTTGTTTCTCTGTTGAGCGAAGCTCTGGGGAAGGTTTATAAGTTGAAAATTTGCACGAAGACGCTGCGCTCTATTGAGCATAAAGGCGGTTTGGATGCATATTTAATGTCTACTCCGGACGGAAAATTGACAGCGGAAGCGAAAAAAATTAAAAAGGTGATTGCAGGTAAGGCAACGGCATAATTGTTTCCGGATTTTAAGTTATTACAGGCTGCATTTGCAGCCTTTTTTATTGTGAGTACCAGTCATGTTTTTTCTATTAAAATTCTGTTTATTTTGAAGAAGCAGGCTTTGTTTCAATATCTTAGTCTTCAGATGAAGAACCGCAGGCGAAGAGTTTGTTTTTGTTGTAAAGAGGGGGATGTGTTTTGTTTTAAATTGCTTATTCGGAAGAGATGTTTTAGATACAGTAATTAATTGTTGCGGTTAAAACGCCTGATATTGCAGTATAAATGAAAGAAATAAATTTTTTGCTTGCATTTTACAGTATGCAGATATATAGAAAAGAGGTTGTCGGGACGTAGTTCAGCCTGGTAGAGCGCTTGCATGGGGTGCAAGAAGTCGGAGGTTCGAATCCTCTCGTCCCGACCATAGAGCAAAAAACCACCTTAAAGGTGGTTTTTTGCTTTAAATACTGCGGATACGAAACGAACTTTGCTGGTTCAACTATTAGTAATGTGAGGATAGTCCGGATTGGTATTTAAGGAAGAAGTATTGGTAATTGCATTAATTTTTTAGTTCAAATACAATATAATTTGACATTTGTTACAAAAGAGTTTAGCTGTAAAGAATAAAAAATATAATTATGTCAAATTTAAAAATTACTAATTATGGAAGAAATTATAAGAGCTCGGGTTTATGCAAAAGTGATTAATGTTATACCTGATCCTAGAGAAAATTGTGTTGCTAGATGCCATCTCAAGGTTGGTGCAGAGAGAATAGAATTTTTCAGAGGAACAGCGGCTGACGGAAGTTATCTTACATACATAAACTTTGGAAAGAACTGTTATTTTCTTATTGAACAAGCAAGCCAAGAGCTGTATCAAAAAATTTTGCATCTTTTTCCAGGAGATATGATAACATTGGAAGTGTTTTTTGATAAGCAGCACAAGCCTATAGTTAAAGATGTAATTATTGAAAAATCGACAGAGGTATACGACTTGTGGGAGTTCTTCAATGGTTAAATGGAATCGGATGACTAAAATATTCGTTAAGATTAATTAGTCCGTGGATTGCAAGATGTCTTTGATTATAAAAAATGCCTGTTTGTATAGACAGGCATTTTTTATATAGCGTTAAGCCAGAACAAAGTTGAGGTAAAAGGTTACAGTGTCAGCGGTTTGATATTATAAATAGCCACTGGTCTTAATCGGTTTTGCTCTAGGGTCAGCACTCATTCTCGTGCCGTTAACATCATTCCTTTTCGAATTTGGAGTTTAGACCCTTGCAACAAACAGATGCTTACGTAATCTCCAGCGACGGCTTCCTTAACAGATGTTTTTTGCGTTTTATCATAGGGGTGATGTTTACTTAAAGATATGCAGAGATTCTCCATTTCTTCGTTTTCACCTATGACCATAAGTTTGTCAAAAATTTTTATGCATCCGCTTTGAATTTTGCCAGTTACGAAAATGCCGTAACGATAGAATACATCGTCAATACGCATAGAGAAAGAACTTTTTTGTACCATAATTATTGGGTTTTAATGATTAAACATAATGATGAATTTTGGTAAAAGTTATGGCTGTTTCTTCTAAAAGTCAATGTTTTTCAGCTATCATCCATTTAAAAGAAAAGGATTTTCGGGAGAGAAATTCTGGCAATATTGGAGCAGAGAAGGAGATTTCTTGTTGCAAGTTTTTATCTGTTCTTGAAGGTTGGCACCAGAGAACGGCGGAAAGATTGCCGAGGGATTTTTCAGGCGTTTGAGGAAAACAGTCTGGAGCAGCGAGTCTTATATGAACTTTCCGGTGATGCTTGCGGGAGCTGCGGCTATCTGTTCCGAGGTCCCTGTGGCTACAATACAGCCGCCGTCCGTTCCGCCGCCCGGACCCATATCTATAATATAGTCGGCATTGCGGATAACATCTAAATCATGTTCAATAATGATAACGGTAGCTCCGTTATTGACAAGAGTTTGGAAGACATCCAGCAATGTTTGTACGTCTAACGGATGTAAGCCTATTGTTGGTTCATCGAATACAAAAACGGAATCGGCTTGTCCTTTTCCCATTTCACTGGCCAGTTTTAACCGCTGTGCTTCTCCTCCGGAGAGTCCCGGTGTTTCTTCGCCGAGAGTCAGATATCCAAGCCCAAGGTTTTGCAGGACTTTCAGCCTCTGGGAAACGATTTTTAAGTCTTTACAGGCTTTCAAAGCCGAGTTTATATCCATTTCCATGAGTTCCGGCAGAGAAAATGCCTCCCCGCTTTTGCTGATATATTTTACGTTGTCGGCGAGCTTGGCATATCTTGCCCCCCTGCAGTCCGGACAAGGGATTTCCACGTCTGGAAGAAACTGAACGTCGAGGTTGATGATACCGGTGCCATCGCATACGGGACATCGCAGCTTTCCTGTATTATAAGAAAAATCTCCGGCTTTATATCCTAATTTTTTAGCGTCGTCGGTTTTGGAAAAAATTTTGCGCAGTTCGTCATGAACATTAGCATATGTTGCGACTGTAGAACGGATATTGATGCCTATCGGCGTTGCGTCAATCAATTTTATCTGTTTAATTCCGTTTGCTTCAATGGATACGATATGTTCCGGAAGCTTTTTTCCGTTTATGGCGGCTTCAAGCGCCGGAATCAGGCTTTCCAGGATTAAGGTTGTTTTGCCCGAACCAGATACTCCCGTAACAGCGGTCATTCTTCCTTTAGGAATATTAACGGCCAGCGGTTGGACAGTGTGGATATTCCGAGTGGCAAGCTTGATGATTCCGTTGTCGAACATCTGTTTAAGAGCAGGACGTGAAGTGCGCCGCAGCTTGGCTTTTCCGGAAAGAAACGGCGCTATTATGGAATTGGGGTTTTCCTTTATATCAGAGATTGTTCCTTCGGCTACAATTTTTCCTCCGGCGGCTCCTGCCTGTGGTCCCAGTTCAATCAGCCAGTCCGCGGCAGACAAAATCTGTGTTTCGTGGTCGACTAATATGACAGAGTTGCCGTCTGCAACCAAATCCCGCATAACGCCGTTCAAGCCGATTATATTGGAAGGGTGCAGACCGATGGATGGTTCGTCCAAGACGTACAGTACTCCGGTTGTACGGTTGCGGACAGCGCGAGCCAGCTGCATTCTTTGCCGCTCACCGGTCGAAAGTGTTGATGCCGCACGGTCGAGCGAAAGATAGCTCAGCCCTAAATCTATCAGACGGGTTGCCGCTGATTGAAAAGCCTCGCATATACTTTGAGCCATGGGGCGCATTTCTTCGTTTAAAAATGACGGAATGCCATTTACCCATTCGGCCAGTTCTCCTAAAGGCATTTTACAGGCCTTATCCAATGAAATTCCGCATAAAAGCGGTGTCCGAGCGACGGCGGAAAGGCGGCTTCCTTTGCAATCAGGACAGATATCCTGCTTCAGAAATTTTTCCACCCGTTTCATTCCTTGTTCGTCTTTGACTTTTGCTAAGGCGTTTTGGACGGTATAGGTTGCATTGTAATATGTAAAATCCAATTCACCGGCCTGATTGGAGTTTTTTGCTTTATACAAAATATGTTTTTTCACTGCGGGACCGTTGTAAACGATATCCTTTTCCTGTTCCGTAAGGTTGCGGAAAGGGATATCGGTTCGAACACCCATTGCTCGGCAGACATCCGTCATCAGCGACCACATAAGCGAATTCCATGGGGCAACGGCTCCTTCGTCAATGGTGAGGGACTCGTCCGGCACGAGTGCGGCTTTATTTACGGTTCTTACCATTCCGGTTCCATCGCAGGTTGGGCATGCTCCCTGACTGTTAAAGGCCAGCTCTTCGGCAGATGGCGCATAAAATTTTGTACCGCATTCGGGGCAGACCAGTTCCTGTCCGGCTGCGACGGCAAGTGTCGGAGCCAGATAATGCCCGTTTGGGCAGCGATGACTTGCCAGCCGTGAGTACATCAGTCTGAGACTGTTTAACAATTCAGTTCCGGTACCGAAGGTACTTCGAATACCGGGAATGCCAGGCCGCTGACGTAAGGCCAATGCGGCAGGAACATAAAGAATTTCGTCTACCAGTGCTTTTTCCGCCTGAGTCATCCTTCTTCTGGTGTAGGTAGAGAGGGCTTCAAGGTAGCGTCTGGAACCTTCTGCATATAAAACACCTAAAGCCAGTGATGATTTGCCTGAACCGGAAACACCGGCAATGCCTACGATTTTGTTTAGGGGAATGTCTACATTAATGTTTTTCAGATTATGTACTTTTGCGCCGCGAATCTTTATTTTATCAACCATGGTACTGCCTGACATTTGTGGTATGTGTTGCAATTGTTTGTATGGTGAAAAAGGTTTTAAGTCAAGCTGTTCTGACAATTTTAGGTTTAAAGCAACAGGCTGTTTCGGAAAAACAGCCTGTCAGGAAATACGAATCTTATTTTTATTTTGCAGATAAAGGGGGCTAGTCGAGCCAGTATTCAATGGTTGAAACGACGCGGACAGTCTTGTCTATTTGTTGCGACTCGAAACTGTTTGGCGCCTGTTCCCGCGGCAGAATGGAGAAAACCCCTTGATTTGCCCGGCGGATTTTTCCAACCTTGCTATCAGAACTTTTAGCAAATTCATATGCGGCTTCTTTGGCGTTTTTGGTTGCCTGCTCCAGCATTTGCGGTTTTATATTATTAAGTTTTGTGAAAATGTAAGAAACGGGATATTCATACGAGGCGCTGTCGAAGATAATGCCTTTGGCAATAAGGCTGTCTGTCTGCGGAAGAGATTTTTCTACCAAGTCAACATTATTGCTTCTTACCGTAATGGTTTGCGAAAGAATGAAACGAGAGGCATTGGCGTCGTTGCTACGGTAGGGGTTTGCCATCAGGTCGTTGGTTTCTATTCTGCCGAGGCTGATTTCGTTATTGCTAAATCCCTGTTTCTTGAGAAAGGCATTAATTTCTGCTGCCTGAGAGGTAATTTTCTGTTGAGCCGGAACGAGTTCGTTGCCTGTGATGACAAATTTTAATTTCCAAATGGCAAGGTCTGCTCTGACGTTCATTTCGGCAAGTCCTTTGACCGTAACGGAGTTGTTGTTTAATTTGGCCTGATAGTAGTAGTATCCCGGGAAAAATCCGCCGATAACAAGGCCGAGTGCAAGAAAAATGGAGGCGATTACTTTTGACATTATTTTTTCCTTTCAAAAAATGACTATACGTTAATGTAATCTTTATGTTAAATTTGGCAATAGGTAAAGGATTTTTTATAAAAAAAAGTTCTGCACTTTGGCAGAACTTTTGCCTAATATTCTGGTGATATCCGCTATTTTTTGAACCCCATATCTTCAAGCCAGCCGGAAACGCCCAATGTTCGGCTGCCATAACCGACCCAGCCGTTTTGTTTGACTGAGCAGCCATTGCATTGGGCAGTTAAATCGGTAATTGTATTTTGGACACCGCCGCCCCCGTGCGTAATGAACGGGATAACGGTTTTGCCCTTCAGGTCATAATCGGCAAGAAAACTGCTGACGGCGGGCGCAATTGTTCCCCACCAGTTCGGCGAACCGATAAAAATAATATCGTATTGTGCGATGTTGTCGATTTTTCCTTTTAATTCAGGGCGGAAACCTTCGTTAATCTCCCTTTTGGCCTGTGCCGTTGTTGCCCGATATTCTTCCGGATAGGATTGAACGGTTTCAATGCGAAAGATGTTTCCGCCGGTTTTACTGCGGATTGCTTCGGCAACGTCTTTGGTGTTGCCGGACAAAGAATAATAAGCAATCAAAACTTTTTTGTCGTTTGGCATGATATTTTCCTTTTTTTCCTGTGCGTTGCAGCTGTTGAATGCAGTTAAAGCCGCAGCAGATGCTGCTAATACGGCAATGAATGTGAGTAGTTTAAATTTCATAATGTGTATCTCCTTTTGTTTGTTCCGTAAGGTAATATAGTTTTTAGAGTTAACTCTAAGTCAATGGTTTTTTATGGCTGTGGGTAAAAAAAATATTTGAGGCTGGTATGGTAAAAAATGTGCTGTTTTCAGATAGTGTTGTATTGTTTTGGGCGATAACTGTTATTTTGGCTGTTCATAGTATTTGGGAATGAAGTCAGGGTGCAAACTTGCGGGAGCAATATAATCCCAGTTCAAACAAAATATAAGTGGGAACTGCCAGCATTAACTGGCTGACGATGTCGGGCGGCGTTAAAATTGCCGCGATAATCAGAATGGCCGTAAAGACATAGGGCCTTTTTGCTGCGACGGCGGTATAAGATGTTATGCCGGAACGGATAAGCATATAGGTTATCAGCGGAAATTGAAACATCAGGCCAAAGATTACAGCAAGCTGCAGGCTTAATCCGATGACATTTGAAATTCCCAGAACGGCTTTTATATCAGCGGTGCGGAAACTTAGGCCAAATTTAATGATAAGCGGCAGAATAAAGATGAGGCAGAATATGACGCCTAAAATAAACATCAGACTGGAAGAGAATATAATTGATTTGATAAACCTGCGTTCGTTTTCATACAATGCGGGAAGGACAAAATTCTAAATCTGCCGGGCTATGTACGGAAAGCAGATTAAGATATCCAATACCAGCGCCAGTTTAATTTGCAGGATAAACACTTCCGCGGGAGAAAAGAAGTTTAGCGTTGCCTGCTGTCCCGAAAGCAATATTTTTACCAGAAAATCAAGACAGGCAGGCGTAAACAGAAATGACGGAAAAAGCATAATGCCCAATGCCAACAGACATCGCATCAGCGTAGTGCGCAAAGCTTCCAAATGCGTTATCAGCTCTCCTTCGGAATCCGTTGCAATATGCGTTGCGTTATTTGTTGTTTTTTTTGTCGTCATTTTCCTGTTCAATACTTTTTTCTATGGTTTCTTTGAAGCTGGCTGCTTCATTTTCAAGCGCTTCTTTGGCTTTTTTGTATTCGTAGGAAGCTTTGCCTAATGCTTTCGCCAATTCAGGAATCCTTTTGCCGCCAAACAGCAGCAGGACGACGACTAAAATCAGTACTAATTCGCTTAAACCTATTGACATATTAATCTCCTTGGGTCGGGGCAGAAGGGAGTCTGCCATCTTGTTTATGATTGAGGATTTTTTGCCGGTTAACGGTTCCGACTTTGATTGCGGAAACCGGGCAAACAGCCTGACAGGCGCCGCAACCAATGCATTCGCCGGGGTTTATTTGCGGAAACTCCCCCTGCGGTTTGGTGATTGCCGAACGGGGACATTCCATAACGCACAGTCCGCATTGAATACAGGAATCTTCATTGACGGCAGCCAGCCCGATTTGCGTTTTTTGTTTTTCGGGGAGAGATATGCTTCTGATTGCGCCGGAAGGGCAGACTTCCGAGCATTTATTGCAATTGTAATCGCAAAAACTTTTTTGGTATTTTATATGCACAGCGGGAAATTCATTATCAGCTTTTTTTATGATTTTCATTGGGCAGTTTGTTACGCAGAGATTGCAGTTCAGGCATTTTTCGGCGAGTCTGTCTGCGGAAACCGCTCCGGGAGGGACGATTATGTTTTTAACTTTGCGGGCTATGCCTTTGCTTAAGTTTAGCCCTCCTTTAAAAGCGGTTGCGAAGAGAACCATGGCTGCGGTTCCGGCAATAAAACGGCGGCGCCCGGGATTAAAAGGCTGGGAATTGCGGTGTTTGGGCGTTGAACCGTAGAAGATTCCGTGGTTATGACATAAGCTCAGGCATTTAAAACATTTTATACATGTTTCGTTGTCGACGGTTTTATTTTTGAAGTCAATGCAGCCAGAGGGGCATTTCTGGGCGCATAGCCCGCAGGCTACGCAGGCGTCGGGGTTTATGTTGATTTTATTGAGCGAAAATCGGGACATGAGTCCCAGAACAGCTCCGACCGGGCAAATATTAGTGCAAAAGAAACGTCCCTTTAGCCAAGTCAACAGAGCTATAGCTGTGAGAATGCATATTCCGTACAGAGCTCCTCCGGCGGCAGTTCCGGACACGGAGTAGGGGTCAATCAGCCGCATCAGTACGGCAGTTCCGCCGAGCAGGGAACCGAAGGTTAAGGCTGCCAAAAAGTATTTGAAGGGCGTATTTTTTTGCGCGGGAAGTTTTTTGCGACGGAACAACAGCAAAAAGAATTCTTGGAGCAATCCCAACGGGCATATTGTGGAGCAGTAAATTCTTCCGAATATAAGTGTAATTGCAATCAGCAATAGCAGAAGAATCCCGGAGACTACAGTGAAATCAATAATTATTTTCTGGATTAGGGGGACTAAATTGAAATTGAAAATTTTTACGGGATAAAAAAGTCCCAGAAATCCGGCGATACATAATATTGCGACTATCAGCGCTGCAGTTATTCTGATTTTTTGAAGAGGTTTCGGACGGAGCATGTTATCTGTCTTTCTTTCAAAGAGTTCTTGTACAGAATAGCTTTTTGTCTGACGTTAATCAAGAAGTTTTAACGGTTATGAGCCTATATTTAAACAGCTGAGATTAGACAGCAGCCGGAAAATCCGGCTGCTGTCCGGCCTGAACGGCGGTTTTGTTTTGAGATATGGAAGACAATCCTTTATGCATTTTTTCCCATTTCATAAGCTTCGTTCATGGCGGGAGAATTTTTAATGTCCCCAATCTGCCATGCGCCGGTTCCGTATATAATCCCTTTTTCTCTGGCTCCGTCGAGGCAGTCTTCAGTAAACCCTTTAAAACCCTGAATGGTTTTTTGCATATTGGCCGTACTGGTGTCTGCAGCGGCGACGATGAAATAAAAATCTTTGTTACGAATTTCTTCATACCGCGGAACTGTCCGATCTATCAAAGTTTTCATCTGGCCGTTCATGCTGTAAAAGTAAACGGGGGTTGCCATTACGATAACGTCGGCTTTAACCATCTTGTCCAGTATTTCGGCCATATCGTCGTGCTGTACGCATTTGTGAGTGGTATTACAAACTCCACAGCCGCGGCAAAAGTTTATTTTGCAGTCGTTAAGATATATTTTTTCCACACGGTTTCCTGCTTCAACGGCTCCTTTGATGAATTGGTCGCAAAGTGTGTCCGAATTTCCGCCTTTACGGAAACTGGCAGACAGAACTAAGATTTGTTTGTTCATTATTTGTACTCCTTATCAGTTACGGGGTTAAGCCACTCGGTAGAATTGTTTGGCACATTGGTTTCAAGTGAAATGTGGGTAAACCATGAATCAGGAGCTGCGCCATGCCAATGCTCTATGTTCGGAGCAATGCGGACGATATCTCCTCTATGCAGGATGTTCAGTTTTCCGCCTTTTTCCTGATAGCGTCCTTCTCCGGATAGAACAAGAAGTATCTGGCCTCCGCTGTGTTTATGCCAGTTGGTTCGGGCTCCGGGTTCAAACGTTACATTGGCGAGGGGCGCGTTGAAGACGTCGTCTTTGGCGCTTAGCCGACTGAGATAAGTTTGACCGGTAAAAAATTTCCCATAAGGGTTTGGCTCTCCCTGCGGGAAAATGGTGTCAATTGGTGCTTTTTTCATTTCAACAGCTCCTGTGGAATTTGTTAAAGCCAATAAAGAAACGGCGATGGCCGTTATGAAAGTGAAAGTTGGGGAAAGTTTCATAAGTTTCTCTCCTTTTTGCTGATAACGGTTTCTGCTTTTATTTATATAGGTTCAGGAGGGGTTAATGCAGGGATACAGCTGTTTGATTATACTGTTTCGCAGCAGAAAACGACTCGACCTTGCTTAAGCATAATTTTTAGAGTTTGCTCTAAGTCAAGATATTTTTTATAAGTAAGGTGTATTTTTGAGTGTTTAGGGCGTACTTTTATGAAATATGCAGAAAATAATATGGATTAGAGTTTACTTTATCCCTAATGTTTTAATTGACATTGCGCGTATTTGCGGCCACAATAATAAAAAAAGGAGCAAATTATGCGTTATTCAATAGGACAAGTAGCGAAGAAACTCGGGCTGACGGCTCATACGCTGCGCTATTATGACAAGGAAGGGCTGCTTCCTTTTGTCAGAAAAGGATCTTCAGGCGCCAGGGTTTTTGAGGACGAGGATGTTGACTGGCTGATTATCATTGAGTGCCTGAAAGGGACGGGGATGCAGCTGAAAGATATTAAAAAATATATGGACTTGTGCCAGCAGGGCGATGCAACAGTTGGCGAACGGCTGGAATTGTTTAAGGGGCAAAAAGAAAAACTGGAGCAGCAGATGGCTGTTTTCCGGCAATATATGGAAAAAATTGATTTTAAAATCGCTTACTATACAGAGGCCGTAGCTAACGGCAGTGTAGACATTTATAAACGGAACAAATGCCTGGCTGCGGAACGGGAACGCTTATTCGGGCACAAATAACAGGATACAGACGACAGAAGCAGGCGTTCAGACGTAAGTAACAAGGTGCAGACAGAACGCAGATATTTAAGTGCAAGCAACGGGTAGTCTGCATTTGTCTGATAGCGGAACATCGGATATTTGCGAGTCTGTTAATTGATATAAACATGCGGCGCAGAAACAGAGTACAGCTCTTAAAATTTGCAGGAAAGCTGGTTTGATTGTGTTGGAGCGCGGCGTCGGCGAATGTTTTGCTCTTTCAGATAATGCCTTTGATGGCTTCAAAAATCGGAGAGGAGGCGTCAGCAGAACTGCCGGCTCTGGGCATGGGTTCTTTGGTCAACAAACGATAATAATATATTAGTGAAAAAAGACGGACGGAGCAGGTAAGTCCCATTTTGGCGTCTTTGCGGGCATTAATCATTTCAAGTAAATTGTTTCTTTTTATGTTTTCGCGCTTGCAAATACTGTCAATAGCCTCCCATTCCGCATTAGCCAGGCGCATACTTGTTTTACGTTTATCAATGAAAATAACTTTGCTTGACAATTCAGTCATAATCGTTCTCCTGTTGATTTTTTTTGAAAGTATAGTATTAAGTTTTAATTTTGCAATAATTAATTGATTTTTTACTGAGCTATATTCGTTTTATAAGGGTTTTATTTTTTTATATCTAATAAATAGAGATGTTGTGGCGAACGTTCAGGATTTGGACTTGGATTGTTTCGGTAATTTAAAATTAAGTAATTTGTGCGATTATAAACCCAGCTTTTCAGTCGGGAGAACGTTTATGAAAAAAATGGTAATTCTGATGTGTTGTCTGATGTGGACCAACTTTTTCGGTTTGCCTGCTGCTGCACAATATGCGCGTCCGGGCTGGTTTGTGGTCGATAAAGTTGAAAGTGCCGACGGAAATTTTGAAGCAGAAAAGCATGGTGCGGATAAAGTAGAAGAACCTGAAGCTGATATTGTTTTGGGAGCAGAAGAATCTTATGTTTCCCTGTCGGGAAAAGAGCATATGAAGCATCCGGCTGATGAGAAACCTGCCGGTACAGGGCATTTTCGGGAGAATTTTTCGTTAAATAATCAGAATCTTCGATTGGCGGCAGTATGGTTGAAACAGGAGATGCCGAAGGCCGAAGGAAAGAATTTTGTCCTTTCCCCGCTGTCTTTTTATATTTTGTCAGTTTTAATTGCCAACGGCGTAGTGGATGAGTCTCTGTTGGAATTTTCTAAAATGTTTCCTGTTTTGCGCATTCGCGATGTCGATGCGAAACTTGCCGAATATCTTAAATCTCAGAATGAAGGGATAATGTTGGTTAATTCCTTGTGGGGGAAGGTGTTCAGTAAACGTTACCGGGAACAGATGAACAATATGCTGGGGACGGAAATCTGGAGCCTACAGGAAGATACTGCACCAATTAATGTCTGGTTAAAGGAAAAGACAGGAGGTGCGTTTAATAATGCAGTTGAAATCAGGCCTGTGCCGGAAGGGGCTTTGTTTTTGACGGGAGCTGCTTATTTTGATGGTGAATGGAAGTTTCTGTTTGAAGAGGAAAACACAAAGCTGTTGAATTTTTATAATATGGATGGCAGCATCGGCAAAGTTATGATGATGTCGCAAGAGCTTGTAACCGATTATTATGAAGATGCGATGATGCAGGCTGTGCGGTTGTACTTTGCATCCGGGGATTATCTGACTGTTTTTCTGCCCCGGGCAGCTTCTGATTTTAATAAGTTTGCGGCAAATATCGGTGAGCGTCGGCTCAAGCCTGAATTTAACAGAGAACGGGTTGAAGTCAGCCTGCCGCAATTTGAGTTGTTTTATAAAATTTCCGATTTTCGAAGCCTGTATGCGTTGTTTGGTGTGCAGAAAATATTTTTGCCGGACAATTATGATTTTGCCAAAATGATAAATTATGATTTTCCAGCTTATGTTGAAGAGGTTGCTTTGCAAACTAAAATAAGGGTAAGAGAAACGAGGGTTCGTAGCGGCGGTGCCGGCGGAAACGGGGCAGCGGAAACAGTTAAGCCGTCGGTGGTTACGGGACTTTCGGGAAAAGATGTAAAGGAATTTCGAGCAAACAGGCCGTTTATATTTATGGTTAACGAGGGTGATATTATCGGCGTTTACGTTAAAGGGCGCGCTGAGGCAGCAGAAACGGCGGGGAAAGAGGATTTTCAAAAGACAGGAACCGTGTATGTCAGAGAAAAAAAGAACGGTACCCCAGCTTGGTATGAGGATAAAAATCAACGCGGGGATTTCATTCTCCGAAATGATTTAAAAGATAAATCCCTTTCTGATGGCAATGTTTCCGAGGCGGTATTGTTTTAATCTTGCCAGACAGGCAGAGCAAAGGATTTTGTAATAAATATGTCCGTATACCGTATATTGAAATGCAGGTGATATTGTTGTCGGGAAAAGGCTAAACTATTCCCTTTATCGCTTCGAATATAGGGCTGGAACGGCTGGCATCGGAAGTCATTTGGCTTAGAAACGATTTTCGGTAATATATCAGGGAAAATAAGCGGACAGAAGATGTCAGCCCCATTTTTTCATCTTTGTTTGCATCAATCAGTTCAAATAATTTCTTGCGCTTAATGTTTTCTCTCCGACAGATTGTATCAATAGCTTCCCATTCGGCCGGGGCAAGTCTCATGCTGGTTTTGCGGTTATAGATAGATATAACGCGATTAGATAATGAAGCCATATTTGTTTCCTCTAAAGTTGTTCTCTTTTGGGATTATATAAAACTAAAATTTAATATGCAACCTATATTTGTTTTATTTATTTTGTTACCTTTTTTATAGATTGTTCTAATGCAGCATTTATAAACGTATGAAATCAGGCATTTTCTATCCATATATAAGGTAAAAGTTCGTGCAGGAATTTTGTTTTTGTGGGGTTAATGATTATTTTGATGTTTAAATTTTGAGGGGTTATTTGAAAATCAGTTCGCGGCAGCGGCCGCTTTCTGTTTAAATAATTATTACGCGAACTCTTGATTTTTATTAAAAAATAATTGTATAGTATTGCCATAAAGATATGAGATGGTGGCAAAATGAATAAACAAATTGTCGTTAGTGAAGAAATTTTGTATTTGAGGCAGCTGTGCGATAAAATCAAAGTCAAATGTATTGCTGGATATTTTAAGCATGCTACAGAACGAGAGGCCTTAATTTATGAAAACATCATAAAAGTCAGCTTTAAGCTGCTTGAAAGTGTTGCGGGTAAAAAAGATGAAACTTTGTTTGAGCCGGAGGATTACGGCGGAAACGACTCTGAGCAGAAATACGGCTGGAAAAGAAACCGCGGTTTGTATAGAAAATCTCCAAATATAGGAACCGGTGCGGAGCAATGGAGCGAAAAAGAGATAAACTGGGCGTGCGAAAGGGCATATTATCACAGTTGGAGGCTTGACGGCAATAAATTTGTTAAATATGACGTATTCGACATTATGCCAAAAAATCCCGTTTATATTGATTTCGGACAGTCGGCGGTGTTTTTGGAATGGGGCGAAGATGAGAACCCTTACCGGGATTTACAGGCGGCCAGTTCATATTGCGAGCAAAGGCAACAACCTGGTTTTTCGATTATAGCAAAGATATTTAATGAAATTCTTAATTTGCTGGAAGAGAATGCGCCTCCGGTTAAAATTGTGCGGTTGCTGGAGAAATTTTCAGGCGACGGATAGTCTTTTAGTCATTTAAAATTACGACTTATTATGAACGGGGGATTTTACAGTATTGCGGAACCCCGGATTTATAAAGTTGCAATGACTGCCGCTATTTCTTGAGCCGTGTTCAGAGGGGTATCGGGGGGCTGCTGCCGCGTATAGTCTTCGTTTGCTATGTCTGCGGCGTATCCTTTGGAGCAAAGAGATTGAACAAAGCGCAGATGTTTCGGCGTCAGCCAGCCAGATCCGGTGAATATTCTCAATGTTTTTCCGGTGGCGGTGGCTTCGCTGCACATTGAAACAGAATCTCCCGTAACAACGATGTTGTCGGCGCATGCCAGAAATCCAAGATAGGGGTTTTCGTCTTTTGTGCCCCAGAGATATGCATAATGCGGAAAAGCATTCAGGGTGGACATGATTTTTTCTTCGGCAGCAGTACCGGTCCTGCGAGATGTTGTTATCAAGAGCGAACCGCCCTCCTTTTTCTTAAGGCTTTTGACTGCAAGAGCTAGCTGTTCGGCATTCTCAAGCGAGAACGGGTGCTTTTTGATTGCGCCGCCGATGATTACTGCCGTAACCGGATGCGGCAGAGTTGAAAATTTGTCATGCCATTTTTGGTATGCACTATCAAGTTTTTCACGAGTGACAAAATGCGGACAGCCAACAGTATAATGAATGTTAGGGGCATTAAATTTATTCTTGTCATGTTCAGGGGCGAATATAAATGTAAAGTCTTTGATGCCGGTGCGGCCGATATGCCCGAGTTGCACAAGCTTTGTTTCGGGATGCTTTTTTTTAATATAACGGGCAATTGGCGCAGTTCTTCTGGTAGGGGACAAAACAATGTCGGGATATGGGGCGCTGATTGTATTTTTGCTTTCGGAAACCAAGCCGAGCAAAGTTGTTCCGCGAATGAAGTTGGGCAGTGCCGCCCAACGGTTATACTCCAGCGTTTTTTCTGTAATGGTAAACCGGGTTTTATCAAGGCAGTCGGCAATTCCTTCAGCCTGATGGCGGCTGCCAATGCGGTTATCCAGCAATATCCATATGTTTTTTTTCATAAATTTAATCTTTTTGTCCGGTGAAAACGATATTTTTAGGTTTTATTAAGTTATATATGATAATGGCATATATGCAAGCAGAATTTTATTTATTAATGAGTGTGAGCGATGATAAAGAGTTTAGTTTTCGGCCTGGCGGCAATGGCGGCTTTTGCGGTTTCGGCAGAAGCCCAGATAGCGGCGCTTGACGAGGCAAAATATATTACGACGCTGAAAGTTGTAACCGACCATAAGATGAAAGATGCGGATTTGGAGCCGGATGTTGACAGGCTGCGTGAGAATGAGCGCTTTAAGAAAGAATTGATTAAGATGCTCGGAAAGCTGGACAATTCCCGCCCGAACAGCGCTAAAAACCAAAAAATCATGCGTATTTTGGAAAGAGCGGGCAAAGAAGTTTATAATGAATTAAAGTAGGGGGGGCTTATGAAAAAGATACTGGGTATGACAGCTTTTTTGCTGTTAAATGCATGCACGACGGAATATATTCTGATGGATGAAAATGCAAATCCGGTTGAAAGCGGATATTATACCGAAAATACAGAGGGAACATCCGGCGTTGAAAATATGGAACTGGCTGAATATATTACGGCCAACGATGTTTTTGTTGTTGGCGAAGGGGCTGATTTTGTAACCTATCAATACAAAAATGTCAGAGTTGACGAAATTTCGCCTTTGGCTTCCATGTATTGCGCCGATATCGCGTACGGAGGTTCGCCGTACCTTCGTGAAGTCAGCATGTACCATAACGGTTTTATGCGGGCTACGTTTGACTGCGTCAGCCTTGCAATCTAAAATACCATTCCCTATATTGTATTTGAAGGGAATATATTATGGCAAAAAATCTGTATGACATATTGGGCGTTGCCAAAACGGCAACGGAAGCTGAAATTAAATCGCAGTACCGCAAATTAGCGCGCAAATATCATCCCGATTTGAATAAGGACGATAAAAGCGCCGCGGAAAAGTTCAAAGAAATTTCAGCGGCGTATGATATTTTGGGCGATAAGGACAAACGTCAAAAATATGACAATAATGAAATTGACGCGGAAGGCAAACCAACCGGGTTTGGAGCTGGAGGGTTTGGTTCCGGCGGTTTTGGCGCGGGAGGTTTTGGCAACGGCGGATTTAACCCCGGCGGAGGGACATATAGAACCTATACGGCAGGCGGTTTCGGAGGGGCACAAAACGGCGGCTTTGATTTTTCGTCATTATTCGGAGAGGATATTTTCAGCCAATTCAGCAACGGCGGCGGAACGGGATTTGGCAGTACTGGGCGCGGTGCATACCGTGCGCAGAAAGGACAGGATGCCGCATATTCGCTGGATGTGGACTTTCTTGATGCGGCCAAAGGTGCTGAAAAAAGTATTATGATGAACGGCAAACGTCTAAATGTCAAAATTCCGGCAGGAACGGCGTCCGGACAAGTCTTGCGCTTGAAAGGGCAGGGGTTTGCCGGTGTCAACGGAGGTACTGACGGTGATGCCTTGATTACGATTAATGTGCGTTCGCATCCGTATTTCAGGGCAGAAGGGAAGAATATAGTTATGGATTTGCCGGTGTCGATGAAAGAAGCGGTTTTGGGGGCCAAGGTGATTGTTCCGACGATAAGCGGCAAAGTCAGCGTGAAAATACCTGCTTATTCTTCCAGCGGGGAGAAACTGCGCCTGAAAGGCAAAGGAATTAAAACGGGAGACAGTGCCGGCGATGAAATCATCAATCTCGTTATTATGGCGCCGAAAGCGAAAGATGCGGGGTTGGAAGCTGCGTTGAACAATCTGCCTGACGAGCAGCTGAGGAGCTTTTAATGCATTTTGAGGCGTTGGAAAATTTTGAATGGTATAATGATCCCGAAAATGTACGTTTTGAAAATGATGCAATGATTATTTATGCCCGGCAGGGGACGGATTTTTGGCAGAGTGTGCATCGGGGATTTAAAAAGGATGACGGTCATTTTTTCTTTTGCCGGCAGGAGGGCGATTTTTTTCTGACGTTGAAGTGGCATTTTGACAGGCTTGAAAAATTTTCGCAATGCGGCATTATGCTGCGGATTGATGAACGCAATTGGTTTAAGGCGTCGTTAATGAATGAGAATCCGGAAAACAATGTTCTGGCGTCTTCGGTTACATCCGGCGGACATTCCGACTGGGCAGGCATAAACCTTGGTCGGGAGGTTCATGATATTTGGTATCGGCTGAACCGGGTGGGTGACGATTACATATTTTCTTATTCGCTTGACGGCATCGCTTTTGCCAAAGCAAGAATGTTTTATCTGCAAAGTTATGAGGAAGTCAAGGCGGGAGCGTATATAGCGGCTCCGAACGGCGACAATTTTTGCGCTGAACTTTCGGGGCTGAATCTTGGGGCGTAGGGGCAGAACCGATTTTGGGGCAAATGTTTTGTTTCAATTATAAAAATTTCGAGTAGCTGCAAGCGAATCTGCGATTTAGCAAAATATAAAAATATCTGTAAAAAAATAAAAAATATCCTCTTGACAATTTTTTAAATATAGTGTCTTTTGTTTTCTGATTTTAACATACATTTTAGTTGGTATTTATTTCTTTGAGGGTGATATGGCAAGAAAATGCAAGGAAGATGCCGAAAAAACCAGACAGGCAGTTCTGGAATCGGCATTGGATGTTTTTTCAGAAAAAGGATATGCTAAAGCAACGTTTGACGAAATAGCCGCCCGAGCCGGATTTACAAAAGGGGCGGTATATTGGTATTTCAGAAACAAAGCGGATTTGGTTGCGGCGCTGATTATTGAGTATGTCGGGCGCAAACGCGAAGAACTTATGCCGAATGTACCGGAAGGCAATACGTTGGAGAATCTGCTTGAATATTTTGTGTTATGGGCCGACGCCGGAGAAAAAGACTTGCGCTTTTCCCGGTTCAACCGGTTTATAATGTGCCAGATGGAATGGTCGGAGGCTGTAATTGACCGTGTTGACAGAGCCTTAGCTCTGACGAAGAATTTTCATTTAGAAAAAGTTAACCAGGTTTTGGTAGAATTAAAAGCAAAAAATGAGTTGAGAGACGATTTGGACATTAATATGATTCAGCACATTATTGTGGCGACCTATATGGGAATCGTTTTTTCGACTTTGAGCAAAAGAGCTGATTATAATGTAGCAGATATGGTTCGTGCCGGACTGGGTCTGTTGTTTGAAAGCATAAAAAGGAAATAAGGGTAAGGGTCGAATTACAGATGAAAAAAGTTGCAGAAATAATTAAGACAGAGAAATCAGAGGGGATAAAAATTATGAAGAAAAGTTATTTGTTTGCCGGGGCGGCCGCTTTGCTTGCGGTTGTTGCCGGATGCCATTTTTACGGACAGAAAGGGGAAGGAGCCGGAATGCCGGCGGTTAATGTTACCGTTGCCGAGGCAAAAGAAGAGGTTATAAATAATCCGAAAACGTATGTAGCGCTGGTGGAGGCGATTAACAGCGTTGACGTTGTGGCGAAGGTCAGCGGCAGTTTGGACAAGGTAAACTTTACCGAAGGCGGTTTCGTGAAGAAAGACGACCCGTTGTTTATTATTGACAAGGATACGTATCAGGCGAATTATAATCTGGCAAAAGCACAGCTGGAGAGTGCAAAAGCAAATTTGACGAAAACCGAGCGCGATTACAACCGCCAAAAACAGTTAAGCGCTAAAAATATTGCGTCCAAAGCGACATACGATACGGCAGAAAGTGCTTATCTGCAGGCAAAAGCGGCGGTTTCTCAGGCTCAGGCGCAGCTTGATCTGGCGAAAATTGATTTGGACAATACCGAGGTGAAAGCCTACATTGACGGTTATATCGGCAAAACGAAAGTTACGGTCGGAAATTACGTCAATGCATCGGCAGAGCCGCTGGCGAGAGTCGTACAGATTAATCCAATCAGAATTGCCTTTTCGCTTACGGACAAGGAATTTTTGGAAATGCAAGCCGTAGGGGATAAAAACCTGAACGATTTTGTCGTTAATATTGAACTGGCGGACGGCGGAATTTTTAAAGAAAAGCTGAGCAAGGTCTTTGCGAGCAATGAAATCAATCAGGGGACGGCGACTGTTGCCGTTTATGCGGACATCAACAATGACAAAGGGCTTTTGAAGCCGGGCGCTTATGTCAAGATGTTCATTACGTCGGCTAACCCGAAGAAAGGTATTGTCGTTCCTGAAGTTGCGGTTATGCAAAATGACGAAGTTTCGCAGGTATATGTTGTCAATTCCGATAATGTAGCCGTTTTGAGAAACGTTACCCTCGGAGACGCTTTTGGCGGTCAACAGGTTGTTTTAAGCGGGCTTAAAGCCGGAGAAAAAGTTATTGTCAGCGGACAGCAGAACAGAATGATGAGATCCGGTGCAACGGTTAATATTGTTGAAGCGAAATAATTAGAGGGGAACGAAGCATGTTTTCTAAGTTCTTTATTGACAGGCCGCGTTTTGCAGTGGTTATTGCCATTGTTATGAGTCTGGCCGGTTTGATTGCGATTTTTACCCTGCCGGTGGCGATGTATCCGGAAATTACGCCGCCGACGGTTTCTGTTACGGCTGACTATACCGGTGCAAGTGCGGAAACGGTGGCCAATACCGTGGCTATTCCGATTGAAAAGGAAGTTAACGGTGTTGACAATATGATGTATATGGAATCTTCTTCGTATAACTCCGGCCGTTATGAACTGACTATCAGCTTTGAAATCGGGACGGACCCGGATTTAGCGCAAGTTAAGGTGCAAAACCGTGTGGAAAAAGCGTTAAACAGCTTGCCGGACGAAGTTCAGGAACGCGGTGTAAACGTTGCCAGACGGTCTTCTGAAATTCTGGCGTTTTTGCAGGCGGTATCACCTAACGGTACTCATGACCGTAATTTTTTAAACAATTATGTTACCAACAATATTAAAAATAACCTAGGCCGTCAATACGGTGTCGGCGACGTCCATGTTATGGGCTCCGATTTGAGCATGCGTGTTTGGCTTGATGCGGATAAAATGGCGGCGTTGAATCTTCCCATCAGCGCGGTGCAGTCTGCGATTACAAGTCAAAACTATCAGCCATCGCTGGGGTCAGTCGGCGCAGAACCGAATGATGGAACCAGCAAAATCGTATTTTCTTTGGAAACGAAAGGCCGTTTGAACGAGGCAAAAGACTTTGAGAATATCATTGTCAGGACTGAAGCAGAGGGCGGTTTGGTTCGTTTGAAAGATATTGCCAAAGTTGAAATCGGGCCGGAAAGTTATCTGACGGTTTCCGATGTCGACGGGCAGCCAAACGTTGCCATTATGTTAAACAAACTTTCCGGTGCAAATGCCCTAAAGGCGATGGAGGCGGTTAATACTGAACTGGCAAGGCTTTCCAAGTACTATCCGGAAGATTTTGAGGTAAAAATTTTCTTTGATGCGACCGAATTTATCCGGGTATCTATTGAAGAAGTTGTCTTTACACTGTTTTTGACGTTCCTGCTGGTTATTTTTGTCTGCTACATCTTTTTACAAGACTGGCGGGCGACATTGATTCCATCTATTGCTATTCCGGTTTCAATCTTGGCGACATTTGCCGTTATGCTGGCGTTGGGATATAACCTGAATATTCTGACGTTATTCGGTTTGATTTTGGCTATCGGTCTGGTGGTGGATGATGCTATCGTGGTTGTTGAGCGTGTGCTTTATTTGATGCAGACGGAGAATCTGGAACCGAAACCGGCTTCCGAAAAGGCGATGGAGCAGGTGTCATCGGCCGTTGTGGCGACGACGCTGGTGCTGTTGGCTATTTTTGTGCCGATTGCGTTTATGGGCGGGGTTACCGGTCGTATCTATCAGCAATTTGCAATAGCCATTTCATTTGCAGTTCTGTTTTCCGGGGTTAATGCCTTGACGCTCAGCCCGGCTCTGTGCGCTACTTTGTTAAAGCCAATTCAGCCCAGGACATCGGGATTGTTATTCAGATTTGAGCGGTTTATTAATTCGACGAAAAACAAATATATTAAAACGGTAGCCTGGCTGGGACGGAAAATGGCAATTATCGTTGCTTTGGTTTTGGCTTTGGCTGCCTTGAATCTCTTTTCGATAACTCACATCAAATCGTCGTTCCTTCCTGATGAAGATCAGGGCATGATTATGGCTAACATTCAGTTGCCCGAAGGTGCTGCAGGGCAAAGGACGCTTGATGTTATTGACAAGACCCGTGACATTATGAAAACCGAAGACAAAATCGAATCGGTAATGAATTTGCGCGGTTTCAGTATCTTGGCCGGACAGGGTGAAAATGTCGGGTTTAACGTTATTGCTTTGAAACCGTGGGCGCAGCGAAAAGATATTATTGATTATTCTTCCAATATCAGAGCCCGTCTGAATGTTGCATTGCAAGGAATTACCGAAGCCAATATTATGCTGTTTGAAATGCCGGCCATTCCGGGGCTGGGTAACAGCAACAGTATGGATTTGCGTCTGCAGTCGATTGAAAATTCGGATATGACGGCACTGGAAAAGACGCTTAACGAGTTTTTGGTCAAGCTGAATAAGCTGCCGGAAGTTGCAATGGCATATTCAACATTTACGTCAAAAACGCCTCATGCTTATTTAGATATCAACCGTGAAAAAGCAGAGCTTCTGGATGTATCTATCGGCAATATTTATTCGACACTGCAGACATATCTTGGTTCGCTGTATGTCAATGACGTTAATATCGGAACGCAAGCGAATAAGGTTATGGTTATGGCAGATTGGAAGTACCGTAAGAATCTGGAAAGCATTAAAAACTTATATGTTCAGAGCAATACGGGAAACATGGTGCCTTTGGGCAGCCTTATTGAAATTCGGCGCGTTACTTTGCCACGTGCAATCGACCGTTATAACCAATATGCGGCAGCAACAATTAACATCATGGCAGCAGAAGGTTCCAGTTCCGGTGCGGCCATGGAGGCAGTCGAGAAACTTGCAGACGAAGTGCTGTCCAATAAGTATGCTTATGAATGGTCTGGTATGAGTTTGCAGGAAAAGCGCAACCAAGGGCAAATCGGGTATTTGGTTGCGTTGGCTATTTTGTTTGCGTATCTGTTTTTGGTGGCTCAATATGAAAGCTGGACGATTCCGTTGTCTGTTATCCTTTCGGTTATGACAGCAATGCTTGGCGCATTTGTCGGAATGTTTGTGACAGGCTTGCCGCTTAGCATTTATGCCCAGTTGGGTTTAGTTTTGCTGGTAGGTCTGGCGGCGAAGAACGCTATTCTGATTGTTGAATTTGCAAAAGAGGAACATGAAAAAGGGGCTTCTATTGTGGATTCTGCCGTAACTGGTACGAAAGAGCGGTTTAGAGCGGTTCTGATGACGGCGCTGACTTTTATTCTGGGTGTCGTACCTTTGGTATGGGCTACCGGCGCTTGTTCCGGTTCGCGTGTAGCGGTGGGTGTTCCTGTGTTTGCCGGAATGCTTGTCGGAACATTGTGCGGGTTGGTCGTTATTCCGCTTCTGTATATAATGATACAGACGATTGTTGATCGTAATAAACGGGAAACTCAGGAATAGGGCAGGAGATAAAGGGCGGCTAATCGGAGCCGTCCTTTTTATATTGAATGAATTGTTTGGCAATAGTCTGATTATATTGTAAAGTACGGTTATGTATATTTTTTGTAAAAAGCAGAAAAAGCTTGCATTCTAAAAATATTTGTACTATCAAGTAACTTGCTTTTAGATGGTCCCATCGTCTAGAGGCCTAGGACGCGGCCCTCTCAAGGCTGCAACACGGGTTCGAATCCCGTTGGGATCACCAATTTGAAAAGAGGAAGTTTATACTTCCTCTTTTTTCGTTTTAAATCCTTATCAACAAGCCCTTTATTCCGCGCCGATTTGCCAAGCGCGCTGGTAACCGCGTTGGAAATCATCTTAATAGATTTTTGGTCCTTTAGCAGAAAAAATGCCCAAATCTATACTTTTGCCGGAAACCTCTCTATTTTTAGTTACCATTTGACAGTTTATTGTAAAACAAAAGTTTTTTTGATTTGTTAGCATATCCTGTTTCGCAACTCGATTACCTTACCGATTATCTCGCCAAACTGCGGTTTACAAAAAAATAAAAAAAGTGAGAACGATTTTTATTAAATTTGACTTGTTCTTCTGCAAAAGGAGAACAACATGACCGATTTAGAAGATTTTATGATGCTGTTTGGGCCTGAATTTAAGGCCTATTTGCAACACAAAAGTATAGATAATTTATTGCAGAAAGAACTGGATAATAAGCAAAATCCAAGCATTCATTGTGAAACGAAAGGAGTTTCCGATGATTGAGGAAGATTTAGCCAAGCTCAACACCATGAACATTAGTGAGTTAAAGAAGCTATTCTTACGCTATTTTAACGCACACCCAACCTTAAAGACCAAGGAGGCCTATATCCTCAAACTTTCTTATCGGATGCAGGAATTGGAGTTTGGTGGCTTATCTTCGGCCAGTCGTTCCTTCTTGAACAAAATCTCAGCCAAGGCACCAAATGTCAAAAAGGTTGCCATCGCGCCGATAGGAACCAAAATCATCAAACAGTACAAAGGCCGAGATTATGTCATCCGCGTACTTGAAAACGGCTATGAACTTGACGGACAAAGATTTAAGAGCTTATCCGGCATGGCCAAGAAAATTACCGGTATGAAAATCTCCGGCAGTGCATTCTTTGGATTTAACTTGCGAGGCAAATAATGGAAGAGCAGAAAAAAGTCAGATGTGCAATTTATACCCGAAAATCAACCGACGAAGGCTTGGATAAGGAATTTAACACCCTTGAGGCTCAACGAGAGGCCGGAGCCAACTATATTTTGAGCCAAAAGCATCAGGGGTGGGTATTGTTGGATGAACGCTATGATGACGGAGGTTTTAGCGGTGGTAATATCAATCGTCCGGCTCTAAAAAGGTTAATTCATGATGTCGAGGCCGGTAAAATTGATATGATTGTGGTTTATAAAATAGACCGTCTCACACGTTCACTGGCAGATTTTTCTAAGTTGATTGAAGTATTGGATAAGCACAAATGTTCTTTTGTTTCGGTAACACAAAATTTTAATACTTATGATTCTATGGGCCGACTAACCTTAAATGTATTATTGTCTTTTGCCCAGTTTGAAAGAGAAGTCGGGGCCGAACGTATTCGCGATAAGGTTGCCGCCTCTCGTAAAAAAGGAATGTGGATGGGCGGAAAAGTTCCCTTTGGTTATATGCTCATAAACAAACATCTTGAAATTAACCCAACTGAGGCAGAGATTGTCCGCCTGATTTTTAATAAATATAGCGCCTGCAAATCTGAACGTGATGTTTGTACTTTCTTAAAAGCCGGCGGATATTGCATAAATTCCCGCAAACAAAAGAATGGGATAGAACTTCCGGCTAAAGAATTTACCGTTTCAAAAATTGATTATATGCTCCGCAATCCGATTTATATCGGCAAAGTTGTCCATAAAGGCACTGTCTATGATGGTCAGCAAGAAGCGATTATTTCTAAAGAACTATGGGAACGAGTTGAAAATACAAGGCTTGGCAATCGCCATGGCAAACTAAAACCTTCTCGCGTGGTGCAAAATGCCTTACTCAAAGGAATGTTGGAGTGTGGTTGTGGCTGTAATTCCTCTATGATACCGACCAGAACCCGAAAAAAGAACCGCACCTATGAGTATTATGTCTCCTTAAAGGCGGTCAAAGAAGGCTATCAACATTGTGAATTAGGTAGCATTCCGGTCGGAGAACTTGACAAGTTTGTGTTAAGCAAAATTCAAAATATCTTAAAATCACCACTGTTGTTAAACGAACTGCTTAAATATCTCAAACCGGATATGCCGGAAATCGGTATGAATGAGTTGCTGCAAAAAACAAAAGCTCCGGAAGACTTTTTTACTTATTTATCGCAAGAGAGCCTTCGCCAGATCCTCGAACGGCTTATTTCACGCGTTATCATTTATAAGGACAAACTGGTTATCCGTTTGCTACCACTCGGGGCTCTACTGCTTGAAAAATCTCAAACGGCGGATTTACAAGCATCTGAAGAACATTCCGGCTTGGCGGAGTTGGTTTATCACATCAGCTTTTCAAGAAAACGCGGGCATATGAAGGTTATCCCGGCTGAAGAAAGCCAAACAGCGGTGGATGAAACACTATTAAATGCGTTGGTCAAAGCTCATAATTGGCGCGATAAACTCGAACACAGCGACATGTCGCTACGAGAATTAGCCCGCAAAGAAAAAGTGGCCCATGTTTATATCAGTAAAATGATGAAGTTAACTTATCTGGCGCCCGATATTATTGATGCTATTATCGTCGGTACTCAGCCTCAAAGCCTGAAAATAAGCGATTTATTAAAATCGCCAATTCCGGCCTCTTGGTCAGAGCAGCGTACTAAATATGGGTTTAGCTATTAATAAATCCACAACCCATATTAGAAAAAGTTTGGCCCAATAGAACTATCATTTGAAAATGTAAGCCTTTCTAACATTTTGAAAGGTTTACATAAATGTATGACAAACTTTTTGACGGCATACCAGACTATGTCCGTATTACCATTTTTTCTTGTGTAAGAAAATTATCCACTTTTACAAATTTTAATAATCACGAAGATGTTCAAGATTTGGTTCAAGAATTGCTTTTGTTTTACATAGAGCATTTCCACCAACGAGAGATTCCAAGTGATGCTTATGTTGTTGCTTCCTTGCAAAACTATGCCAAAAAATTGTTAAAGACCAAGATGCGTGAGCCTTTTGGTCTTTTTGTTTATCTGGACGATGAAGAGGAATACATTTCTATTAGTTCCGAAGACAACTATGAACAAAGCGAGTTAAAAGCGCTGGTAAAGAAAGCCGAGCAAAAACTTAGCTCACGCGAAATGTTGGTTTTGGATATGATATTAGAGGACAAAACATTAGAGGAGATTACGCATAAAATCCATATTTCCAAAAATACAATCTATAAAATTTTTGAGAAATTGAAAAAAAGTTTAAAAAAGTGAGAACGATTTTTTTCAATTTTGACTTGTTCTTTGCGTAAGACAATTTTAACGGAGGTTTTTATGCAATACACAAAGAACAAACCTATCTTTGAGACAATCCGACGAGTGCCGGTTTTAGCCCTTTTAGAGTTGGAAGAAAAACAACTCAACTGTTTGGAAAAAGAAATCAACCGCGAAGTTCAAAGGGCAAAGTTGGCATTGAAATGGGTTCAAGGCATACAGCGCATCAAGAAAAGTTTAGGAGGTCAAAATGGATAAAAAGAAAAGTTTTATCGTTTTTGCGCCGGAGTTTTTGGCCTTGTCCAATCATCTTAACTTAAAACAGCGCGGAGAGTTAATGACTGCCCTGTGTGAAATGGTTTTGTATGGTGAACCCATGAAACCCATATCTCAAGAAATCAGCAAGGCCTACGATTTCATGGCCGAGAGCATTAAAGACAACTTCTCAAAATATGATGCGGTTTGTGAAAAACGGCGAGCAATAGCAACCAAAGCCGCCAGCAAACGCAGAGCAAATGCCAAGCAAAAGCAAGCTGAAAAATCGGCAAATGCCAAGCTTAATGAGGATGAAGAGGATAATGAAAATAAACATGAAGATGATTTAAACAAAAAAATAAAGAAGGAAATAAAAGAAAAAACTAACAAAAAAGAAAGTTCATGTCTTGCCGATATTCCGAGTTTGGAAGATGTAAAGATTTATTGTGCCGTTCGTGGCTTGAAAAATATCAATCCGCAAGAATTTTACGATTATTACACAGCAAAGCAATGGAAAACCGGTAACAAACCCATAACCGACTGGCAAGCTAAAGTCATTAAATGGGCAAAGGGTGATGCAGGATTGAACTCATTTTCACCCATTGGCGATTGTTTCCGTCTGCCGAAATTAGCACGGCAAGGAGGTGTTCAATGACAAACTTCACCCTTGATGACATCAAAATGCGAATTGAATCCGCAGTTTATGTAATGAAACTCCTGCCGCCGGTAAAAGTTCAAGGCTACCACTCCACCATGCCGGATATTATCTATACACCGCAAGAAATCGCCTTTATGGATAGAAAACCGATAAAAATACGTCCGACAACGGAACAAATTACCCAAATGGATGAGGTTTTGGAGTGGTTGGAAGTGTTGGAACCTTGGGAAAGAAAGCTAGTGTGGAAACGCGGCGCCAGAATCCCTTGGAAAGTCTTGAGCTATGAGTTCGGCCTCCACCGCAGCAACCTCAGCCGCCACTACGAAAAAGCTCTGGTGAAGATTTTAGTTAATCTGCTTAAATAAATATATATATTGATTTTTTTAAGAAAATATTGTGTTTTTCTTTTATAATACCTATATAAGTAATGGTTTTTCAATAATAAATTAAAGAATGGAACATAAAGTGGTGAAGGAAAATAAAAAAATAGACGTCAGTAAAATTAAATTAGATTCTGTGCCTCTAGCGAACTCTGCCAAATCATTGGACAGGGTTGTTTCTGGACAATGTTCTGGATTATTAAATGCGCTTGATAAAACAAATAATTCATCTCTTTCAAAACTTGCCCGAGGACTTTCTAATATGAGAACAGGTGTTTCGGGAGTAAATATAAACGATAAACTAAATAATTCTTCTTTCTCAAAAATTGCACAGGGACTATCTAACGTAAATAAAACTCATTCTGGATTAGTTAATAGTGCATTATCTAAGCTTTTTTCGCCAGATTTAATGAAGCAAATTCATACAAATATGGAAAATAATAACAAGTTAATACATTCTGCGGCATCTGTTGCCAGAGTACAAGAACCAAACAAAAAATTATCTGAGACAATAATCAAATATGAACAGAAAAAAAACGAAAAAGAACAAGAGAAAATAGATACATTAAAGGAGTTATGCAATAGTACGGATAAATTGATTTTACAAATGGCAGAGAATCAGAATTTGACAACAAATTTGCTTATAAATTCACAACAAACCAATGTAAATACGGCAACAATTGCAGAGGAAGCTCAAAAGACATCATTAGAAAACAAAAAGTCTGTTAAAACAAATATAAGATATACAGTTATTACTATTATATGTACTTTATTTATAGGTGCTGTTCAAATTTACAATGATAATAGGATACAAAAACTACAAGATAGCTATGAACGGGAAGTTCAGATATACAAAGAACAGATAGATAAACTTCATATAGATAAAATTGTGTCTTTGGAAAATACCGTCAAACAAATGACAGAAGAAACTATACAACAACAAGCGATGTTAATAGAATTACAAAAAAAGTTTTTATCAAAAATAGACAAGTTAAATGAAAACATATCTTTATCATCTAGCGTCGCGACAAAAACAGACAAGACAAAAACTGAAAAATAGTTTATAAAAATAGCTATAATCGGGAACGAGTTGTGTTTAAGGCTTGTTCCCTTTTTTGTTTGTGCCTGCAGATTAAATTCTGCGGGCTTTTTTTATGAAGGAAAAACTATGAAAAATACGGCAGAGTTTGTTTCTCTCGGGCATCCGGATAAAACCGCAGATTATATTTCATCATACATTTTGGATCGCTTGCTGGCTCAAGATAAGAATGTCCGTTATGCGGTGGAGATTTTGCTTAAAGACAATACTATAGTTTTAGGCGGAGAAGTCTCCGGAAATGTCGATTTGTCAGAGGTTAAAGAGTTTGTCAAAGATGCCTTGCGATATATTGGCTATGATGAAAACTATGCTGCACGCTGGGGAAAATATGCGATTGATGTCCGTAAAATTGAAATTATTAACCTTATTGGGCAACAATCAGCAGACATAAAACAAGGCATTGAACAGAATGGCTGGGGTGATCAAGGCGTATTTGTTGGTTATGCTTGCCAAGGGGAAGATTTTATCAGTCGTGAGATGTTTTTAGCTCGCAAGTTAAATCGTGCTTTATATCAAAAAGCTCGCCAAAGTAAAAATCTTGGGATTGACATTAAAACTCAGATAACCTTGGATGCTTGTGGTAACGTGGAAACAGCTATTGCTGCCGTTCCGATGTTAGAATATGAAGATCTGACGGATTTTATTATTGAAACACTAAATGAAAAGCCAAAAAATATCATTATTAACGGCACCGGAACTTATCAATACCATTCCTCAATAGCCGATTGTGGGGTTACCGGTCGAAAACTTGCTTGCGATTTTTATGGCATGGCTTGTCCGATTGGCGGTGGTAGCCCTTGGGCTAAAGATGCCAGTAAAGCCGATGTTAGCTTAAATCTTTATGCTCGCAAGCTAGCCTTGAGATATTTGGAAGATAATGATGAATGCTTTGTTTATTTATCGTCTTGTATTGGAAAGTCAGAACTTCCAAGTGCTGAAGTTAAAACCATCAAGGAAGGTAAAATCCAAACCACAACACTTTCAATCACTCAAACCCCATCCGAAGTCATATCAGAATTAGGCCTAAATCAGCCCATTTTTGCAAAGTTATGTCAACAATAAGAATTTTATTGTTAATATTATTCAACTTTGTTTATTTTTATACTTTTACGTGATATTATATGATAATCATACAATAAAAAGAGATTAGAAATGATAATATCAGGCAAACACATAGATTCCGATGAAAAGGATATTTACACTAAGTTAAGTGCATTATTTTCAAATAAACCTTATATTGAAGTAACTCCTCAGCAAACAGATCTCTTTGATTCTATTTGTGGCCCTAAGAAGTTATTAGGTAAAAAATTGGCGGAATATAAAGATCAGTCTTTATCCTTTTTTATTGCTTTAATTAAAGAAGGAGAAGCCGCAACTGTAATTAATCAGCAAAAAGAAATTGAAGAAATTCAAGCCCCAGAAGGTTCTGATTATTTCAATCAGGCGGCTGTTATAAATATTTCAAATGATACAATTTATTATGCTACGATTGATAGATTAAGTGAATCTGATATTAAATACTTTTTACAAAAGGCATTAAATATTTCTACAGGAATTAATTTCATTAATATTGCAGATGAACAAGCTCTGAAAAAAATAGAACGTTATGGTGTTAATGGAATAGATTTAGAATTACTTTATAATCAGGCATATATTGATAATATGCGAACTCGATCTGAAAATATAATAACATCAGCAGCTCGTGATTTTGTAAGTTATTTGTGTGGAAGTAATGAAAAGTTGTGTGATGCTAATTATAGTAATGGGTTAAAGACAAAATTTAGCATAAGTCGGACATCTCTTCCAAAAGAAAATAAACAAAAAAGAGAAAAAAAACGGATAAATTATTCAGAAGAAGCGCTAAAAGAGATGGCTTCAGATTTATGTTCAGAAACAAATATCGGTAATGATATAAAATTTAATATTAGATTAAAAAATGGAGGAGGAAAAATTACAAATACATCGCTATATTTAGCCCGCGATGTTAGTGTTTCAAGGAAAAATTCTTCATATAATGATATGATAAAACACATAAACTCTATGATACTGAAATTTAAAGAGCAAAATAAAGAGTATATTGATTCGTTAAAGGATTAAAAATGAAAAGTCTACCGATAATTGCTATTGGAATATTTTTGCTATCTGTATTTTTTATTCCAAATGCTTATATAGAAAAAATTATTCCAGATCATAAAATTATTTCTGAATCTGTTGGTGATGTATTAACAATAATTACGTTCTTTGCCGGATTTATTTTAGTAATTTTGCCTATGAAGGTTGATAGTTGTAATCAAAAACCTACAGTGCAGGCAAGGCTTCATACTTATTTAATTAAAAGAAACCGGTTTTTAACTGTTTTGTTCTTTTTATTTATTATTGAAATACTTCTATTAACAACACTCTTATTTTATATGCAGTTTTTGGTATTAAAATTAGCATGTATAATATTTGTCATTTTGTTGATAGCAATAATTCGATTGTTTTTTATAATCAGAGAGTATGTGGAATACAGAGAGTAGCGGGTCCTTCCTGTGATTAAACCTTATGCGGGGGCGCAAGCCGCGGCATTTTTCTAGCGAAACAAAAATTTTTTGGCTGGTCACTGGTCACCCATAAATCACAAAATATCAATAAGTTATAAAATCTGGCTGGTCATTTTGACTGGTCACCCTTCGGTCGCTTCGGTTACTGGTCAGTTGACTGGTCACTTGAAGCGATTTTTTTATCTGTCTCATGGAGAAAATCATGGAGTTTTTAGAGAATTATCCCACCGATAAGCTCATTCCTTATGCACGCAATTCTCGCACGCATAATGATGAGCAAATCGCTCAAATTGTCGCCAGCATCAAGGAATTTGGTTTCACAAATCCGATTTTAATCGGAGGTGATGATGTCATTATTGCCGGACATGGCCGACTTTTGGCTGCACAGCGTATGGGTTTGAAAGAAGTTCCGGTTATTCGTCTGCCTCATTTAAGTGAAATCCAACGTAAAGCCTTAGTTATCGCCGATAACAAAATTGCGCTTAATGCCGGTTGGGATGAGGAAATGCTAGCTCTGGAAATGAAAGAACTCTCCGAGCTTGATTTTGATTTGGATATTTTAGGATTTTCAGAGGAAGAACTCAAAGAATTAGACACATTCGGCGATCCTGATCCAGAACCGCAAACAGAGGAAAATGAAATTCCCGAACTTCCAACGGAAGCCATAACAAAGCCCGGAGATATCTGGATTCTAGGAAATCATAGATTGCTTTGTGGAGATACAACGCTGATAGATGATGTTCAGAAACTTATGCAAAATGATATCGCAGATATGATTTTTACCGATCCGCCGTATAACGTGAATTATGGTTCCACCATGAAAGACAGCATACGTTATCATGCCGGCTCATTAGGTGGTCGTAAGATAATGAATGATAATTTAGGAGACGGATTTTCCCAATTTCTGACCGATGCCTTATCTAATCTGATGTTGTATTGTCAAGGTGCTGCCTATGTTTGCATGAGTTCAAGCGAGCTACACACTCTTTACAACTCATTTATCAATGCCGGAGGTAAGTGGTCAACCTTTATTATCTGGGCAAAAAACACTTTTACCTTAGGCCGAGCAGATTATCAACGGCAGTATGAGCCAATTTTATATGGTTGGCGGGCCGATAATAAGCATTATTGGTGCGGAGATCGCAATCAATCAGACGTTTGGGAATACAATAAACCGGTCAAGAATGATTTGCACCCGACAATGAAACCGGTTGAGCTTGTGGAAAGAGCCATAAACAACAGCTCAAAACCAGGAGATGTGGTTTTAGACGGCTTTGGCGGTTCCGGCTCAACCCTTATCGCAGCCGAAAAGACCGGTCGAAAAGCAAGACTTATAGAGCTTGATCCTAAGTTTTGTGATGTGATCGTAAAGCGTTGGGAAGAATATAGCGGAAATAAAGCTCAATTACTTGAAAATTAAGCAGAATTAACTGGACTTCCAGCCCAAGAAGAGCGTTCATTGAACAAACAATGAAGCGAAAGGAGAGAAAAATGTCTTATGTAAAATATCCTGAAATTACAGTGCAACTCGTTGGCCAAGATGGAAATGCTTTTAATTTACTGGGACTTTGTTTACGAGCTATGAGACGAGCAAATTTATCCAAAGAAGACCAAGATGCTTTTTATAAAGAAGCAACATCCGGTGATTACAATCATTTACTCGCAACCTGTATGGAATGGTTTAATGTAGAGTAATGTCAAATTGTGGTAATGAAGCAACAAAAAATTCAATTTTTATTGCTTTTTATTTTGGCATTTCATAAAATAGGAAAGATTTTATATTAAAAGCGAGGATTTTTATGAAGGCAGAAGACGGAAACGTACTAAAGATTTTCAATGGCGATACACAATTTATTGTCCCATTATATCAACGTATGTATAGTTGGAAAGAAGAACAATGTAAAAAACTATGGGAAGATATTGTTTTTCTAGAAAAGCATAATAAAAAAGGACATTTTATTGGTTCTATCGTTTGTGTTATTGAAAGTGCATCTATCTCTGGCACATCTAAATTCCTGGTTATTGATGGTCAACAACGTTTAACCACATTAACAATTTTATTGACTGCACTTCGTGATTATTTAATTTCACAAGGAATTAAAAGCAATATCACAAGAAAATTCTTAAAAAATGATACTGAAAACGAAAACGACAAATATAAGCTTGCTTTAACATACAATGATAAAGACGTTCTTATTAAATTGATAGAAAATGCTCCAATCGATGATGTAAAAAACTCTCGTATATTAGATGCCTATAACTTTTTCTCAAGACAAATTAGTTCTTCTGATTTGACACAGGAACAAATAGAAAATGCAATTGCAAAATTACAAATTGTTAATATTATTCTTGATCCTGAATCTGATAATCCTCAATCAATTTTTGAGAGTTTAAATTCAACAGGATTAGATTTGTCTCAATCAGATTTAATTAGAAATTATATTTTAATGGGCTTAAGTAATAAGGAACAAACGGATTTATATAACACAAAATGGATGCCTACTGAAAAATTATTTAATTACGAAAAACAATCAGAACTAATGGACCGTTTTTTCAGAGACTACATCACTATGAAAATTTCAAGAATTCCCAGAGAGGGTAATGTTTACGAAGAATTTAAGAAATATCATCAAAGTTTGAATATTACAAATATGGAGCACTGTGACGATATCTATAATTATGCTAAATGCTATACAAACATTATCTTTTCTGAAACAAATGACAAAGAATTAAATGAAATTTTTTCGGATATAAGGCTATTGCGAATGGAAGTTGCATATCCATTCCTTATGTATGTATATAATGATTACAATAACAATAAGATTAGTAGAGAAGATTTTATAAAAATTTTGCGTTTTACAGAAAGCTACGTGTTTAGGCGTGCTATTTGTGAAATTCCTACAAACTCATTAAATAAAACATTTGCAGTAATGAGAAATAAAATTAATGCAAATGATTACGTAAATTCAATATGTGCAAATTACATTTTGCTTGATTCTTATAAAGAGTTTCCAAAAGATGATGAATTTTCTCAACGTTTTGTAGAAAAAGATATTTATCACATGCGTATCCGTCAATATATACTCGGCAAACTTGAAAGATACAATAATAAGGAAAAACTTGATCTTGGATCATTTACAATAGAACACGTAATGCCTGAAAATGAAAATTTACGCAATGGATGGAAGGAAGCTCTTGGTGAAGATTGGCAAGCAATTCATACACAATATCTCCACACAATAGGAAATTTAACACTAACAGCCTATAATTCCGAAATGAGTGATAGATCGTTTAGAGATAAATTGATTATGGAGGGAGGTTTTTGTGATACAGGTTTGCGCTTAAATTCTTACATTCGCAATCAAAAAGAATGGAATGCTGAAAAAATTAAAGAAAGAGCAAAAATTCTAGCTAATAATGCTATTCAAATTTGGAAATTCCCTTCTGTATCAGAAGAAGTGCTACAGAAATATAAAGAAAAACCTTTGAAAAAAAGAAGTGAATACACTTTTGATATTTATTCCGACAGTTTTTCTGAAGAAACATTAATTTTATATAATGAGCTCGATAAAAGAATAATGAATTTAGATCCCTCAGTCAAAAAGGAATACACAAAGCTATATATTGCATATAAAGCTGATACAAATTTTGTTGATATCATTCCTCAAAAAAACGCTTTATTCTTAAATGTTAATATTAATTTTGATAAAATACATGACCCTGAAGGAGTATGCGTTAATTATAAAGGAAAAGGAAGATGGGGAACAGGAGAAGTCGGAATACATATTGATGATATGACAAAAATTGATTATGTAATATCAATCATATCGCAAGCGTTAAATGAACAATTAGATGGTTAAAAATAAAGGTGCGGCAAATGATCGCACCTTTTTTGTTACAGGATTAATCTATGGGACAAAAGGTATCAATGCGGGAATATGCCAAGATTCGCGGTGTTCACCTTAATGCGGTGCAAACGGCAGTAAAGAGCGGACGTATTCATAAAACAACAGACGGTAAGATAGATGTTGAAAAGGCCAATCAAGAATGGTTGCAAAATACGGATCCGAGCAAATCTCGGCATCCGGAAAGTTTTTTTGAACATGGAAATGAGAATACTAAGGTTAGTCCTTCAAGCTTCCAACAAGCCAAAACTGCAGATGTTTACTATCGCGCTATGATTGCCAAGGCTAAACTAAAAAAAATGACAGGAGAAACGATTGACCGTAAGAAAGCCGGAATGCATGCTTTTAACCTCGGACGGTCTTTGCGTGATTTGTTTGTTTCTTTTCCGACACGTTACGGAGCTCTTATTGCCGCCAATTTAGAAACAGATGAACACAAAACTGTGGTGGTATTAGATGAGTATGTCCGAAAACTCTTATCCGAAAGCAAAGAACTTATTGAACGAGAGCTTTGAGGTTGAAGCTTTTATAGAAGAAGAGTTTTTCAAAGGCGTAGAGCCGGATTCTTATATGTCGGTTTCGGAATGGGCAGATAAATACCGAGTGTTGTCATCAAAATCTGCTTCTGAGCCAGGACGTTGGCGAACCGCACGCACTCCTTATTTGAAAGAGATTATGGATTGTTTATCTCCTAAAAGCCCGGTACAAAAGGTTGTTTTTATGAAAGGCGCACAAATTGGCGGAACAGAGTGCGGTAACAACTGGCTTGGATATATTATGCACAAAGCGCCGGGGCCGATAATGGCTGTATCCCCAACTGTGGAAATGGCCAAACGTAACTCTCGTCAAAGAATAGACCCATTGATTGAAGATTGTCCGGCCCTTAGAAATCTGGTGAGTCCGCCTCGTTCACGAGACAAGGGAAATACGATGCTTTCCAAAGATTTTCAAGGCGGCGTATTGGTCATGACCGGAGCTAACTCTGCCGTCGGTTTGCGTTCTATGCCGGCGCGTTACCTATTTATGGATGAAGTTGATGGTTATCCTCAAGACATTGACGGAGAAGGCGATCCGATTTTGTTGGCAGAGCGCAGAACCGCAACCTTTAACAAAAGAAAAAAGATTTTTTTAGTCTCAACACCAACGATTAAGGGATTGTCTAATATAGAGCGCGAGTTTGAAAATTCGGACAAACGCTACTTTTTTGTGCCATGTCCGTTTTGCGGAGAGTTTCAAAAATTAGAATGGGCGCAAATTCGTGCAGAGAACGGCAAAGCTGAATATGAATGCTGCCATTGCCACAAATTGATTGGCGAACATTATAAAACACAAATGCTGGCACAAGGACAATGGCGAGCAACAGCAAAATTTGACGGTATAACTGCAGGTTTCCATTTATCTTCGCTTTATTCGCCAGTGGGATGGCTTTCTTGGCAAGAATGTATAGATATTTATGAGAAGACAAAGAAAAATCCTAGTCTCATCCAAGGTTTCCAAAATACCATTTTAGGTGAAACCTACGAGCAAGAAAGTGAAGCACCTGAATGGCAACGACTTTATGAAACCAGAGAAACTTATCCGATTGGCACGATTCCTTATGGAGGATTGTTCTTAACAGCTGGTGTTGATATTCAAAAGGACCGTATAGAATGTGAAGTGGTTGCTTGGGGAAGGCAAAAACAAAGCTGGTCAGTGGAATATTTTGTTTTGGACGGAGATACGGCACATCCGGAAGTCTGGCATAAACTTGAGCAAGTCCTGATGAAAGATTATCCTCATGCAAGTGGTATTAGCATGCCTATTCGGGTTATGTGTGTGGATTCCGGCTATGCAACCCAAGATGTCTATGGTTTTGTTAGCAAATTTAGTCAGGCAGTTTGGGGTGGTAGTGGTGCCAGAGCAAGTCAACCGCATACAGTGGTTGCAATCAAAGGCCAAAGCCGAGATACAGCCATGATTCTTTCAACTTCCAAGGCTGATACAAAAAAGAAAGGCTTAAAAGTTTGGAATGTTTCCGGTCCGGTGATTAAAACGGAGCTTTATCGTTGGCTAAAAACTGAGCGTGTTGGTGAAGATGCCTCACAGTTTGGTCAATGTCATTTTCCGCAATATGGAGAGGAATATTTCAAACAATTAACGGCTGAAAGGCAAATCGTAAAAATAAGTAATGGCTATCCAAAGCCTGTTTGGGAAAAGGACCCAACCAGACGAAATGAGGCATTGGACTGCCGAGTTTATGCCAGAGCCGGTGCCGCAATTTATGGACTTGACCGCATGAGCGAAAAGGCATGGCAAGAATTAGAGGCATTAATTCCGGCAACACCTGAGGCTAAGCCCAAAAGAAAACCGGCAAAATTTATTCAAATGAAAGCAACAAAGGTAGATAACCCATGGCTATAGATAAAGAAACATTAAAAATCAGATTGGCTGAAGCCGAAGAGGCTTATCATAAACTTATGATTGGCGCTAAAGAGGTTTCGGTTAATGTCGGAAATTTTGGCTCTGTTAGCTATAATCAAACGAGTAGAGCCGAATTGGCCGCTTACATATCGAACCTCAAATCCCAGTTAGCCATAGTTGAAGGGAAGCCATTCGGTAAAAGAAGAATTATAAGAGTGGCTTTTTAGTTTAGATTATCTTATACTTCTCCTACTGCTTGCAACGATTTATGGAGATTTTATGATATATTGTGACGAATCCGGATTTACAGGAATAAATCTACTTGATGATGTACAAACTTCTTTTGCATATGTTTCTAATGATTTTTCATACGATGAAGCCTATTGTTTACTTGAAATTTTTAATACGGGACAATCTAAGAATGAGGTGAAATTTTCAAAAATAAAAAAACTGAAAGACATAGATGTTCGGTATGAGAAATTTTTTACTTCTGATTTATATAAAAACAATCGTGTTGTAATCTCATTGTATAACAAAGAGTTTTATCTTATAACAAAATTGGTAGATACAATTATTGAACCCATATTATTTAGACTAGGTTATGATCTTTATGAAGACAGAATGAATTTGCAAACAGCATTGTTTTTATATTTTGCATTACAAAATGAAGAACATGTTAAAAGAGAATTTTTAAATTCTTTTAATAATATGCTAAGATGCCAATCCACTGAAAATATAGAAAAATTTAAATTAGTCAGTAAAATTTTAACAAATAAAACTAATGATGAATATTTGAAAAATACTTTATCTGTATATGATAATGTTAATAACGATATTATATTGTCAGATATTTCTTCAGATAATATGTATGATACTATCACGACGGCTATTTATGATCATATTAATATTTGGGGAATTAGAAGAGGATTGTGCAATATTGATGTAAATAGCGAAACAAAATTATTAGATTTATATATAGACCAAACAAAATCATTAAAACATCAAAGTTTTATTACGGATGTTGAGTGTATGCGAGCAAAAATAGGAGATCATATAGAACCTGTAGGAAATACCAGAAATAAATATTTAATACCTTTACCAATTAGTTCATATAGATTAGTAAACTCTAAGGATATTATACAAATACAGGTATCAGATATCATTTCAGGTTTCTTTTGTTGTGTTTATAATAACAGAAATAATCAAGATCATCCTCTAGTAAGGTTATTTAAAAAGCTTAATTTAGAATGTTATCCAATGTGTCCTGAGGCCTATTGTAATATAGATTTTGAAACAGAGAATAAGCCTAATTTGGTAGAAAGTGTTACAGATTTTTATATTCAGAGAAAAAAAAGTTAAATTTTATCCTTTCCAGTCTAACCGCTGGGATTTTTTATGGAATAAAACATGTCAGAAACATCACACAAAGCAGCATCACATACTTTGCGAGAGATTGCCTCATGGCAACCGGGACGGGGTTCGGCAGATAGCGATTTGTTGCCAGAACTTTCAACCATGGTGGCTCGTTCACGTGATTTATCAAGAAATCATGGAATTGCCGCCGGTGCCATGCAAACCTTAACCGATAATATTGTTGGTACGGGTTTTCGCTTATCGGTCAAGCCAGACTATAAAGCACTTGGCAAAAGCAAAGAATGGGAAGAAGAATGGCAGGTAAAAGTCGAAGGATTATGGCGCTCTTGGGCCGAAAGTTTTAATTGTGATGCCGGCAGAAGCCTTAATTTTCATGGCTTGACCACGCAAATATTCAAATCTTGTCTTATCAATGGAGAGGCTTTAGCCTTAGCCTTGTGGTTGCCGGACAGAGATTTTGCAACCACCTTGCAGTTGATAGAACCGGATAGATTATCTAATCCGCAGAATGGTTGTGATAGTAAAAATATGCGCGGTGGTGTTGAGATTGATAAGTTTGGCGCACCGATTGCCTACCATATCCAAACCGAACATCCGGGAGATTATTGGAGTAAAACGTCAATCTGGCAGAGGATTCCTGCCTTTACGAGTTTTGGTCGCCGGCGCGTTTTACATGTTCATGATATTAACCGCATTGGGCAAACGCGCGGCAAACCCATTTTAGCCTCGATTATGCCCATGTTCAAAATGCTTGACCATTATGAGCGTTCAGAACTGCAAGCAGCGATAGTTAATGCCATGATAGCTGCTTTTATTGAAACCCCAATGGGTGGTGAAGAGCTAAACGAGTTGTTTGGCGGTTCAACAGATGATTACTTAAATGCTAAAAAGGATTGGCAAGTTAAGTTGGAGGGCGGTTCTATTATCCCGATATTTCCGGGGGATAAGGTTGCACCATTCACTCCGTCTCGCCCAAACTCGGCTTATGGGGCTTTTGTTGAAAATCTGCTACGTCATATCGGTACCGGTTTGAATATTCCGTATGAGTTGCTCCTAAAAGACTTTTCCAAAACCAATTATTCTTCCGCACGTTCAGCTTTGCTTGAAGCTTGGCGTTATTTTAACGGCAGAAGACAGTGGCTTGCTGACTATTGGGCAACACCGGTCTATGAACTTTGGTTGGAAGAGGTGGTTAATAAAGGCTTGATAGATGCGCCGGATTTTTATCAAAATCGCTATGCTTACAGTCGTTGCAAGTGGATTGGCCCGGGGCGTGGTTGGGTCGATCCGGTAAAAGAAGCTCAAGCCTGCCAAATTCGTATGGAAATCGGCTTGTCTACTCTGGAAGCTGAATGCGCAAGTCAAGGTTTGGACTGGGAAGAAGTTTTGGAACAACGCGCCCGAGAAAAGAATAAAATTAAGAAAATGGGCTTGGATGAAGTCAAAAGTAATGGAAAAACTGTAATTTTGGAGGAAGATAAAGAAGTATCTGGCAAATAAAAATCCTTATCTGGTAATATCTGGTAATGATTTTTGGTGTATCTGGGAACAATTTCTTGACTTATTTGGTAATATCTGGTAATATTTGGTAAAGTAAAGAGAGGTAATATGCCAAGAATAAAAGACATTACAATAACACCGGATATGTTGAATAAAATTGCTGAGATAGACCAATTTATGGGTTCTTGGCATGCCGGAGCATTAAATTTGACTCCGGCAGAGTTAAAGGTTATGAAACGGGTTGCCACAATAGAATCTGTTGGTTCTTCAAACAGAATAGAAGGCAACAAGATGACCGATGCCGAAATTGAAGAACTGTTTAGCAACATCAATAAAAAATCTTTTAGCTCACGAGATGAAGAGGAAGTTGCTGGCTATTCAGATTTAATTAATACCATATTTGAAAACTATGAGGATATTCCGTTAACTGAAAACTATATCAAGCAGTTACACCAAATACTCTTAAAATATTCTTCCAAAGATGAACGACATCGCGGAGAATATAAAACCGATTCCAACAGAGTTGCGGCTTATGATGCATCAGGTAATGAAATCGGTACGATTTTTGAAACGGCTACGCCTTTTGATACACCAAGGCTTATGCGCGAATTAATACAATGGACAAATGACACGTTTAATGATCGTTTTTTGCATCCAATTATTACCATTGGTGTGTTTATTGTACATTTTTTATCTATTCACCCGTTTACGGATGGAAATGGGCGAATGTCTCGTGCTTTAACAGTTCTGCTGATGCTAAAGAACAATTACGGCTATATGCCTTATGCCTCTATGGAATCAATTATTGAAGCAAGCAAAGATGCTTATTATAGGGCCTTAAGAGGAACACAAAAAACGATATGGGGAGACCAAGTGGATTATGAACCATGGTTATCATTTTTTGTGACTTCCTTACAAAAACAAAAAAGAGCATTAGAAGAAAAAGTTCAAAATTTGCAAAAAGCAAATACGGATAAGTTATCATCTACAGCACACGAAATTTTAGATTTGTTTGTTATAAAAACGGAATTAAGTATGCCGGAGATTATTCAAAAAACAGGTAAAAATGCTGAAACGATTAGAAAATCGGTTCAAAATCTTGTAAAAAAGGGATTTTTAACAAAGCTTGGAACAACCCGCGGAGTTTCTTATATTCTAAAAAAATGATATAAATTCTAAAATATTGCACATAAAGCCTCACATTGCTGAGGCTTTTTTCATATCAGAAAGGAAATACTATGAAACTATTCAACAAAACAATCTGGGCGATAACACCGGAGATGTTACAAACCATGATGAGCTTAGCCAAGGAGAACAATAAACCGCCGGAAGCCATTGCCCGAGAAATGGGAAAAGAAATGAAAGACAGCAACGCCGCCTCAGTTCGAGACGGCGTTTGTGTTATTAGGCTCTGCGGACCATTGTTTCGTTATGCCAATCTCTTAACCAAGGTTTGTGGTGCTACATCTTATGAGCTTTTTGCTCAAGATTTTAACAAAGCCCTAAAAGATCCAACTATCAAAGCGATTGTCTTAGATATTGATAGTCCGGGAGGTGAAGTCAACGGGTGCTCGGAGGTTGCAGACATTATTTACAAGGCACGTGGTCAAAAACCGATAATCGCTTATGCTTCGGGTGCTTGTTGTTCGGGGGCTTATTGGATAGCTTCAAGTTGTGACCGGATTTTGGCCGCAGATACGGCGATTTTAGGCTCAATCGGTGTTGTTTCGATTTTTGAAAAAGATGATGAAGACAAAACCATTGAAATTGTGTCTTCGCAAAGTCCAAACAAAAGACCAAATGTTCAAACCGAAGCAGGGCGCGCCAAAATACAAGCCCATGTAGATGCTTTGGCTGATGTTTTTATTAGCAAAGTTGCACAAAACCGCAATATTTCGCCGGAAGATGTGGTGCAAAATTTTGGCGGCGGAGATGTCTTTATCGGTCAAGAAGCTGTCCGCAAAGGTCTGGCGGACGGCTTGTCCTCTTTTGAGGAAATAATTTCAGACCTTAGCCATAAGGAGAAAACTTTAATGATTGAAAATCAAACTAATTTTTCGGCCACTGAGATTAAGCAGGCTGAAAGAGAGCGCATGAGCCAAGTCTTTGCCTCAGATATAACCAAGGGCAAAGAAGCAACGGCACAAATGTTACTCGCCAAAACAGATTTGTCAGCAACTGATATTCTTATGATTTTGGATACAGTGCCGACTGCCAAGCCAACAACTGATTTTGCTGCCGTAATGGCCAAGGTTAAAAATCCGGAAATTATGCCGGCAAACGACATGAGTGAAGAAACTCCCGATATGGTGGCCAAGAGAATTGCTGCCTATGCTAAAGGAGAATAAGATGACAGCCCAAGGATTTACAGATTTAGGTTCAACTTCGGCAGATAATCTTCTGGCCGGAGAATTTCCGCGTGTTTCAAAGCTGGTTACCGTTACTGGCGGAAAATATGAACGCGGCACAATTTTGAGTAAGAGCGAGAGCAATTATACCATATGTAGTGCAGATCCCGAAGCTGTTTTGGCAGAAACCGTAGATGCTTCATCTGAAGAAAAACAAGCGGTGGTTTATTTAACCGGAGAGTTTAATCTGGCGGCACTCAAAGCCGGCGTAGATGTTTCTACTTTGGTAGAAGCTTTGCGTGCTAAGTGTATTTTTGTAAAATCAAACCAAGCCTATTAAGATTAGGAGTTAAAATTATGGATATTTTTTCAACGCATGTGTTGGCTAAAGTGGTTGAAAACTTGCCGACACCGTCTTCTTTTTTGCTTGATACCTTCTTTCCAAACATTCAAACCTCGGAAAAAGAAGAAATCTTTTTTGATGTAACCGACAGCAAACCTCGGATTACACCTTTTGTATCACCGCTTTTGCCGGGAAAAGTCGTTAACGGAAATGGCTATCAGACAAAATCATTCAAACCGGCTTATGTCAAAGATAAACGCCGCTTTGATGCCAATATTCCTTTCAAACGCATAGCCGGAGAAACAATCGGCGGCAATTTGAGTAATGCTCAAAGATACGAAAGGGCGCTGGCGACAACCTTGCAAGACCAGTTGGACAATTTAACGCGCCGCGAAGAAGTTATGGCCGCCGAAATTTTGCGTACCGGAAAAACCATTGTTTCCGGAGACGGATATCCGGCCACGACGGTAGATTTTGGACGAGATGCCGCCTTAACCAAAGCCTTAGTTAGCGAAAACACTTGGTCTGGTGCTGGTTCTAAACCTCTTGATAATCTGGAAGACTGGGCCGCAGAGATTCAAAATAAAGCCGGCGTTGTGGCCAAAACAGTAGTTATGGATCCCGATGCTTGGAAAATCTTTCGTTCCAATACCTCGGTTGAGAAATATCTGGACTATCGCCGCGGCACAACAAACAGTCTTAACAAGGATCCTATCGTACGAGGCAAGGAGAGTAAAGCTCGCTATGTCGGTTCAATCGGAGATTTTGACCTTTGGGTGTATAATGACAGCTATATCAATGATTCTGGCACTTTGACTAACCTTTTACCATCAAAAACCGTTATTTTAGGTTCAAAAGACGGATTGGAAGGAACGCGTTGTTATGGGGCAATCCATGATGAAAAAGCTAACTGGACGGCCAGTCGCTATTTCACCAAATCATGGATAGAAGAAGACCCGAGCGTGCGCTGGTTGTTATTGCAATCAGCACCTTTGGTTGTGCCGTATCGTCCAAATGCCGTTTTGTGTGCAACCATTGGCTAAGAGGAGGAAGTATGACCAAAATACGCGCTTTAATAACTCTGGTGGTTGGAAAAGGTCAAGAATTGCCGCCGAGTGGGCTTTATGATTTGAGTGATGACGAGGCCAAGCGTTTAGCCTCGTTAAATTTTGCAGAAATCATAAGCAAAAATCAAAATCAGAATAATAATGCCAAAGCCAAAACAGGAGCAGACAATGCAAAACCCAATGAAAATGGCAGTGGACAGCCTGTTCAATCGGCTGGGACAACGGGCCAAATATCAAAATAAAGATGTCTTAATTTTGGTTTTTGCGGCAGATGATGTGGGCGAAGTCGGATTTATGAATACGCTTTCGCCCACAACAATTATCAAAGTCAAAGTGGAAGATGCCCCAAATCTGGCTATGGGTGATAGTTTTGAGACTGAAAAGGCTTGCTATCATTTGATTGCCGAACCTAAAAAAGAACAGCATTTGTTGGTTTGGAAGGCGGAAGTATCAATCTAACTTTTTCTTTGATGATCTGATGCAAGATACAGTTTGCAGATAGTCGTTATTATATATTCTCAGCAAACCTTTATAAGTATCTTTATCGTTAGGATTTTTGTAACATAAATAAAAGAATAAAATTTTAGCCCATAGTGTTTTCATCTTGGTACCTATTGAACAACATTTCACGAAGAGATATAATATGCGATTAAAGGCAGCTCTGCAAGGAAGTTTATCAGAATATCTGCAACATGAATTCCAACAAGGAGCTGAAGCTGTTACGATTGGTATTAAAAACGCTACTAACGGCTTAAAAATGTCAATGCGCGGACAAGTTCGTTCTGCTGGTTTAGGTTCAAGATTAGCAAATACCTGGCGCGAAGATGTTTACCCTCAAACTAAAAAGAGCATTTCCGCAGCCGGTGTTATTTATACCAAAGCGCAAAAGATCATGTCGTGCTTTGAATATCAAAGCACTATCCGCAGTTCTCAAGGTTTTTGGCTGGCAATTCCGACACCGGCAGTGAAAAAACGTATCTCCGGCAAAAGAATGACACCGGCATTGTATGAGCGTTCAAAATGTATTCGCTTACGTTTTGTTTATCGTCCACGCGGAGCCTCTTTGCTGGTACACGAACAAAAACGCAAGACAATAATTGCTTTCTGGCTAGTGCCACAAGTAAAAATGCCCAAATTGATTAACTTTGAAACCGAAAGCCTAAAATGGCAAAACAAGCTACCAACTTTAATTTTACAGAATTGGAAAGATGATGAGCAAACGTGAACAAATTTTATCAGCCTTATTTGAAAGGCTTAAGAGCTTAGATATAACAATTAAGCGAAATGAACTTGCTCCGCAAGCTATACCTAAAAACGGAATTTTGATTTTAAGGGACGGCAAGCAAGGAGATCCGGAAGTCATTTTATCGCCGCCAATGTGTATTTTTCATCACGAGGCAGAACTAGAAGTTATTGTTCAAGACGCAAAATCAGAGGTGCGTGATAAAAAACTAGATGAAATCTTAGTCAAAGTCGGCACTTTGCTCTGTTGCGAAGATAAACTCAACGGCTTAACCGATTATATATATCCCAAACAACCGGAAATTTTGGAAGAATATGTCGAAGGAGCCCCAAACATTAAAGTTGCAATTATTCCGATTATTCTTGAATACACAACAACAAGTGCTTTACTTTAATAATGTTTGAAATATAATGCATTTTAGATATATTAAAGGAAAATAAAATGGCAGAATATGTGAACATTACAAAAGATTATGTTGAGAGGACCTTAGAAAATTATTTTGATTATAAAGATAATTTAAAATATAGTTTCACTGCAGGTATTTCGGTATTACAAGCAATATCGATTGCTATTGTAGATGAGAAAAAAAGTAATTTAGAGCTAAAAGAGAAGCCTTTATTTAATAAAATAACGGAGCATCATGATGCTCAAAAATTAAGAGATATTACTTTTTTTCGTACTGCAGATAGTGATTGGGAATGTTTTGAAAATATAAGAAATGGTTTATCACATTTTGTTGAAAATTACCAATATATCAATAAAGATGTAGATCTAAAAAAATTTAGATTTACGTGTAATAATATGAAGTCCCAAAATACTTTCTCAGATATTGAAGAACATGAGCTGAATAAATTTTTAGAAATCATATATGCAATAATTAAATAAGAAAAATTCTAACACCCCAAAAAATCCCGAGTTTTCGGGATTTTTTTTATATCTTAACAAAACAAATGGAGGCTAATATGTCCAGAGCTTACGGCTGGAATGCCCAGCTTTTAATTGCCGAAGAAAGTGAGTACGGCGTTTTGCCGGACAGCGGATATCGGCAAATACCTTTTATTTCATCATCTCTTGATAGTGAACAAAGTCTTGTTTCGTCAAATGTCTTGGGATTAGGTCGCGACCCGACACAACCTTTTCAGGATGTCATCAATGTTGATGGCGATATGGCAATACCGATTGATTTTCGCAACATTGGCGTTTGGTTAAGAGCTATTTTTGGAGCTCCGACAACAACCAACGAGGAAACTGTTTATACTCATACCTTTGAGAGCGGCAAAACATCAATTCCAAGTTATTCATTAGAGATTGGCTTGCCGGAAGTACCTCAATATATACGCTTTTTAGGTGTGAGAGCAAACAGTATCGCTTTCAATTTTGCACGTTCCGGAGAAGCTCAAGCAACAATCAATCTTATGGCTCAAGGCGAAAGTGGCTCCGAAACTTCGATTGAAAGCTCTGCCGAAGTATATCCCTACACCAGAGTATCACAATTTCAAGGTTATATCAAAAGCGGCGGTGAACTCTTGGCGAATATCACTTCGGCAAGTGCCACATACTCTAATAATCTTGAAAAAATCGAAACAATCCGTAATGACGGCAAAGTTGAAGCCATAGATTTAGGTGTCGCAAGCCTAACCGGAAGTATTTCTGCCAAATATGCCGATAATATTCTATTGGATAAAGCCCGAGCCGGTACTCCGGTAGATATTGAGCTTGGCTACCAATTATCAGATTCAATGAAATTGGTAATTTCTTGTCATGAAGTTTATTTGCCAAAACCTAAGCGTTCTATTGATGGACCGGGGGGAATAGAATGTTCTTATGACTTCCAAGGAGCCAAAGAACAAGAATTAGGCAAAATGATGACTGTAACCTTAGTCAATGATGTGGAGGGATATTGAAATAAAAATTGACAACTAGGTATATCATCTATAAGTATATTTTTAATACCAAAGGAGAAAATTGATGTCTTTAACTCCCATAAATACTAAAATAATTTTTCAAAAAATTGATAAAAAATGTTGGGCAAGAAAAGAATATTTTGAACATTATTTTTCCAATGTGCCATGTACATATAGCATAACCGCAAAATTAGATATTACTCGAATAATAGGAGCGAAACAAAAATTATACCCAACGATGCTATATTATCTTACAACACTTGTAAATCGTTACCCTGAATTTAGAACAGCAATTAATGAAAAAGGAGAATTAGGTATATATAGCGAAATGATACCTTGTTATACCATATTTCACAAAGACACGGAAACATTTTCCAGTCTATGGACGGAATATACACCTAAACTCGATGAATTTTATATTGCATACAAAGAAGATCTGCTTAAATATGGAATGAAAAAAGGAATAATAGGAAAACCCAATGTTCCGCCAAACAGTTTTAATGTATCTATGATACCGTGGGCAACCTTTGAAGGATTTAATTTAAATTTACAAAAAGGGTATGAATATTTGATACCAATTTTTACGATGGGAAAATATTATCAAGAAAACAAACGAACCATTTTACCCATAGCAATTCAGGTTCACCATGCGGTATGTGATGGATTTCATGTGTGCCGTTTTATAAATGAGTTACAAAAATTGATAGATAATTAATATCAACTCACTGATTATATTTCAGAGCTCCACTCTATTAAGTGGAGCTTTTTTATGGAGAAAATCATTATGCTTAAATTAAAAATTCAAAAAGAGCCATATTGGCTTGAAATTGGTTACGGCGTGAAAGTTAAGGTTAAACCTTGCACTTCCGCCGTTTTTTATGAGGCAAAAGCCTATATGAACTCAAAATTAGCCGAATTGGCTAAAATTTATAAATCCAACAAAGATATCGGTATTAGTGATGAAAATGCCGAAAACATAGAAAATCCGCGTAAACGTGAAGCCTTGGCGGACAAATTCTTACTTATCGGCTTAGGAGTTGCCGGCATTTTGGAATGGAACGGCGTTTTAGAGGCTGAGAGTGAAGACAAAGCTCCGTTGACGGAAGATAAAATCGAGGAGCTATTTTCTAATTTTTGGGTCGTTGCCGAAAATTTCCGCAATCAATATTGTGGTTTGCGTGAAGTTTTGGAAGCGGAAAAAAACGTATCTTTGCCCGCGCAAAATGGCACTTCGGCGATGGGCGAAACTACTGTGCCGGATGTAACCAAGACGGAAAAATCTTCTGTCCGTTCCACAAATGCCGATATATAGAAACTTCCCTAAAAACCGTTGAAGGTTATCAGGCTTGGGAAATTTTATTAAAACTTTCCAAGCCTGACCTATCTCTTGCCCTCTCCTTAGCTCAAAATCTTGGGCTGGATATGGAAATAATGAGCGAACTTTTGCCTATAGGTATTTTTGCAATTTTGGATAATCAAAAAAATGAGCGCAGTTAAAAATTTAAGTATCAGATTATCAGCCGTTGGCGGTGATAAAGTCCGGCAGGAATTTAAAAACCTCGGAAATGACGGAGATAAGGCTTTTAGGCGTATTACTCAAGTTATTACTCCGGCTAATGATAATTTGAAGGCCTTAGATGCAACGGCTCGCTCTTTTAATGAGGTTATTCGGCAAGGTTCGGCTTTATTTGGAGCTTAGTCAAAGCTAATGAGTGGCGAGAAAACACACTCAATAACCTAAAATCGAATGCCGGAGATTATGAAAAATACAAAGAACAAGTTAATCAAGTTTATGATGACATGGTAAAAAAAGCCAATGAAGCGGCCTTAAACTCGTCAAAAACTTTGGAAGACGGGTTTAAGCGTGGTTTTCAAAATGTACAAAATGAACTCAGTGATTTTGCAAGTTTAGCAGAAAACGCAGTAAAAAATGCCTTTTCTAATATGGAAAACACGCTTGTTTCTTTTGTTACTACAGGAAAGATTAGTTTTTCCGATTTTGCTAATTCAATTATCAGCGATATGATGCAGATTGCAATTCGCCAATCAATCACTATGCCTCTTTTAACCGGTATCAGCAGTTATTTTGGGTTTGCGATGGCACATAGTGGCGGAGTTGTCGGAGCTGATAATTTAGCAAGTAAATCTGTAAATCCGGCGGTTTTCATTGGTGCGCCAAAATTCCACAGCGGTGGTTTGGTCGGTGATGAAGTTCCGATTATAGCTAAACGCGGTGAAACAATCTTCACCAAAGGACAAATGCAAGCCCTCGGTGGTGAATTAAACTGCAAAACACCGGTAAGTGTTAATGTAAATGTTCATAATAACGCTTCCGGCACAAAGGCTTATGCAACTTCAAATCAAGATAATGACGGCAACGTATCTATTGATGTCATTATCGAGCAAATCGAAAGCACTATCGGCAAAAACATAAGCAAAGGCGAAGGTTTATCGCCGATTTTAGAACAACGCTATGCTCTTAATCCAGCTTACGGGAGTTACAGATGACAATAAATTTTCCCAAGACCTTACCATATCCAACAGTTCAAGGTTATGCGATAAAACCCGGAGAAGCAATCGTTAGAACCGAAATGGAAGCCGGACCGGCACGTCAAAGGCGGCGATATACGCAAACTCCGAGTAAAATCTCAGTTCGTTGGATTATGAAACGAGAGCAATTCTCACTTTTCGAGGCATGGTATAAATATCACGCCAAAGAAGGTGCCGAGTGGTTTTATATCACATTGTTAGGTGGATTAGGCTTATTAGAGCAAGAAGCTCGCTTCACCCAACAATTTGAAACAAGTTTACTCAATGGTCATCTTTGGGTTGTTACTTCTGAATTAGAAATAAGAGACAGACCTACCCTTTCAGAAGGGGCTTTAGATATTTTACTTGATTGCGATTATGACAAACTTGTTTTAGCGGTTAACCACTTGCATCAGTATGTTCACATTTTTTACCCCAAACAAATAAAGAGATAGCACAATGAATATGGAAGAAAGATTACAAGCAGTTGTTAGCCAAGCGGAAACAGACGGCAAACTTTGGCATGACATCGTTCATGGTGATGAAACGTCATCAGTTGAAACGCAAATTGGATTCTATGTTGGGTGTTTTATCCCATTTATTGAAAACAATTACAATATGTGTGAGCTTGGTCCTCGTGGAACTGGTAAAAGCCACATCTATAAAGAAATCAGCCCAAACAGCATTTTGATTTCCGGTGGACAAACCACAGTGGCAAATCTATTCTATAACATGGGGAGACGAACCGTCGGTTTGGTTGGCTTGTGGGATGTTGTTGCGTTTGATGAAGTTGCTGGCATAAGTTTTAAAGAGAAGGATGGTGTCCAAATCATGAAAGATTACATGGCATCCGGATCTTTTGCTAGAGGAAGAGATTCTATATCGGCTAATGCCGGTATGGTTTTTGTAGGAAATATCAATCAACCGGTAGATGTTTTAATTAAAACAAGTCACTTATTGCAACCATTTCCGGAAGTGATGATTGATAGTGCGTTTTTTGATAGATTCCATGCATATATTCCAGGATGGGAAATTCCCAAAATGCGGCCGGAGTTTTTCACAAATCAATACGGCTTTATCGTTGATTATTTCTCTGGCTTTATGCGAGAAATGAGAAAGCGGAATTTCTCGGATTCTATTAATAAATACTTTAAACTTGGGAATAACCTAAATCAGCGTGATACAATAGCGGTTAAACATACGGTTTCCGGTCTGTTGAAACTGCTTTATCCTGAAGGTGATTATACCAAAGATGCAGTGGAAAGATGTTTAATTTATGCCTTGGAAACACGTCGACGGGTCAAAGAGCAATTAAAGAAGATTGGCGGAATGGAGTTTTACGATGTTCATTTCTCTTATATAGACCAAGAAACTTTGGAAGAAAAGTTTGTTAGTGTGCCGGAACAAGGAGGTGGCTCTTTAATTCCAGAGAATGAATTGCAACCGGGTGTTTTATATACAGCTACCAATGGAGCTACTAACAACCATTTAGGCCTATACAGAATAGAAACACAAATGACCAACGGCAATGGAAAACTAAACATTTCCGGTATGGGCTCCAATATACAGCCTAAAGAAGCATTAAAAATAGCGTTTGATTACTTCAAGGCAAATGCCACACGATTAATGGCCAGTGTTAACCCAGAAAATCACGAGTACCATATCCATGTTGTTGAATTCCACAATACAGGTGCACCGTTAGATTTGAGTTTGGCAAGCTTTATTGCGCTTGTATCTGTCATAACAAACAAGCCTGTTGAAAGCCAAATGGTTGTTCTTGGCAGTATGACCCTCGGCGGCAATATATCGCCTATCAGTAACTTGGCAGAAACTTTGCAAGCTGCCTTTGATGCAGGAGCTAAGAAGATTTTAATTCCCATGGCTAACGTAAAAGATATTCCGTCCGTCCCAGGAGAACTTTTCGGTAAGTTCCAGACAAGTTTCTATACAGATCCAATAGATGCAGCCTTCAAGGCATTGGGAATGTTATAAGGGAGAACTAAAATAACTACAGAATATCCAAGAGATTCCGAATTATAACCATTGCAAATGCAGACCATAACTTCAAAGGAAAGTTCTCTGAATTTATCAATTTACCGGAGCAGTATTTATTTGATTTTGTCTCTCCTAAATAACTTTTATTAGGAGGAGGTTTCCGCAACTTTAGGCTAACAGCATCACCAATTCAAACGGCAGGTATAAAACTGCTGTTTTTCTTTTATAAATCAAGAGCTTAGCTGAGTTCTAATGTTGTAAATTTGAAAATGTCATTTTGGGTATTTCTTCGAAATTATTAATGCAACTATGATTAATACAATACATGTTCGTCGCTTCATTTGTTATGGTTGGATAAATATGGCAAGTTATTGTTTGCGGGAAAAAGAAGGCAAAAATACTGTTCTTGTTTTTTGATGAAAAAGTTTTTTATTGCAAAGTGTTGTTGAAAATTATATGCTTATTTGTATTTAAATTTTAGGAGGACTGTATGGCTGCGGCATATATGAATTTGTTTTTGGCTATTGTTTGTGAGGTTATTGCTACTTCATGTCTGAAACAGTCTGAACAATTTACGCGGCTATGGCCGACGTTGGCTATGGCTGCTGGATATGCAGCTGCATTTTATTTTCTTTCGCTTACGCTAAGGACGCTGCCGATAGGTATTGCATATGCAATATGGAGCGGTTTGGGTATTGTGCTGATTTCATTAGTCGGCTTTTTTGTTTTTAAGCAAAGTCTTGATGTTCCTGCGTGTATTGGATTATCATTAATTATTGCCGGAGTAGTTGTGGTTAATGTGTTTTCAAAAACTGCCGGGCATTAGGCAGATGAAAGAAGGGTGTGATGGACAATAACAATGACACAGTTCCGTTTTCTCCGATTTTGATTATGGAGTTTATTCGTCAGACGACGGTTGCAAGATGCCTGTCCGGCGAGTCTGCCGATATTGCGGTACGGTTTAAACTGGCTAAGAGTTATTATGATGAAATAACGGCGTTTCCGCTGAAGGCTCAGCTTATCCGCCTGAAACTGGATTATGATGAGAAAGCGGAAATTTTGACGGTAAGAACAGATGAGGTTTTATTAAACCGTTTTCGTGAACAGAAGTCTTTGGTTGAGATTGCCGGAAAATATGAGGGGCAGTATGCCGAAAGATATAAAAAGTTTATTGAAATCGTGGAATAATCAGACATACGGAGGATATTGATGTCGTTGATTACGAAATATGAATTTGAAGCGCCGGAAGAAGGGATAAAACTTTTAATTCTGGCGGCGGTGCATGGCAATGAAACAGCGGGAACGAAAGCCTGCAACAGGCTTATGGCAGAATTAAACAGCGGAATGGTTACACTTAAAAAAGGCTTTTTGACCATTGTTCCGGTTTGCAATCCCGAGGCATATCGCAAAGATGTCCGGTGTGTGGAAGAGAATCTGAACCGGGTTATGACGTTTCATGAAAATCCTCAAACATATGAACAACGTTTGGCTAATGAAATTTGTCCGTTAATTAAGCGCAGCCGGGTAACGCTTGATTTGCATTCGACGCATTGTCCCGGCGACGTTCCTTTTGCTTTTTGCGATTATCCTGATAAATATAACCAGACGCTCATTAATGCGCTTGATGTGGAATATGTATTGGAAGGATGGCCGGAAATATACGGCAGGCAGCAGCAGATAACGGATTATTCGACGGAGCATTGCGCCCATGCCTATGGAAAAACAGCGACAACGCTGGAGTGCGGATATCATAAGGCGCCCGAAGCTGCCGAATTGGCTTACCGTGCGATTGTCGGAACGCTGGCCGCATTTGGCATGACAGACGGAGAGTTGCCGTTTTCATGCCGTAAGCAGCGTATCAGAATGGACAGTTTTGTTATTAAGGAACGTGAGGGAAAATTGTGCCGTGCTTATAAACATCTGGATAAAATAAGCAAGGGCGAGAGGCTGGCCGTTTATGATGACGGGGAGGCTTTGTATGCACCTGATGACGGATATATCCTTCTGCCTAATCTGGAAGCCGATTTAGGAACAGAGTGGTATTATCTTGGTTCGGCTATATAAAGCCGGACAGTATGAAAAGACGGGTGAAAATACGGCGCCATTTATAGGCGCCTTGATTGTGTTTCAGAATGAACTGACTTTCTTTTGTTGCAACAGGTTGCTGAAATTCAGAATATTTGTTTTTTGCGTATCTTGTTTCTGCCAAATCAGGCTTTGCGTTTCCTTGTTCAGGCTGACGCCATGATATCCGCTGCGAATTAAGTACTGCATTTTGTTAAACAGAGCGGGAATTCTGGCGTGGATGTTTTCTCCGAGGTACAGACTGTAGGTCTTAGATAAGGCTGGCAGGGATTTATCTTCTTCATTTTTGTGTGTTATCTTTTTTTCCAGATATAAAACCTTAACGCCGTCGGAAGGATCTTGGTCGACTTTGGTGATGGACATTCCGTGGTGCAGGGCATTTATCCAGCTGGCAGGGTTGTCAACGGCAATTTGGATGATAGCGTGTTTTCTGCCGTTATCGATAGCGTGCCCTTCAATGTATTCCAGCATTCTTTTCATCAGGCTGGAGCCTCTGTAAGCCGGGTCGACCAAAATTGCTTCATATAAAACGAGGTCTTCGTTGGGCAGATCCGGCCGAAATTCGGGCATATCTCTTTCTTCGCCGTTGTGCGGCATGCCGTAAACCGTCTGGGCAATCAATTCGTCTCCGTCAAAGACGCCCAGCATGTTTGAACTTTGGCCGTTTAATGATTTCATATAGTCGGCTTCTGTTCTGTGTAAAATGAAATGCTGTTCATCGGGGTGTAAACCGCTGATAATTTTTTGCTGCAGGTTCATGACGTCCTGCAAATTGCTGCCATCCAGTTTTTTTACGATTAAATGTTTCTTGTTCATTAAAAATACCTCTGCGTTTTTGAAATCTGCAATAAAAAAAGATTTGAGAAAGCTCAAATCTTGCGACTAACTTATCCGTATGCGAAAGACAAGTCATCGTCGCAATGTCAATCTGCGCAGACGCAGGGCAATATGTATAATTAAAACAGCCATTTATCTAAATCTTAAATTTTAACTTTGCAAAATATGTCATATATTTGTTTTTTTGTCAAGAGTTTTTTGTGCAAAAATTGCAGGGTGTTTGGAACTCTAATAACAGGAGGCATTAAAAGCATGCGTGGATAATTATTAAGCGTGCACATGAGCGAAACAGCAAGCGCAGGAAAATATTCTGGCAGTCAATAACACAGACGGTTAAAATGGGGGCGAGCGGTGCTCAGAGGGTATAAAAAAACAGGCAGATTTTCTGCCTGCGAAAGTATGATGCGGGATTAGTATCCTTGGTCGACTTCTATGATAAATCCGCCAATTTGCCCGTCCGGATAAGCCTGATTTCCGGGATAAGGCTGCCCATTCGGGTAGGTCTGTCCATTCGGATACATCTGGCCGTTTTGGTATGCCTGACCGTCCGGATATCCCTGACGTTTGGCACCGGGCTGTTTTCCCTGGCGGTTTTTTGCGGCAACATTATCTGCTGTCGGCGCTATTTCCTGCATTCCACGGTGAAATTTCTTTGGTTTGGACATATTGTTATGGTGCCGGGCAAACATCGGACCGTAGTAATAATTGTCCGCATAGCGGCAGCGTCCGCAATTGCCGACCATGATACCGGCAATGAAAACCAGAATCAGAACAACCAGCATCATAAAAATTCTTTTGCATTGGCAGCATTCGCAGCCGCAGTTTGAACCGCAGCCGTTGTGGCCGTTTTCGCCGTATTTGTTTTCGCCATATCCGTTTTCGCGATTGGTTTCTTCGTTGCCGTATTTGGCGTTGTCATCTCTGTAATCTACCATCGTTTTACCTTTCCAAAATATGAACATGTAAGTTTTCTCCTCTTTTTAGGGTGTTTTTTATATAATCACGGAACGGCATTTTTCCAGTAGGGGCAATTTTTGTTTGCAAAAATAAATACAGACCTTACAATCAGCGATGAAATTATTAAAAAAGGAAGACAGAGCTGGCACTTTGTATTCTGCCTGTCTTGTTTTGCGTAAGGAAAGGGGACAAAATGGCGCGCCTGATGGATTTGCTGCTGGGGCTGGCTAAATGGCCGGCGGCGCTGCTGGCAGTTTTGTCTTTGCCGGCACTGGTGCAGGCTCTGCACTATCTGCAACTGGGAAATCTGCGTTTTTTTGCTTTTGCGGGCGGTGCTTTTTTGTATTTGGCGCTGAAAATTATTGCGGCGGCTCGGTCAAATATTTCCATGCAGATTTTGGCACATGAGCTGACGCATACTTTTTTTGCTCTGCTGACGTTTCATAAGGTTGTGCATATTCATCTGAATATGGACGAGTCCGGCGGTGCGATGGGATTTAAAGGCAAAGGTAACTGGCTGATTACAATCGCACCATATTTTTTTCCGTTGTTTTTGTTTTTTATGATGCTGGCAGTTACCTTTTTTTCAAGCAAAATTCCCGACAGCCTGATGGTTAATGGTGTTTTCGGTTATTTTTTTGCGTATCATCTGGAAAGTATTCTGGTGCAAATTCATGGGGAGCAACCGGATTTTCAGGAGGTCGGTTTTCCGTTTTGCTGGCTGTTTCTGCCTGGGGCAAATTTGTTTGCATGTTCGGCAGTACTGGCTTTTAATAACGGCGGGTGGCTCAGCGTTGAAAAATATGTTACGGCAGTTTATAAGCTGAACATGCGAAATATTACCGAAATTATGAGCTATTTCATCGGTTGATGTTGGCGGGGCATACATATGATTTACAGTCTTAGGGGCGAAGCAGACAGGAGACGGGATTACCAATTTATGGAGCAGCCGGCTGCGGCAGAAGTCATTTTGACGGGGATGCCTAAGGGTACAATGCTGCGGTCAGGTATGTGCCCGTAATTGAAACCGGAGATGACAGGAATGTTCAGCCCTTCAGTAAAGTCCTTGATACAGGTATCGACATCACCGTCAAAACTGTCAATAACAATGCAATCGGAAAAAGCGCCGATGATGATGCCGTGCAATTTATCAAAATTTTTTAACTGTTTTAACTGGCTGAACATCAGATCAAGCTTATAGGTCTTTTCATCGGTATCTTCAATAAGAAGGATTTTCCCGGCAAGGTCAGGCATATAGTTTGTTCCGGCCAGATAAAGGAAGGACGTCAGACAACCGCCGATGATTTGTCCTTCTGCTTTGCCCGGATACAGTGATGTTCCGCTTTTCAAACAGTGAACCGGAGCGAAAAGGATGTTTTTGAGCGAGGTTTCCAGTTCCGAGTTAAGGGAATCGTTTTTTATATCGTAAATAGGCAGAAAACCAGTGTATGCAGGTGTTGATGCACGGGCAACCAGGGCATTTTGTACCGCGGTAACGTCACTTAAACCGAACAGGGGTTTTGAATGCCGGGCAATGATATCATAATCCAAAAAATTCAGCATGCGGGAAGATCCTCCGGCACCGCGAATGGCAAAGAGGGCTTTGACTTCAGGGCTGCGGTACATTTCGGTAAGACACTTTCCGCGTTCTGCGTCGGTTCCGGCCATGTAGCGGTATGCGTATGACAAGTTCGGTGCCAGTTTGACCTTAAGATGCAGTTTTTGTTCAAAGTAGTTTACGGCTGGCGCGATATCCCGGCCTTCAAGTCCTGAAGAGGTGGCGACAAAACCGACGGTGTCTCCCGGTTGCAATAAGCTCATTTTAATTTCTCCAAAATTTCGTACCCTAAATCAGTTATGGAATTGTCCCGGGCACCCATAAGAACGATGCGGTCTCCGGGGCGGGCGCTTTTTAACAGGTGTTCTTTCAGCTCTGACCGGGTTGAAAAGTATAATGCGCCGGCTCCGGCAGTTTGAGCATATTTTACCAAGTCTAATGAAGAGATGTCGCGTTTGACAGTTCCTCCGGCAAAGAAAATTTCCGGAAGCATGAGTATGTCTTCTTTATCCATATGGCTTGCAAAAGCGTCCATGATTTCCTTGCCCATCATACGCATCGGCGAGAAACCGTGCGGCTGGAACATAATCAGGAGACGCCCGGAATAACTTTTCAGGGCGGACATGGAGGCGTTGACTTTGTCCGGATTGTGAGCAAAATCGTCAATAACCGTGATGTTACAGGCCTGTCCTAAGACTTCAAGGCGGCGTTTGGTGCCTAGGAAACCTTCAAGGATTTTGCAGGAAACTTCAGGTTGAATGTCAAGCAGCGAGCAGGCGGCGGCGGCGCACATGGCGTTGGCGACATTGAATGCGCCAATCAGGTTTAATTTGTAATTTTTACCGCGGAAGACGTAGGCGGTTCCGTCGGATACGGCGGTGATATTTTCGGCAAATAAATCGGCGTTCGGGTCTGTTATGCCGAAAGTAACAGTTTTGGGGGCAAGTCCCGGAAGATTCCGACTGTTTATATTATCCAGATTGATGACGGCTCCTTTGACGGCACGGCGGGCAAAATCTCCGAAAAGTGTCTGCAATTCATTGATGGGCTTATGGTCCAGAGAAATGTTGTTTATGACGGCAATGTACGGCGTATATTTTTCAATGGAACCATCGCTTTCATCAGCTTCAATAACGCAGCAGCGGCCGTTGTTCAGAACAACGTTAGGAATTCCGGGACGCTTTTCGTAGTTTTTTAACAAAGCGCCGTTGATAACAAGGGGATTTTTTCCGGCGCAGTCAAGAATATAGCCAATCATGGCGGTTACGGTGGATTTCCCGCTGGTTCCGCCGACGGCAATGTTGTGAGGATAGGAGGCAAAAATTTCGGCCAGCAGGTCGGAGCGGCGCTTAACGGGGATATTTAATTCGCGGGCTTTTTTTATGTCGGGAATGGTGTCTTCTACGGCCGTAGATGCATAAAGAACGTTAAAATCGCTATCCAGCATGGAACCGTCCTGCGGAAAGATTTTTATGCCGACGTTTTCGAGCGCCAGCTTATTGTGTTGGTCTTTGCCCTGGTCAAAGCTGCGGTCGGAACCGTAAACGTCGTTTCCCATATATTTTGAAATCTGCGCCAATGCGCTCATGCCGCTGCCGGAAACGGCGCAAAAACCTACTTTTGCCATATTTTTCGTCCTTATGAAAAGAGGGCATCCTTGCGGGTGCGTTTGTTGTTTGAAACGATTTTAAAGCGGAAAGGTTAACTTTTGTATAAAAAAGTGCTTGAACAGTGTTCAAAAATGGGTTATTCTGTTAACAGTTAAAATGTAGTAAAATGCCGGTGTACGGCTTTACTGCGAATGAAGCGGATTTTACGGCAATGAACTGAATTTTATAACAGACGGGTTGAAATGGCGAAGACAAAAGAGGAAATAAGAGTTGATTTGATTGTCAAGGCAAGGGAGTTGCTTGTAGACAAGGGACTTGATTTTTTGACGGCGCGAAAACTTTCCGATTATTCCGGATACTCGGTGGGAACAATTTATAATCAGTTTAAAAGTATGGATAACCTGATTGTCTGGGAGAACTGTCAGACATTGGATGGGCTGTACGGTGCGCTGACAACTGCAGATATGGGATCTGATGCTTATAAAAATCTGAATAAGCTCCTGGAAAAATTTGTGGATTATGTTTTGGGCAATAAAAATCTGTGGTTTACGCTTTATAATGCCCATTTTCAGAATACGATAGAAACGTATGAGGTTTTTTATTTGAGGCGTATTATTAAAATTGTCCAATTGCTGGAAAACAATCTGCATAAGCTTTTTGCCGATGTTCCTGACAAAGAACGAAAAGTTTCGGCGGAGGTTTTGTTCATAACCGTATTTGCCCTCAGTTCCCTGTTGACGACGGAAAAAGACTTTGCCCGGCTGGAAAAAAAATATGTGATGCGCGTCTTGTTTAACACTTATCTTGCCGGACTTTCGTACTTGGGGAAAGATTAGTATCCGGGAGAGGCGGCTTTATTCCAAGTCTGCGACTATTTGTTTGGTTACATCTTTGGCGTCGCCTAACAGCATAATGGTATTATCAGCATAAAACAGGGGATTGTCTATACCGGCATATCCCGGAGCCAGCGACCTTTTTACAAACAGGACTTTTTTGGCCTGTCCGACTTCCAAAATCGGCATCTGATAAATCGGGCTGTCGGTTTTGGTTTTTGCCAGCGGGTTGGTTGTGTCGTTGGCGCCGATGACATAAGCAACGTCGGCGGTTTGGAATTCCTGGTTAATGTCTTTGAGTTCAAAAACATCATCAGGGTTGACGTCAGCTTCAGCCAGCAGCACATTCATGTGCCCCGGCATGCGTCCGGCAACGGGGTGTATTGCAAACTTTACATCAACCTGATATTTTATTTTTAATATTTTTGCCATGTTGGCCAGTTCGTGTTGAGCGCCAGCCGCGGCCATGCCGTATCCAGGGACGATGATGACTTTGGCAGCATTTTCCATGAGAAACGCGGCGTCGCGGGCAGTTCCCTGATGGATGGCTCTGACAGATTTTTCTGCATCTTCGGCGGTATTTTCGGGCGGAGTAAAAATTACTTTAAGCAGATTACGGTTCATCGCCTTGGTCATAATATATGAGAGGATTGTTCCGCTGGCGCCGACCAGTGTTCCGACGATAATCAGCAGAGTATTGTCGCGGCTGAAACCAACTAAAACCGTGCACCATCCTGACAGGGAATTCAACACGGAGATGATTATCGGCATATCGGCACCGCCTATCGGCAGAGTAAAGAAGAACCCCCATAAGCACATTAACAGAGCAAACCCCAAAACATATTCAAAACCGCCGCTGTAGGCATAAAATCCGCTGATTATTGCCGTGATGAAGATAATCAAGCTTACGGCTCTTATCGTTTCACGGTCGGAGAACAGCCGGGAACCGGCCAGTTTCAGAAACGCTGCGCAAGACCCGCTGAAAGTCATGAAACCTATGCCGATAATGCATATTAACAGTAACGGAGGGTGAGTTGTGCTTGTGGTTTCGGCAATGCCAATGAGCCCGGAGGCCATACCGCCGAAGCCATTCAGGAGGGCAACCATCTGCGGCAAGTCCGGCATATTGATTTTACGGGCGGCGATGATTCCCGTTATTGCTCCCAATCCTAAAGCGGAAAAGGCAAGAATCAGATATTTTGTTTCCAGCCCCCATAAGCCGATAGTTACGGCTGCAGCCATTGCCGCTATGGCCATCAGGTTTCCCCGGTATGCTTTTTTGGGTTCAGACAGGCTGTTGACAGAAAGAATGAACAGCGAGTAAATAATTATTTCCAAAAAGCTAATCATGTTTTTTGCCCTTTTGTTTAAACATATTCAGCATACGGGCGGAAACGTAAAATCCGCCGAAAATGTTGACGGATGCAAGAAAGACGGCGAGAAACAGAATATATGGTTCGGCGGGATGGACAATGTCGCGCAGCGCTTGGAAAGCTCCGACAATTACAATTCCCGATACGGCATTGGTGACGCTCATCAGCGGCGAATGCAAAACGGGGGTAACATGCCAGATGGCGAAATAACCGATGAAACATGACAGAACGAGGATATCAAGCATGTACATTGTTTTTCTCCTATAACCCGGCGGGGATGTTGGCCGTTTTATCTGATGTCTGCACGGCGGAGATGCCAACCGGCGTTTGGATTTGAGGCGAAGCTCGGCGAGCGTCCTTGCCTGAATCGGAACGGGCTGTCGGCAAGGACTGGTCGAGCATCGGAACGATATAATCGGCATTAAGGCTGAAAGAATCTCCCGGTGCGGCGATGGTGCTAATTAGGTTATACATATTATTGGCCCATAATTCAGAAGCGGTAAGAGGCATCAGACGTTCGGCCAGGGGATTGCGATAAAAACGGTATGCTGCGGTTGTTTTGCGATTTTCCTGAATTTCTACATTGTTTTCAGTGGTGTCTACAATGACGGTTCCGGATTGCAGCGATGGAAGCAGGTCTTTGGAAATAATTTGCGGCGAATTTCCGTCCGGTGCTGCGGCTGCGGCAAGGATGAAACTTTTGCCATTTAAAAGGGCAGCAAGCTCGTCCCGGCTTTGAGCCATGGAGAAACCAGCTCCGACGGATTTGGCGAGCTCTTCGGCATGGGGGCTTATGTCTAGGATTGTGACACGACAGCCTTGGCGTTTGAATACGGAGGCGGCTTGCAGGCCGGTTACGCCGGCACCGATGACAAGTGCCGAAGCCGCTTTGAGCGAGGCTGCTGCCGTCATAAGCTGCGGGGCGATACGCGAGGAATGTGCCAGAGCGTATAAGGCGGCAGCGTATCCGCGGACGGTGTTCTGGGCACTGAGAATATCAATACTTTGGGCAACTGATGTCCGTGGTACACGCTCCAAACGCAGAATGGTTATATTTTGCGGCAGTTCTGAAAGTTCGGCATTGCGAAAATCGGCGGTAATCAGCTGTTTTGGGGTGAGCATGGCAAGAAAATCGGCCGATGGAGGCCGAATTTGCAACAACAACAGGCTTTCGGCATATATTTCTCCGGGGGTGCTGCGTATATTTGCTCCAGCGGAAATATATTCCTTGTCGGTAAATCCGGCTTTTTGCCCGAATCCGTTTTCGAGCAATACGGTGAAACCGCCTGCCGTCAGTTTTTTTACGACGGAAGGAACGAGGGCAACTCTGGTTTCGTCAGCATTTTGTTCTTTTATTGAGCCGATAATCATAAAAAAACCTTTATTTTAAGAAATTATACATTATTATCGGTTTGATATATAACCAGCAGCAAAAGAATATCAATGTCAGAATGCGGGAAAATTTTTGTTTCGTTTTTTAAAATCGGCCTGTTCACCTTTGGCGGCGGGTATGCGATGATGCCTTTGTTCAGAAGAGAACTCATTGAGCGTCGCGGTTACATCAGCGAAAACGAACTGATAGACTATTATTCGGTCGGGCAGTGTCTTCCCGGTGTTATTGCCATTAACGTGGCGACGTTTACCGGGTATAAAGTTCAGGGTGTCAGCGGAGCGATTGCCGCAACGCTGGCGGTTAATCTGCCGTCGCTGGTGATTATTATGGCATTGGCGGGGATTTTAAATACCTTGTCTGAGAATCAGATAGTGTCTCATGCTTTTGCGGGAATTAGAATCGGTGTTATCGCGTTAATCCTGAATGAGGTTGTCCTGCTTTTCAGAAAAGCGGTGGCAACGCAGTTTCAGGCAGTTATTTTTGTTACGGTTTTGGCGCTGCTGTTTTGGCTGCACCTTTCTGCCGTTGCAGTTGTGCTGCTGGCGGCAGGTGCCGGCATACTGAAATACCGGAGGAGCAAATGTTGACATACGGTGTGCTTTTTTGGGAGTTTTTTAAGATTGGCCTGTTTGCCGTCGGCGGAGGGATGGTTACTATTCCGTTTTTATTTGACCTGACGAGAAAGTTTGATTGGTTTACGGCAGAAGAACTGACGAACATGATAGCTGTTTCCCAGTCGACGCCGGGGCCGGTCGGCGTCAATATGGCTACGTATGCGGGGTTCCAGGCCGCGGGCGTTTGGGGCGGCATTATAGCCACGTTTGGTTTGGCGCTGCCCTCTATGGTCATTGTTATCTGGATTTCCAAACTTTTGAAGCGCTGTGCACAGAATCCGCTGGTTTGCGAAATTATGGCGGCAATACGTCCGGCTGTTGTAGCTTTGATTTTGCTGGCGGGGGCAGAACTGTTTAAACTCAGCGTTACGAATTATGTTTCCGGGGTTTTTGCGGCGGTGTTTTTTGCGATGGTTTATTTTTATAAGAGAAGCCCGATTTTTTATATTATTCTTGCGGCCGTTTTAGGAGTAGCCTTAAAACTTTAAGGCATTTGTAAGAAATATTTGTTATAATATATCGAAATTTGCCGGTACGGCAGGAAAACGCGCGGCAGGAAAACGTGTAACAGGGAAAATATGCGACAGAGGAAATTATGCAAAAAGATGAAATTATTTATGATGTTCTGGGAATTGGGAATGCAATTGTCGATGTGCTGGCAAAAGTCGGCGACGGTTTTTTGACGGAGCGGGGTTTGAACAAAGGCAGCATGACGCTGTTGGGCGCAAGGGAAGCGGGCGAAATATACCGGGACATTATTCCCGAAGGGGAAGTTTCCGGCGGTTCTGCGGCAAATACAGTTGCCGGTCTGGCTTCGCTGGGGGCGGATTGTGCTTTTATCGGCAAGGTGCATGACGATGAACTGGGACAGGTTTTCAAACGTCAGGTGGCTGCGGCGGGAATCGATTATTTTACGGAACCGTTGTTTGAAGGGCCGGCGACAGGGCGCAGCATTGTTCTGGTAACGCCGGATGCAACGCGTTCCATGTTTACTTACCTCGGAGCCTCCAGCCGGCTGACGGTTGATGATATTGACGAGAGTTTAATCCGTTCGGCAAACGTTATTTTTATTGAGGGGTATTTGTGGGATGACGAACAGTCGAAAGAGGCGGTAAAAAAAGCGGCGGATATTGCGCACCGCTATAACCGGCAGGTAGCATTTACCCTGTCTGACGCGGCGTGTGTCAAACGACACCGGGAGGAATTGATGGATATGGTTAAAACTCATGTCGATATCCTTTTTGCAAATGAGGAGGAGATATTGACCCTGTTTAATCAGACTGATTTTATGAAGACGTTGGAGCAGTTGAAGGATATTGTGGAGCTTTCTGCTATTACGCGGGATTCCCGCGGTTCCGTCATCGTCAAGAACCGTATAAAGATATTTGTCGAGGCGGAAAAAATCGATGAGGTTGTTGATTCGACGGGAGCCGGGGATTTATATGCGGCAGGTTTTCTGTACGGGATGTCCAAAGGACGAAGCCTGGGAACGTGTGCCATTATCGGCAGCATTGCCGCATCGGAGATTATCGGGCACTACGGTGCAAGGCCGGAAGTTTCCCTGCGCGGATTTGTCCGCAATAAATTGGTGCAGTACGGAAAGAGGGCTTAAAACGGTATGAAACTGCTGGACTATATGCGTAAAAGCGGCAATGCCCTAGGGGCGGTTTTTAATGCAGTGTTTCTTTGGGCGGTTCTTTTTGTTATCAGCTGCTGTCTGTATACCAAACATACCTGGGGAACGGTCAGTCTTCCGCAACTGATATTTTTTGCGCAGTCGGGGACAGCCGACGGAATTGAGCAAAGGCTGATATTTGAAATTGTCGGATATTGCCTTGCGCTGCCCATTGCTTTAACCTGGCTGCTGCTGTATGCGGTTAAGAAATATGCCAAAGCGAAAGTGCTGTTTTGCAACCGGTTATTTTTTGCGCTATATCTGGCAGGATTATGGGGCGTTATCAATTACTGCCTGCCGTTAAAAACCGATGAACAGTATGTCCTTTATATTATCTTGTTTGCTTTTTATCTGCTGAACCAGTGGCGCAATTTCAGCCGTGCGGCAGTTACTTTTACGCTGCTGTTATTTTTGCCGGTGGTCTTTATCGTTATTCGCGTTAACGGGTGTGAACGGCTGGTTATGTCCGGCTTTGATTTTCAGGAAACGGATTTTTATGCCCGGGAATATGTCTATGTCGGCAATCCTGAATTGAAACCGGAAAAAAGGCGGAACGTGATTATCGTTTTCGGAGAATCGCTGGAAAAAAAGTTTGTAGCACCTGGTGTACAGGGGGGGGGATATATTGACGATAAAGATGCGGTTAAATTTGCAGATTTTACGGAAGGGTATGCTCAGCGATGGACGCAGGGCGCCTTGTTTTCCGCATTTACGGGGACGCATATTCATTATTTGTCTGACTTTTTCCGCTATGCTTTGTTTGACAAGCTGAAATATAACGAAAAGAAAGACCGGATATTAATGATTTCAAATTATGCCGGGCAGGATTTTGATTTTTTGACGCCGAATATACGCTTTTTAGGCGATATGACGGCAGAAAACGGTTATCAAAATTTGTTTGTCCAAGGCGGAGGACTGGATTTTTCGGGAACGGCAAAGTTTTTGTATGAACATGGCTTTAAGAAAGAAAACGTTTATGATTTGGACGCATTCAAGGGTACGCCTGCGTATGAACGGGGAAAGTATTGGTGGGGCGTGAACGATAAGCCGGTATTTGAACTGTTTAAGGAAAAAATTGCCGGACTGGATAAGGGAACTCCATTTTTGGCGGTGATGTTTACGCTTGATTTACATCGCGGAAATAATCCTTTTTATCGGGACGATGCCGAAATCAGGGAAGCGACGGTTGCCAATATCAACGATTTTATTGCATGGTTTAAAAAACAGGACTTTTATGACAATACCACGCTGGTAATTTTGGCTGACCATAAGCGGATGGGAGCCGGGGTGGAGGCAGGCGGCGGGTTGTATAATGCGTTTTTTAACCTTCCGACACATTTGCTGAACGGCATAAATTTAAATAGAAGCTTTAATCAGACGGATGTATTTCCGACGGTGCTGGAAATAGCCGGTTTTGATTTGCCGCGGCGAAAAGCGGGGATGGGAACGTCATTGTTCGGGACAGACAAGACTTTGGCCGAAAGGCAGACTTATGAACAGCAGGAAGAAACGTTTTCCAAAATAGACCGCTTTTATCAGAAATTGTGGCAGAAAGAGAAAATGTTTCCGTCGCCTTTCAGCAATGGGCTGAGCCTGCTTAAGGTGCCGCTGCGGGAAAAGCTGATTGCGCACGCAGGGGGAAAAGTTAAAGGAGAACGTTATCTTAACACTCTTGAGGCGATAACCGCTTCGGCAGAGAGAGGATATAAATATATAGAGCTGGATTTGCTGAAGACGGCTGATGACAGAATTGTTGCCGCTCATGACTGGTTTCGTCTGACAGAATTGGCCGGGGCAAGTCCAAATCAGGGATTGTCTAAGCTGGATTTAAGCAGTATATCGTCCTTATATACCGGGGGGGGTATCCATACTTTTTTGGCAGATATGGATATTCTTGCTTTTTTTGCTAAACACCCTGGAGTTTATCTGGTTACGGATAAAATTGATGATTTTGGGCTTTTGGCGAAGATGTTTGCTCCTGTGAAAAATCGTATGGTGGTGGAAGTGTTTTCTCCGGAAAAATATAGTCAGGCGGAGAAGGAAGGATTTCCTTATATTGCATATAATATTCAAAATAACAAAGATTTTGAACTGGTTTTGGAAAAAGGTTACAGGCTGGTAACGATGAATTTGGAGTTTGCCCGCACCCATGCGGAGAATGTCCGGAAAATCAGGGAAAAAGGGGTACAGACAATGTTATATTCGGCGGGAAATATTGCTGAAACGAAGAAAAACGCAGACATAGGAGACATATTTTACTATGACGGGGAAGAAAACCTTAACCGTTGATGTGCCGATACGGCTGTTGCGGGAGGAAATGCAGGATAGAAGACGGGCATAAGTACCAGAGATATGATGGGCGTTTCTGACAGGGGGAGATTGAGACGATGCATATTGACAAAGGCAATGGGACGATGCGTATCGACAGAGGCAATCTGCGACAGTTTTTTTGCGGCAGGGGGTTGCTATTTAAATTTTTTTTGCTATAAAGAGGGAAATTTATAGCAAGAATTTGCCTTTAAGCTTGTTTTAGGGGCTTTTTTTAAGGAACAAACAGAGCATGAATATTAGAAATATTGCCATTATTGCCCACGTTGACCATGGCAAGACGACGCTTGTTGACGGGCTATTGCGCCAGAGCGGAACATTCCGGGACAATCAGAAAGTTGCAGACTGCGTTATGGACAGCAATGATTTGGAAAGGGAAAGAGGAATTACCATCCTTTCTAAATGTACGGCCGTGGATTGGAACGGAACGCATATTAACATTGTCGATACTCCCGGACACGCGGATTTCGGCGGCGAGGTCGAGCGTATCCTGTCGATGGTGGACGGGGTTGTTCTGTTGGTTGACGCTTCGGAAGGGCCGATGCCGCAAACGAAATTTGTTTTGGGAAAAGCTCTGAAAATCGGGTTGAAGCCGATTGTCGTCATTAATAAGGCGGATAAACAAGATGCGCGCCCCGATGAAGTCTTGGATGAAATTTTTGATTTGTTTGTCAGTTTGGATGCGAATGATGCGCAGCTTGATTTTCCGGTATTGTATGCATCGGGGCGCAACGGCTGGGCGGTAAAAGAACTGAGCGACGAGAAAAAAGACCTGACGCCGTTGTTTGAACTGATTTTGTCTTATGTGCCCGAGCCAGTCTGTGAAAAAGACAAGCCGTTTTCAATGCTTGCGACGACACTGGAGGCGGACAAGTTTGTGGGACGTATTCTGACAGGTAAGATTCACAGCGGCATTTTGAAAGTTAATGATGCGGTTAAGGTTATTAACGATAGCGGCGAGGTCGAAAGAACACGTATTACGAAGATTATGGCTTATAAGGGGCTGGAGAGAGTTGCTTTGAACGAAGCGCATGCGGGTGATATCGTGGCGGTGGCCGGCATTGTCAAAGGCACCGTTGCCGATACGATTTGCGCGCCGGAAGTTACGGAAGCGATTGAGGCGCAGCCGATTGACCCGCCGACGCTGGCAATGACTTTTTCGGTTAATGATTCGCCGCTGGCCGGGCGCGAGGGCGACAAGGTTACGTCGCGTATGATTTGGGATAGACTGCAGAAAGAAGCAGAGTGCAATATTGCGCTGAAAATTTCTCGTACGGAAACCACCGACGCATTTGAAGTAGCCGGGCGCGGCGAGTTACAGCTCGGCGTTTTGATTGAAACGATGCGCCGTGAAGGGTTTGAATTGTCTATTTCCCGGCCGAAGGTTCTGTTTCATAAAGATGAAAGCGGCAATCTGCTGGAGCCGGTTGAAGAAGTCGTTATTGACGTTGATGATGAGTTTTCCGGCACGGTGGTCGAAAAACTGAGCCAGCGTAAAGCGGAACTTTTGGAAATGATTCCGTCGCAGGTCGGCAATAAAACGCGTTTGATTTTTCATGCGCCGTCAAGAGGGCTTATCGGCTATCATTCCGAGTTTTTGACAGATACGCGGGGTACCGGCGTCATGAACAGGATTTTCTTTGCGTATGAACCGTATAAAGGCGAGATTGAAAGCCATCGTAACGGTGTTTTAATTTCGAGCGAAAACGGTACGGCCGTAGCCTACTCCCTGTGGAAATTGCAAGATCGCGGACCGATGTTTATTGAGCACAACAGCCCGGTTTATGTTGGTATGATTATCGGCGAGCATACGAAGTCCAATGATTTGGAAGTTAATCCGACCAAGTCGAAACAGCTGACGAATATTCGGGCGGCGGGGAAAGATGAGGCGATTGACTTGATTCCGCCGCGGAAACTTTCTCTGGAGCAGGCGTTATCTTATATTCAGCAGGACGAACTGCTTGAAGTTACACCGAAGTCGCTGCGGTTGCGCAAAAAGATTCTGGATCCGATTTTGCGCAAGCGTTCCCGGAACGAAGCTTTGTAATATTCTATTGTGCAGGTAACAATGCCGCTTTCTATAGAGAAAGCGGCATTGTTTTTGCCGGCGGCATCAGTATCAGCTAACGGCGGTTGGATAGGCCGGTTGATGCCAGGGGCAGCGAAAGCGGGCTTCCGGTGCTTTAAATATGCGGTTTTGAGCATATATTTGTGGAGATGTATGGAAGGAGGCTTTATGTTTACGCATCAGGAGAAAGTTAAGGAACGCCGTTTTTTCAGGGATACGTTTGAGAGCATCTGGAATTTTTGGACCAGCCCGACCGGGGCGTTTATCCTTGCCGTTTCGGCGATTGCCTTGGGGTATTACCAGTTTTATATCAGCCGGCCGATTTTGCGTTATGAAACCAATACGGTCAAACTGATTTCTTCCAGCAATACCAATGAATATGCTGTTGACGTAAAGGGAAAAAAATACAAAGACCTGTATTTGACAAAGGTCTATTTGTATAATCAGGGAGAACAGGCCTTGTCAGGAACTGACGTTTCTCATATCGGGCATGATCCTATCCGGATTGAAGTTCCGAAAGAGGCGCTTATGCAACATTATAATCTTGACAATGATGAAACGACTAATGCCATAACGGCAAAAGTTGTGCCGTATGGAAAAGATTTGATTCTTAATTTTGATTTTTTGAATCCAGATTATCAGTATGTGGTTAATATTTTGCACGAAAAACCAACGGACGGTATTAAAGTTGCGGGAAGTGCTTTGAATGTGAATGAAATCACCAAAGCTATCAGCGACAGGGAATTGAAGACTTGGCTGATTTGGGGGCTTGGAGCTTTGTATCTGCTGCTTATTATCCGGTATGTGGTCAAAAAGCTGATTAAACGTTAAGAGTATTTTAAGCAGTCGCGCCTATATAATCAAAAAGAAAATAACTTTTTGACATGAGGTGATTTTATGAAAAAAACATTTATTTGCAGCTTGTTAGCCGTTTCTATGCTGACAGCGTGTGCGACGGATCCCTATACAGGGGAAAGCAAGGTTTCCAAAACGGCATGGGGAACGGGAATCGGAGCGTTGGCCGGAGCGGGAATCGGAGCGCTGGCCGGCGGTGAAAAAGGCGCTTTAATCGGAGCGGGCGTCGGTGCCGCAGCAGGTGCCGGAACAGGGGCGTATATGGATGTGCAGGCACGCAAACTGAGACAGGAGCTGTTGAATACGGGCGTTCAGGTTCAGGAAGCTAACGGGCAGATTTATCTGATTATGCCGGGAAATATTACGTTTGACAGTAACGATGCCAATATTAAGCCAGCTTTTCAGCCGGTTTTGAATTCGATTGCCAAAGTGATTAACGAATACAGCAAGACGATGGTTCAGGTTAACGGCTATACGGACAGCACCGGCAGTGCGGCAACAAATAATTCATTGTCGCTGATGCGTGCAAACTCTATTTCGAATTATCTGCGTTTAAGGGGTGTTAACGGTAACAGAATCGTTTCAAACGGTTATGGTTCTTCAAATCCGATTGCGTCCAATGCGACAGCGGCCGGCAGAGAACAGAACCGCCGCGTTGAGATTGTCCTGATTAACAGGCAGTAAGTCGGCAGACAGAAGGACAGCCTTTCCGCCGGTTGGGCTGTTCGTGGTATAAAATCCCCCCAGAATATAATTCCGGGGGGATTTTATAACTGCATTTTGCTTGTTTTTAGCAATAAAATGTCAGAATTTCAGCAATGTGGCTTTAGCCTTTATGCGCCAAAAACGATGTTCATCGTGTCTTTGGCAATCATATATTCTTCATCGGTAGGGATAACGAAGACGCGAACTTTGGAATCTTTGGTTGAGATTTCGGTAATGTCACCGCGTTTGCTGTTGGCCTCTTCATCAAGGGTAATGCCCAGATAGGCCAGGCGCTCGATGACAAGTTTTCTGACCAGAGAGCCGTTTTCGCCGATGCCGGCAGTAAAGACAATAGCGTCGACGCCGCCAAGGACGGCGATATAGGCGCCGATAAAGCGGATAATGCTGTGAATATAGGCATTCAGGGCGTCAGTAGCACATTCTTCGACGCCGTAAAGCGTTTCAATATCGCGGTTATCGGAATAGCCGCAGAGGCCGAACATACCGCTTTTTTTGTTCAGGATTTCGTTGACTTCGTCCGGCGTTTTGTTTTGGGTTTTGCAAATATAGAGCGGAATGTACGGGTCAATGTCGCCGCAGCGGGTGCCCATAACCAAGCCGGCCAGAGGGGTAAATCCCATGGATGTATCCAAGCAGATGCCGTTATCGACGGCAGAAATAGATGCGCCGTTGCCGAGGTGGCAGGTTATGATTTTTCCTCTTTTGCCAATCAGTTCGGCAGCTTTCTGCGATACATAGGCGTGCGAGGTGCCGTGAAATCCGTAGCGGCGGATTTTATGTTTGGTGTATTGTTCCATCGGCAGGGCATAAAGGAATGCCTCTTTGGGCATAGTCTGGTGGAATGCCGTATCGAAAACAACAGTTTGCGGCACGTTCGGCAAAAGTTTCTGAACGGCTTTAATGCCTAAAACGTGAGCGTGGTTGTGCAACGGAGCCAGTTCGGACAATTCTTCTATTTGTTCGATAACAGTATCGGTTACGAGAACCGAATTTTTGAAAATATCGCCGCCTTGAACGATACGATGGCCGACGGCGTCGATTTCCTCCATTGAGGTGAGGGCACCGTTGAGGAGCTCTTTAGTAACTTCTTCAATTGCTTCGTTATGCGTCGGCAGAGCTACTTCGCGGGTTCTTTTTTCACCATTGGTAATTTTGATTTCGACGAAAGAGCCGTGAATGCCGATACGGTCAGCCTTGCCTTTGGCTACAACATCGTATTTGTCGCCGTCAACATTAAACAACTGGTACTTCAGCGAAGAAGAGCCCGAATTTAAAACAAGAATTTTTTTCATTGTGGAGTTCCTTACTTAAGTTAAACGGGTTATTTGGCAGCCTGAATGGCGGTAATTGCAATCATTCCGACAATATCTTCAGTCAGGGCGCCGCGGGAAAGGTCATTGACGGGTGCATTTAAGCCCTGCAGCATCGGACCGTAGGCTTCGCATCCGCAGAGACGCTGCAGCAGCTTGTAGCTGATGTTGCCGACTTCCAAACAGGGGAAAATCAGGACGTTTGCCTGACCGGCGACTTGCGAATCCGGCGCTTTTTTTCTGGCGACAACCGAATCCAACGCGGCGTCAGCCTGCATTTCGCCGTCAATCATTATCGGCAGGTTTTTGTATTCTTCAGATTGAAGCATCTCCTGCGCCAGTTTGGTCGCGTTGCGTACTTTATCGACCATTCCTCCGGATCCGGAACCGCGGGTTGAATAGGAAAGCATGGCAACTTTGGGTTTAATGCCGAACTTTAATGCAGTTTCGGAGCTTGCCAGCGCCATGTCGGCGAGTTCCTGTTCGCTGGGGTTGATGATAATGGCGCAGTCGGAAAAAATGTACGGTTTGTCATTGGCGACCAAAATCAGAGCCGAAGAAACGCTGCGCTCTTTGTGGGCAGATTTGATAATCTGCAGTGCAGGACGGACGGTATCCGCCGTCGAATGGTTGGCTCCAGACACCATACCGTCAGCGTCGCCGGACTTTATCATCAATGTGCCGAAATAGTTGTAGTTTAAAGCCAGCTTGCGGGCATCATTCGGGGTCATACCCTTGGCTTTGCGCAGTTCATATAAAAGGTTTGCATAGGATTCCAGTTTTTCTGAGGTTTCCGGCTGTATCAGTTCAATGCCTTCCATATCCCAGTTATTTTGGGCAAAATAAGCTTTAATTTCTTCCGGATTGCCAAGAATGATGAGCTTTGCGGCTTTTCTTGCGGCAACGGCGTGTGCAGCCTGCAGGATACGTTCGTCTTCGCCTTCCGGCAATACTATCGTTTTCGGCTCTTTAGAGGCGCGCTCCAAGAGGCTGTCAAGAAATTTGGTCATTTTCATTTTAAGTTCCTTTTATATGAAATAAAAAACAATATCAAAAAATTTTCTTCAGTTAATATCATAAGCATTTAAAAGGCAATAAAAAAGTTTGATTTTTGTGCTTTTAGGTTATAAGAATAGAAAACAATCGGAATAAGAACGGAAAATGACCGGGTTACAGAAAAATAAAGAGGATACAGGGAGCTTGACAAACGTGAGAAAACTGGTTTTGAAATTTGCGGCGATGGTGTTGTTTGCAATTCCTGCGGCGGCAGATCCCCGTTATGAGGCTGATGTTAACGTCGACGTTACGGCGGCTACGGTTACGGAAGCCAAAAAGCAGGCAATGGCCAAAGCGGTGCGCGACGGTTTGAATGAAGTTGTTTTGAGTATCAGCACGGCGCAAAGTGCTGATGAAATTAACAAACTAAACGATAACCAGCTGCAGCATTTTGTTTCAGGGATTATGGTTCTGATGGAAAAATCGTCGGATGTCCGCTATATTGCAGATTTGCGCATCAGCGTGAATGAGGATATTTTGAAGGCTTATCTGGCTGAAAACAATATGCCGCTGGTGGCAGGGGAAGAGCAAGATGTCTTGGCAGTCCCGTTGTTGGAAAAAGAAGACGGGACGCTGGATTTATGGAGCGATGAAAATATCTGGAGGCAGGCTTTTCAGCAGAGACGAGATATCCGCAAGGGTAATCTGGTTATTCGCGATATTGAGAAAAATCTGGGCAATATTACCGCGGTTGAAGCCAATCGGATTTATGACATGACTGACGGCGAATATAATGAACTGGCGGATTTTAACAATGTTACGGGGATATATGTCTTGAAGTATTCGCTGAAAGACGGCAAGGTTTATGTCAGGTCTTTTCCGGGGCGGGAAGTCAGCGTGGCAGATGTTGCCGGGTTGGAACCTGCGGCTGCTATAGACAAAGTGCTGCCGTTTTTTAAAGATGTCAAGAAAGCTGTCGGGGAAACACTGCCGGAAACTTTTGCCGAAGAAAAAATCGAAGCGGTTTATTCTTACCCGAAATTGGGGCAATGGATGGCATTAAAACGGCTGTTGGAAGGATACCCTCAGGTAAAGGAGGTAAAAGTCGTTTCCATGGCGAACGGAAAGGTGCACTTTAATTTTCTTTACAGCGGCGTTATTGAGAAACTTCAGGCCAATTTGGGGCTGAGCGGGTACAAATTGAGGAAAGAAGGAGGGTATTATGCCATCTATTAAGGCACAGAGCCGTTTTTACGTTAATCCGTATATGTGGTTTGTCATTTTTTTTGTGTTTTTCTTTTTGCTGTATCTGTTGCGTTCGGTGCTGATGCCTTTTGTTGCTGGCATTTTGCTGGCGTATCTTTTGGATCCGCTGACTTTGAAACTGCAAAAGTGCAAGATGTCACGGACATGGGCTACGGTGCTGGTCTGCTTTTTGATGATTTTAATCGTCCTGCCGGCAATATTTTTATTTTTAGGGATGGTTGAAAGCCAAGTTACCCTTTTGGTACAGGCTACGCCAAAGTATCTGGCACTGGTTCTGGAAAAGGCCCGGCCGGCTTTGCAAAGGCTGGCAGAACGGTTCCCCGGACTGATTGGCGGGAATTTGGAAGAGATGATAAAAGGCAATATCGGCAATGGTGTCAAGTTTGCCGGAGCACTGCTCAAAGGGCTGATTGCCAACGGATTTGCTTTTATTAATCTGATTTCATTGATTTTGATTACGCCTATCGTTACTTTTTATATGCTGCGGGACTGGGATACCTTTGTCCGTAAGTTTGAGGGGCTGCTGCCGAAAAAGTCGAAAAAAGGCATTATGGAAAGTATGAAAGAAATTAATGTCATTATTGCCGGATTTATCCGTGGTCAGCTGAGCGTATGCCTGATTTTGGGGCTATATTACTCCATCGGGCTGAAGCTGGTCGGGCTGGAACTGGGGCTGCTGGTCGGCTTTATTGCCGGTGTTATCTCGTTTATCCCGTATGTCGGGTCAATTACCGGATTTGTACTGGGAATTATTTTGGCTTTTGCCCAGTTTGGCGATGTGACACACGTTATGTATGTGGTGGCGGTTTTCCTCAGCGGGCAGTTTCTTGAAGGCAATTTTCTGACGCCGAAACTGGTGGGCGACAGTGTCGGGCTGCATCCGGTATGGGTTATGTTTGCCCTGTTGGCCGGCGGTGTTTTGCTGGGTTTCCTCGGTTTGATGCTGGCCGTTCCGGTTGCGGCGATTATCGGCGTTCTGGTCAGAAATATGATTAAACGCTACAAGCAGAGTTCGCTTTATTTGGAGTAATAAGCTTTTTATTCATGCAAACAGTTCTGCAGACGCAGGAAAACGGCTAGAGCGGCATTTTCCTGTGTCTGCAAGCCGAATATGCAAGCAGTGTAAGTAAAAACGGACAACTGTACAAGTGTTTTTGCTGGTAGTGTATGGAACCTGTCGGTTTAAAGGTTTTTAACCATACGGATAAAGTTAATGCCTTTTTCTTCAAACAAATCGCTGTCTTGTCTGAAGCCAAGCTTTTCGTAAAAGCCGACGACGGAGAGCATGGCGTGCATAACCATACGGGAATAGCCGATTTCTTTGGCTGTCTTTTCGGCATATTCAATCAGTTTTTTGCCGATGCCTTCGCCTTGGCGCGTATCGTCCACGGCAACCTGCATGATGCGGATTTCTTCATTGTCGACCGGAACCATAATCAAGCCGCCAATGAGCTTGTCGCTGACGGAATCTATGCATCCGATGTGGAGAAAGCCTGCTTCTTGTTCGCGGAAAGAGTCAAGAAATTTTAACCCGAGGGGCTGCAGCAGAATTCTGTAGCGCAAATCCAACAGTTCCTGATAACGGCCGGAGCCGAATTCGACATCAATAAACTTAATCATAACAGCCTCCGTAATGAGCAAAATAATTTTATGCCTTATATTTAAGCACAGTTTTATAAGAGTTGCAACAGGAAAGTATAAAATCTGTTGCGTTCCGGCAAAAATTCGTTTATGTAGGATGTGTGCCCGTCGTAATGGAGGGGAAGGTATGTCTGACATGTCGTGAGGCAGGTTGGCCGGCGGTCAAATTTGTCCGGTGTGCGGTTAATCGGTTCGGAAGTAATAAGTCTGGAAAATGTTATAAGGAAAGTTAAATAGATGCAGGATTTGGCCAAAATCAGAAATTTTGCGATTATTGCCCATATTGACCACGGCAAATCGACGATTGCCGACCGTATTATCGAAACCTGCGGCGGACTTGAACGCCGGGAGATGTCGGAACAGGTTTTGGATTCGATGGATATTGAGCGCGAACGGGGAATAACGATTAAGGCGCAAACGGTGCGGCTTAAATACAAGGCGCGGGATGGGCAGGAATATCTGTTGAACCTGATTGATACGCCGGGACATGTGGATTTTTCTTATGAGGTTTCGCGTTCTTTGGCGGCCTGCGAAGGATCGGTTCTGGTTGTGGATGCAACGCAGGGAGTGGAAGCGCAGACGCTGGCCAATGTTTATCTGGCGATTGACAATAACCATGAGATTGTACCGGCGCTTAATAAGGTGGATTTGCCGTCGGCAGATGTGGAAAAAGTTAAAGCTCAGATTGAAGATGTTATCGGAATTGATGCAAGCGGTGCGGTGGAAACTTCGGGTAAAACAGGACAGGGAATAAGCGAGTTGTTGGAGGCAATCGTGCATCAGCTGCCGGCACCGCAGGGAGATGCCGGTGCACCGTTGAAAGCCCTGCTGATTGACAGCTGGTATGACTCGTATTTGGGGGTGGTTATCCTTGTCAGGATTAAGGATGGGACTTTGCGCAAAAAGCAGGCTATCCGGATGATGAGCAGCAATGCTGTTTATACGGTTGACCGAATCGGCGTGTTTACGCCTAAAATGCAAGAAGTTGAAGAATTGTCTGCCGGGGAAGTCGGCTATATTACCGCCAGCATTAAAAGCGTCGGCGATTGCCGGGTCGGCGATACGATTACGGATAACAAGCGTCCTTGCACAGAAGCTCTTCCCGGATTTAAACCTTCTATTCCGGTTGTCTTCTGTTCAATCTTTCCCGTAGACAGCAGTCAGTACGAAGCGTTGAAAGACGCTTTGGCAAAGTTAAAACTCAATGATGCGAGCATAGACTATCAAAATGAAAATTCGGCAGCGTTGGGACTCGGCTTTCGCTGTGGCTTCCTCGGATTGCTGCATATGGAAATCATACAGGAGCGAATCGGGCGCGAATTTGATTTGGACATTATTACAACGGCACCGTCCGTGGCGTATAAAATCAATTTGACCAAAGGTGAAACGATAATGCTGCATAACCCGGCGGATATGCCTGACCTGTCGACGGTAGCTTCAATTGAGGAACCGATGGTCAGGGCGACAATTCTGGTGCCGGACACTTATCTTGGTGCCGTGTTGAAACTTTGCACGGAGCGTCGCGGCGTACAGCAGGAATTGACCTATGTCGGGTCGCGGGCAATGGTTGTGTATCAGATTCCGCTTAATGAAATCGTGTTTGATTTTTATGACCGGTTGAAATCCATTACGAGCGGATATGCGAGTTTTGACTATGAACTGACAGGATATGAACAGTCAGATTTGGTCAAGGTTCAGATTTTAATTAATGAAGAACCTGTTGACGCGCTGGCATTTTTATGCCACAGAAGCGAGGCGGAATCGAGGGGACGGCAGATTTGCGAGCGTTTGAAAGATTTAATTCCGAGGCATTTGTTTAAGATTCCGATACAAGCGGCTATCGGCGGGCGCGTTGTGGCGCGGGAGACGATTTCGGCCATGCGCAAGGATGTTACGGCGAAATGTTATGGCGGCGATGTTACCCGTAAACGCAAGTTGCTGGACAAGCAAAAGAAAGGCAAGCAAAGAATGCGCCAGTTTGGCAAGGTGGAGGTGCCGCAGTCGGCGTTTATTGAAGCGTTGCGAATCGGCGATGACTAATATTTTGCCCTCGTAAAGGGCAACTTATCAAAGCGGAATCCCCGTTGCATATTTGGAATGTGTCCGTGGGCAATGTTTCGGGCGAATAAAGCGTGTTCGGCTGCCTTTTGCCGAGGCGTCGGACAGTTGCTTGGCAGTCAGAAGAAAATTCGGCGCAAACAAAAATGTTTATTTAAAGATGTTTATTTTACTTCAAAACGCCGCAGTGAGTCGGCTTTGGCTAAAGCTTCTTCTTGTTCGGGATTGGCTGGAAATTTGCCTCGGCGTTGAAGAACGCGCATTTCCAGGCCGTAGAGAGCGTATCGTTGTTTAAATTTTGGCAGTTTGGCGTCCGGATATGGAATTGCCTGAAGCAGTTCATTCAGGCTTTTGCGGTGCAACTGCTCCAGCGGTGATGCGTCTGGTGCGGCAGCAAGGGGCGGTTCGGGCGTTGCTGCCTGAACCGTTATATTTTCATCAAGTTTATATTTTTGCAGTTTAGATGCAATTTCGGTGCTGTCGGGAGAGGGAAGCCGGGTATCCGCAGCGGTTTCGTTTTTTGCCGGAGATGAGTTTGGCATATCGGCTTTTGCAACAGGATTGGCGAAGATTTTTTTGATGGTAACAATTTTCTTTTCGACAACGGGCAAGGTGTATTGCGGTTCAGATGCCTTAGGGGCAGAGAGTACAGAAGATGACGTTACAGAAGGACTTTCCGCGAAAGTTTTGGCGGTAGCGGAAGATGGAATAGAATCGGAAGAAGAGACGGAATTGGAAGAAAAATCAGCTGTGCTGCGACGTTTGGAGAATGAAACGGCGGCGGAGGATTCTGACTCTTCGTCCGGTTTGGCATATCTGGGTTTCATTAAACGGATATCCTGGACACGTGTATTTTGCTGAAAGGCACCTCCCGGGATAAAAAAAGCATATTGCAAAGGGTGGGTTTCCGCAGATAAAGGCTTATATGTAAAAAGGCTGGACAAGGCCAGACAGATAATATACAGATAGTTCATGGGGAGCCTCCGTGCCAAAGATGTTTATCTGGAGAGTATTATAGATGAAAAAAGTTTTTTTTGCATTAATTTTAGGGCTGGCGGGTGTTAATTCTGCGCAGGGAGATGACGGGAGGGAAAGGTATGTTGAGGAATGCCTCTCCGTTATTGGACGGCCAACGGTTATGGTTACGTCATCTTACGGAAAACTGAAATATAATTTTGACAAAGACGGAGCTTATCTGCGCCGGGAAACGGAGAAAAAATATCAGGAATCGGGGCAGCAGATGCCGCAAGACCTGGTACCGGTCGGTTTGACTAAAGTCAGGGACGGGTTTGACTTTAACATGACGGTGGGACATATAGAAATCAGCCACGGGTATTCGTGCCTTTATCCGCAGGAAATTAACGCGCATTTGGGGTATTATGTTCCGACAATTTATATTTTGAAGGATTTACAGAAAGGTACTTGCCTGTATGAAGTGGCTCTGCGCCATGAGAAGACACATATGCAAATTTATATTGAGGCGTTGGACTATTTTCTGCCGGAGTTTAAAAAAGCGGCCGTCGGGCAGTTTGACAGGATTGGCGTGCGCGTTGTCGGACCGGGCGAATCGGCGGACGATGCGGCGCGGGAGCTTAACGAAGCTTATCTTAATGATATGAAAGAGAAAGTGGAACACTGGCGCAGAGAAGTTGAACAGGAGCAGATGAAGTTTGATACGCCGCAAAATTATATTTTGGAGAGTAAACTTTGTGAAGGGAAGGATAAGCCGGCTTCCGAGTAACGGAAACCGGCGGATTTGTTTGGGGCTTAAATCTTAAGCAAAATCCGGCAGAGCGGCGGCGTCTGCTTATGTCGAGCAGCCGCTATCAGGCTGTGCCGCTTAGGGGATATTATTGGGAGGATTAACAGCCGTAATCTTTTTTCAGGCCGGCAATGCATTCTTCAATTCCTTTGTATGCCGAATCGATAAAGGGCATATCCTTAGCTGAATTATTGCCGTAATAAATGCGGATTGTGGTCATGCCGCATTGTTTGGCAAAATCCAAATTGGAATAGCTGTCGTCTACAAAAATGCATTCCTGAGGATTAACGCCTATGGTTTGGCACAGCCGGGCGTATACGTCAGGGCTTTCGTTCTTTTTATACACGTCAAAATCTTCTACGGAATAGAATCTGCCGGCAAAGAAATCATACAGCCCGATATGTTTCAGAATTTTTTCGCAGATATCTTTGGAAGATGTGGAAAAGACGTACTGCGGACACTGAAGGCTCTTCAGGTTTTCAAGCAATCCTTCATACGGAGCAATGGTTTTTACCAGTTCGCTTTTGTAATTGTGGTAGGAAACGTACAGGTCTTTGTGCGGAATGCCATATTCACGGGAAAATATTTCCAATCCGTCCCGGTATGTCGCGTAAGATTCTTTTACTTTTTCCGTAGCTTCCTTAAAGTCAAGCGGAACGTTGAACTCTTTGATGGCGGCTGCGGCCGTGGCTTCATTAAGTTTGTTTTTATATTCTTCCGTTTCAAAATAAAGGGTATTGTCCAGATCCCAAATTATGGTTTTGCGCAACTTTATCTCTCCCTGAAATTTAATCCGTCAAATATAATATAGGCGTATAAAAGCAAGGTCAATCTTTTTGTGTTAAAAAAATCGTTTTGGCAGAAATTAAAATTTTAAAAAGCTGTTAGTAACAGGTTTAAAATTTTTGGCAGCGCGGTTATAGACCCTTTAAAAAAAAAAAAGTGTTTTAATTTTAGGGGGATATACAAATTTAAAAAAAAACGGGGGATGACGACTTGTCAAAAGGAGTGTTTTTTTTAAGATAGGGACAGTTGAAGCGTTGGCGCTTTAAAGAGTATTTTTACTACATCTTGTATATCTTTACGGTTTGTTAATACTATATGTAGTAGGGTGCTGCTAAGGGCGAAACCCCATAAACTTACTAAATAAAGAGAAGGGAAGAATAATAAAATGGCAAATAACGAGTTGCAGATGCCGACGGCAAAAAAATATAAAATGCCGTTTAAAAGCATAACAAAAAGAGACGGAACCCTCGCTGATTTTGACGGCGATAAAATTTATAATGCAATATTGCGGGCCGGCGAGATTACTTCTGAATTTGACGGCGACGATGCGTGGCTTTTGACAGCTCAGGTGATGAAAATTTTATCGCATAAGTTTGACGAATCCCTGCCTTCGGTAGAAGATATTCAGGATGTTGTTGAACAGGTGCTTATTTCTTCCAACTATTTTAAGACGGCGAAATCCTATATTTTGTATCGCGATAAGAGAAACAGACTGCGCGGCGACGGCAAAACCGTTATTGACGTGGAAAGTTCAATTAACGAATATCTGGAGAATTTGGACTGGCGCATTAAAGAAAATGCGAATCAGGGGTATTCCAACGGTGGATTGATTTTAAACGTTTCCGGCAAGGTTACGGCCAATTACTGGTTGTCGCACGTTTATCCGGCGGAGGTCGGCGAAGCACACAGAAACGGCGATATCCATATCCACGATTTAAGTATGCTGGCAGCATACTGTGCCGGGTGGTCGCTGAAGAACCTGCTGCGCGAAGGGTTTAACGGCGTACCGGGAAAAGTTGAGGCCGGAGCTCCGAAGCATTTGTCTTCGGCAGTCGGCCAAATGGTCAATTTTATGGGAACGTTGCAGAACGAATGGGCCGGTGCGCAGGCGTTTTCTTCGGTCGATACATATCTGGCTCCTTATGTCCGGAATGACAAGCTGACATACGAGCAGGTTGAACAGAGTATGCAGGAACTGATTTACAATCTGAATGTTCCGTCCCGCTGGGGCTCGCAGACTCCGTTTACGAACTTTACTTTCGATTGGGTCTGCCCGGAAGATTTGCGCGATCAGCATCCGATTATTGCCGGTGTGGAACAGGATTATACGTACGGCGATTTGGGCGAAGAAATGGCAATGATTAACAAAGCCTATATCAATGTTATGATGGGCGGCGATGTTAAAGGGCGGCCGTTTACGTTTCCGATTCCGACTTACAATATGACGTGGGATTTTCCGTGGGAAGACGAGAATACGGAATTGCTGTTTGAAATGACGGCCAAGTATGGTTTGCCTTATTTTCAGAATTTCCTGAACTCGTCGTTGAAACCGGGACAGATTCGTTCAATGTGTTGCCGTTTGCAGCTGGATTTGAGAGAGCTTTTAGCCAGAGGAAACGGATTATTCGGTTCTGCCGAGCAGACGGGATCTGTCGGCGTGGTTACGATTAACTGCGCGCGACTCGGATATGTTTACAAAGGTAATGAAGCCGGGTTGTTTGCGCGGGTTGACGAGTTAATGAACATTGCGCGCTCTTCGCTGGAAATCAAGCGTAAGGTTATTCAGCGCCTGATTGATAACGGGCTGTTCCCGTTTACCAAGAGATATCTGGGTACGCTGCGCAATCACTTCTCGACCATTGGCGTCAACGGCATGAACGAGATGATACGGAATTTTACCAATGACGAGCATAACATTGCCGATACATGGGGACAGGCATTTGCCGAGAAGTTTTTGGATTTTGTCCGTGACAGGCTGGTAAAATTTCAGGAAGAAACCGGGCATATGTATAATCTGGAAGCGACTCCGGCGGAAGGTGCGACAACCAGATTTGCCAGAGAGGATAAGAAGCGCTATATCGGTATTATTCAAGCCGGTACGCCCGATGCTCCGTTTTATACGAATTCTTCACAGCTTCCGGTCGGTTATACCGATGATCCGTTTGAAGCGCTGGATTTGCAGGCGCGCCTGCAGTCCAAATATACCGGCGGTACGGTGCTTCACCTTTATATGAACCAGCGTATTTCGTCCGCAAAAGTTTGTCGTGATTTCATCAAGAAGGTTTTGGCAAATTACCGCCTTCCGTATATCACGATTACTCCGACGTTTTCCGTATGTCCGAAACACGGTTATATTGCCGGGGAACATGAGTTCTGTCCGATTTGCGATCAGGAAAAGAAGGCAGAAAAGTTAAAAATGCTTGCAAAAAAGCAAGAAGTAGCGTAGAATATTATACTAGTGAAAGGGAGAAAGATGAGCAATATTATTAATATTGATGATGTTAAATTAGACGATTCTGAAAGACAGCGTTGCGAAGTCTATACCAGAGTTATGGGATATATCCGCCCGACGACGGAATTTAATGTCGGCAAGAAAGGCGAATATAAATCCCGCTTGTGTTTCTGCGAAGAGAAGGCCGTTATGGGATGCGAAGCCCGTGAATGCGTCTGCAGAGACAATACGATGGCTTTGGCTGCCGAGTAAGCGGTTAAACGGGGTTTAACCAGTTTAGCGGTCTGTTGATGAGTGCTATTAGAATCGGCGGTATTGAGAAATTCAGTATCGTCGATTTTCCTAACCGGATGTCTGCTGTTGTCTTTATGCAGGGGTGTCCTTGGCGTTGTCCTTTCTGTCATAATACGCATCTTCAGGATGTGAATGCCGAGACGAATATCGTCTGGAAGAAGTTTATGGATTTTCTTGAGCAGAGAAAAGGAATGCTTGATGCTGTGGTTTTTTCAGGCGGAGAACCTTTGGTTCAGGATACCCTGGGGGCGGCAATGGACGAAGTGAAAGCTTTGGGATATCAAATCGGACTCCATACCGGAGGATATCGTCCGGCACATCTTAAAGAGGTTTTGTCCAAAACCGATTGGGTCGGATTTGATATTAAAGCGCCGTTGGAGGCCGAACGGTATAAAGATGTTACCGGGGGAATCGCAGATGTGGAGAAGGTTCGGGAAAGCCTGCATCTGCTGATTAATTCAGGGGTGCCGTTTGAATGCCGGACGACTTGTGATCCGCGCTTTCTTTCGGTTAAAGATATTTATACGATTGCAGATACTTTGAAGGGGCTTGGCGTTAAGGAATATTATTTACAGAAATACCGAAAAGTCCCTTCCGATACGGATACGACGGAGAGTCAATGCCTGGCATTGGTGGAAGACACTGCACTGCTGGCGTATTTGCAGGGATGCTTTGACGTTTTTGATGTGCGAAAATAAGGGAAACTTTGTTTTGAATTGCGGAAAAGCTTTTTAATCTTTTTGTTAAAAATTGAATGTCAACGCTGCCGGGAAGGTGATTCGGCAGCGTTATTTTTGGCGTAATATGTGGAATCGTTTTTGCGTAATATCGGTTTTAATTTGCAAAAGTATATAACATATTATTCTTTACATAATGATATTTACTAAATGTTAAGCGAGGGTGCTTTAGTCTCAAGTCGGAATGTCCGGAGGACATTTCGGGGTTTGAAAGCCTCTCTAATGACGCACTATGTAAAGGCGAAACTTTACATGCCTTCAGTCGTGGACTGGAAGGCGGTAAAATAAGCCTCAGCGGTGAATATACCGCACTGTTCATTAGCAGACTTTCAACTTCCAGTCATCTTCTAGTCAAGATGGCTTTTTCTTTAACCATTGGGAAAAAAGGGAAGTGTGATATGAGAAAGTTCTTACTCTTGTCCGGAGTCTTTTTCGGTTTAATTTGCGGCTCTGCGCGGGCGGAGTATTATCGTCAGCCTGGAACGCGCGTTGTTTCTCGAACAGCGACGGCGAATTATGTGCGCCCGTTGCCGAGGAAGGAAACGCAGCATCCGCGCTATACACTGGGGCTGGATGTCGGCAGAAATCATCTTGATTTGGAGAAGGAAGGAAATTTTAAGTATAAGAGTATAGCTGAAACTGAATATAACTTTTTTAAGCCGACGCTGGGATTTCGCTTTAATAAGAAAGTCGGAATAGAACTTTTTTATCAGCAGGCGGGAAAAGAGAATAAAGGGACACGTTTTAATGGCAATAACATTGATGTCGGTGTAAAATATGCGGCGTATGGGGTGGATTTTTTATTTTATCAGCCGATAGACAAGCAATTGGATATTTTGATGTCATTGGGTGGCGCGTATTATGATTTTGATATAAATCTTGCAGCAAATGTATTGGGATATAGCGTTAATGGCAACGTTAAAGAAGAGTCGTTTGGCATGCGTACCGGATTGGGACTGCAGTTTAATTTGAACAGGAACTGGGCTGTTCGGGCGATGGCACATTATGTTACGATGACCGGCAGCAATGATTATGTTAAAAACATTATGGAGATGTCTCTGGGACTCCGTTACTCGTTTTAGGTGTTTGCTGTTTAGCAGTTATTTATTTAGGTGCAACATTAAGTAAAACCATTTGCGGAAATGTCAAAAGACATTTCTAGACGCAGGAACAGCGGAGGGGAGATATTTAAGCTTTGACGAGAGTTTTCGTACGCATATTTGCGGGGGTATTGGTGGGGCAGGAAGTACGATGCCAGAAAAACGCCACGTTTGATTTTGGAGTTTTGTTGCTTTTTGAGGAACTTTCTGAAAAAATATGAGAGGAGTCTCGTTGGAAGTGAACAAAACAGTATTGCTGTTTTGTTCTGGCAGCGATTATCTGTCGAATAGATTGTCGGATATTATTGTTTCAATATTCTTAAGCGTTTTTGGCAACTTCTTTTTTTCCAAATTTGTATTCAGGCATTTGTCTGCCGTTTGGGCAATTTTGCTGCGCAGTTCTGCCAGTTTTGAAGTGTTGGAATATTTGTTTATAACATCCCGCGCTTGTGCCGGAATGCCGTATTGGGAGTCATTATGGGGAATCTGCATAATTTTTGATTTTTTCAGGTTGCCGGTTAATTTTCCGTTTTCATCGATTATGCCGTTTTGTTTATCCTGCAGATAGGCGTTAACCAGACTCGGTATTAAAAAACGGTTGATATCAGCGTGAATGTTACGGTCTACAAGCGCTTCGCTGTATGCATGGTCAAACTTGTCTGACAGTTGAGGTTTTTTGGTGGTTATATATGCTTGGGCTACCAAAGAGGCTTTAATCAGGGCGTCTTTGGGGCCGTCTTTTTCAAGATTTGATAAAAATGATACAGGTTTTTGATTGTCGACGAACATTTTGGGGTTGATATTTTGCAGAGCTTCCACTCTGATTTTAAAAATTTCCCACATATTATCCATAAGATTGTTGTCGGTCATGGCCGTTCCTCCTTTTTGTATATAGTTATAGATTGATAATACCATTAAACATGCTTGTCCGTCAAGATAGAATGTGTAGACGAAATTTGTTTTTTCTGTTTCAGACAGCTGTGCGACTCCGGTTGAGGGGGATGTTTTTTGTTGATAACCCTTATATTTTTGTAAATTTTGCTTGGTAAAATCTTCAGGTATGCTATATTAAACAAGACTTGGAGATTTACGAAAACAGAGGTTTATAATGGCTGAATTTACGGAAGATGAAATTATTAAGGGCGAACAAGAATATAACGCAGATTCAATCAAAGTGTTGAAAGGTTTGGATGCCGTGCGGAAACGTCCGGGTATGTATATCGGTGATACCGATGACGGATCCGGCCTGCATCATATGATTTATGAGGTTCTTGACAATGCAATTGACGAAGCGTTGGCAGGATATTGCGATAAAACCGAGGTTATTTTAAATCCTGACGGTTCGGCAACTGTTCGCGACAATGGCCGCGGCATGCCGGTTGATATGCATAAGGAAGAAGGCGTTTCGGCGGCGGAAGTCATTATGACCGAGTTGCATTCCGGCGGCAAGTTTGACAATAATTCATATAAGGTTTCCGGCGGTCTGCACGGGGTGGGGGTGTCGGTAGTCAATGCCTTGTCTACATGGCTGAGGCTGAAGATTTGGCGCAATGACCAGCAGTATGAAGCCGAATTTGCAAACGGTAATGTCGTGGAGCATATTCATGTTACCGGCTCGACGCCGGGACGCCACGGGACAGAAGTTTCTTTTTTGCCGTCTCCTGAAACATTTACACAGACGGAATTCAGCTATGACGTTTTGGAACGTTCTATCCGTGAGAAGGCTTTTTTGAACTCCGGCGTTTATTTGAAATTGATTGATAATCGCGGCAATGAGCCTAAGGAAACGGTTTTTCATTATGAAGGCGGATTGAAGGCGTTTGTTACGCACCTGAATAAAGCGAAAGCTCCGCTGCATGAAAGTATTATCAGCATTTCCGGCGAACAGAACGGTATGCAGGTCGATGTCGCTATGCAGTGGACGGAAGCATATAACGAAAGTATGTTGTGCTTTACCAACAATGTGCCGCAAAAGGACGGCGGAACGCATCTGGCCGGTTTCCGGGGAGCACTTACAAGAACAGTCAATAATTATATTTTGGAAAACGGGCTTTTGAAAAAGGATAAAACGGCTATTACCGGTGATGATATGCGCGAAGGGCTGACCTGCATTTTGTCAGTTAAGGTACCGGATCCGAAATTTTCGTCCCAGACTAAGGATAAACTGGTTTCTTCTGAGGTGCGACCGGTTGTAGAAAGCATTATGGGCGATAAGCTTAAGGAATGGCTGGACGAGCATCCGGCGGAAGCCAAGATTATCGTTGGCAAGATTGTTGAAGCTGCAACGGCGCGCGAGGCGGCGCGCAAAGCTCGCGAATTGACGCGGCGCAAAGGCGTGCTTGATATTTCTTCCCTGCCGGGAAAACTGGCAGATTGTCAGGAGAAAGATCCGGCTTTGTCGGAAGTGTTTATCGTTGAGGGAGACTCTGCGGGCGGGTCGGCGAAGCAGGGGCGTGACAGAAAGAATCAGGCGATTATGCCGTTGCGCGGCAAAATCCTGAATGTTGAAAGGGCACGTTTTGACAAGATGCTGAATTCGGCAGAAATCGGAACGATTATTACGGCGCTCGGGACGGGAATCGGCCGTGATGACTTTAATCCCGACAAATGCCGCTATCACAAGATTGTAATTATGACCGATGCGGATGTCGACGGCGCACACATCAGGACGCTGTTGCTGACGTTCTTCTATCGGCAGATGCCGGAGCTTATTGAACGCGGGTATGTGTATATTGCCCAACCGCCGCTGTATAAGGCCAAACGCGGGAATTCGATTATTTATCTGAAAGATGACCGCGAGATGGAAGATTATCTGATTAACGGTGGATGCGATGACGCTTATTTGGAAAAAGTCGATGGTGAGCGAATCCTCGGACAGGATTTGGTGGCGTATGTCGAAAGTACAAAGAAAGCGCGGAACCTTGTTTCCATGTTGAGTGTCAAAGCTCCTGAGCATATTGTGGAGCAGATGGCTATCAGCGGGTTGTTTGACAAGGAGATTTTGGCTGATACGAATCGGCTGAAGCCAGCTCTGGACAACCTGACGGCGCGGTTGGATAATTTGGAAGCGGAATATGACCGCGGCTGGAAAGCGGATATTTTGGAAAACGGCAGCATCTCTTTCTATCGCACATTGCGCGGCGTTCGGGAAGAACATATTGTCGGCGCTTCGATTTTGGAAAGCGGCGAGGCAAAGATGCTGAATACTATGAAAGAATTTTTGGCGGAGAATTTTTCCCAGCCGTTAAAGCTGGTGTCTAAAACCGGCGGCGAAACGGTAATTGCCGGGCCGGTTACGCTGGTTGATGCGGTTATGGCTGCCGGGAAGAAGGGAATTACCTTGCAGCGCTATAAAGGTTTGGGCGAAATGAATCCTGAGCAGTTATGGGAAACGACATTGGATCCGGAAGCACGTTCGCTGTTGCAGGTCAAAATCGACCAGATGGAAGAGGCTGATGAGGTCTTTTCTACCTTGATGGGCGATGTGGTTGAGCCCCGTAAAGACTTTATTCAGGAAAACGCCCTTAATGTGGTCAATCTGGATATTTAGCCGGTTTATTTTGAATTGTACGGTTAAGAGGGAGCAGCTGGCTCCCTTTTTTGATGGAAAGTGGAAAAACGGAGAAAAGAAACCGGAAAAATAAAAACTCCTGATTTCAGGAGTTTTTATCAGATAATAACGATATGGAGCGATTAGCAGGTTGAAAGATTAGTAAATGGAGAATTTAACGGCAAAATAAACCATTACCCAGACCAGAAGCATACAGATAAAAGCGAGGACTTTGCTCTTTTCGTATTCTTTGTACGTGTTCCACATTCCGACGATACAAACGACGGAATAGGTCAGTACGGCCAAAAATGCTGCGGTATAAAAGCACAGCCAGGTAAAAGCAGCCGGATTCATGCTCAGAAGGGAAATGTTGTTCCATAGAACCTGCAGATAACGGGTTTCGTATCCTGCCGACTGCTTCAGGAATATCATTAAAAGACGGGTAACAAAACCGGAAACGGCAAGACCCAAAAATGAAAATTTCCAAAATGCTTCGGCTAAAGAGCATTGTCCGTAAAAAAAACGTCCGAACATCAATCAATCTCCTTAAAAAGTATCTGTCGTATTTATATCGTATCGCTTTGCGGCATGCAACCGCTTTTTAGAAGAAACTTACAATATTCTTATATTTCTTTAACCCGAGTTGTTTGTGGGCAGCGGCGATATATTCATGAAGTTCGCCCCATGATGTGTTTTCTTCAATGTATTGCCGCGCTTTTTGCGGGGATTTAGAGAGCTGAATGTCAATAACTTTAGCCAGCAGCTCATACATAGCCGGGCTTACTTTGGCAAAGTCGATATGCAGCAGCATGTTAGCGTCGAATGTTATGGCTCCGTGTTTCAAAAGAGTGTTAAATTCTATTAAGTCGACTATTTTGTAGGTTTCGGTCGGGAATATCGGTTTGGCGCGCAGCAGGAGGCGAAAAATCCAAGTGGTGTAGATTTGTTTTAACCTTTCCTCGCTGAGAATGCCCTGCTTGACGTATTCCGGCATGAAAGCGATTGAAATCGTGTCGGCTTTGTTTTCTTCAATAATGGATTTGCAAATACCCGGGGAGTTCTGATATTCGCTGTTCGGTCCTAAAGAATGTCCGTTTTCGTGCCCGATAACAAACAGGTGGTCGGCTTCCAAGTCGTAATATTTGTGAAAATCGGGGTGAAGAAAAACGTCCAGCATCTTTTGCGTCCGTTCGGGGTCGTGTCCCTGGCGTACCTGCCGATGATAGACGTTGCGCCGTCCGCCTCCGGTTTTGATGGCGAGTTTGTCGTTGTTGGGCAGATTTTGAGCAACGGTAATACCGCCGCGGCATTGGGCGTAATCTCCGGTCAGGCTGATTAAGTCAACGTCAACCATGGTTTGCTTTAAATCTGCATCGGCGTTGATGCTTTGTGCGTATTTACCGGCATAAGGCATAAGGGCGCTCAATTTGGGCATCATATCCCTGAATTGCAGCAGCAGTTTGGTTCCCTCTCTGTTGACGATGCCGACCCGGGCGCCAAGCATATCTTTGGCGATAACATCAATATTATGCTGTTTAATCAAAGCGGCAAGCTGCTGATTTTCCAAGACTGTCGGTGTCATTTCATCATCATAGTTTTCGCGGCTGATGGTAAATTCAAGAGGCGAATCCTGCATCATGGCCCAGTGTTTATCGGCCAGCATATCCATATCTTCGTTATTTTGCAGTAAGGCTTGTGCCTGCCATGACAAAAATTCCCGAAACAAATCGTCAGAGCAGTAGTGGGCGGCGACTTCCAGCTCGTTTGCCATAGCGGAGAATTCTTTTTTGAAGTATTCGGTGTAATCAACGGCCTTTAATTTTGCACCGTTGCGGACAACCATGGTTCGGGCGGACAAAATGCGGGCAATTTCTTCGGATTCTCCGCCAGCGAACATGTTTAACAGGATTTGATGAAATTCGTCGACGGTTAAGTCTTGCGGATAAAAATTTTTTCCGGCTGATGTTGTCAGGCCTTTGAACAGGCAGATTGGGGCAGGGTCAATTCCGTTTAAGCCGGATACGCCATTCAGGGAATTAAACATTTTTAAAGTCAATGCAGCTTGTTCATCGTTTTTTGCAGCTTGCTCAAGCGCCTGTTTCAAAGAAATATTGTGCGGGTTGTCCTGTTGCAGGCAGACGTTGTTCAGTATCTTGGCGGCCTGAACCAGGTGCTGCAGAGCTTTGCGGTCTCCTTCGGAAAGAGCCTGCCATGCAGGAGAGGTTTCTGACAGCAGCGTAATGTCGGTCATTTCTTCGGTGGTCATTTTTTTTAGTTCGTCAGTTGAATAATTTAATGCGAATCCGTTATATGTTGTCATTTAAATTTATCTCCACTGTTTTAAATTTGTAAAATTTCATCTGATTGTTATGATAATCCGGGTTTAATCCTGACCGCAATTGCAAAAAGCGGAAAATTTCGGCATTGTCGGCAGAAGCCGGAACCGGTTGGCGGTTCCGGGCAGCGAGGCTTTTGCGAAAGGCGGCAATTTCCTGAGGAAGAAGCAGGTTCTCACGGGAACCAAAACGAAACATCAGCCCCTCGTCAGGCATCAATATTGTTTGCGGAGTTATTTCAATGGCTGACGTCAGCAGGCTTAATCGGAACGGCGTTTGGCCGGGGGACAGCCGGTGCAGAGCGGTTTTAAGATTCTTTTCCAATGATGCGTTTAAATCAAGACTGCAAGCGGTTTTTTCACGGGTGGTCAGGCAGAGCGGAGCATTTTGCAGCAGCAGATTGTCGGTTGAAAGCCGGGCGGGAGAAGCAACTTGAGGAAATGTCGTCGGTGAGAGAGCTTCAAGGTAAAATGCAGCGAGCAGTTCTTTTTTATGTTCAAAAGCAAAGCTGCGGAGGGCGTTCTGTTCAGCGGCAAGTTTTCCCTGCGTTTTTGGGGCGAGGGGAAATAGACGGTCAAGCAATGGTTTTACCGAAGAGAAGGCCTCTAATGTTTTAAATTTTTTGAGTGCGGCGGTATAATTAATGGTATGCGGGTAGAGATTTTGTGCAGATATGACAGTTTTTACGGCATTGATGTCTGATGAAACGATAATTGAGCGGGAGGAGGAAGGTTCGGTATCCGATGGTATCGTGCCCGGCTGATTTACTGCGGTATGGCTGCTTTCGGTTATGCGGCAGGCGGGGGCGAAAATTTGTATCAGGGACAAAAGAGCCGAGGTTTCCTTTATCTCAGGTGTAAACTGCACTTCTGTCGTGTCTGGCGCGATTTGGGAAAAGGCCTGTGCTGTGGTTATAAAATTTTGTCGGTTTGCAACAGAAGGAATGAGAATAACTGCCGGTGCGGAATCGGCAGCGGAAACGGATGTAAACGTGAACAAGGTAACCGGTACCGAGTGTTCATATTCTTCGGCCATGGACGGGCGGGGATGATAAGTCAGGAGAGTTTTGTCTGTCTGGTGCAGTGCTGTTGAAAAGTGTGTGCAATTTAATATGACGAACAAAACGGCTGCTACCGTTAGCGCAGCAATTTTAATTCTCCGCCGTTTTTGTTTTTTCTTGTCTATATATAACAGCATGGCAGCTCCTTAAATATCGGCTATTTTTTTATACGAACCCGGCATTTTTTCATATTTTCACGCGAGAGGGCAATAATGGCATTTTCCAAATCCGATAGAATTTTTTCGCCTATTTCGGCAATCAACGGTTTCTTTTGCAGTGCCATTTTATAGTATTCTGCGCCGTTTTCGCAAAGCTTCCAATATCGAACATCGCCGTCTTTGTATTGGTTGGCCTGGAGATTGGCTTCCAGTTTATCTAAAGCGGAAACGATTTTTGCCTCCAACGTTTCTTTCTTTTCGTATTCCTGATATAAGTCATAGATTTTATGGTTCAACGGTGGCGGAAGCAGGCTTTTCAGTTCTTTTATTGCTGCTTCTTCTTTCTGCTTTTTTTCTTTTTTCAGTTCGGGATTGACAATCTGGTTAGCGGCGGTGTAGTCTCCGACTTTGCCTTCGGCTATATCGTGAACCAGAGCCATTTCCAGCATTCTGGTATAATCTACTTTGCTTTTCAGATAAGGTGCAATGAGCATAACAAGAAACGAGAGTTTGAAAATATGCATGGCGTCATTTTCGGTTGAGCCTTCATACAGCAGTACGTCCCTTTTTACGATGCAGACTTCTTCCAATGCCCGCATAAAACTGATGATTTTTTCAATTCTTTTCATAATTTTTCAAAAAATTTAGACCGGTTACAGTATATTTCCAGATGCCGAAACTACGGTGCTTAGAGTGCCGGAGTTAAGATTCCCAAACGGCCGGAGCTTTGGGACTCCGGCCGGGACAACGGGGAAATCAGCGGGCATTTTTGCCGATGAATTTTTTGCCGTTCATATAAGGCTGGAGTTTTTCCGGAATACGAACGGTAAAGTCAGCCTGCTGATGGTTTTCTATAAACGGAGCCAGGATACGCGGCGTGGCGATGCCGGTATTGTTCAGCGTATGGGCAAATTTGACTTTGCCGTCTTTGTTGTCGCGGTATCTCAGATTGGTGCGACGAGCCTGCCACTCGGTGATGTTGGAGCAGGAGTGGGTTTCGCGGTAGCAGTTCTGCGACGGTGTCCACGCTTCCAAATCATACTGGCGGTATTTGGGTGCGCCCATATCGCCTGTGCAGATTTCCAATACCTGATAAGGCAATTCCAAATCCTGCAATACTTCTTCAGAAATAGCCAGCAGGGTTTTGTGCCATTTTTCGCTTTCGGCAATGTCATTTTTGCAAATAACGAACTGTTCGGTTTTCAGAAACTGATGGACGCGAACCAAACCGCGCGTATCTTTGCCGGCGGCTCCTGCTTCGCGGCGAAAACAGGGAGAGAATCCGGCGTAGAGCACCGGCAGGTCGTTTTCGGAAAGAATTTCATCGGCGCGCAGCGAATTGAGCACCAGTTCGGCTGTGCCGGAGAGGTAAAGGTCATCGGCCGGCATATAATAGACTTCGTCCTGAGAAAACGGCAGATAGCCCATTCCATATAACGGTTTTTGTTTGGAAAGAGATGGAACGGTAATCGTGGTGAAACCATGCGCAGCCAGTTTGTCCAGCACCAGCATATGCATAGCGAGTTCCAGTCGGGAAAGTTCGTTTTTGATAGCATAAGTTCTGGCACCGGAAACTTTGGTGATGCGTTCCATTTCCGACCAGTCATTTAGTTCCATCAGTTCTACATGGTCTTTGGGCGTGAAATCAAATTTTGTCGGTTCGCCGACTTTTTTGATGACGACATTGCCGGACTCGTCCGGGGCGACGGGTGATTCCGGACTCGGGAGATTAGGCATACGCCACATTATGCTGTCATATTTCTGCTGTTCTTCGGTCAGCTGTTCCTGTTCTTTTTTCAATTCTTCACCGATTTCCCGACTCTTGGCGATAATGGCGGGGCGTTCGTCAGCCGATGCGGATTTGATGGAATTGCTCAGGCGGTTTTTTTCTTCTGCCAGTGCCTGGGTGGAGGTTTTTAATTTGTTGACGTCTTTGTGCAGAGCAATCAGGGCGTCTATGTCAATCTGTTCAGGCGTGTAGCCTTTTTTGGCAAGGCCTTCTTTGACCAATTCCGGGTTGTCGATAATGAATTTAATATCCAACATTGCTGATTATCCTTTTTTATATAAAATTATTTGCAAAAATCTGAAAACAAGATTATCAATATTTAAAATTAAAAACAACACAAATTTGAAAGGCAAACACAAAATGATAGAGGGAAAAAGGGTTCTGACCGGAGTTAAGCCGACCGGCAAGCCGCATTTGGGAAATTATCTGGGGGCAATCAAGCCGGCGATTGAAATGGGGAACACGGCAAAGCAGCACATTATGTTTATTGCCGATTATCATGCGATTAATGCCGAGAAAAATGTGGAAATTCTGAACAAAGAAATAAAAGAAATAGCATGCATTTATCTGGCGGCAGGGCTTAATCCGGACAAGAGCATTTTTTATCGCCAGTCCGATGTGCCGGAAATTTTTGAAATAACGACGATTTTAACGGCATTTACGCCGAAGGGGTTTATGAATAAGGCGCATGCGTACAAAGCGGCGGTTGACAGGAATGTTGCCGCAGAGAAACCGCATGACGACGGGATTAATATGGGGCTGTATACGTATCCGATTTTAATGGCAGCGGATATTCTTTCTTTTGACACGGATATCGTGCCGGTCGGAAAAGACCAGGTGCAGCATGTGGAAATTGCCAGAGATATTGCCGGGGCCATTAACGCTTTTTACGGCGAAGAAATTCTGGTGCAGCCGAAAGCCGCGTTTGATGACAACATTGCGGTAATACCGGGAATTGACGGGCGTAAAATGAGTAAGTCATACGGTAATGTCATTCCGATGTTTGAGGATGACAAGACGCTGAAAAAGGCAGTGTTTTCGGTTAAGACCGACTCTAAGCCGATTGAAGAGCCGAAAAATCCCGACGAGGTTTTAGTTTATGAAATTTACAAAGCGGTAGCTCCGGCGGACAAAGTTCAGGAGATGGCCGAAGGACTTAAAAACGGTAAGCTTGGATACGGACACGTTAAAAATATGCTGTTGGAAGCTATTATTGAGAAAACCGGGCAGGAACGGGAGGTTTATAATTATTATATGAACCACTTTGATGAGGTTGAAAAAATTTTGGCGGCCGGTGCAGAAAAGGCCAGAGCAATCGCCGGTCGGACATTGCAACGTTTGAAAAGGGCCGTTTTCGGCGGTTTTTGAGCGTGTATGATGTTTGAAAAAAAGGAAAAAGCTCCCTGTTGCGGGAGCTTTTTTAAGATTTATTCGGAGCTGCCTTTTTGTTCAGGACGTTTTCTCTTGCTTTGCGGGCTTTTTCGGAGAGGCTTTCCTGTGCCGCCGGTTTTGCGTCGGCGTTTTGCTGCGGCTGCTCTTTTTTTTTTAACGCCGCGGCGTAGGCGTGCAGAATCTCATTTTCAGCTTCGGGGTTTTCATTGTATTTCATTTCACAAACATACAGGACGCTGAGCTTTTTTAATTTTTCAACGGCATCGGGAAGAAGCCCCTCAATAAGCACAATGTCGTTCTTACTGCGCGACAGTTCTATCAACCGGTTTGTTTCGTCCAAGGTAAAAGACGGATTCTGCGGAGTTCCTTCCCCGGCAAAAAGCAAAACCATAACTTCTCCGTCGTCGTTTTCCATCAATTCGTAAACATTTTGCGGATCCTGTTTTTCAGGTTGCGATGTTTCAGTCATTATTATATCCTTTACAGCATTATCTGCAACGAGTGTAGGGCGAAAGTTCTTAAAAATCGGTTACGAATCTAAAAATGATGTATGTTTTTTGTTGCAATCTAAAAAAAATGTGGTATAAGGCTCTAAAATATTAACCGACAGAGAAATAGAAAAGAGGTGATTTAAGTGGTTCAGGTTACTGTTATCGGCAATGATGTTGCTCAATCTTTGAAGATTTTGAAGAAAAAGATGCAGCGCGAAGGTATTTTTCGCGAGATGAAACTCAGACGCTGCCATGAAAAGAATTCTGAGAAGAAAGCTCGTCGTCAGGCTGAGGCTGTCAGAAGAGCAAGAAAACAGTTGCGTAAGCGCTTAGATACTGAAGGATTCTAATCCTGCTGTTTTGATTAAGAAGGGGCTCTGTTCAGGGCTCCTTTTTTGTGCTTTACGGGATGTGTTAACGGGAGATTTTTTCTGTAAAATGGCATAAAATAAAGCCCTCTTAGAGGGCTGTTATATACTTGTAGTGCTTTCGTCGCTTTATCAGGCTATTTTTTCAACTTGCCCGAATTCCAGTTCTACCGGCGTATAGCGTCCGAAAATAGAAACGGAAACTTTCAGGCGCGATTTTTCATTATCAACTTCTTCAACAACGCCGACAAATGAAGCAAAAGGTCCGTCCGTAACGCGAATCTGTTCGCCAACTTCAAAATATACTTCCGTCGAAGGACGCTCAACGCCTTCTTCTATCTGCGTCATGATGCGTTTTACTTCAGCTTCGCTTATAGCCTGAGGCTTGTTATGGCTGCCGAGAAAGCCGCTGACACGCGGCGTGTCTTTTACAATGTGCCATGCGTCATCGCTCATTTCCATTTTGACCAAGATGTAACCGGGGAAGAACTTATGCGTGGCGTTTACTTTCGTACCTTTTCGAACTTCGACAACCTGTTCGGTAGGAACCAAAACCTCAAGGATGCGGTCGTCCATCTTTTTCAAAACAGCTTGCTCACGAATGGATTCAGCAACTTTATTCTCTGAACCGGAATATACATTTACGACATACCAACGAGCGGTCATGGGTAACTCCTAATATTTGAAGATTGAACTGACTATGGCGGCAAAAATCATGTCGACAAAGAAGAAAAACGTCGAGGCAATTGCAACAATTACCATCACCATAATCGTTGCGCGCATTACTTCTTTTTTAGACGGCCAGGTAACTTTTTTTACTTCTTGCTTAACTTGTCTAAAAAATTGTATCGGACTTGTATTTCCCATAGCTCAACCATTTCAATAACATTGATAAAAACTGGCAGGGGCGGAAGGATTCGAACCCTCGACATTCGGTTTTGGAGACCGACGCTCTACCAACTGAACTACACCCCTATTAAAAACGGCTTTGTTTCGTTTACTTCAACCTTGATACACGTTTAGAAACAATAAATCAAGTATTTTTTATATCTGTCAATAAAATAAAACCGTTTTTGCAACCTGCTTAGAGAAAAAGCAGCTCTTTTTTAGTTTTTGCGCATTTCTGCGACAGAATTCCACATCTTTTCCAGATTATAGAATTCGCGAACTTCCGGGCAGAAAATGTGTATAATGACGTCGAAAGCGTCTATCAGTACCCAGTTAGCTTTTTCTTCGCCTTCCGACGATGCAGGGAAGCCTTTTTGTTTGAGTTCATATTTTAACTTGTCCGCAAGGGAGGCGACATGGCGGTTTGATGTTCCGCTGGCAATAACCATATAGTTGGCGATGGAAGTTTTGCCTTTGAGGTCTATTGTGACGATATTTTCAGCTTTGTTATCGTCCAGAACTTTGGTAACAAGTTCAAGCAGTGTTGTGTCGTTGGCGTTCATTATATGCTCCTTAAATTTAGTCCAGCGGCGACCAAGTTTTGGCTGGTGCGCGGTGTTCTTCGCCGGTTACGGCATTTTGTTCCGAATCATTTGGCTGATTGGGGGAATTTTTCTTTTTTCTTGCAGGAACGAAACGGGAAATTTCGCGCAGGCAATTGGCGGTGTTTGTTCCGGCAATGGCAGAAATGGCAAAGATTGGAGAAGGCGTTGCTTTGGACAGAGCCTTCAGCTTTTTGCTTATTTCTTCAGCAGGAAGCGAATCTGTTTTGTTTAAGGCGATGACTTCGGGTTTGTCTGCAAGTTTCGCTTTATAGAGTTCAAGTTCGCGGCGGATTGTTTTATAGTCGCGGACAACATCATCGGAGGTGGCGTCTATCAAGTGCAAAAAGACAGAACACCGTTCGACGTGTTTTAGAAATCGATCGCCCAATCCTGTTCCTTCGTGTGCTCCTTCAATCAAGCCAGGAATATCGGCCAAAACCAATTCTTTGCCATCAATCCAAGCGACTCCCAGGTTGGGATGAAGCGTAGTAAACGGATAATCCGCAATTTTGGGACGGGCTTTGGTTACAGCTGTCAGAAATGTTGACTTTCCTGCGTTTGGCAGTCCGATAAGCCCGACGTCGGCAATGATTTTCAGGCGCAGCCATACCCACATCTCGACTCCCGGCCATCCCGGTTCCGCATAGCGCGGCGCCTGATTGGTCGAGGTCTTGAAACGGGTATTGCCACGGCCGCCGTCGCCGCCTTTGGCAATCATAAAAGTCTGTCCGGCTTCAACCATATCGGCGAGAACAGTTTCTCCGTCGTCGGCGACGATTTCGGTACCGACCGGAACTTTGATGATGAGGTCTTCGCCTTTGGCGCCGCTCATTTCCGAACCCATGCCGTGCTGGCCGTTTTGGGCTTTGAAATGCTGCCGGTAGCGGAAATCTATCAGCGTATTCAGGTTTTCAACCGCGACGAAATAAACGCTGCCACCTTTGCCGCCGTCTCCTCCGTTCGGGCCGCCGAATTCAATATACTTTTCGCGGCGGAAAGAAACGCATCCGCGTCCGCCGTCTCCTGATTTCAAGTATATTTTTGCCTGGTCGAGAAATTTCATTTATGCCTGCCTGTTGTTTGGTATTTTCCGGAAAACTGCCGAGAATTGTATGTATCCTGCTTTTTTGAAAAATAAAGGGGATGATTGCCACCCCCGTTATTCTTTTTTATGTTAGTTTAATTATTCAGCCGGGACTACAGAAACATAGGTTCTGTCATTGGCTTTGGTCTTAAACTCAACTTTGCCTTCGGCAGTTGCAAAAATGGTGTGGTCCTTACCCATGCCAACATTTTCGCCCGGGTGGAATTTTGTTCCGCGCTGACGGATAATAATGTTGCCGGAGATTACGGATTCACCGCCGAATTTTTTTACACCCAGACGACGTCCGATAGAATCGCGTCCGTTTGACGAGCTACCGCCTGATTTCTTATGTGCCATTTTTAAATCTCCTAGTTATTCTTATTTACACAAATCGGTAATTTTGACGATTGTGATGTTTTGTCTGTGACCGTTTTTACGACGATAGTTCTGTCTTCTTTTCTTTTTGAAAACGATAACTTTAGCGTCTTTTGCCTGTTTAACAATCGTACCTTTTACGGTAGCACCGGCTACCAAAGGTGTTCCGACGGTTTCACCCATAGCCAGTACTTCGTTAAAAATTATTTCGCTTCCGGCTTCGCCAGCAATCTTCTCAATTTTGATAACGTCATTGGACGCTACTTTGTATTGCTTGCCGCCTGTTTTAATTACTGCATACATTTTAAATCACCTGTTTTTTATTGAATTTAAACATAACTTTTTTGTGCACTATACATAACTTTTTAAAGGTGTCAATAAGAATCTGCGGCAAATTTAAATTAATTTGGCCGCTTTTGCTTTTTCTGATGGTATTTCAGCAGGCGGAACAGGCGGGGATGCATAAATATGCCGTTCCAGATGCCGTTTCGGCTGCGGCGGGCTTCGGCCTCTTGTCCGGCATAGGCGCTCTCCAAATAAACAACGGCGTAGCCTGCGCGAATCATCTCGGCATTCAAGTCTGTGGTTTCGGCATAACAGGTGCAGAGGTCGCGTTTGTATTTGTCCTGTTTGTGTATCCGGCAGGTTATGTTTTTTTCCGCGATTAGCGTTTTGAGATAATCAGCTGCCAGTTGTCCGCATGGATAAAGTTCCCCATTGTTCTTTTTGCAAAACTGGTCGTATTCAGGGGCATCAATTCCCATCAGGCGGATGCGTCGGGAGCCGATTTCCAGACTGTCGCCGTCAACGGCAATTGCCGGAGCTGCAGGGGATGAAACAATTTTTTCGTTTCTTGCGGCAGAAAGCGGGGATTGTCCCGAAACGGAGGTGCCGGCAGGGGCGGCTTTGCCATGTGACGGAGCTGCGTATACTTTCTGCACCGGTACGGCTGAGGCCAGCAGCAGAATAATTGCCGCAAACAGGTGTGTCGGCTGCAGACAGGATGTGCATATTTTTGACAATTTTCTTTTCATTGCCGGACTTTCAATATAAATTTTCCTTAAACAGCATATACTTATAATTTGTTTAAAGGTTAGTTAGCGTGCGGAAGAAAATATTTTTGGAGCTGTATCTGGCGGCAGGGGTGATTGCTCTGGCTTCCTGTTCCAATACGTCATCGTGGTGGAATGACGGCGAATACGAATATACGACGGAAGTCAATGACAGTATGTTTGACGGGCAGTATATGTCAGCTGCCGATGCCCGGTTTCTGGCAGAGAATCCCAGCGAGGCCGCGCGTGTTTATAACAAACGGGTGCCGCCGCTTAATTCGTTGATTGTCTGCCGCGCAAAACAATGCGCTCCGGCGGAGTTGTCCATGTCCCGCGAGTATATTTTTAATGCTTTGGCACACATCGTGGATAATAATCTTGACGCTACGGCCTTGCTGTGCGAGGCAAATCCTCAGGCGCACGTTTGTACGAATCCGTATCTGACGGTTCCGGCAAAGGTCGGCGTAACGCCGGCGTATGTTTTTTTTGACGGTGTAAAGGTTGTCGACGCGTCGGTTGTTAAAGGCAAAACGGCGCTTAATCTGGCGCTTGGGTATAATTTGAGTTATAACGGGCAGACGCCGACGGTTTGCAAGCCGGATACGGCGATGATGTATGTTAAGAGCAATAACGACGTTGTTTTGAACGGCAACGGGTTTAAATGTGAAATGACCAGTGTCGGGACGACAACTATCCGGGTTATGTTTGATATAGATTATATTGATTTGGACTACGGGTATATCGGCGGATATTATTCAATCGGGTTGTCGGGACCTGCAAATGGCGGCGGTTCGGGGTATGGGCTTATCCGCCTGCCTAAAGACGCGCATCCGCTGAATCCGGAATTGATGAATCAGAACGAGCCGGAAAATGCCGCAGCGCCTAAACAATCCGTTAAGCCGCAGGTTAATGCCGAAGCTTTGAAAGTCCGGGCGGAGGAAAAAACGAATGCGGCGGCAGAAGGCGCTTTAGATGGCGGGCAGGGCACGGACCGGGAAACTGTTGCATCCGGTATGGCAAAAGAACAAAGCGGTGTGGAAGCGTCTGCGCCGCGTGAAAAGGTATCTGCTCCGCGTGAAAAGCTGAAACTTTCGGATGAGGCTGTCGCGGACAATGAAAGGGCTGCTGCAAGACCAGCGGAAAAAACGTTTGAGAATTCCAGTGTCAGGCAGAATGCCAATGCAGCTCAGCCGATACGTATTACTCCGGATACGATTGTAAAGTCGGACAGGGTTATTTTGAAACCCGAAGAACCTCAGGAACTGCGGCCGTATGAGGTAAACAGCGAGGAATATGAACCGAAATTTGAAGAGATTTATGTTGATGATTTGGACGAATATATCAAATAAATTTTAAGGATTATGTTTTATCATAAAAAAAGCTTCAAATATGGGTTTGGAGCTTTTTTGCGGGTTAAAGGAAAGTATGACAGACTAGGCAAGAGGTAATAATGAATAAAAAATTCGTGATTTCACTTATCGGGGCACCGGCATCGGGCAAGGGGTACATTGCAGCATCGCTGATTAAAAGGTTGAAGGATGACTATGGTTTTGAGGAAAGCGATATTGCCGCGATATCTGTAGGTGCAATGATTCGCCAAGAGCTCAAAAGCCAGACGCCGCTGGGACAGAAACTGGCAGCGAATATGAAAGAGGGCGGTTTGGCTCCGGACAGCATTGTCAATGAGATGTTAAGTGATACGCTTGAAAATATAAAAGCAAAGATATTGATTTTGGACGGATATCCGCGGACTGTCGGGCAAGTTAAGGAATTTGACAAGCTGGTGGCAAAATACAACAGTGCCGTTATCTTTCGTGATACGCCGGTTGATTTGATTCTTGAACGGGTGAAGAACCGGAGAATTTGCGAGAAATGCGGCATGGCTCATGATATCGGTGATGGTGCCTGTCCCTGCGGCGGACGGCTGATAAAGCGCAAAGATGACGAGGTTTTGCCGGAGCGTCTTGCCGAATATGAAGAAATGACCAAGCCGGCGGTTATTGAACTTAAAAACGAAGGAAACAATTTTTTCTGGTATGAAGGGACGGCCGAAGGGGAAGAAATTGCCAGAGAATTTCTGGAAGCGAATGCAAAGTATTTGCGGTGATTTTTTCGGGAACGGGGAAGTTCGGAATGCTGCGATACTGCCGGTTTTAAGCGTGGGAAAACCGAGAAGGGTGTGTTATGAAATTTTTGTTTTATTGTGATGAAAATGAGGAAGCGGCAGTCTTACAGGAAATGTTTTCTAAATGGAGCGGCGTTTCTGTTGAGTCCAGGGCAAAGCAGTATGGCATTCCTGCTGACGTGGCAGCTTTATGCGGTCGGGAAAAAGACGTTTCGCAGCGATTGAAAGATTTTCTGCATGAAAAATATGTTTTGTATGCTGCGGAACTGGAACTGTCATTGAAATTTCATACAAGGTTTTGGGATAATGACGGCCGCTGTTATGTTGAAACAGCGGAAAAAATTATGCAGATTTGTTTTCCGGATTATAAAGTCAGGCTGTCGGTTCAGCTGGGCGGTATATCGGATTGGAACGGTGCTAATATAGCCGTCAATGCGTTTTGTTATCTTTATGCCGATAAGTCCGAGCATATCAGAATCGTTTTGTGGGAAACGATTCTATCGCAAACTTTTCAAATTATCCGACGCAGGTATCCGGCGGAGATTGTCTGTGATAAGACGGTGTGGGGAATATCGGAGCTGACGGCGCTGCTTATCCTCGGCGAAATTCTCGGGCTGAACGTTGATGCGGGATTTGGCGATTATGTACAGCTCAATCCGTATATTCCGGCTTTTAAGGGTTTTTATCTGGGGCGGAATGATTTTGAAGATTATATTGACAAGACGGTTCAGCATATGTGCCAAAATCCTCTTTGCATCTAACCTGTTGATGTATGTTGCAGCAGGGATTTTGCAGTCAGTTAGGGAAAACAGCAGATATTTATAATTAAAACCCCCGGCTTTATTTAACCGGGGGTGATTTGAACACTGTATTTAAACGTGTTTGAAGCCGGGTTATGCGTCTTCTCCGGTTTCCTGATTGACGCGTTTGGCGGACAGGCGGATTTTGCCGCGGTTGTCCGTTCCTAAACATTTAACCCAAATCTGGTCGCCTTCTTTGTAGAAGTCGCAAACAGAGGCAATACGCTCGTTTTTGATTTCTGAGATGTGAACCAGACCTTCCGTTGAGCCTAAAAAGCGGACAAATGCTCCGAAATCCATAATTTTGGTAATGGTTCCGTGATAGTTTTTGCCCTCTTCGGGTACGGCGACGATACCGTTGATAATTTCAATGGCTGCGTCTGCGTCTTTCTTGTCAACAGCGGCAACATTTACCGTTCCGTCATCGTCAATATCAATTTTGGTATTGGTTTTTTCAATGATTTCACGGATAACTTTTCCGCCGGTGCCGATGACTTCACGAATCTTGTCTACCGGAATTTTGATAGAAATAATACGCGGTGCACGCGGAGAAATTTCTTCGCGCGGTGCAGGCAACGCTTTGGCCATTTCGCCTAAAATGTGAATACGGCCTTCATGTGCCTGCGACAGGGCGTTTTTCATAATTTCTTTGGTGATGGAGGTTATTTTAATATCCATCTGCAAAGCGGTAACGCCGTCTTTTGTTCCGGCTACTTTGAAGTCCATATCGCCGAGGTGGTCTTCATCGCCGAGAATATCGGTCAAAATAGCGACTCTGCCGTCATCTTCTTTTATCAGCCCCATGGCAATACCGGCAACGGGCTTCTTAAGCGGCACACCGGCATCCATCAAGGAAAGAACCGAACCGCAGACTGTGGCCATGGACGAGGAACCGTTGGATTCCATAATGTCGGATACGACACGTACGGTGTACGGAAATTCGCTTTTTTCTTTCGGCATCATCGGATGAATGGCGCGCCATGCCAGTTTTCCGTGTCCGATTTCACGACGCCCCGGAGAACCGAGCCTGCCGCATTCGCCAACGGAAAACGGCGGGAAGTTGTAGTTTAGCATAAACTCCTGACGTTCTTCATCCATCAGGCCGTCAATAATCTGCGAATCTTCTGCCGTACCCAATGTTGTAACAACCAATGCCTGCGTTTCGCCGCGGGTAAACAGGGCGGAACCATGCGTTGTCGGCAAGAGACCGACTTCACAGGTAATCGGGCGGACAGTTTTGGTATCGCGGCCATCAATACGTTTGCCGGTTGACAATACCTTTTCGCGCATAACCGAATGCATCAGTTTTTCAATTGCATCCAGAGCGTAGCGGACTTCAAGCTCGTTTTCCTGATCGATAGTGGCGTTGACTTCCGCACTCAGCTCTCCAAGACGGGTAGAGCGTTTCTGTTTGTCAACCTCGTTGAAAGCCTCTTCGTATTTAGAGCGGAAACTTTTTTCAATCCGGCTGTAGAGTTCATCAAATTCCGGCGGAAATACCGGCGCTTCCCAAGGCTCTTTGCCTGCTTCGGCTTTGAGTTCGTTAATCATATCAATAACGCCTTGGAAATTATCAAAACCGAACATGACGGCGTTCAGCATCGTTTCTTCCGAAAGTTCGTTAGCTTCGGATTCAACCATCAGAACGCCTTCTTTTGTTCCGGCTACGGTTAATTCCAACTCGGAATTTTTCAACTCTTCAACTGTCGGGTTCAAAACATACTGCCCGTTGATGTAGCCAACTTTGGCAGCCCCAATCGGCCCCAGGAACGGAATGCCGGAAACGGCGAGTGCGGCTGAGGCCGCAACCATTGCCAAAATGTCCGAATCCGTTTTCTTGTCGTGAGCAACGGTGGTGCAGATGATTTGAACTTCGTTTTTGAATGCATCAGGAAACAGCGGGCGAATCGGCCTGTCAATCAGGCGGGAAACCAGAACTTCATGTTCGGACGGTTTGCCTTCGCGTTTCATAAAGCCGCCGGGGATTTTGCCGGTAGCATAATATTTTTCCTGATAGTTAACAGTTAAAGGGAAAAAATCCTGGTCTGCTTTTGCTTCTTTTGCAGCGACAACCGTGGCAACAACTACCGTATCTCCATAACTTGCATAAACGGCACCGGTTGCCTGTTTTGCGATTTTACCTGTTTCTAAAACTAATTTGCGGCCGCCCCATTCCATTTCTTTGCGGCACACATTCCAATTGACCATATTTTTTACCTTTCCTATAAAATACCTCACCCGGCAGAATACCGGGATTTTTGCAAATAGCGGAGCCCCATTGCCCCGCTATTTGTTTTCAAACATTACTTACGCAAGTCTAACTTCTTAATCAATGTCTGATATCTTTCTTCGCTGGTTGCCCGCAAGTGGTCGAGCAAGTGGCGACGACGGCTTACCATCTTCATCAGACCCAGACGGGAGTGCAGGTCTTTTTTGTGGGTGTTAAAGTGCTCAATCAAAGAGTTGATGCGGTAGGTCCAGATTGCAATCTGAACTTCCGGAGAACCCGTATCACCCGGTTTGGTACCGTATTGTGCAATAATTTCCTGTTTTTTTTCATTTGTAATCGACATCTGTTTTTCCTTATTAATAACGTTTAAAGATTAAAAACCCGAATCGGAGAAATTATGTTTTCTTTATTTTCGATAAGGGCGATAAGCTTATTTTCCAAACAGGCTGCCGCAATACCGGCAAAAGGGGGAACCCCTTGTGCTGGAAGGGTTTGCCCGTTTTTAAGCTTAAGAGCATCCTCTGCTGTCAAAGCAATAACCGTGATGCCGCACAGAAATGTTTCAACAGGTAACAGAGGAAAAACTCCGTTATCTCTATATAACATATTTTTTAAATTATCCAGCAAAATCGTATCCGAGAGGTTAAAAAATCCGTTTTGAGTGCGCCGGAGTGCAGTCAGGTGGCCGCAAGTGCCCAAAGATTCGGCAATATCATGGCCGAGCGTGCGGACGTAGGTGCCTTTGGAGCAGGTTACGGAGAAATCTGCTTCTGCCATAGCGGGGCGGTATGCCAGACATTTTAATTCTCTTATGGTTATTTTTCGTGCAGGAACGGTAAATTCTTTGCCGCTGCGGGCAAGTTCGTAAGCCCTCTGTCCGTTGATATGTATGGCGGAAAACTTGGGCGGAATTTGGCTGATTGTTCCGGTGAAACGGGGAATTATGCCGTTGACAGCTACGGCGTCGGGCAAGTGCGAGGAAACGGCGCAGATTTCGCCTTCGGTGTCGTCTGTGGTTGTACCCGTGCCGAATTTCAGGGTAAATTCGTAAGTTTTTTCGCTTCCTTCCAGATAAGGAATTAATTTGGTTGCTTCGCCGAAGGCCATGGGCAAGACGCCGGTGGCGAACGGATCCAGCGTTCCGATGTGTCCGGCTTTTTTGGCATGCAACATATATTGGATTTTGCGCAGAGCCTGATTGGAACTCATTCCTTGCGGTTTGTCCAAAACAATCCAGCCGTTGACGTTTTGATTATAGTGCGAACTCATATAAATAATTCCATTTGCTGGTTGCGGGTCAGGTTTTTCAGGGCTTCTCTGATAATCGCTACGGATACGGCGCGTCCGTTGGTCCATGAAATATCATCGATTTCCGCAATCAGACGCGATACGAATTCAAAAGAGCGTTCGGTATGTTTTAGGATATAGTCAAGGATTTCCTGACTGATAATAATCTGGCGGTCGTCGAACAGCTTGGCTATCAACGCAGTCAGCATTTCGTCGTCGGGCTGCATAATTTCGATGCAGGGAACGATATTCAGGCGCGATTTCAAATCCGGCAGGCGGAGCGGCAGTTTGGCCAAAGGCTGTTCGGCGGTGAACAGAACGTATTTTCCGGGGACATTATAGAAATTATAAAGGTGAAAGAATGCTTCTTCGTTAATTTCGGCATCCATATCTTCAATAACCAAAAAATCATTTTCATTGGCGAGTTTGTTAATGTTTTTCATATTGACGCGGTGGGCGGGAAGTATCGGAATAGGTATCGGGCGGGGCAGGCTTTTTTGTATCCGGTCAACCCAGATATGTGCCAGATGGGATTTGCCGCAGCTCCGGGGGCCGTAAACACATAGGGAAAAGTGCTGCCAGTACGGCCAAATTTTGACGGCGCGGTAGGCTGTTTCATTGCAGACGGCCACCATAAAATCTTCTTCGCCGAGATAATTTCGGGGAGAAAACTTGAGCATATATTGTCCGGTTTTATGGTTGAAGCGGTTGTCCATTATGATTTCATGACCTCATATACTTTTTGGGTTAAATCGCTTAAGCTGAAAGGTTTGGGGATAAAAGACAAATTGTCGATGTCGGTAAATTCGCCTTTTAAAATGTCTTCCGAGTAGCCGGATGCAAGAATTATCTTTATGTCAGGCAGCATTTCCAAGACCTGACGCGACAACTCGATGCCGTTTTGTCCGGGCATGACCATATCTGTAATCAGAAGCTGGAAATTCTTATCGTTTTCAAGTGTTTCGAGTGCATTTTCAGCAGAGCTGCAACCGACGACGTCGTAGCCTTTTTTGCGGAGCGCCCGCAGGGCAAATGTCCGGACAGAGTTTTCGTCATCAACCAGCAGGATACGGGTATTTTCAATGTTTTCCGGCATCTGTGCCAAGTCGTCGGCGGCGGACAGGCTGAGCCCTAAGATGACTTTATCGCTGTCGGTTTGCGGCGATTTGATTTCCGCAGGGGTCAGGACGGCGCGGCCGCGCTTGTCGTTTAAAACGCGGCGGGTGAGGGCGGCGTCAACTTTGCGCGGGGCTGTTTCGGCCGGGTAAGCGGGCAGGTAGACCGAAAAGGTGGTGCCGACGTTAACAGTGCTTTTTACTTTGATAAAACCTTCCATCTGGCGGACGATACCGTAGACGGTGGCCAGGCCGAGCCCGGTTCCGGAACCGACGACATTTTGTTTGGTGGAGAAGAAGGGTTCAAAAATGCGCGACATATTTTCCAAGGGGATGCCGCAGCCGGAGTCGGTAACGTCCATGCGGATGAAACTGCCGCTTTCTATCGTCTCGGCGCCGAAACGGTATGGTTCAAGCAATGTTTCTTTCTGAGTGGAGATGGTAAGCGCGCCCTTTTTGTTCATTGCGTCTTTGGCATTGACGCAGAGGTTCAGGACGACCTGAAGAAACTGGACTTTGTCAACTTTGATGCAGTCGAGGTTTTCGCCGTGGCGGAATTTTAATTCGATTTGTTCGCCGACGGTTCTTTTCAGCAGCGGCGTGTAGTTGACGAGAATGTCGGTTATGTCGCTCAGTTCCGGCTGCAAAGGCTGCTTGCGCGAAAACTGCAGCAATTGTCGTACAAGTTCAGCGGCGCAGTTGGCATTTTGCTTAATCTGGATGATGTCGGCAAATGACGAATCACCGATGCTGTGCTTTTGCAACAGCAAATCGCAGAAACCTATCATTGCGGTCAGAAGATTGTTGAAGTCATGGGCTATGCCGCCGGCCAGCTGTCCCATTGCCTGCATCTTCTGAGCTTGTGCAAACTGAGTTTCAAGGTTCTTCTGTTCAGTCGTGTCCAGGCAGAAAAGAATAATGCCGCGGATGTTTTCCCGAATTTGAACCGGAGAAGAAAAAAGCGGGCAGATGTATAAACGGAGTATCCGGTTTTTGTTTTTTTCTTTGAGGTTAAGGTCAAAATAAGCAGGTTGCAACTTATCGGTTTCGGAAACAAATGCGGCCAACTGTTTTTTTATTTTTCCGATGCTGTCTTCGTCCAGATAGTTTGACAGGTAGTTATCTAACGGCTGGGAGGACGAGGGGATGCCGAGAATGTCCATAAATCGCTGGTTGATGCGCTTGATAACCAGCTCGGTGTCAAGCAGCATCATTCCGAAAGGGGAAAGGTTAAAAATGCTGTTGGTTTCGGAAACGGCCTCTTCGTATGCCTGTTTCAGGCTTGCATCGGTCGGGATACCGCCGATAACTGCGCCGCGGGTTTGGACTTCGCTTCCCTGTTTAAAGCGGTCGACCTTTACAAGGTATTCACTAATGCCGCCGTCAGTACTGCGGACATATGCCGTGTATTGGGAACAGGCGTTGTTCAGGCGCTGTTCGCCTTCGGCGCTTTGCGGCAGAAAATCCGTGATGCCTTTTCCGAGAATATTTTCTTTGGACGTATTTAACATACGGCTTAATGTTTTATTGACATATTCGACTTTGCCTTTGGCGTTGAGGACATACAATCCGATGGGCATGAAATTCAGAAAATTATAAAAAGCGCGCCGTTCTTCCTGAAAAATGGCGTCCATGGTTTTTTCCGAAGTGATGTTTTCGAGGCTCCACAGGAGATAAATGTTGTATTTGAGGTCGAATCCCGAAGCACGGTCCATTTCTTCGCCGCCGTCGGCATTGAGGCTGATGGGGCGGAGGCTGACCCGATACCATTCCTGCCCGGAGAAGACCGTGGAGGTATCAAATTTAAGCGTTACTTCCAGACGGTCTTCCTTCAAATGTTCGGCGGACGTGCGAAGCTGTTTCAGCTTTTGGCGGTTGTTTTCGTCATTGACGAGGTGCATTTCCAAAAAGTCCAGAACGGGAAGCCCTTGCAGAAAGTTTTTAGCCAGCTCGTTTTGTAAGACGGTTTTGCCGTCGGCATTGACGATTGTATAGCATATTTTACGGTTTTTGAGGATTTCGTTGGCCAAACCGCCATAAAGAATTGCTGTTTCGCCTGACTGGAGAATCGTAATGGCAATATAAATACTCAGGATTATAAAGATAAATACGGCTAGAATTACCGGACGGAGATATGCCGGATAGGCAAATAAAAAACCTATGCTTACAATGGTTGCAGTAAGCATAAAGACGAGAAGAAGAAGACGTTCTTCCAAAATTTTGTCCGGGCGGATATCCTGGTCGTTTTTGAACATAAGCCTGCCTTTTTCTGAAAAATTATTTTGCCTGCTGTCAGGTAACGATGTCCGGCTGCTCTTTGCCGGTGCGTGAAGTTATTTCGGAAATTTCCCTTGAAACGCGGCAGAGTTCCCGGAGCATATCTTCGGGGTTTTCCTCAAGCTTATCGGTAACATAGCGTTCAATATAGGTGCGCAGCGTAGCGCCGTTGGTTCCGGTTCCAGACAGGCGATAGACAATGCGCGAACCATCGGTGAAGTGTACAATCAGTCCATTTTGGGTTGAAGTATGGTCAACGGGGTCATTATAGACGAACGGATAAGCGTCGGAAACAATGAAATTTCCGAAAGATTTTCCAGAGAGGGCAGGCAGTTTGGCTTTCAAATCAGACATAAGCTTGTCGGCGGTTTCCTGCGGGATGCCTTCAAAATCGTTGCGGAGATAGTAGCTTCTGCCATATTTCCGCCAGTGATCCAATGCAATTTCTTTTACGGATTTTCCGGTTTCGGCAATTATGCTGAGCCAGAACAGGGTAGCCCAAATGCCGTCTTTTTCACGGATATGGGCGGCTCCAGCACCGAAACTTTCTTCTCCGCAGAAAGTAATGCGGTTGGAATCCATCAGGTGAATAAAGTATTTCCAGCCGGTCGGAACTTCGTAGTAGCCGATTTTCAAAGCATCGGCGACCCTTTTGACCGCCATTGACGTTGCGGCGGATTTTGCAACGCCGTAAATGCCGTTTTTATATGCGGGAATGAGCTTATAGTTATCGGTTAAAATAGCCAGGCAGTCGCTGGGGCTGACAAAGAAACCGGAACCGAGAATCATATTGCGGTCGCCGTCTCCGTCATTGGCCGCGGCAAAGTCAGGTGCCGCTTCCGAATACATCAGGTCAACGAGGTGTTTGGCATAAATGAGGTTGGGGTCAGGGTGCAGGCCTCCAAAATCCTCCAGCGGAACGGCATTGATAACCGAGCCGGCAGACGCGCCGAGGATTTCTTTAAAAATTTTTTTGCCATAGGGACCGGTAACGCCGTTCATAGCGTCAAAGACAAAACGGAAATCCGATGTCAGCAGTTCTTTCAATTTGGCGAAATCAAAAATTCCTTCCATCATTTCAATATAGTCGGCAAAAGGGTCAATGATTTCAACTTCCGTATTTTCGCAGCGGGCAGTTCTGACGGTTGACAAGTCTATGTCCGGACAGTCGGAAATCCTGTATTCCCTGATGGACAGCGTTTGCTCCTGAATAGCCTGACTCTCTGCCGGCTGGCATTGTCCGCCCGTAGCCGTGGCATATTTAATGCCAAAGTCTCCGTCTATGCCGCCCGGATTGTGCGAGGCGGTCAGGATAAGCCCTCCGTCAAGTTTGTTTTTCAGGATAATGTGAGAGCCGGCAGGAGTTGACACCAGGCCGTTTTGTCCGACATACAGCTTTTTAACGTTGTTGGCTGCCGCTATTTTGATAATTTTTTGGATTGCGGCTTTATTCAGGTAACGTCCGTCGCCGCCGACCAGAAAAGATTTTTCCGACAAGTTGGGAATCGTATTGAAAATACTTTGCAGAAAATTTTCAATATAGTTTTCCTGCATAGCAATCCGGGTCTTTTTCCGCAGGCCTGCGGTACCCATTTTTTGGTCGGTATACGGAGAGGTGGAAACAATTTTTATCATTTGGCTGCCTTTGCGTTAAAAAATGTCAAATTTCGGTGCCCACGATAAAACAAAAAGCACCGCTTGTAAAGATTATTTATTAGCTGAAAATAAATTCTGCAAGTTTTAAAATTTCCCGTTTGGCACATATATCTTCATAAGTCAGCTGTTTTGCCAGCTCCGGAAAAAATTCGGGAGAGAGGGCTTTGTCCTGTGCAGATATGCCGGAAACAGCGTTTTGGTAAGGGTGGCGGAAATTCAGCGGCGGTGCGGTACGAAATCCGTATAGGCGGGACATTTGTGCCAGCTCTGCCGATTGTCGGAGAGGCAGAGAACTGTCAGGATTGTTTTCGCAGACAACCCAATTCAGGCTGTGTCCCCGGGTGGCCGCTATGCGTTTTTTTAACTCCCAAACCTCGTTGAGGTATGCTTTGTTTTGTTGAAATTTTTTAATACCGCTTCGGCTATGGCGCAGCAGGGTGATAAATGTTGCCGCATTATCCGCCAATTCATCGGTTGCAGATATTTCCGGGATTATTACGGCATCATACGGCGCAGCGGCGAGGGGGAAACTGTTTCGTTCCAGTATGTCCGGCTGAGGCAGGGTTGGAAATTTTTGCCGGCGGTTATTGAATGTCTGGCGCAGAGACGAATCTTCGTTCAGCAGGACAGCAGTTTTCTGCCGGTTGTAGAGCAACACTAAAGCCAATTCCAAACATACAGTCTTACGTCCGGTGTCTTTTTCACCGTTTATGACGACAATGTACGGAATATGTTCGCTCATGACTGACTAACGGCGATATCCTGCCGAAGCGTGGTTGTATGCAGTTTTGGTTTTTTCGCCACGCAGAGAACTGTTAATAGCGCTGCGCAGGCTTGCCGTATTGATATTGGGATTCTTTTGCATGTAATTTAATGATATTTCCATCATTTTAGAAATGTTTTCGTCCCTCTCTTTGACTTTTTTATGTCCCAGCGTAACGGCGATGACGCGATAGTTTCCCTGCCGGGCAGAGGTCAAAATGTTAAATCCGGAAGCGGCGGTGTAGCCCGTTTTCATTCCGTCCGTTCCCAGCGAATCGTTTAAGAGATAGTTGTGGGTTTTGTATGTCATGCCGTTGTATTGAAATTCGTTTAAGGAAAAGAGGTGATAGTACTGCGGGAAGTGGTGGTATACGGCGGCGCCGAGGATGGCAAGATCTTTGGCGGTTGTTTTTTGAGCGGAATTCGGCAGACCGGAGGCGTTTTTGAATGTTGTGCGGTACATGCCGAGTTTGCGTGCCGTTTTGGTCATCAGTTTGGCGAATTCGGCTTCGCTGGGGCTCAGGGCTTCCGCCAATACTGTGGCACAGTCGTTGGCTGATTTGACAATCAGCGCTTCAACGGCTGTCTTAACGTCGATGTATGAACCGGCGGGCATTCCGAGTTTTGACGGCGAGCGGGATGCAGCGGTGGAAGATACTTTTAATTTGTCAGAAAATTTCAGCTTTCCGGTTTCCAGCGCGTTAAACGTTATATAGAGAGTCATCAATTTGGTCAGAGATGCCGGGTAACGAAGCTCTTCAGCCTTGTCGGCATACAGGACGTTTCCGCTTTGGGCGTCAATAACAATTGAAGACGTGCCTCCGGCTGCATTTGCTGCGGTTGCACATCCCAAAGACAACAGAGCTATACATAACGTTTTTAATGCGTTCATTTTATGGCGAATCCTTTCCTTATCATGACTTTCTATATAATAGAGATGAAAAAGAAAATAAATTGTTAATTTTATGTTATGAATAAAAAAAAATTGTGTTTTTTTAGCTTGACTTTATAAATAATTGTATGTAAAAGTTCCAAAGCAAAGTTGATGGCGGACGTAGCTCAGTTGGTAGAGCCCCGGTTTGTGGTACCGGTTGTCGTCGGTTCGAGCCCGATCGTCCGCCCCATTGTAAAAGGCATCTTGGTATAAGATGCCTTTTTTATTTTGTTTATCGATATTGGCTTTATAGGATACGGCAGAACCGGCATATAGATTTGGGGCCGGCGAGTTTATGTGTCATTTTCTCTTTCTATGTTTTTGATAATGTCGGCCAGTTGGATGTTCAAAGTGTCTGCAATCATTTTCAGCGTGTAAAGCGTCGGCCTGCGTTCGTGCCGCTCTATGTAACTCAGTGCCGCTTCAGTGATGCCGCATTCTTTGGCCAGCCGATAACGGCTGATGTTTTGCCTTATTCTTTCCTGAACAAGCAAATCAACTACTTCATCACTAAATGTCTGGGCTTCGCGTATTTTCATGACGGCTATCATAAATCATCTTGACAAATACTATTACTTAACTATAGTTAAGTATATTTTCACCGGTACGAAGTGCCGGTGCGGGACTTTTTGGGGACGGGGTTTGCCATGCGGTTGTATGAAAAAATAAGATGTTTCTTTTTAGGCAGTACGGATATGCTGCTAAAGGACAGGAGATTTGTCATTGATGAATTGTTTTTTAATCGCCGGCTTAAATTTCGTACATTGAAACGTTATGAACTGGGGATGATGAGAGTCGGAAATATAAAATACGGTTCCGGAGCAACAGGGCGTCCGTTAAATGAAGTTTCTCCTTTTAAATATTTGCTGGGCGATACAGCCGGCTATGACAACTATTGCCGCATGCACAGGCAAGTGCTTCATTATGAAGAAATGGTACCGGAAAAGTATGATGCTCTTATAAAAAGCATTGAAAATGACGGTTTTGATGCAAAATTTGTGATTATTACGGACTTTGACGGGGTTGTGAAAGACGGACAGCATCGTTCCTGCTATCTTTTGTATAAATACGGAGAGGACTATGAAGTTCCTGTATTGAAACTTGAGCTGGGTCGGCGCAGCTGGTTTAATAAAGTCATGCGCTATATTTATAAGAAAAGTGTTGGGTTTGGTTGAAATCAGAAAACTAGAATGACGGATAGTCGGTAATGGTGGGCTGGAGGTTAGGTTGTACGGCCGAGCTGATATCTTTGAGCGGAATTGACTGGACGTCAATTAAACGGTCTCCTTCCTGATAGATTGTATTTTCGATTTTGTTCTGATAATCCAAAGGGTTCATATTATGCGGATTGACGGATGAGGACTGGCTAACCAACGGAATTTCAGCCGTATCCGAGCTTGGTTCCGAAATATTTGGAATAGCAGGAGGAGTGGCAGAGGGAACGGAATTTGCCGCAGGCGGCCGAAATTGCGAATTTGGCGAGGGAGTGACATAACCAAAAGGGTTTGGCGCATTTTGGGGCTGTTCGACGGTGATTTCGTCGCGTCCGCCGTCCGGCGTTGCAGCTGTTCCGATTATTTCGGTCGGTTCGCCCGGAGCGGCGGTAAGAACGATTGAAGTTAAAAGAATTGTCAACATATGAAACCCCCGGTCTATGCAGTTTGATGCTGCATAATAAATAATAGCTGCCGTTTTAAAATAAAGTGGGTTTTGACAATCAACGGCTAAAAACAGAAAATCATGTATTTTGTCTAAATGTGCGTGAACCGAATCTTTGTGCGGGGTTTAAAAGCAAAAATAAATGAATTTTTTTGATTTTTTGTGCATTTTTTTATTGCAATTATAAAATTTAAATGTTACAAAGGCAACGCAACAAATGTTAAGGAAGTATTAACTTTCTTGCGAAACAAATATAACCCATAATGCAGACCGGTTGTTGCAAAAGTCTGCAGTAATTTTTTAAATGGCAAGGCCCATAACGGTGTTATTTGCCATTTAGTTATAGGAAAAGTGTTAAAATGATGGATACACAAAACATAAGAATCCGCCTCAAGGCTTTTGACCATCGCCTGCTCGACCTGTCGACAAAGGAGATTGTTCATACGGCTAAAAGAACCGGGGCAAATGTCAGAGGGCCTATCCCTCTTCCGACTAAAATCGAGAAGTTTACGGTAAACCGTTCTCCTCACGTTGATAAAAAGTCGCGCGAGCAGTTTGAAATCCGTACTCACAAAAGACTTCTTGACATTGTAGATCCTACACCGCAGACCGTTGATGCTCTGATGAAATTAGACTTGGCGGCCGGCGTAAACGTAGAAATTAAGTTATAATTTTAATGTTGGTTTTTGAAAGATAAAATCAACCTATTGAAAAGGAAAAAATAATAATGCGTACTGGTCTTATCGCAAAAAAACTTGGAATGACAAGGATTTTTGAAGCTGACGGCACTCATGTTCCGGTAACGGTTCTGGCGGTCGAAGGCTTGAAAGTCGTTAATGTCAGAACAAACGAAAAAGACGGATACAGCGCTGTTCAGCTTGGAACAGGGGCTGTGAAAGCGAAAAATTTGTCGAAGCCGCTGAAAGGCTACTTTACCAAGGCTAATGTTGAGCCGAAGAAGAAAATGGCTGAATTCAGGGTTTCCGAAGACTGTCTGTTGTCGGTTGGCGACGAATTGTCTGCCGAACATTTTGTGCCGGGGCAATATGTTGATGTATGTGCTAATTCCATCGGTAAAGGATTTGCCGGTGTTATGAAGCGTCATAACTTTGCCGGTTTGGAAGCGACGCACGGCGTTTCTCTGACGCACCGTTCGCACGGTTCTACGGGACAAAGACAGGATCCGGGCAAGGTATTTAAAGGCAAGAAAATGGCCGGACATATGGGCGATGAACGCGTAACCGTTCAGAACCTGAAGGTTGTTTCGGTTGACGCTTCCCGCGGTTTAATTATGGTAAAAGGCGGCGTCCCTGGTGCTGAAAATGCATGGGTTCGCGTTACCGATGCCATCAAAAAAACTGCCGACGTCAAATTGCCGATGCCTGCCGGTTTAAAAAAGGTTGATGAACCTGTTGCAGTTAAAGCTGAAGAAACAGCTGATAATGCATAAGAGATTAAGGAATTTTGAATATGAAACAGGACATCTTAAATTTAAATAATGAAAATGTCGGAAGCATTGAGCTGAACGATGCTATTTTCGGGCTTGAAGTCCGTGCCGATGTTTTACACCGCGTGGTTAATTGGCAGCTTGCCATGCGCCAGTGCGGCAACCACCAGACCAAAGGGCGTTCCGACGTTGCTTTGACGCCTGCGAAGCCGTTTAAGCAAAAGGGTTCCGGCAACGCACGTCAGGGCAGCCGCAAAGGTACCCAGTTCAGAAAAGGTGGTATCGTGTTCGGGCCGGTTGTCAGAGATCATTCTCATGACCTGACGAAAAAGTTCAGAAAACTTGGTCTGAAGACAGCTCTTTCGGCAAAAGCCAAAGAAGGAAACCTGATCGTTATTGACGAGGCAAAGCTTGAAAACGCAAAGACGAAAGATTTACTGGCTAAATTGAACGTCTGCGGTTTGAAAAACTGCCTGTTTATTGACGGTAAGGAAGTTGATGTTAATTTCGCATTGGCAAGCCGCAATATTGCCGGAATTGACGTACTGCCGACAATCGGTGCCAATGTGTACGATATTTTGAAGAAAGAGAAGTTGGTATTAACTAAAGAGGCTGTTGCTTGCTTGGAGGAAAGATTACAATGAAAAAATCAGATAATGCAAACAATGTAACTGCAGCTATGTATGATACATTACTTCGTCCGGTAATTACCGAAAAGTCGATGATGTCTTCCGAAAACGGCAAAGTGGTCTTTATGGTTCCGCTGTCTGCTACGAAAGAAGATGTTAAAGCGGCTGTTGAAGCTATCTTTAACGTAAAGGTAAACAAGGTAAATACCGTGAAACAAGCCGGTAAGGTAAAACGTTTCAGAGGTTTTCAGGGCGTCCGTTCTGATTACAAGAAGGCCGTTATTACGCTTGCCGAAGGTCAAAATATTGATGTTACAGCAGGAATTTAGCCATGGCTTTGAAAACATATAAACCTGCCACTCCGGGTCTTCGTCAGCTGATTATTGTTGACAGAAGTGAGCTTTATAAAGGCAATCCGGAAAAGAGTCTGACCGTTGGTCTGACCAAAAGCGGCGGGCGTGATAATTTCGGACACGTCACAAGTCGGAGAATCGGCGGCGGACATAAACGCAAGTACCGTGTTATCGACTTTAAGCGTAATAAATTTGATTGTGAAGCAACCGTCGAGAGAATCGAATATGATCCTAACCGCACGTCTTTCATTGCATTAATCAATTATGAGGACGGCGAAAAGGCTTATATCTTGGCTCCGCAAAGACTGAAAGCCGGTGATAAGGTTATTTCTTCGGAAAAGGCCGATATTAAGCCGGGTAATGCAATGCCTTTGAAGAGTATGCCGGTTGGTACGATTGTACACAATGTTGAGCTGAAAGTTGGCAAAGGCGGACAGTTGGTTCGTTCTGCCGGTTGTTATGCTCAGGTTGTTGGTAAAGATGCAGGCTATGCACAGTTGAAACTTTCTTCCGGCGAGTTGAGAATCGTCCGCGAAGAATGTCTGGCTACGGTTGGAGCTGTTTCCAATCCGGATAACCAGAACGTTTCTCTGGGTAAGGCCGGCCGCGCAAGATGGCTGGGCGCACGTCCGGTATCCCGCGGTGTTGCTATGAACCCTGTTGACCACCCGCATGGTGGTGGTGAAGGCCGTACTTCCGGCGGACGTCATCCGGTTACGCCGTGGGGCAAGCCGACCAAGGGTGCAAAAACTCGTTCTAACAAGAAGACAGATCGCTTTATTATGAGATCTCGTCATGAAAACAAAAAGAAATAAGGAGGTAAACAGATGACTCGTTCCGTATGGAAAGGACCTTTTGTAGATGGTTATCTTCTTAAGAAAGCTGATGCAGCAAGAGCATCTACTCGTAATGAAGTGATTAAAATCTGGTCTCGCCGTTCGACGATGCTGCCGCAGTTTGTCGGTCTGACATTCGGTGTGCACAACGGCCACAAGTTTATCCCGGTATTGGTTACCGAGGAAATGGTTGGTCACAAGTTCGGCGAATTTGCTCCGACACGTACCTTCTATGGTCACGCTGCAGATAAAAAAGTTAAGAGAGGTTAATTATGGGAAAAACTAAAGATACAAGAAGACTTGCCGACAACCAGGCGATGGCTGTGTGCAATTCTATCCGTTCCAGCTCTCGTAAATTAAACCTTGTTGCTCAGACAATCAGAGGCTTAAGCGCCGAGAAAGCTGTTGCAGAACTTAGCTTTTCTAAGAAGAGAATTGCAAAAGTTGCTTTAGAAGTGTTGAAATCGGCTATTGCCAATGCTGAAAACAACCACAAGCTCAACATTGACAAGCTTGTTGTTGCCGAAGCTTATACCGGCAATGGCATTGTTATGAAACGTATGCATGCACGCGGTCGCGGCAGAGGCGCAAGGGTTTTGAAGCCTTTCTCGAAGCTGACCATCGTCGTTGCAGAACGTGGGGAGTAAGTTAAATGGGACAGAAAGTTAATCCGATCAGTCTTCGTTTAGGCGTTAACCGCACTTGGGACTCTCGCTGGTATGCAGATGAGAAGTTCACGGACTACCTCCACGAAGATCTGAAGATCAGAAAGTTTTTGAAAGAAAAGCTGGCTCAGGCCGGTATCAGCAAGGTTGTCATTGAGCGCCCTGCCAAGAAAGCCAGAGTTACTATTCATTCGGCAAGACCGGGTGTTGTAATTGGGAAGAAAGGTCAAGACATTGAGTTGTTGAGAAAAGACATTCAAAAGTTGACCGATTCCGAAGTCCAGTTAAACATTCTGGAAGTCAGAAAGCCGGAACTGGATGCACAGTTGGTTGCAGATTCCGTTGCGCAGCAGTTGGAAAGACGTGTTGCTTTCCGTCGTGCAATGAAGAGAGTTATGCAGTCTGCTCTGCGTCTGGGCGCCGAAGGTATTAAGGTTTGCTGTTCGGGTCGTCTCGGCGGTGCCGAAATTGCAAGAACCGAATATTACCGTGAAGGCAGAGTGCCTTTGCACACTCTCCGCGCCGATATTGACTATGCTACTTCAACTGCTCACACCACCTATGGTGCCTGCGGCGTTAAGGTTTGGATTTACAAAGGTGAGATTATGGCTCACGATCCAATGGCACAAGACAAGAAATTGGCTGAACAAAAGTAAGAATGAGGTTTTAAGATGTTAAGTCCAAAACGTGTAAAGTTCCGCAAGCAGCATAAAGGCCGTATTCACGGCGTTGCCAAAGGCGGTGCTGAATTGAGTTTCGGTTCATACGGATTGAAAGCTCTTTCACCGGAGCGCGTTACCGCACGCCAGATTGAGGCTGCCCGCCGCGCTATCACCCGTGAAATGAAAAGAGCCGGCCGTTTATGGATCAGAATTTTCCCGGATGTTCCTGTGTCAGACAAGCCTGCCGAGGTTCGTATGGGTAAAGGTAAAGGTGCTCCTGAATTTTGGGTAGCAAGAGTTAAACCCGGACGCATTATGTTTGAAATCGGCGAGGTTGATGAAGATACCGCGCGCAGAGCATTTGCACTGGGTGCAGCAAAATTGCCCGTAAAGAGCAAATTTGTTAAACGCTTGAATTCTGATAATGGAGAAGCATAATGGTGAAAATTAAAGATTTGAGAGCTATGAGCGTTGACGAGCTCGAAGCAAGACTCGTAGAGTGCAAGAAAGAGCAACTGAGTTTGCGCATTCAGCAGGCTACCGGTCAGCTGCAGAACCCGTCGGCTATCTCTAAAGTTCGTAAGGAAGTAGCTCAAATCAATACGCTTTTAACAGAGCGTAAGAAGAATAGTTAGGAGAAAAACAGATGCCTAAAAGAATTCTTCAGGGCGTTGTTGTAAGCGCCAAACAGGATAAAACCGTCGTTGTCAGCGTTGAGCGTCAGGTTATGCATCCTGTTTACAAGAAGATCGTTAAGAGAAGCAAGAAGTTTGCCGCTCATGACGAAAACAACCAGTTCAAAGAAGGGGATCAGGTTTCGATTATTGAATCCAAACCTTATTCCAAAACCAAGACTTGGACTGTAATCAGTAATAATGAAAATGCCTAATTAGGAAGGAATGAATTATGATACAGATGCAAACCAACCTAGATGTTGCGGATAATTCTGGAGCACGTCAGGTGCAGTGCATTAAAGTTCTTGGCGGTTCCAAGAGAATGCATGCTTCAGTCGGTGACATTATTATCGTTTCCGTAAAAGATGCAATGCCTAAAGGGCGTGTAAAGAAAGGCGATGTTCAGCGTGCTGTTATCGTCAGAACGGCAAGCGACATCAGACGCAAAGACGGAAGCGTTATCCGTTTTGACAGCAATGCGGCGGTTTTGGTCAACAAAGACGGTGAGCCTATCGGCACCCGTATCTTTGGTCCGGTTACCAGAGAGCTGCGTGCGAAAAAATTTATGAAGATAATTTCTTTAGCGCCGGAGGTTTTGTAATGAGCAAAATGAAAATCAAAAAAGGTGATAAAGTAATCGTTATTGCGGGTGATGACAAGGGCAAAACCGGCGAAGTCTTAAAGGCTATGCCGAAAGAAGGCAAAGTTGTCGTTCAAGGTGTTAACCTGGTTAAAAGACATACGAAGCCGAGCCAGACCAACCCCGGCGGTATTGTTACCAAAGAAGCGGCTATTCAAGTTTCTAATGTGGCAGCTGTAACGGCTGAAGGCAAACCCTCAAAGGTTGGCTATAAGGTTGTTGACGGTGTTAAGAAGCGTGTTGCCCGGAAATCCGGTGAAGTAATCGATAATTAGGAGATAATTTGATGACAAATTTTGAAACATTGTATAATGATGTCATTAAGAAAGCTCTTGTGGAAAAGTTCGGTTACAAGAACCCGCATGAGATTCCGAAGTTGACAAAGATTGTTCTGAACATGGGCGTCGGCGATGCCATTACGGACAAGAAAAAGCTGAATAATGCCGTTGAAGAAATGGCGATGATTGCCGGTCAGAAACCGGTGATTACTTCCGCCAGAAAATCAATTGCGACCTTTAAGCTGAGAGAAGGTATGCCGATTGGCTGCAAAGTTACGCTGCGTTCAGACAGAATGTATGAATTCCTTGAGCGCTTGGTTAATATGGCTCTTCCTCGTATCAGAGACTTTCACGGCATTTCGGGAAAGAACTTTGACGGAAGAGGGAACTTTGCTTTTGGCATTAAAGAGCAGATTATTTTCCCTGAAATTAACTATGAAAAGGTTGAACAGGTCAGAGGTATGGATATTGTTATCTGCACTTCGGCCAAGACAGACGAAGAAGCCAAGTTTCTTCTGACATCTTTCAACTTACCATATAAGAAATAAGCGGAGATTTTACTATGTCAAAAACAAGTTCAGTATACAGAAACTTGAAAAGAGTGAAGATGGTTGCAAAATATGCGAACATCCGCTCCAAGTTAAAGGCCATTGCCGATGACAAAAACGCTCCTGAAGAAGAGAGATTTCAGGCGAATTTGAAATTGGCGGCGTTACCGCGCAATTCTTCAAAGGTCAGAGTAAGAAACCGTTGCAGAATTACGGGACGCTCTCGTAGTGTTAGCAGGAAGTTCGGAGTAAGCCGTGTTGAATTGAGACAGATGGCAAGCTTTGGCGAAATTCCTGGTTTGGTAAAATCAAGCTGGTAAGGAGATGATATTATGTCTATGACTGATCCTTTGGGCGATATGCTCACACGCATTAGAAACGCACAAAGAGCGAAGAAAAGTGATGTTGTATCACCGGCCTCTCGCCTGCGTGAAAATGTTTTGGAAGTTCTGAAAAGAGAAGGCTACATTGCCGGTTATGAAAAGGCCAATGTACGTCCGGGCGTTGACGAACTTCGTATTCAATTAAAGTATCATGAGGGTACAAGTGTTATTACTGAAATTTACCGCGTTTCCACTCCGGGACGCCGCGTATATTCCAGTGTAAGAGACCTGCCTAGAGTTTACAACGGCCTCGGTATTTCCATCGTTTCAACCCCGAAAGGCGTTATGAGCGATAACGAAGCCAGAAAAGCAAACGTCGGCGGCGAAATCTTGTGCCAGGTTTTCTAGGGAGATAGCGGATGTCAAGAGTTGGAAAATATCCTGTAATTATCCCGGAAGGCGTTAGCGCATCTGTTAACGGCAATGTTGTTAACGTTAAAGGAAAATTGGGTGAATTAAGCTTTGCTTATGATGATTCTCATGTAAATGTAGAAATTAATGATGGTAAAATTGTGGTTACTCCGCATTCTCAGAGCCGTACGGCCCGGACATTGTGGGGCACGACCAGAGCCCAGATTAATTCTCTGGTAAAAGGCGTCAGCGCCGGTTACAGCAAGAGCATTGAACTGAACGGCGTTGGTTACAAAGCCCGTATGGACGGAAAAAATCTGGTTTTGACGCTGGGCTTTTCGCACGATGTACCGTTTGAAACCCCGAAAGGCATTACCATTGTCTGCGAAAGCCAGACGACCCTTAAGGTCAGCGGCGTTGACAAGCAGCTGGTAGGTCAGGTTGCGGCTGAAATTCGCAAATACAGAAAGCCTGAACCTTATAAAGGAAAAGGCATTCGCGTAGACGGCGAATATGTACGTCGTAAAGAAGGCAAGAAGAAATAGGATGTAAAGCAATGAATACACCAAGAAAGTTATATGAAAAAAGAAAAGCACGTGTTAGAACGGCTTTGAAAGCTGCCGCGAATGGAAAGATGAGATTGTCTGTATTTCGCAGCGGAAAGCATATTTATGCGCAGATTATTGACGATGCAAAAGGTGCTACAGTTGCTTCTGCTTCTACCTTGGATAAGGAAGTAAGAGACAATATTGCGAAATCTTCGAATATTGAAGCTGCGCAGTATGTCGGCAAAGTAGTTGCTGAGCGCGCCGTTAAAAACGGTGTCAGCGAAGTTGTGTTTGACCGCGGCGGTTATGTATATCATGGCCGGGTGAAGGCTTTGGCAGATTCTGCCCGCGAAGCCGGATTGAAGTTTTAGGAGGTTATGATGGCACAATCTTTAGATCGTCATAATAAGACGGATAAAAAAGAAGAACTGGTTGAAAAACTGGTTTTCGTCAACCGCGTAGCCAAGACCGTAAAAGGCGGCCGCACAATGTCTTTTGCTGCTTTGGTAGTTGTCGGTGACCAGAAAGGCCGTATCGGTTTTGGTTCCGGCAAAGCTGCTGAAGTTCCGGAAGCTATTGTTAAAGCTACGAACGAAGCGAAAAAGAATATGATTCGCATTCCGCTTCGCGAAGGCAGAACACTGCATCACGACATCAGCGGCAGATTTGGCGCCGGAAAAGTCGTTTTGAGAACAGCTCCGGCCGGTACCGGCGTTATTGCCGGCGGTCCGATGCGTGCAGTATTTGAAGTACTGGGCGTGCAGGATGTTGTTGCAAAATCGCTCGGTTCAAACAATCCTTACAATATGATTAAGGCAACGTTTGCGGCTTTGCAGGCTATCAACAGCCCACGCATGGTTGCGGCGAAGCGCGGCAAGAAAGTCGGTGATATTGTAAGCCGTCGCGAAAATACTTCTAACGTTAAGATGGACAAAGAGGAGGCTTAATCATGGCTAATAAAAAGACAGTTAAGGTTACTCAGGTAAGAAGTTCCATCGGCCACGGCAAAGAGCAGATTGCTACTTTGAAAGGTCTGGGCTTGAATAAAGTCGGCAGAATTTCCGTTTTGGAAGATACTCCGGCCGTTAGAGGAATGATTAATAAGGTAGCTCACCTCATTAAAGTTGAAGAATAATTGTTCTGGGGCAGCAACGGGCAGGTGTAAATCTGCCCGGCCCCAACGGTTTTGAGGCTGAGGGTGTCCCGAACAAGAAATTTTTGATTTTAAGTTGAGTTGAAGAAAAGGTGAAAAAAATGAAACTGAATGAATTAAGAGATAACGAAGGCGCCACAAAGAGCCGTATCCGCGTTGGCCGCGGCATCGGCAGCGGCAAGGGTAAAACCGGCGGCCGCGGCGTTAAAGGTCAGAAATCTCGTTCCGGTGTTTCTATTCACGGTTTTGAAGGCGGTCAGATGCCGATTTACCGCAGATTGCCGAAACGCGGTTTTAAGAATCCGTTCGCGAAGACTTTTGCCGTTATTAATCTGGATACAATCCAGAAGGCTATTGATGCCGGCAAATTAAATGCCAATGACATCAATAAGGAAAGTTTGGTTGCTTCCAACCTGATTTCCAAAGAGTTGGACGGTATCCGCCTGTTGGCAAGAGGCGCGTTGACGGCATCTATCAATATTACGGTAGATTCTGCGTCTAAAGCGGCTGTTGCAGCGGTTGAAAAAGCCGGCGGCAAAGTTACCGTTAATGCCTAACCGGGTATAAAAGAAAGCGAAGGCAGGCTGAGAAGCCTGCCTTTTTTTGTGAAAAAGTATAGACTGTTATTTGGAAAATAAATTTGAAAAGATGGATTTTAGGCCTTTAGGACGTTGTTTCGGATAGATTTTGGGGATGTTTGGGAGTCAAATATCGATAGCCGTTTCTGGAGGGACGGTTGACGGTGGGAGCGTGAACGAAAGGGAAAGCAATCTATTCGGCGAAAGTCGTCCATTGCGGCATATTGAGCAGCGTGTTCAATCGGTTGCAAAAGTTTTCACCCAAGCTGAAAGAATTAAGAAGTTTAGCATTACGTTCTGTCAGCAGAATAAAACTGAAACGATTGGGGTTTTGTCGGTCTTTGACACATAAATATGGATAAGCTTGGGCCGCGGTATTTTTTCTTTTCCATTTATATGCTCTGCCTTCATATATTTTATAGGGAAGTTTGGGACAGATGTATGGGGCTTGAGCGGGCTGAATTAAAGAGTCGCTGATTTTTTCCTTTTGCCATTCGGGGAAAGTCTGAATCAGTGTGTAGCATGATATGACATCGTCTTCGGAAATTTTTTCCATGGAAATTGCCGGCCGTGAAAAAACGGGAAGCAGACAGAGAGTTATGATGAGGAATATACAGTTGTGTTTTTTCATGCGAATAGCCCTTTTTGCTTTAAATGTCCTGAATACAGAAAAACCACCTGAGAGGTGGTCGGGAAGTTCGCAAATCATACACAACTAAGATGATCCTTTAAGTTTTTAAAGTCAGGAACTTCTGGACATATACTTAAAGCTCCCCGACCTTTTACAGTCGGGGATATAATCAATTATCAGCCGATTTCAGGCTGGTAATTTTACGATGTTATATCCTGAACACCGAGTTGTGTAAAGAGCTTGCGACAGCCCGCACCGTCTCCGGCACTTGCAGACGTTGCCATCTGCTGTTTGTATATTACCGGGTATTGAGTTTTGTGCAAGTTTTTTTTGCAGGGCGGGTAATAACTTGGTAAAGAAATTGCTTGACAGGCCGAGGCCGGTCTGATATTTTGTTTTTGAGCTTGGCAAACGCTCGGAATGTCCGCCAAAGGGTTCATTGCCATAACGTTTTTTTACATAGATTTCTTGAGACGGCTTATTCAGCCCATCGGGCAGGCGATAAGGTAAGTTGTCGGAAAGGAATTGCCATGAGCGAATATGTTGAAGTCTTCCGGGTGGAAGCAAAATCTTTGTTAAAAAATTTCCAGAAACATGAAAAAGAGGCAGTTGCCAGATGCGAAAGGGTGTTTGGCGACAGGCAGGATTTGTCGTTGATGAATATGCAGCACGTTGTCGCCAAAGAGTACGGGTTTGACAGTTGGAACGAACTGGTTAAGGCAGAGCGCTGGCAGTTGGCGGAAGCTTTGATTGCGACGAAAAATAAAACGCTGCATACGCCGCTTTCTGTAGACGGGCGCAAAGGTGCAATGTATCCGTTTGCTGACGGGAAAGGTACCGTCGGGTTGAGACGGGAACGTGAAGGCGTGGATTTAGTCAATTTTCAGAGGATATATGCAAACGGTTCAACGTCTCCGTATTTGCCTTTGGATGCGATGGATTTGTCGCTGTATGATTTGTCAAAGCTTAATGTTTTGCGGGCAGATTATGACGACTATACGTTGTGGCCGGCAGAAGCAGTCAAGAGGCCGGAAGGTTTTGAGCCGGCGGAATTTTTGGAAAAAAGGAAAAATCCCGGTTTAGGTATCAGAGCCCTGCATAAGCAGGGAATTGACGGCAGAAACCGGGCAGCGGCGGTGATTGACGGTTTTTTGCTATGTGACCATTTGGAATATCATGACAATTTGAAGTGGTATGAACGGGTGGATTCCGGTGAACCACGGCATGGAGTTTCCGGCGGGGAACTTGTTTCTGCATTAGCCGGGAAAACATGCGGCGTAGCGCCAAAAGCAGACATATATTATTTTTCGGCTTTGCAGACGGAAAACAAGCAGCGGACGCAGCGGTATTATGCGCAAGCTCTGGAAAAAATATGCGATTTGCATGAAGAACGGCTGAAAGAGGGCAAAAGCGGCATTGATGTCGTGTGTATCTTGTGGGGCATAGTGAGCGAATTGTTTCAAAATGACGACGGGGCGGCGGAAATGCAGGCTGCCGTGAAACGTGCGGCGGATTTGGGAATCTGGGTTAACTCCGGGCATCTGGATTTTGCCGGGAATAAACTGTGGCGTGAAAGCCGGGTGTGTTGCAAAGCAGACGGAGACTTGGATAATCCTGACGATTATACGGTTATGCCGAATCAGCTTGATATGGCAAAGTTTCCGGAACTGGTAAGGAATACTCTGTGTTTTCCGGGCGGCGGAAAAACGGTTGCCGGTTCTGTCCGGTTGGATGCGTATCGGTTTTCGGCGCCGGGTTTTTCGCTTAAGCCTTATGAATGCGGGCTGTTTGTGCTGGCGCGGAGCGTCAAGCCGGATTTGACGGCGGAGGAATTTTGGCGTATCGGGCTGGAAACCGGCGATTTTCGTGACGGTATCGGCGTGATTGTCAATCCTCGGCAGCTGGTTACGGCACTGCGGGGTTAATATGTACGGGAGAGGCGTAAAGCCTCTCCCTGATTTGCGGGGATTTGATGAAATGAATAAAAATGCTGAAATTTTGATTGCAGCGGCGGAAGATGCGAAAGATATTGCGCGGCTGTCGTACCAGGTCGGGAAGATGCATGACGAGGCACTTCCGGATTATTTTAAGCCGACGACGGAAGAGGAACATCTGGTAATTGTCCGCAAAATGATGGCGGATGATAATATGTTTTTGCTTAAGGCTGTTTATGATGGAAAAATCTGCGGCTTTATTTGTCTTTTTATACAGGAGACACCGCGAAACGGATATGTACATTCAAAAATCGGCTATATTTATAATTTCGGCGTTGATGAGATGTGCCGGGGGCAGGGAGTTGGTTCGCTTTTGTTGAAAAAAGCGGAAGTTTTTTTGCGAGACAGGGGCGTTGAAGCAATAGAGCTGAGCGTGTTCTGTTTTAACCGGCGGGCTATCGGGTTTTATGAACGAAACGGGTATCAGGCATTGGAAGTTAACTTGCAGAAGGTTTTGAAGTAGAAAATACGCTCAGAACCGGTGTTGAGGCACACAAAAAGGGAGCGAAGTACCGCTCCCTTGCTTTATGTCTTTTATTATAAAGAAGTATATTTTTTTGTCAAGTTTTTTATTCGCAGTTTTGTTAAAATAAGTTATTGATTTTTCTGTTTATTTTTGCGTATTTTAAGGTTCTCGCAAATTTTGGAGGACTTTTTTATGCAAGAACAGGCTGTTTTTCGTGAAAAGTATAATTTTGTTAAGTTTGAAGTTCTGAGAATTAAATCTTTATTGGGGGGGAGAAAGGAAACGGCAGAGCGGAAGAATAGTGATGATGTTTCGATACGGGAGACTATCGGAGAGATTTTGAGTGAACTTAAAATATATGCGCTTAAACCGTTAAAGAAGTTATTATTGGTATCTGCGGTATGTGGCATTTCAAGTGGGATAGCCCCTTATTTGCGAATGCTTTATATGGGAGAGCTGCCTGAACTTTTGAGTGGAACGACAGAAGCGATTGTTATTTTTTCCATATTTATGGCATTAAGTGAAATTAACGGGTATTTGTGGTCTGTTTTTTTCATGTACTCGGGATTTTTCAAAAGTGAAATGACGGATTTGTATGATAATGCTTTACAGGCGAAAAACTATGTTGAGATTTTGCATAAACCGAGGGCACTGTTTGTGGTTAACAGTGTTGAGTCAATGTTGTCTTTTGCAAAGGAAATTTTTCAATATAAACGTTCTGTTTTAAATGAATTGTTGCAATGTTTTAGAGAAGCAATAACTTTTGTTATCTGTACGTTTAGTTTGTTTGCCATTGTTCCGCAGCTGGCTTTGTTTATGGTGTTGTTACAGCTTATTTCCATGGAGTTTGTTCTCTATAACAATAAGTTTTTCAGAACGGTTGACGAAAGGTTTAGATTATTTTCGCAGAAAATTTCCCGGGAGACAGGAGATGTCAGCGGGCAGGCTTCTTTAGTGCAAAGCGCAAACAAAGTAGAAAAAGAAAGTGGGCGGATTTATGCCAAGCTTATGAAAAGTTCTGCTTTAAAAAGACTGAAGTATTGTAACAGACGGATAGGGGAAAAAAGCTTTTATCTGGTTTTGGAAGCTGTTGGGGCAGTTGCAGTTTGTTATGTGGCGATTGCCGATATTATTAAAACCGGCGATATCGGACGATTGGCTTTAATTTCCGGCGCGGCAGTGCAAATGAAAATACGTTGCGAGACATTGCTTCGTTCTTACCTTAGCATTGATGAGTATAAAAATAAGATTGCCGATATTAGAAAACGCATGCAGCTTCCCAAAGTTTTAGAAAGGGGTACGGGGAATAATCGGCTAAGCGCGGCAGATAATTTTATTCGCCTGGAAAATGTCAGTTTTGCATATCCTGCGCTTAAACGTCTGGAAGATGCCGGCTTTTTGACTGAGGTTAAATATGGAAATACGGTTTTGGAAAATGTAACTCTTGACGTGCGAGCCGGCGGGGTAACGGTTGTTGCCGGCACGTCTGGACAAGGTAAATCGACGTTGATGAGGCTTATTCGGCACGATTATGATGTGCAACAGGGCGAAGTTTTTATCGGAACACAAAATGTTTGTGATTTGCCGGATGAGGAAATCAACAGACATATTGCCTTTATCGGTCAGAATGTCCGCTTTTTTGATACCTCTGTTCGGCGCAATTTGACTTATTTTAGCGATGTTACAGATGAAAAGCGGATAAGAGAGGTATTGGACGCTGCGGGATTGACGGAAGATATTGCTCACTTTGAGGGAGGACTTGATTATAAAATCGGCATTAACGGAAATAAGCTTTCGGGCGGGCAGCGGCAGAGGTTGGCATTGGCTCGGACATTTTTAACAAATCGCCCGATTGTGATTATGGATGAACCGACGACGGGGCTGGATCAGGTTATGAGTTTCCAGATAATGAAGGCTTTGAAAGAACTGGCTAAAGACAAAACGGTGTTATTGGTTACGCATAATCCGACGGAAATTGCATTGGCAGACAGGGTACTGATTATTAAAGGTAAGCATATTGTTGCAGACGGAGAACCGCTTAATTTAATAGAGAATACGAGCTTCCTGAAATCAGCGATGACAAGGCAGGATATATTGAGCAAAAAGGAATTATTTATTGCGCATTGTCGGAAAACAGCCTAATCTTTTTTGGTATTTTTTGATATAAAGGAGAATCAAATGTCCGGAATTGTGGAAAAGGCTTTAATATTTGCAAAGGCGTGCCATGATGGCGACAGTTCCGGACATGATTTTGAGCATATCCGGCGGGTTTTGACAAATGCGGAGAAGATAGCGGCGGAAACGCCGGAGGCTGATGTTGAGATTGTGCGGCTGGCGGCAATCTTGCATGATGTTGACGATTATAAACTGAATAACGGAGAAGCGAGGGCGGATGGTTTTCTGCGGGAAGCCGGTGCGGCGGACGATGTACGGGAAAAGGTTTTGGCGGTTACAAACGCCATCGGTTTTTCAAAGTCGGGCAGCAGGCCGCAATTTGAGATGATTGAACAAGCGGTCGTTTCCGATGCGGACAAACTAGATGCAATGGGAGCGGTCGGCGTCTGCCGGACAGTTATGTATTCGGCGGCGACGGGAAGAAAACTTTTTGATGAAGCGGAATTTCCGAAAGAAAATCTGACGGCGGCGGAATATAAAGACAAAAGCCGTGCCGGCAACCATTCCATAAACCATTTTTTCGACAAGCTGCTGAAACTTAAAGGAGCGATGCGGACGGCGGCAGGAAAACGCGAGGCGGAAAGGCGCCATGCGTTTATGGCAGAATTTTTGCAAGAGTTTTTTGCCGAGGTACGGATGCCGGAATGGCAGGCGTATCTGGAGGATTATCTGGAACGCACGAAATAGCGGCGAGGCGGGATAAGGTGTTTAGTGTCGGAGAGAAAATTTCGGCATACAACGTACGAAATAGCGGCGCGGAGGTGAGCCAAAGGGTTTGAAAAGAGATTAAAGCCGGGGTTTTCGGTTTCGGTGTTACCTGTGAGACCGGCAGAATCTTTTAAACGAATCGGGGTTGACTAGAGGTGAAAAATATGGTATATTTATCTTGTTTACCATATTATTGTTCCTATAGATTTGAATACCGTTCTTTAGAGCTCATTGCTTTGGGGAAAATTCGGGTTTTGGCACTTTAATCTGGTGAGCCGTTAAGGGGAAAATCTTCTTAATGTATTTCTTAATTTAAATTTTTTTTATTTATGAGAACAAACATTTTTTTGCAGTTATTTGCTGCAATTGTGAGAAATTTTTTCCTGCGTTTTGCGGTAAAGTGTTTTACAAAGAAGATCAATTCAAATGCTGAATTGTATCTTCCCAGTGTTCAAAAGCAACTTCAGTTAATTGACAAGCTGGGGTTGAGTGCAGACGAACTTCGCGAAAGAGTTTGGTCTTTGGATACGAAGATTGAGCTTTTCCGGAAGGGAGAGTACGCTTTGTTGGCAGAAATCCGTACGGAACGCGAGTTTGAAACCATTGCTGCTTCGGCGGATATCAACCGTGTGGCGCAAGCAATGAAGTATTATACGCCAAACAAGGCGGGTATGCTTCGTTTGCTGCACCAATACGGGCTGGAAGCACTGGATTTGGTTAAGGCTGTGCCGTCAGCTTTTGATTCTCTGGCGCCGTGGGAAGTTCTTGGCGTTGGAGAAAAAGAAGCTGCTCCGGTTGCCGATGACAGACGCTGGGCGTTTGCGGAAGCTCTTGTTTGTGCGAAATCGTCTTGGGCGCCCAAGTTTATGCTTGAGTTGCGAAAGATTGTTCCGCAAAAGCTGGGCGAGATTGGAAGGGAGTATTTTGAACTCTTTTTCAACCGGGCATTTGAAGCAAAGGAAGATATTGCGGAATTGATGCCGTATATGGCGGTGTTCTTTCCGGAATTATATGCGAAAGTGCGAGAAAATTACTATCTGTATAGTGATTTTTCAGCGTATTTTTGCATGATGTTTCCACAGCTGCGCAAGCATCTGGGCGGTCATGCCGAAGTGAAAAACCTTTATGGGGTAGCACTAAGCGGAAATTTGGATGATTATGCCGACGCGTATGCGTGGCTCTCAATCGGTGTCTGCCGGTTGAGTGATGCACGGATATACGGTTGTATCCTATCTTCTTTGGCGCAGTTGAAAAAACTGTTGTCTTCTGAGGCTTACAGCCAGTTGTTTGGCTTAATGGCTGATAATGTCAAATTGGCGCATGATGTTGACATATTGATGAATTGCGGTGAGGAGGCATATCGGACAAAGTTTCGTGAGAAGTTGGTGGAGTGCGGCGTATCGACGTTTTTGCGGAATCAATTTCCGTTTGCGGGCTGGGATGAAAAGCTGGCGAAAAATGCGCTTGCCGTTCTGGCCAGCGGTGATATGATTCCGGTACAACGGTTGAATGAACTGACGCATGTTTTGCAAAAAGCCGCGGCTGACATTATGGAAGCCAGAGCGCAGATTGCGGCAGTTCGGGCAGATGCTTTTACTGCCGTAGAGTACCATCTGTGCCCGGCGGCCGAAGGCGTGTTGTTTTCGTTGGATTTTCGCTGCCAAAAGTATAAACTTCTTTATATTGACAAATACAAAATTGCGGATGCAACATTTTTGTATATGCTTAATAAGGAGTTTAAATACAGCGATGACAAGGGAAACTTGTTTGAACTGGTCGGTGCTTATGCCCGTAAATGGGGTTTGACCCGCGAGCAGTACCTGGCTATTTTACAAAGCAAAATCAAAGAGAATGCACTTTCTCTTAAAAGCTTTGTAAAAGATGAGGAACCGAAGGAAGGCCACGGCGATGAGATGTAAACAGGAACGTATGATAAGGGATGACGAAAGTCGTCCCTTATTTTTATGGTTTAGGCGGTGTGGAATTTCTAAAAAAGGCGATAAAATTAGGTGATTTTTTATTTTAAATAAAATATTTATTGATTTATTCAATTTTTAGTATAAGATGTAATCGATATGTTAATTTTTTTAGAATTTATTCTAGAGGAGGAGATATGTTAGACAGGTCAGACTTGTTGGATGCAAAGCATTTAAGGCGGCGCAGTATGTTGTATTACCAGTCAATCCGACCCTGTGTTTATAAAGAGAGCACATTCGGTCATAACTGCGGAACGGATATGTATTTTGTGGAGCAGCGGGCATTGCGCAGCGGTTATCGTAATTCGCGAGCCGGCGTTGTCGACGGGACAGTCGGCAGAATGACAGCCCTGCCTCCGATTTACTGGTGATTTTTTGCGGCGTCGGCGCCGTTTTTTTGTATTATCTCCGTAAACAAGCAATGAACAGGAAAAGTCATATTAACTATGATAAATATTGACGGGGCTGTATGGGCACGGTACGGTTTTTAAACCGGAGAAGTGCCGGGTACGGCGTGCTTTCTGCGTAAAGATTTATGCTGGACACCGTGCAAATTTTATGGTATCATTTTTGTATGGGAAAACGGAGATTTGGCAATGGCAAAAGAAAAAGACAAAGACAATAAAATTCCCAATTTCGCGGAGTATGAACGGAAACGGCTGCTGGAACTGGCCAGACAAGCGCGCGAAGCAGTGCTGAAACTGAAAAAAACTGAAGAGTCCGGGAACAGAACAGAGGGAAATGCCGGAAACGTTTTGGATGACGCGGAGAAAAAAGCCAAAGAACAGGGAACGCTTAAAACGGTATGGGGCGTTTTTCAGGAGGCCTGGAACAAAACCGGAAAGGATTTCAAGAAGTCAGTCGGGTTTAAGATGGGAGAGTCGGTTTTTGCCGGGTTAAATCCTTATTGCCAGAACCTGCTGTTCGGTTCGCTGCCGGGGCTGGTCAATGGTACGGGCGGCGCGGCGGCAAAGTTTTTTGGCGCTGCGGTTTTGGAGATTACTCGCAAAAGGCTGTTTAACTTTTGCCGGTTTAAGGCAAAAATGGCGTCGATTGTTTTGAATGATACGCACGCCAATGCTGCGTCCAGTTCCATTTATGAAAATATTTTGCATAAGCCGCGCCCGTATTTTAAAGACAATGCTCCGGCGGCGTTAGGCGGGATTACCGGGGAAATTGCTTCGGCGAAGAATACGCTTTTGAATACCTCGGTTGAGTGTTTGTCAAAAGCGGTCATATTCGGTATCAGTTCCGCCAGCCTGCTGGCTGTTGATCCGATGCTGGCGGCGGGTGTTCTCGGCGTAACGGCAGTAACTGCGGAATTCGGCGGGTTTATGAATAATGCCTACCGGAAATTAAACAGCAAAATGCGTTCGTTTGGCAACCGTATCAGGAAAGACAACAGCGATTCAATTAAAAATACGCCGCTGGTTCAGGATACAAACCGGGTTGAGGAGGAAACGCGGCTGATGCGCAGCAGGCTTGACCATTCTTCAGGGATTACGCAGAAAATCACTTATGAAAAAAGCAAGGCGTATCTGAAAATGCAGACGGCAATCAGTATCGGAATGGAGGGGCTGATTATGGCGGCGGCGTTTGCCGATGTGGTCAAGACCGGGGATATCGGGCGGTTTGCCCTTATCAGCTCGGCATCCTGGCAGATGATGATGTCGGGCAGTATGCTGTCTGAGCTGTGGAATGAAATGCAGGCCGGAACGCACCGCTTGATTGACGCATCTAAAAAGCTGATTACGCCAAAAGAACTGGAACGCGTTACAGGCAATGAGAAACTGTCGGAACGAGATACTAAAATCAGCGTACAGAATGTCAGTTTTGCGTATCCGCTGATTAAGGACGTTACGGATATGAGCCTGGTTGAGGCAATGGACAGAAACGGCGAAATCAGGCGGACGGAGAATGTCCTCAAAAATATGAGTGTTGAGTTTGACAAAGGCGGTTTGACGGCAGTGGTCGGAACTTCCGGCAACGGAAAATCAACGCTGATGAGCCTGATACGGCATGATTATGATGTGCAGGAGGGGAAAATATTTATCGGCGATAAAGAAATACGCGAACTTTCCGACCGGGAGCTGAACGCACAGATAACGTTTGTTGATCAGAAGGTTCACTTCTTTGACGATACGGTGGGGTATAACCTTAAATATTTTAAGCCCGGAGCGACGGAAGAAGAACTGATGGAAGCCTGCCGCAAAGCCGGGTTTGACAAAGACGTCGAAAAGTTTAAAGACGGCCTCTCGCATAGAATCGGACAAGACGGAGCCAAACTTTCGGGCGGGCAGCAGCAGCGTCTGGCTTTGGCGCGCGCTTTTTTGACAGACAAGCCGATTGTTATTATGGACGAACCGACGACAGGACTTGACGGGCAGCTCAGCCTGAAAGTTATGAAAGCGTTGAAAGATATGGCAAAGGAAAAAACGGTCATTATGGTTACGCATAATCCGGCGGAAGTAGCCCTTTCCGACCGGGTAGTTGTGGTGGAAAAAGGGAAAATCTCAGCGGACGGGAAACCGCAGGATTTGATAAGATCAAATGAGTTTCTGCGTTCGTTCCTGACCAAAGAGGATATTAAAACCAAACGCCGGCTATATAATATGAGCATCAATGGAGCCAATCCGATGCAGGAAGCGGCGGAACTTTTGAACGGGGAAGCCAGCGGCAGAATTTTGAGCGATGCCGAAAGGGCAGAAAAACGCAGACTCTTGGAAGCGCATAAGCGGGCGTATGTCGGTGTGCGTAAAAATGCGCTTAAGAGCGAACGCGTTAAAACGGGAAAGGATTTGCCGGAGAAAAAAGAACGCCAGCCTTTGCAGCCGGTGCCGGCCGTGCCAGTTAAGGGCGGGGCGGAAATGTGATTTTTTTATTGAGAGGCAGTGTTTGGCAACCAAAGCGGAGAGATGGTATGGCCTGACCGCGGGAACAGGCGATTTCCGAATCAGAAGCCAGAAACGGAATGGCGGTTTTTAATGGGCGGAAATGCGGCGGTTCTAAGGATACGAGTGTTGAGAACGTGGCTGTTGTTTCAGATTACACGGGCAAAGTACCGGATATTTGCAGGTTATAGAGGCGGCAAAAGAGGCCGCTTTTGTTTTTGAGAAGTTTGTGAGGCGTTCCGTCTTCGATAATTTTGCCGTTGTCAAGAACAATTATCCGGTCCATATTTTTAAGTGTGGAAAGACGATGGGCGATGGCGATGACGGTTTTGTGCTGCATAATGTTTTGCAGCGCCTGCTGGATGGCGGCTTCAGATTCGCTGTCCAGTGCGGAGGTGGCTTCGTCCAGAATAAGAAGCGGCGCGTTTTTTAAGATTGCAGAAGCAATGGCGATGCGCTGGCGTTCGCCGCCGGAAAGCTTGACGCCACGGTCGCCGACAATACTGCCGTACCCTTTAGGCAACCGCATAATCGTGTCGTGAATGCAGGCCAGCCGCGCGGCGGCGCGGACTTCTTCATCAGCGGCTTTGGGGCGGGCGAAACGGATGTTTTCCAAGATTGAACGGTTAAACAAAGCCGGCTCCTGCGCGATGAGAGAAATGTTTTGGTGCAGTGAGAACAAGGTTATGCCGGCGATATCCTGTCCGGCAATGAGAATCTTGCCGTTTTGCAAATCATAAGCGCGGAGCAACAGGTTGATAAGGGTTGATTTTCCGGCGCCGGAAAGGCCGACGATACCAACTTTTTCTCCGGCGGCAATGTTCAGGTTCAGATTGGAGAATAGCGGCTTATCCGGCGTGTAAGAGAAAGTTACGTTTTGGAAAGATATGGAAGGGGGCGTGGTCCGGAGTGCGGGGGTTGCGGCCGGGACAGCAGTGCCGGTTGCGGGGAGAGATATATTTACGGCAGGAGCGGCGGTGCCGGTTGCGGGATGGAGAGTGTTTGCAGCAGGAGCGGCGGTACCGGATTTGTCCGCAGGGAAGCGTTTAAGGACAAGCCGGCGGGCGTACGGGGCGTCGGTTATTTCAAGCGGTTTGTACAGGAGGTTGAGCGCGTCTTCTACAGCACCAAGATCTTTTTGGAATTGGATAGAAGCTTCGCCAAAGAATGAGCAAGGAGTCTTTAATAGATTGATATAAGTCAGGGCAATCAATGTCTGGGTCAGATTTAAATCTTTTATCTGCCAGTAATAAATAAGGATTGATAAGGAAGTTATATGAAGTGCCATTAGTAACGTATTATTATAGCAAAAAGAAATACCCATTTCCTTTCCCCTTTGAATGCAGCTGCGAACCCATTTATTGACGGCTTTGGCGAGGCAGGCACGTTCGTGCGGGAAAGCGGCACAGTTTTTGACCAGGCGGGCGTTGGCTATGCTGTCTACCATAATTCCGGAAACGGCGGATTCGAGCTTGGCAGCGTCGCGGGAAACCGGTTTGAGTTTCCGGCAATGGGCATAGTCTATAATTGACGCGGCGATGCAGAAAACGAACAGAGTAAGCGCCAGGCTGCCGTTAATCTGAAACAGAATCGGGAAAGCCACGGCATAGGGAACGATGACGCCTTCCAGAAAACCTTTGAGCCTCCAGACGATAGTGCGCGTGCTGTTTTCCAGACTGAGGATTTTATCGGATACGGTCCCGGACATTTCGGCTGCAAAATAGGCTGGGGAATGTTTGTGCGTTTGCCGGAACAGGCTGACAAGGAGATTTTTTTTGAGCCGGATGTCCATACGATATTCAAAAAAGGTGCGAACGCCGTCGGCAATGTTTGAGCCAAAATGGAGCGCGGCGTAGACGGTAAGCCAGGACAGGGCAGCAGAGGAAAAAGCCTGTTCGGGGTGCGTGCCGACGTATCCGAACAAGGCAGCGATGCAGTAATTGTCCAGATAAATGAAAACGCGGGAAAGGGCAAAAAGCCCGAAAGTGGCAAGCGTATAGTATTTTACTTTCCACAGGCTGCGGAAGATGAATTTGGCGGCGGTCATTGGTTTTCTCCATAGGTCAGGTAGCCGTTGTTTTGCATTTGGCAAAGTTTGCGGAAGATGCCGTCCGGGCGGTTGAGGAGTTCGGCGGGAGAGCCGTCTTCGGCAATTTTTCCGTTGTCAAGAACGATAATCCGGTTCATGTGGTGCAGGGTGGAAAGGCGGTGGGCGACGGCGATGACGGTTTTGTCCTTAATCAGGTTTTGCAGGGCTTTTTCAATCAGGGATTCAGACTGGCTGTCAAGTGCGGAGGTTGCTTCGTCCAGAATGAGCACGGGCGCGTTTTGCAAAATGGCGCGGGCAATCGCAATACGCTGCCTTTCGCCGCCGGAAAGCAAAATGCCGCGTTCGCCGACGACGCTGTCGTATCCTTGGGGAAGTTTCATAATCGTATCGTGAATGCAGGCGAGACGGGCAGCATTGCGGATTTGTCCGGTTGTGGCTTTGGGGTTGGCGATACGCAGGTTTTCAGTTATGGAACGGTTGAGCAGCGATGTGTCCTGCGGAACGACGGCGACGTTCTGATGCAGGGAGCGGAGCTTCAAATCCCGAATGTCGGTGTGGTTAATGAGGATTTTGCCGGCGGTAACGTCATAGGAGCGCAGGAGCAGGTTGACGAGGGTGGATTTGCCGGAGCCTGAATGTCCGACGAGGCCGATTTTCTGTCCGGGTTCTATCTTCAGGTTAAGGTTTTGGAATACGGGGCGGTCTTTGATATAGGAGAAACTGACGTTTTGGAATGTGATTGACGCTTTTGAAGCGTGCAGGGTTTTGGCGTTTTCTTTTTCGGAAATGTCCGGCGGCAGGTTTATGATGTCAAAATTGGCTTTCAGGCTGCCGAACAGGCTGGCGCTGAACTGGCTGAAATTATTAATCAACATAATTGAGAGCACCATGCCGGAAAGCGTGGTATAGACATAGAAAAGGTTATCAAGCGCGATATTGTCGCGTTTGGCAAAAAAGAGGATGAGAAGGATACTGACGCTCAGGAATACCGTATCTGCGGCATGAAAGGCAAAACGGGAAAAAGTCTGGTATTTTCCCTGTGCGGCGTGCAGGCGGTATGCCTGTTTGAGATGTTTGTAGAAATACAGCTGTTCGGTAAAGAATGAACCGGAATATTTGACAAGACCGGCGTTGGCAATGCTGTCTACCAGTATGCCGCTGGCTTTGTTTTCGGCTTTTGTTCTGTCGTTACTGAGGGTGAAGAAGCGGCGGTTGACCTTATAAACGGCAAAGAAGTACGGGATGTTTAGCGCCAGCAGGGAAAGGCTTAATGCCGGACTGAACGCGGCGATAATGGCAAACGATACAATCAGCGTGCAGAGCGGGCGTATCAGCATATAACAGGTGTTCGTAAATGCAGAAACCAGTCCGCGGGCAAAACCGTTTACCGCGGTGGATATCCGACCGCTCATTTCGTCGTCAAAATAACGGACGGAGTGGGCATGCACACTGGCGAAAATGTCTGCTATCAGATAGGAAATAAAAGTATGGGAAAAGGCCTCTTTGATATAGGAGGCGAAGAAGCCGTTAATAAGGGCGCGCAACAGATAGTAAGCGACAATCGTTTGCATAATTATCAGGCAATTTTGCAATGCCTGCATTTTATCTTCGATTTCAAAACAGCCGACGAGACGGCTGACAATCCACCCCTCCAACGGGAGGATAATGCAGGTGAGGAGGAATGCCAGACAAAAAAGAATAAACAGTTTGCGGCATTTTTTAAGATTTTTTAAGATAAGTCGGGTAATAGTCATTAGTAATATCTTATAATAGTTTGTTTTGCTGTCGGCCAAGAGCGGCTTAGTGCGGCGAAAATAGCACAAAAATAGTTTTTTGTCAATATTTAAATTAAGGCAGTGTGATGAAGAAAATTTGGTTGTTTTTAGGAATTGCGGTGATTTTCGGGGCTGCGGCGTGGTTTTTTGCGGCCGGGTATGATTATAAAAAGATTGTTTTTGTCCTGCCGTCTTCGGAGAGGGCGTCGTCGCCGTACTATTATAAAAAAGACGGCGATTTCTTTTTGGCGCAGGATTTGCGCAAAGGTTTGGAAAAGCTCGGTTATACGGTGGAATATCGGTTTCGCGAAGATTATGATGATATAAAGTTGGGCAATGCCGGAAATGTGCTTTATTTCAAGGGATATTATGATTTTAAACGGCTGCCGGGGGCGGAAGACCGGGACGACGGGCGCAAACGTATATTGTATCTTTATTATGTAGAAGGTTTGCATCAGGAGATTTTGCAGGAGGCGGACGTTGTGGTGAGCGCCTCAAAGAAATTTATCAGCGAAGTGGCGGAGCCGGCGGGGGCGCAGGCGGTTTATGTGCCACAGTTTACCAACCCAGAACGGTTCAAGCCGGCGGACAAAGAAGCCGACAAGGCTTATCCGGTGCTGTTTGTCGGTTCTGACCACAGCGGGTTCGGGCGGAAAAGCGTCGACTATGCGGTTTTGGCCGGGGCGGATTTGAGCGTATTCGGGAAATTTTGGGAAAAAACGCTGCGGCCGGAGGTGCTGAAAGGCAATTTTATTGAAAACGACGATTTATACCGCTATTACGCCAATGCGGATATTGTTTTGAACGACCATCGCGACGATATGCGCTATTACGGCTTTGTTTCCAATCGTGTTTATGACGTTACCGCGTCGGGCGGGTTTGTCCTGACCGATTATCTGCCGGAGATTGAAGAAGCTTATGGCGACAGTGTGGCGACTTATAAGGATTATTACGATTTTAAGGAAAAACTGGAGTATTATCTGGCACATCCGGAAGTCCGGACGGAAATGGCGCAGCGGGCACGGCAAATCACGCTGGAGCGTTTTACGGCGGATAAAGCGGCGCAGATTTTTGACGGCATTTTTAAAAATATCAAAAAATGAGAAAAATCTTTGGCGAAATGCTTGATTTTGCCGCGGAGCGACACTAACTAAAGTATTAGTTTTAGTTTAACTTATTTTACAGGAGCAATGTAAATGCAAGTAAAGCCTTTACGTGAAAACGTTTTAATCAAGCGTGTTGAAGAAGAAAACAAGACGGCGGGCGGCATTATCCTGCCGGATACAGCCAAAGAAAAGCCGAGCGAAGGCATTGTTATCGCCGCAGGCGAGGGGCCGAGAACCCCGGACGGCAAAACGCTGCCGATGAGCGTCAAGGCCGGCGACCATATTCTGTTCAGCAAGTGGTCGGGAACGGAAGTCAAAATTGACGGCGAGCCGCATTTGATTATCAAAGAAGGCGATATTTTGGCGATTGTTGAAAGATAAGGAAAGGATTTTGAATTATGGCTGCAAAGGATATTAAATTCGGAACAGACGCACGGGCGAAAATGCTCAGAGGCGTAGAAGTACTGGCAAAAACAGTCAAGGTAACGCTGGGGCCGAAAGGGCGCAACGTTATGCTGGACAAGTCTTACGGTGCACCGAAGATTACCAAGGACGGCGTTTCGGTTGCCAAAGAAGTCGTTTTGAGCGACAAGTTTGAAAATATGGGCGCCCAGCTGGTCAAGGAAGTTGCACAAAAAACGGCGGACAAGGCCGGAGACGGTACAACAACAGCGACGGTTCTGGCCGAGGCTATCATTAAAGAAGGCTGCAAGGCGGTTGCTGCGGGTATGAACCCGATGGATTTGAAACGCGGCATTGATATGGCGGTAGAAGCTGTGGTTGAAGATGTCAAGTCTCGTTCCAAAGAAATCAAAACCTCGGAAGAAATTGCCCAGGTCGGCACGATTTCCGCCAACGGCGATACGAGCATCGGCGAATATCTGGCGCGCGCTATGGAAAAGGTCGGCAATGACGGCGTGATTACGGTTGAAGACGCCAAAGGGCTGGAGACCGAACTGGACGTTGTAGAGGGTATGCAGTTTGACCGCGGTTATCTGTCGCCGTATTTCGTAACCGATGCGGACAAGATGACGGCCGAATACGAAGCGCCGTACGTTTTGCTCTATGATCAGAAAATTTCAAACCTGCAGGCCATTCTGCCGGTATTGGAAGCTGTTTTGCAGTCCGGCCGCGCATTGCTTATCGTAGCGGAAGATATTGACGGCGAAGCTTTGGCGACGCTGGTTGTCAACCGTATCAGAAGCGGCCTGAAAGTCTGCGCGGTTAAGGCTCCGGGCTTTGGCGACAGAAGAAAGGCTATTTTGCAGGATTTGGCAATTTTGACCGGCGGACAGGTTATTTCCGAAGAGCTGGGTATGAAGCTTGAGAATACGACGGTTGATATGCTGGGTACGGCCAAGAGGGTTGTCGTTACCAAAGATGATACGACGATTATTGACGGTGCCGGCGACAAAGCGGCGATTGAAGCACGCAAGACGCAGATTAAGAAAGAAATCGAAAAGACGACTTCCGATTATGACCGCGAGAAGCTGCAGGAACGTCTGGGCAAGTTGTCCGGCGGGGTTGCCGTGCTGAAAGTCGGCGGTTCGTCCGAAGTTGAAGTCAAGGAAAAGAAAGACCGTATTGACGACGCGTTGAACGCTACGCGCGCCGCGGTCAAGGAAGGCGTCGTTGCCGGCGGCGGCACGGCTCTGCTGTATGCGACCAAGGCTTTGGAAAAGGTTCAGCCGTCCAATCAGGATCAGCGCGTCGGCGTGGATATCATTCGCCGCGCTTTGCAGGCTCCTATCCGTCAGATTGCCGAAAATGCCGGTGTTGACGGGGCTGTTGTTGCCGGAAAGCTGCTGGAAGGTACGGATTATAACTACGGTTATAATGCGGCGGCCGACGAATATACCGATATGATTAAAGCCGGTATCGTTGACCCGACCAAAGTGGTCAGAACGGCGTTGCAGGATGCGGCTTCGGTTGCCAGCCTGCTGATTACGACGGAAGCTATGGTTACGGAACTTCCTGAATCCAAAGAATGCAGCTGCGGCGGGCACGGCGGAATGCCGGGCGGCGCGGGCGCTATGGGCTTCTAACTGGGCAGGACAGATGCCGCAGGTTTTCAACCGGGCATACTGCCAGGAGGAACAGAGAAACAGCCGGAATATTTCCGGCTGTTTTTTTGTGGTGCGCAATGGCGGATGGCAGATGGGATTTTTATGAAAAGATGAAAAGCGGGGCGGGATTTTTGGTGTTGGTAAACCGAATGTTAATGATTTTTTCTTTATAATTAAAATGACGGTTATGTAAGCTGCCTGCAAGACAGCGTTTTTGCAGGCTGAACATAAAAGAGCGGTTTTATAAACAATGTGTAAGACAACGGTTTTATCAATAAGGTATAAAAATATGAGACTAAGTACGCGTATATTCGGTTTGGGCTTATTGGCAATGGCGTTTTTATGTGCAGCCGGCAGCGCTGAGGCTGCTTCTTTTGCCGACTATGTGTATCAGAATGCCAAGACAGGCAATATTGCGGGAATTAAGAATTATTTGCGCAGAGGATACAGTATTGACGCAGTCAGTCCCAATGGCTATACGGCGTTATGTTTTGCCGTTGATAATAATGATTACAGGGCTTACAGCCGGATACGTAATTTAGGGGCGGACGAAACACACAGTTGTATGCGTCGCGTCAATCCCGATAATGCGGCAGATTTGGCGCAAAGATATGATGCCGTTGCTGCAAATTCAGGACGGACAGCGTTTGCAGGCGGTTCGGACGATACGATGAAATATGTTGCAGCCGGGGCAGCGGTAGCAGGAGCGGCTACAGCGGTGGCTTTGTGGGCTGATGATGACGGGGGGAGTTCTTCCGGCGGGGGAAATCCCTGCGGCACGGGGGAAGAGTTTGTAGACGGGGAATGCCGGCCGATAGAATGTCCGGAAGGCAGCCATCTGGTGGGCAACGAATGTGTGGTAGACGGAGAGTGCCCGACGGGACAGAAGATGGTAGACGGCCAGTGCGTGCCGATAGTTTGTCCGCCGAATACCCATTTGCAGGGGAATTTGTGCGTCGCTGACGGCGATGTTGTTGTAGATAATGAAAACGATGATGATTTGTACGGCATTTATTCGGAAGAAGAGGACGTATTTAACCTGTATTCTTCGCCCAAATATCCTGATGATGAAGCGTCGATTTTTTTGAAGAACAAGGGCAATGGGAATGTGTACGGCGTTTATGGTTTTGGCAACGTATATAACTCTTATGTTATCGGCGAGTATGAAGGTAAACAAAATCCCAAAAAAGAAGGAACGGGAAACATAACCATTACCGATGAAGGCAGTGGTTCCGTCTATGGCGTATTTTCCAGGGTGGATGATGTAACTGAATTAAAAGAAGGGTATAATGCGCGGGCTTTTTATCAGGGAACGGCCATTGGCAATATTGACATCACGCATACCGGCGGCGGCAGCACTTTCGGCATATTCGGCGATGTCCGCGCTTATAATGCACGGGCTGATTACGGCGGGAATGCATACAGTTCCATTACCATACGCGGTGACGGAAACATATACGGTCTCAGCGGATATTCGACGGCAACGAATGCAGTTTCGGCATTTTTGGGGCATAATGTTACAGGCGTGATTGATTTGTACAGCAAAGGAAACGGCGACGTTTACGGCATGATGATAAGCAAAGACGATATTCCGGGCGTAGGACAGCCGGATACGGGGCAGAAACTTGCCAACTGGTTTGCGTTTAACGCTTATGCTTCCGGCGGCGGAGACAACGTTGAAGGGACTATTAACATCAAAAATGAGGGAGACGGCGATGTTTATGGCATGTACGGTGGAGAACAGCTGTTTAACGCCATGTCTTACGGCGGACAGGACGAAGAGGGAAATCCGGACGGCAAAGCCAAGGGAACGATAAACATAGCCAATTACGGCAACGGAAATGTTTACGGAATGTATACGCCGGAGGCTTATGACGGAGCCGAAGGCGAACAGTAGCCGATTATTGCCAACAACTCGGATAACGGTGCCCAGTCAGTGATTAATCTGGTTAATACCGGCAGCGGTGTGACGACCGGATTACGCGGCGGGCAAAGGAGCCATATTGAAAATACGGGAGAAATCAATATAAACAATCTGGGCGACGGAACGGCAGTCGGCATATACGGCGGCGCCGGGTCTAACATTCTCAACCGCGGAAAAATCAACATATATCGTCAGGCGCATACCGATGCGGAAGACGGAACGGTACATAATCCCGACGGCGCTACGGGCGGGACGGCGTACGGTATTTATGCCGAAAGCGGTGCGCAAGTGATTAACAGCGGCGACATAACAATCACGGGTGCCGAAAAAGGGACGGGCATTTATCTGGAAAAAGGCGCTTCGCTTGAAAATACGGGCAACATCAGCTTTAACGGCACATCGGATGCCATTGTCGAAGACGGTTCCGCAGTAGATATTTATGGAGAAGGTACCAACAGGGCGTCTGTTGATTTGAACGATATGGGCGGCGAGATAATTCTGGGGCAGGGCGGACGCTTTTTTGCCGATGCGTTGTCCGGAGATATGAGCGTTTCGGAAAAAACGGTTATGGGCAGTTTTGGCGATGAATACGTTTTGTCCGGTTCGCTGCAGGCGGAAAATATAAATGATTTGAACTTGAAATCTAAATCGGCGATGTTTGAAGCGAACTCGCAGAAGAATGAGAACGGCGGATATGACGTTGTCCTGAATCGGAAGGATTTTGACGAACTTTTAACTGACGGCGAAATGGCGGAGCTTCTGGAAAACAATTATGCCGATGAAAACGGAAGCGCTATTTTTGACAGTTTGAAACAAGCAGGGACGAAAGCGGATTTGCAGGGAGCATCGGACAATCTTTTCGGCAAAGACGTGCTGCCGAATTTCCGCCGCGAAGACGCTTTGGTTTATCGGAGCCTGAGCAGGCAGTTTAATGACAATCTGTTTAACCGTCCTGATGAAAATTATATCGGCGGCTATAAACATATTGACATTTCGACGGATTCCGACGGAACGCTGGAAGGCAGCGACGGCGAGGTTCATGCGGCATACGGCATGCTGAAAGGACAGGCAGGCAATGGGCTGGTATACGGAATGGGAGCGAGCATTGCCAATTTGAAAAGCGATTATGACAACGGTTCCAGCCGCAAGAGCAATATTTTCGGCCTTTGGATGCCGCTGGGATATGACTTCGGCAACGGAACCCGCTGGTATTCCAAGCTGTATGCGGGGTATGCCGACGGTTCGTATGACCGCCTGACAGCGCTGGGCAAATTTTCTTCCGACTTTACGGAATATCAGTACGGTTTGAGCAATGAAGTCCGGCACAGCATGAATCTGGGATACGGGTTTACGTTTGAACCGTTGGCAGAATTGAATTTCCTGGGCATTTATCAGGACGGATACGATGAAGGCAATGCCGAAGGTGCCCTGCATTCCGACAGCGGGAACGCTCTGTCGCTGGAAGGCGGGCTGGGCGCGTATCTGACCAAGGAAATCAAGTTTTCCGAAGACAGCCGTCTGGGAATTCAAATCGGAGGCGTTTATTATGTCGAGTTTATGGATCCGGATGACGGAACAGATATCTCGCTGAACGGGCTTAACGGCAAGTATAAACTCCGCAATGTTTCTGATGACAACAGGACGGTCTTTTCCGCACGGGTCAACTATAATTACAAAGATATCATGCTTTACGGCAATATTGAACAGGAAGCCGGAGGCAGTGACGCTTTGCTGATTGATGCAGGTATGCAGTACAAATTTTAATTAGAGCTTGTATCTTTAAATAAAAAGTTGTATTTAATCTGCACAAGTTGACGTTAAGGAGTATCCAGATGGAAAAAATCAAATTGTATATAAGGCGGGGAAAGGGCATCGGGCTTTTGTTCCTGTTGGCCTCTGCCGTTTTGGCAACGATGTTTTTGATGATTTCGCTGAAAAGCGCCTATACGGAAATAAAGCCAGAGGTGGTGCTGGTGGCGAATGAATTTCTGCCGATTACGGTCAAGGGCGGAAAAATTGTCGAACCTGCCAATGCGTATAAACGCATTGAGCTTGATTTTGGCGGCAAAGGAGAAAAAAAGGATTTGTTTCCGGTAGTTCTGGATACAAGAAATGAGGTTTCTTCGGTGCCGACGGAACCGCAAGGCTTATTTATTACAACCGATACGGTTTATGCCGTTACGGCAGACCAAATCCGCCGGTTAAATTTGCAGACGCAGCAGGACGGTGTTTTGACCAAGGAAAATTTTGCCGAAATAATGGACGGAGTTGTCGGTTACGTTTCTTCTTTTGCAGCTATGATTTTAGTGGCGATGTACTTCTTGACGCTGCTCTTGAAAACATGGCTGGCGGCACTTCTCGGCCGGGTTGCTCTTAAAGTGATGAAAAAGCCGGAAATGCTTAATATGAGCGGATTAATGCGCCTGAGCGCGATGACGGCCGCGGTGACGGAGTTGGGGTCATACTTTGTCGGGACGGGATTTGGCCTGACCGGTTGGCATACGTTTATCATAATAGTGGCAGTTGTCTTGCTTGTTTTATATAAGATGCAGCCAGAGGACAGTAAAAATGACAGCATCCTGCCTGGGGAATAGACTGTCGGCACTGCTACGGAGGATATTTAAGTTTTTTATTCTTTTATGATGTGGTCAAAACGTCTTTTTGCCTTGATTATACGCCGGGCTATGGTTTAGAATTCAGCTAAAAGTAAGTTTGAGCAGGGGTACTTTCATGAATTTGCGGCCGTTTTGTTTGTTGTTGGGCTTTGTGCTGTTGGGAACCAATCCGGTTCTGGCCGGTTATACCTATAAGGAAGACGATACACGTTTGGTGAACGGCGTTTTATATGACATTAACGGCGATCCGGTAACCGGAACATACGAAGTTTTTTATGAAAACAATATTCGCAAAAGCCTGATGCCTTACGTGAACGGGATATTAAACGGCGTAGGTTCCCTATATAATGAGAAAGGTGTAAAAGAAGCGGATATGCCGTTTGTTGACGGCAAAGCGGAAGGGATTGCTCTGGTATATTATGAAAACGGGCGTCTGAAAGAGAAAATTCCGTATCGGAACGGAAAGATAAACGGCGTGATGCGAACTTTTTTTGAGAATGGCAATGTCAAAGAAAGGATATCGTATGATGCTGACATTCGCAGCGGTCCGGCTAAATCTTATTACGAAGACGGCAGTTTGAAGGAAGTTTATGCTTATGCCGACGGGAAGAAAGAGGGGGCAGCCACGGTTTATTTTTATGACGGCAGTGTTGCCGAGGAGTTGCGGTACAGCGGAGATATTATTGTCGGCGAAAGGAACGTTTATTATAAAAGCGGCAATTTGAAGTCGCGTATCCTTTATGAATTCGGCCGGAAAAACGGCAATATGCAAAATTATTACGAAGATGGCAAGCTGGCGGCGGTTATTCCGTATAAAGATGACAAAATAGAGGGGGAAGGCGCTTTTTATAAAGAAGACGGAACGCTTGACCTGACGGTAAATTATAAAGACAGCATCCGGGACGGAGCCGCGAAGGCCTATTATCCTGACGGCAAAGTCAAACTGGCGGCCAATTATCGGAATGATTTGAAGAACGGAACCGAAACCGAGTATTTTGAGAGCGGAGCAGTTAAGACGGAAATGCCTTATGTGGACGGGATAGTCAACGGCGTCGGCCGAGAATATTATGAGACGTCGGGGCTCAAAATGGAGATGACGTATGTTGATGCAGTTGCCAACGGAACGGCCAAATTTTATGACCAGGACGGTAAACTTTCGGCTGAGGCGAATTATAAGGACGGGAAAAAAGACGGGACGCAGAAGGATTATGATAAAAACGGTCGTCTTGTTGCCGAGAGCAATTATGTAAAAGACGTGCTTGACGGCGAATACAAGGAATTTTATGAAGACGGCAAAGTTAAGTCTACGGCGAGTTATGCGAACGGCACTTTGGAAGGGCTTACGCTGGTATATGATACGGCAGGCAATCTGTCGTATGAAATTCCGTATGTCAATAACCGCAAAGAAGGTAAAGTTAAACGATACTATCCGGGTGGCGAACTGATGGGCGAAGTTACGTATGAAAAAGGCAAAAAACACGGTATGCTTGATGCGTATAACGAAGACGGCACGCTGATGGCGAAAGTCCTGTTTAATAAAGATGAGGCGATTAAAGGATACAGCCTTAACCATGGCAAAGATCCGGTTTTGATGTCTGAGGAAGAATTGAAACTGATTAATGAAGCATATTAATTTTTATGGTGAATTTCGTTACAGGTTCGATGTTATGAAATATCTCTGAAAATGTGAGAGAAAAGCTGAAGGTTAAGAGATACGCTTGGAGGGAAATGGCGGCATATTTGCTTTTGAATATCAGAAAAGGCACCTTTTAGGTGCCTTTTTGCTGATTGCGGGGATTTAAAATTACAGTCTGCGGCCAAGACTTTTTATTTCAAACCCGAGTTCTTTGGCCAGCCGGCAGTCAAAGACGTTGCGATAGTCGGCAATTTGCGGACGGGTCAGCAGCATTTTAATCTTTTCCAAATCCAGCTCTTTAAATTCCTGCCAGTCGGTCAGAACGGCGAGCGCGTCGGCGCCGCCGATAGCTTCATAAGCCGAATTGCAGTAGGTTACCATATTGCCGAGGATTGCTTTGGTGTTCGGCATAGCTTCAGGATCGTAGAGCCTGATGCTGACATCGTGCGCAAGCATAATTTCAATAATCTGCAAGGCGGGAGATTCCCGGCAGTCGTCGGTTCCGCCCTTAAAAGCGCTGCCGAGGACGGCTATCGTCGGATTTTTCTTGTCCGAGACCATATCAAGTATGCGTTTGGCCATATTGATTTTACGGCGTTCGTTGCTTTTTATGGTGGTTTCAATCAGCGACAGGTCAACGCCGTTGAATTTACCCATATAAGCCATGGCGTTCGTATCCTTCGGGAAGCAGAAACCGCCGTAGCCGGGGCCGGGAACGAGGAATTTGGCACCGATACGGCTGTCCAGTCCCATGCCTTGGGCGACTTCATAAATGTCTGCGCCCGATGTTTCGCAAAAGTCGGCCATCTCGTTAATATATTGGATTTTCATGGCGAGAAAGGCGTTTGAAGCGTATTTTATCGTTTCGGAAGACTGGCGCGACACATAGAGAATAGTGCATTTGTCTTTAAACGGGGCATAAAGTTCGGCGATGAGATTCTTGGCTCGTTCGGAATTCGCGCCGACGATAATCCGGTCCGGATGGAAGAAGTCGTGTACGGCGAAGCCTTCACGCAGAAATTCCGGCAGGGAAATTACATCAAATTCGGCTGTCGGGTTTTCGCGGCGAATAATACTTTCTACAGCGTCGCCGGTATTGACGGGGACGGTGGACTTAACTGCGATTACCGTATATCCCTGAAGGTGGTGCGCGAGTTCTTCGGCGGCGGCTTTGATATATTTCATGTCCGCTTCTTTGGTTATCGGGTTTGGCGGGGTGCCGACGGCGAGAATAACCAAATCCGCAGCGGGAATGCTTTCGGCAAAGGACGTAGAAAACCGGACTTTTCCGTTGGCGGTGTTTTTTTGGAAAAGTTCTTCCAGCCCTTCTTCAAAAATGGTTACTTTTCCGGATTTTAACGTATTGATTTTTTTTTCGTCAATATCAAGGCAGACGACTTCGTTGCCCAATTCGGCCAAGCCTACACCGGTCGGGAGGCCGACATATCCGGTGCCGATAACTGTTATTTTCATTATAAATCTCCCTAAATGTTCAGCAGGTCTATGTTAAAAGATTGTGGGAGATTTGCAAGCGTTAAAATAGCGGTGTTTATAATCGTCCGCATTTGAAAATGTTATGACCGCGGTGTTTTTTGGGGGAGGGCGGACTGAAACGGAGCGGACTGCGCGACGGCATTTACTCGGGAAGAAGGGGAAATGTTGCTGATGACAATTCCGGCGATAACTAAAACGGCTCCGTAAATCTGGCTTGAATATATTTGTTCATTTAACAGAACGTAAGCTTCAATGGTGGAAAATACCGGCATCAGATAATACAGAGTTCCGGTTTTGACCGTTCCGATAAGACGGAGGGCTTTGTTCCAGGAGAGGTAGGCGATACCGGAGTTGAATACGGCAAGAACAATTAAAATCAGAATGTCTGTTTTGGTCAGAGGGGAGAGAGGAACGTTGGTGAAATCAAAAGCTGCGAGCGGCAGGAACAGTATGGTAGAAATACAGATTGCCAGAGTAAACGTGGCGATTGGCGGCAACTCCGGCGGAATCTTTTTCTGAACTATTGCGTAGACGGCAAAAGATACGGCGGCGCAGAGCATCCAGAAATCGCCGGTGGTGAGGGTTATCCTGCTTAAATCGGTAAAGCTGCCATCAAGGATGACGGCGGCAACGCCGGCTAATGCGCATATTATGCCGATAATCTGGAAAAAGGTAATTCTCTTGTGCAAGAGAAGGGCTGAGAAAATAAGCAGAAATACCGGGCTTGAGGCGCCGATTAATGCCATATCGACCGCATTGGACGTGTGTCCGGCATAATATACAAAAGTGTTTTGAAAACCCAAACCGGTGAATGACATAGCCAGTATGAGGGGCCAGACTTTAAGGTATTTCCGGCGGTATGTCCAAACAGTTTTGCCGATAAAGGGAAGAAAAAGCAGACTGGGTATCAGCCAGCGGATAAACGAAATTTCAAACGGAGTGAGCTTGCCGGATAAATATTTGGAATAGATGACGTTGAAACTCCAGAAGAAAATTGCAAACAGGGCGAATAAATATCCGTTGAAGTTTTTTTGCATGGCGTTAATATATCCTTGTTAGATGAACTTTACCGTGTTGTTTCCTATTATGTGAGCTATGTTAGACAGACTTTATTTAAGTATTTTTAGATGCGAACTTTTTTCAAATATAAGCGTTTAGTTTTGATGTTCAAGGAGATATGAAGTGATAAAAATACCTGTTTTGGCGGCGATTGTCTGCCTGGGACTGAGTTTTAACGCCGGGGCGGCGGAAATCAGTGCGGAAGCGTTGCAATTGACTCCCGGACAAAATCAGAAACTGCGAGAGATGAAGGAGAACCTTAAAGCTGAAGTACAGCCGATTTGGGAAGAAGTTGAGAGTGGCAAACAACGGATTGTTGAGATTGAAAAAAAGTATTTCGGCGAATTCTGGAATATGCTGACGGATGAACAGAAACAGGAGTTTGCACGGCTGAACCAGGGCGAATAGAGGCGCTATGCGACCGGAGGCCGTACAACGGTGATGAAGCCGTTATCAAGACAGCGAAGTAAAGGGAATAAAAAAGCCGCAGGTTTTGTGCCTGCGGCTTTTGAGGTTGAAGTTTGTTTATTTAACTTCTTCAAAATCGGCGTCAACAACGTTGTCGTCTTTTTTAGGTTCGGCTTCAGGCGCGCCCTGTTCAGCTCCCTGTGCATTACCGGCACCGGCAGCTGCACCCTGAGCTTTGTACATAGCTTCGCCCAGTTTCAGGGAAGCCTGCATGAGAGCGTCTGATTTTTCTTTGATTGCCGCTGCGTCATCGCCTTCAATTACGCCTTTTAGGGCCGTAATTGCAGATTCGATAGCCTCTTTGTCAGCGGAGGAAACTTTGTCAGCGTTTTCCTTCAAAGTCTTTTCCGTTGTGTGGATGAGGCTTTCGGCCTGATTCTTGGCTTCAATCAATTCTTTTTTCTTCTTGTCGGCTTCGGCATTCGCTTCGGCGTCTTTGACCATTTTTTCAATATCGGCATCAGACAAACCGCCGGAGGCCTGAATACGGATAGCCTGTTCTTTGTTGGTCGCTTTATCTTTGGCGGAAACGTTAACGATGCCGTTGGCGTCAATATCAAACGTAACCTCAATCTGCGGCATGCCGCGCGGTGCCGGCGGAATGCCGACTAAGTCGAACTGACCCAGCAGTTTGTTGTCGGCAGCCATTTCGCGTTCGCCCTGGAAGACGCGAATAGTTACGGCTGTCTGTCCGTCTTCAGCGGTGGAGAATACCTGCGACTTGCGGGTCGGGATTGTCGTATTGCGGTCAATCAAGCGGGTGAAGACGCCGCCCAGCGTTTCAATACCCAGCGACAGCGGGGTAACGTCGAGCAACAGAACGTCTTTGACATCGCCCATCAAAACGCCGCCCTGAATAGCGGCACCGACGGCAACAACTTCGTCCGGGTTAACGCCTTTGTGCGGTTCTTTGCCAAAGATTTCCTTTACTTTTTCCTGTACTTTCGGCATACGGGTCATACCGCCGACCAGAATGACTTCGCTAATGTCGGACGGTTTGACTCCGGCGTCAGCCATAGCCTTTTTGCAGGGTTCAACGGTCTTTTCAATCAGGTCGTCAACAATGGATTCCAGTTTTGCACGGGTTAATTTCATATTCAGGTGCTTCGGAATCGGGGTACCGGTGCTCATATCAGCAGTAATGAACGGCAGGTTGATTTCGGTCTGCGTTGTTGAAGACAATTCAATTTTGGCTTTTTCAGCAGCTTCTTTCAGACGTTGCAGAGCCAGCCGGTCAGCCTTCAGGTCAATGTTGTTTTCTTTTTTGAATTCGTCGGCCAGATAATTTACCAGACGCTGGTCAAAATCTTCACCGCCGAGGAAAGTATCGCCGTTTGTTGACTTTACTTCGAAAACGCCGTCGCCGATTTCCAAAATGGAAATATCGAACGTACCGCCGCCCAGGTCATAAACCGCAATGGTGCCGGACGCTTTCTTGTCCATACCATAGGCAAGCGCTGCCGCAGTAGGTTCGTTGATGATACGCAGGACGTCAAGGCCTGCAATCTTGCCTGCGTCTTTGGTTGCCTGACGCTGTGAGTCGTTAAAATATGCAGGAACGGTAATGACGGCTTTTTCAATTTTTTCGCCGAGATAGCTTTCGGCATATTCTTTGATTTTCTGCAAGACGATTGCCGAAATTTGCGACGGGGCATATTTTTTGCCCTTAGCTTCTACCCACGCATCGCCATTGTCACCGGCAATAATTTTGAACGGAACCAGTTCTTTGTCTTTGGCGACTTCAGGCGAGTCAAAACGACGTCCAATCAAACGCTTAATTGCAAACAGCGTATTTTCCGGGTTGGTAACGGCCTGACGCTTTGCCGGATAGCCGACCAGCGTTTCCGTATCCGTAAACGCAACCATAGACGGAGTTGTTCTTGCGCCTTCGGAATTCTCAAGTACTTTCGGTTCCCCGCCTTCCATGATGGCAAAACAGGAGTTTGTCGTACCCAAGTCAATACCCAATACTTTATTGCTCATATCTCAAATCCTTTTTTACGTTATGAAATCTTTCTGTTACCTTATATAGGGAGGCGTTTTGACGGAAGCAATAGACGGGCGGTGAAAAAATACAATTTTTTTTAAAATTTTAAGAAACTTGGCCGCTGCCGCAAAACAGTTGGAAAAAATGAAACCGTTTCGGGAAAAATTCCGAAAAAACGAGAGATTTTATTTTTTTGACAAACCTATTGACAAAAATAAAAAAGTCATGTAATAGGACAATGATAATTTTATTTTTATTTACTTTAAATTTTTAGGTTTTATGGAACAAGTTATGAATTATCTTCCATGGATTGGCGTTGCCATCGTGGTTGTAGTGTTGGTTCTTTTAGTGAGATGGATTTTGTCTCTGAGAAGAGTTGTCAAACCTTCGGAAGTTCATGTCGTCCGGCGCAGCAAGGTAACGGAAATCTACGGCAGTATCAAGCCGATAGATTCTGGTGCTGGAAACAATGCCGGCGGAGGAATTTCCCGGGCAGACGAGACGGCCGGAAATGTCTATTATCAAATTCCGTCATGGGTCCCGGTTTGGGGTGTAGAGGTACAGATTTTGCCGCTGCATAACTTTTCGGTAGATTTGGACGGGTATGAAGCGTATGATAAAGACAAACTGCCGTTTGTAGTAGATGTTACGGCGTTTTTCCGTATCGCCGATTATCGTCAGGCGGCTTCGCGTATTTCAGACAATGACACCTTACAGGAACATCTGACGAGTATTGTACAGAGTGCCGTGCGTTCTATTTTGGCGAATGATACGCTGGAAAAGATTATGACCCAGCGTTCCGTTTACGGGGAGGAATTTACCAAAGAAGTAAATGACAACCTTAAGGAATGGGGTATCGTGCCGGTCAAGAGCATTGAGCTGATGGATGTGCGTGACAAAATGGGAGAGAAGGTTATTTCCAATATCATGGAAAAGAAAAAATCTTTTATCGACATGGAATCGCGCAAAGAAGTGGCTAAAAACAGACAAGAGGCGGAAGAAGCCGAAATCTTATCCGAACAGGAAATTGCCCTGAAAAAGGAAGAGAAAGAGGAAAAGGTTGGCAAACGCAGGGCTGAACGCGAACAAGCGGTCGGCATTGCGGACGAAAAATCCAAACAGGAAGTGAAAGATCAGGAAAGGCTGACCAAAGAAAAAGAAATGCTTGTTGTTGAAGTCGGGACTACCCGTCAGGCGGAAATTGATAAAAAGAAAGTTGTCATTGACGCTGAAGCCGGCAAGGAAAAACAGCGGATTGAAGCTGAAGCCGATGTGTTGGTTGCTGAGCAAAACAAGCTTGTTGCCGAACATGATGCCGGTGCTGCCTTTATCCAAAAGACGAAAGATGCCGAGGCGGATTTGGTCAAAGCTAAAAACGAGGCTTTGGGTATTGAAGCCAAAGGTGCTGCAGAAGCTTTGGCAAAAGAAAAGCTCGGACAGGCAGAAGTTGCACCGCAGATTACGCTGGCTCACGAGATTGGAAACAATCAAGGGTATCAGACTTATCTTATTGAAATTAAGAAAGTCGATGCGTTACAGGCTGTCGGAATCGAACAGGCAAAGAATCTCGGAAACGCTGACATTAAGATTATTGCCAATGCGGGAAGCAATGTGCAAGAGGGCGTAAGTTCCGTTATGCAGCTGTTTTCCGCCAAAGGAGGACAAGCAATGAACTCTATGCTTGAAGCCTTTGCCGGAACCGAACTTGGACAGCAGCTTCTTGGCAAAATCTGCAATGCCGGAAATGATGCAGCAGATAAGCCGATTACCGGTGCATCTTCCAATGCCGGTGTTCAAAAGCCCGAAGCTGACAACAAAGGAAAAAAGAAGTAGTAACTTGGTTAAAAAAGAAAGGAGCTGCCTTGTGCAGCTCCTTTTTTGTATATAGTTAAAAAGCGGGGTTTCCGTTGTCGTCAAAATAAGCCATTAATCCGTGACGGCAGAGCTTTTTGTATATGGGGCGTCTGAGCCGTAATTCATTAATCAGAATCTGCGGGCTGCAATCCGGGCAAATGTCGAAAATTTTTTCATTGCCGTTGCGCCGGGTTTTGACGACAGCGCTTGGCAAACGGGATTTACCGATGCAGGAGGACAGATAAACAAAACATTCGTCATTGTCTTCAAGATATTGTATGGCCAGCTTGCGGGCATACAGATTGAGGGTCAGGTCCGCTTTGCTGGGGTCTTTGGTCCATGGCGAACCGCCGCCTATCGGGCAGGCTGCCGAATAAAAATCACAGGCAAGTTTGCGTCCGGTTATGCCGCAGTCGGCAATTGACGAATGGCAGGTATAGGCTCCGGTGCCGTTGACAATAAGGTTTTCAGGCACTTGTTCCAATGTTTCGGCGATGAATGCAGACAGGCTTTCAGGTTTTTGCATCGGGATGGCGGCAACGGCGGTAAGGATTTTTCCCTCGGTATTAAGAGTTATCTGCGTTTTGATGTCTAAGCCGAGATTGTCGGAAACCCGGGCTTTTTCATACAGGGCGCAGTTAAGCTTACGGGCAAGATAAAGCTCGCGGTTAATCAGCCCGTCCCCTTTTTGGGCATAACCGACGAAAACGCCCTGGTCGCCCCAGCCATCGGCTTCCACTCCTCTGCCTATCTCACAGGATTGGGCGCTGATAAGGTTGGTGATTTCAATCCGGTTGATATCAATTGCGTTTTGCTGCCATATCTGGCTGTATTCTTCATCATAGCCGATGTCACGCAAAGCCTGCCTGACGCAGTCCGGCAGGTTGTGCAGTTTAATGTTGCCCGAGATTTCGCCGCCCAAGATTATATGATTGTTTTTTACCATAACTTCTACGGCGTAACGTATGCCGGAATCCTGTTTTATACATTCGTCAAGCAGTGCACTTGAAATATAGTCGGCAATTTTATCCGGGTGTCCGAGAGACACATATTCGGCGGTTTTGTTCATAACAGTTCTCCTTTTTAGTCCTATCAGGTGTCGGACAAGTCGGTTAAATCCACACAAAACAACAACGCTGTTGTTTTCGCTTATAATTAAACTCTCCGGCGTCGTCTTTGTCAATCGCAGGAAACGGTTGTCAACCGTTTTTGCTGGAGCGATTGCGGGGAATGGTGTAATTTGAGCCGTATTTTAACCGTTTTTGCGCGGCAGTTTTTCTTTTTCTTCTTCAGGAACGACAATACCGCAGGAAACGACGTATTTAAGCGCGTCTTCAACGCTCATTTTTAATTTAATAACATCTTCGGACGGAACGATTATGAGAAAACCGGAAGTCGGGTTTGGCGTTGTGGGGACGAAAATGCTGAGCATTTTCCGGCTGTGCAGCTTATGTGCCAGCTCGCCGGTCGTTTCGCCGGCCAGAAAGCCGATAATCCAGATGCCTTTGCGCGGGTATTCCAGAAGGACGGCCTCCTTAAAGGATTTTGATTTTTGCGAAAATACCGTTTCAAACAGTTGTTTCAACAGCGAATAAATGCTGGAAATAAGCGGCATTTTAGAGACGATGAAGTCGCCGAGACGGACGAAAAACCTGCCGATAAAACCGGTGGTGAACATACCGATGAGAATGAGCACTATAATCAGCATTACAACGCCTATGCCGGGAATATAAGGGACAAACTCGTGGGCGGCAACCTGCGGCGGAATCAGCGAGCGCGTCCATTTGTCCATCCAGACGAACAATTCGTAAGCCATGTAAAAGGTGATTGTTACGGGCATGGTTACCAGAATGCCCGTAAACAGGTAGGTTTTCAGTTTGGAAATGACATAGCCGAAAAACCCGGGTTTCTTCTGCCGGTTTTTAACGGTTTGGCGCAGTTTTCTGATTTGGGCTTTTTTCATTTTGACCTCATTTTGACTTTTTAATATCCGTCAGGATAAACTGGAGCGAAACAGAGTTGTTCCAGCGGTTAAAACGCAGATTGCCGACGACGTCATAGCAGTCATGGCGGCGGCTTAATATTTCTTTGCCGATTTCGCTGTCGGCAATACGGAAAGCGATGGCGGGGAGTTTTTCCCCGGATATGGATGCCAATTCGCATTTAATATGTCCGGCGCCGATGATGCAGGGGCGTTGAAAATATACGCCGCGCAGCAGGAGAAGAGGTTCAGGGTTGCCGGTGCCGAAAGGCTTCAGCCGTTCCAGCTCGCTGCATAACCCGGCATTGGCGGCAGGGAGGCTGAGGCTCAGGTCGATGTTAATGACGGGGTGCGGCCGGGTATTGTTCAGGCTGCGGGCAATATATTCGCCGGCAAATGTGCGGAAGGCGGGAATTTGCGCTTCGGTCAGGGAAAAGCCGGCAGCCATCGTGTGCCCGCCGCCTTTGGTCAGGACGCCTTTTTCTTTGGCGGCGATAATCAACGCTCCCAAATCTACGCCGGGAATTGACCGGGCGGAGCCTTTGACTTCGTCGTCTTCAATGCTCATGACAAAAGCGGGCAGATTGTAACGTTCCTTTAGTTTGCCGGCGACGATGCCGATGACACCCTGGTGCCAGCCTTTGTTGTAAACAAAAGCCATAGGCCAGCTTTGCGGCGTACCTTCCAGCATTTCTATGGATTGCTCTAAAACAAAACCCTCAATGTCTTTACGTTCCTGATTAAAACCGTTGAGTTCGTCGGCCAATTGTTTGGCTTCCATCGGGTTGACGGAGCAGAGGAGCCTGCTGCCGATGCTTGCTTTGCCGACACGCCCGCCGGCATTGATACGGGGACCGAGCACAAATCCCAGATGGTAGGCGTCCGGCTTTTCGTTGATGTTGGCGGCGTCGGCAAGTGTTCTTAGTCCGAGGTTTTGGCGCGAAGACATAATCTTGAGCCCCTGCGTTACAAACGAGCGGTTTATACCCAACAGCGTGACGACATCGCAAACGGTGCCGAGTGCCACCAAATCCAGCCACTGCATCAGGTTAGGCTCGGGCAGGGCAGAGGTGTAAAATCCTTTTTGGCGCAAAATCCGGTTTATGGCTACTACGGTCATAAAGACGACGCCGACGGCTGCCATATAGGCCAAATCGGGATGGTTGTTGTTTTCATCCAGGCGTTTGGGATTGACAACGGCATAGACCTTCGGTAAGCGGGTTTCGGCTTCGTGGTGATCCAGAACGATAATTTCGAATTTTTCGGCAGCGGTGTCAAGAACTTCAAAAGCAGAAGTACCGCAGTCGACGGTTATGACAAGGTCGGCGCCAAAATCTGCAAACTCCTGAAAAGCCAGCGTACTCGGGCCGTAGCCTTCTTCCCTTTCGGGGATATGGACGGCGGTTTCAATTCCCTGGTAGGTCAAAAACAGGCGCAGGACGGATGTGGAAGTTGCCCCGTCAACATCGTAGTCGCCAATAATGCCGATTTTTTGATGATTGATTATTGCTTCGGCAATTCGGGCGGCGGCTTTATCCATATCTTTTAAGACGCTGGGGTCAGGCATGGAAGTCGATAATTTCGGATTGAGGAAAAGCGGCGCGTTATCTTCTGTAATTCCGCGCAGAATAAGGAGTTTCGCCATTGATGACGAAATTTCCAATCGCCGGCACATTTGCTCGGTGCGACGTTCATCGGTTTGGGCGACGTTCCAGACGTTTCCGCCGAGAGAAAGGTCGCAATCTTCTGTTTCGTTCATCTTGTGTCCTTTGCTTAATGGCGGAATTGTAGGAGAAACGGATTGTTTTGACAAGCAAATTTTCGGATATGAGGATAATTTCCGAGCTTTAGGGGAAACGGAAGTTCAAGCCGGGAACGGAGGCAGGATGCCGGGATGGTGCGGATACCGGAAACCGGGGAGATGCTGCTGAGGCAGGTGCCGAGGGCATCGATAAAGCTGGTGCCGGAGATTGAGACGATGCGGCGGGGGCAGCCGACAGCTCTTTTTGCAGCCAGAGGCGGGCGCGTTTTTCGCCGTCTTGGCTGACGGTCAGGACAATAGTCCGGGGAGATGTGTAGACGGCGGCGGCATCCGGCCAGGGGGCTGCTTTATCTTGCAGGTAAGAGATTAATCCGGGGGTAAGGGATATTTGATTCGGGTCAACATAGCTCCAGTATACGTCAAAATCGGCGGCTACAAAATTATGCGGATAATAAAAAAGGTGGGCTTTGGACGGCAAATGCCATGGTATGTAGGGGGCGGTTACGGTGTAGCCGTCTGCGGCTGTAATACTGTCGCCGGGAATAAGAAAACGGCTGCGGAAATCCAGCGTTCCGCCTTGTACAAATGCGTATTTACGATAAGGGGAAAAGCCGGAGGTATCTTCCAGCCGGGTCAGGATGCGTTCAGCGAAGGACATTTCGGCTTTAAATCCCTGCGACCATATTTTGGCGGCGGCTGCGGTTGTGTTAATGTTTCCGGCAATCAAGGCAGACAGAGCAAAAGCGGTTATGTTGCGAATAAGTCTGTCGTCCGATGCCAACAAGACTGCTGATGAGAAAGCATATATAAATGGGAGGCCGAAAAAGTCGATACGCGGCTGGTACAGCACCTGGTTAATGTCCCGGGCAACGAGCAGTGTGGCAACGGTGGCGAAAAGCATTCCGGCGACAGAGAGAAAAAACAGGGCGATGTTTGCCGGGCGTTTTGGGAGTTGGTGCCAGAGGCGAAAGATGGCAAGGAGAAACAGGCAGAGGCCTATGTATTTGTAAGATGTGGTAATAAAACCGCCGCTTTTGAAGAACTGTCCGACGGCAGCCTGCAGGCAGAGCAGCAGTTTGTCCGGAAGCTCGGCGAAACCGATACCCGCGGTGTTGTATGTATCATGTTGTAAATGGTATTTTTTCAACAAATATTGAGCAAAGAGAAAAATGGCGATGCCGAAAAACAAGGCAATGCAGTGCGGAATAAAATGACGGAAAAGAGTCGGGACAGAAAGCCTTTGCAGACAGAGGGATTGCAAAATCAGAGAGAAAAAGACAACGCCCATCAGGTTGATGACGGGAGGGTAGCCGCCAAGAGCCAGAGCGAACAACAGAACAGCGGCAAGAAAAGAGAGTTTTGGATGATGTGCCCGGGGCAGATTTTCAAGGTTGTAAAACGCAGCGGCGATGACGAGGACCCAGGATAGCGAACTTAAGGTGATAAAGGCGAAATAGAGCCAGGATATGGCGTACGGAGACGATGCCAAGCACAGTCCCGGCAGAAGATATATGCACTTTTGGGGCGGCAAGTTCCAAAGCCGAAACAACAGCACTGCCGCGCCGGAATAGAAAGCAAAGGCTGCTGCTATGCTGAAGACAGGAAGAATTCGCCCTTCAAAGAGGAAGTTTTGAAGAATAAATTGTGAAAACCTCCCTTCAAATACGCCGCTAAACAACGGCGTACCTTTGCGTATCCATTCCCAGTCGTGATTACCCCAGAGAAAATTGAACAAAAAAGGCAAAAATACAAGTAACGTTGCAATCCAAAGCTTTAGCCAGATGCGTCCGTAAAAGCCGGATGGCAAAAAAAGGTATGATTTCTGCGCGGCGTTATCCATGGTTTAATCCAAGGTTTGGTCGATTATATAAGTCGGGCGGTTTTTAACCTCAACGAAAATGCTGGCAATGTATTCGCCGATGATGCCCATAAACAGGATGGTAATGCCGCTGAAAAAGGTTATGACAGACATCAGCGAAGCCCAGCCGACGATTGTCGAACCTGAAAAATAAGCGTAGACCGTCCAAAGCATGAGAATAAAACTCAAGACGGAAATAACGATGCCGGAAAATGTTATCAAATGCAACGGCATGGCGGAAAAGCTGGAGATACCTTTCAGTGCGAACAAAAGCATTTTTTTTAGGGGGTATTTTGTCGTTCCGGCCTGACGTTTTTTGCGGTCGTAGCAGACACAGCAGGATTTGAAACCGATTAACGGTACGATAGCGCGGAGAAAAAGGTTCTTTTCTTTAAATTCGGCCATGGCTGCGACGGCACGACGGCTTAACAGCCGAAAATCCGCGTGATTGGCGACAAGTTCAACGCCGAGGAGTTTCATCAGTTTATAAAACCACAGGGCGGTGTTGCGTTTGAAAAAACTGTCCGTGTCGCGGCGGTTTCTGACACCGTAAACGATTTCACAGCCTTTGTCGTAGCATTGTATCATCTGCTTTATGGCGGAAACGTCGTCCTGCAAATCGGCGTCTATGGTTATGTAAATATCGGCATCGGTATTATACAATCCTGCGAGCAACGCTTCCTGGTGCCCAAAATTGCGGGAGAGGGAAATGCCTTTGACACGCGGTGATTTTTTGTGTGCGTTTTCGATAATTTTCCATGTCGAATCTTTTGAACCGTCGTTAACGAAGACCAAACGGCTGCTCTCACGGATTAATCCGGATTTAATCAAATTATTCAGGGTGCCGGACAAAGTTTTTATGCTTTGCGGTAAGGCTTCTTCTTCGTTATAACAGGGAACGATAACGGCTAATTCGGGGATTTTTTTCATTTTATGCCACCTGACGATGATAATTGAACCGGGTATGCCGTTGTTATAACATAAAAGCGTAATTTTTTTATTAACGACGGGAATATTATGTTATCGGGACGAACGGCAATATCGGGATGAACGTCGTTGCGGAACGAATGTCATTACCGGAACGAATGCTATTACAGGAACGAACGGTAATATCGGAATGAACGTCATTGTCGAAATGAGCGGCAAAATTAATTGATGTCGGTTACGGTTTGGGCAGCATTTGCAGGCGGCGGCGAAAGTCTTCCAGCCCGGCCTGATTATAAACAACGATGATGATATCGGAATTTACATAAACGGAATTCGGATGCGGCCAGGGACGAGCCTGATTCATGAAAAAGTCATAGACGTCCGGTGTTATGTCGTCGGGAAGGAGAGGAAGAGTTCGGTCGATGTAATCAAAAGGGCTGTAAAATTCCAGCAGGTTTGCACCCTGCCACATGGCAAGATAGGGCAGGGAAAGCAGAAAAACGTCATCTTTATCGTAGCTTCCGCGGTAGTAATTCGGGCGCAGGGAAATATCTCCGGCCTGATAGAAACGGTATTGTCCGTCAGGGGAGAAATCCGGGTGATTTTCAATCCGTTCGGAAATGTTGTCAAGAATTTGCATTTCGGCGTCAAAACCCTGTTTCCAAACTTTCAAAGCAGTGTAGTCGTTTAAAATGTTAAGCGGGAGAAGTACGACGGCAAAAGCAGCGGCAAGGCTGGATGACAATTTGGCAGGAATTGTCAGCAAGAGCCCGAGGAAAAAGGCATAAAGAAAAGCGAAACCATAGAAATCTATGCGGGAAACGAATTCTGTATGGGGGACAACAAGAAACGTTGTCAGCGCCGTGGCCCAAACCGTGCCGCAAATTAGAACCGCAGCAACGGTACGCCGCCGCCAGTTTGGTGTGTAAAGAAGAATTCCGGTAACGGCACAAAAGGACATCAGCGCCAAAATAATTTTATATCCCCGTTCCATAAACGGCACGGTTATCCAAAACTGGCCGAATGCTATTTTTATAACGGTGAAGAATTTCAGCGGGAGGTTGGAAAGCGGTTCGGTTTCAAGATTATATACGTTGCCGGGGGCGATGATTTTTAAGGTGAGCTTAAACAGTACGGCGGCGATGAGAATATTGAGCAGCGTGTATTTATAAACAGCGAAGAGGTCTTTCAGTGTTTTTTGTTCAAATACGTATGCTATGACCAACCTGCCGCCGAGACAGACGAAGAACATATTAATTACGGGAGGATATCCGCCGAGCGCCAGATAAAAACAAGCGACGGAACCAAGACACAGGAGTATTTTGTGCCGGACAGCACAGACCCAGCCCGAAAGGTAAAGCCCAAGAGCCGCCAGAAAAGCCCAAAGCATACAGCTGATAGTGATAAACGTGAAGTACATCCATGACAGCGTGTAGGGCTGGGTGGCAAAAAAACTGATGAACACAATGTATCCGGCCAGAGACTTTTTTATATTCCAGTATTTTGCCAGCAGCCACAGCGCTGCTGTTAAAAAGGCAAAACCTAACAGGTTGTTGAGGAGGGGGAGAATTTGTCCGCCGGTTAGCAGCCGGTAAGGGATAAACTGCGTGAATCGGCCTTCAAACAGCCCCGAAGAGAACAGCAATTCTTCTTTGATGAATTTGACGTCGTGGTTTCCCCACATAAAGTTTAAAGTATGGAACAGAAAAGCAAAATTGATGATAAGGAAACTTATCAGCACTGCTTTGCCGTCTAATGTGTCGGGGTAAAGGCGGAATTTCTGCAATAGCTTTTTCATGGCATATTTCCATTAACAGTTTGGCGAGGGGTTTCTGGGTTGTGGCGCGGCGTCTGTGACGGTATCTGCGGTTCGGAACTTTGCGAGGATAATTTTCTATTGGCGTCAGGGGATGTGGGGACAGGCAATTGGCGGGAAAGAAGTTCAAACTGACGGGTAAGCAATTCTTTGCCGCGTTGGGTGAGGGCAATGACAGCGTAGTTTTTATCGACATATACCGAATCGGCAGAAGGCCATGTTTTGACACGTTTGGTGAGAAAATCAGCCATTTGCGGCGTTATTTCTTCGGGACGGATGGCGGTGCCTTCGCGGACATAGTCGTACGGAGCGTAGAAATTATAATATTCAAAGGCAATCCAATGGCGGGTATATGGCGCCTGCAGCATATAGTAGCCGTATTTTTCGTTTGCAGACGGCAGATAGTAACGGGAACGCAGGGGGATTTCTCCGGCCTGAATGACGGTGTACTGGCTTGTGCGGGAAAAATCCTGATGGCTTTGGATACGGGCAGTCAGACGCTCCAAAAGTTTGTTTTCGGCGGTAAAGCCGAAGAAATGGGTTTTGGCAAAATTGAGGTTCAGGTTAATACTGATGATAAGCAACAAAACGGCGGATAAATAGGCAAAATTTTTGAGTACTTGCGAGCCGAAGCGGTGCAGATAGAAAAGGCAGAAAAGGGTGAGAACCGGATAGCCGTAAAAATCTGTCCGTGCCATATAGGCAGCCGGGTCTTCCATGGCAAAAGGAGCATCCGGAGCAGATTTGGCAAGCCAGGCGGAAAATTTCAGACATAGCGGAAGGGAGGCAATTAATAAGAGGGCAAGAACCTTTTTCCATACGTAAAGCCGGGAGTAAGCAGGCGCATCGGCGGAAGGTGCTGATTTTGCAAAGGCAAAAAAACAGAAGGTTGCGCTTGCTGTTAGAGTAATTGATGAAATCAGCATTTTAAAAAACGGAGAAAGAAATGGCCGCGGCTGAAAAAAATCTTCAAAGGCGCTTTTTAATATTTTTGGCAGTTTAACGATTAATTCAGGTACGGTGGATGCCTGGCTGTTATACAATTGCATCATATAATGATGTTCCTGTAAAAAGGAAAATGCCAGTTTTAGTCCGGCCATCGAAAGCAGCAGACAGACGGCGAACGGCAAAGTCTGCCGTATTATGGTGCGTCCTCTGGCCGGCTGTGCCGTCAGGCTAAGTATGGTAAAACAGGCTGCGGAGATAACAAACAGGTTGACTGAAGCAGGATATCCTCCCAGCGCGAATAATAGCAGGAGTGTGCCGCAGAGCGTGAAAATGATAGGATGAGAGCCGGACGCTTTTTGGCAGCACAGCAGGGATAAGGCTATTATTAACGGCCAGGACAACAGGCTGAAAGTTATGAAATGAAAATACAGCAGTTCTGCGGCGAAGGGCAGCCCCGCGGCGGCAGACAGGAACAGCGCGGCAATGGCCGGCCGTACAGAAAAGGCGAAGAAGCGTCGGTACAGCAGGAACAATGCCGCCGTGTAAAAAATGAATCCCAGCAGGATGTTCAGGACGGGAAGAATTTTTCCGCCCAGAAGCAGGTTTAGAAGAATGTATTGCGAAAAGCGCCCTTCAATCAGCCCGGACAACAGGGGGTTGCCGTGTATAAGCGGCAGCCAGTCGTGATTTCCCCATATAAAGTTTACTAAAAGCGGCGAAAAACACAGGCATAACAGACCGAAAGCGGTTATGGCAGGGATATACCGTCCGGGAGAGAAAGAAAATAACGAATTTGCGGGTACGGGCTGCTGCATTCTGTTGTTTTGCGGTTTCATGGTTAATGTTATTGTGTTGACACTTTAGCGGGGAAAAGTATAAGATATGGTAAATATTCGGGAAGATTTTGCCGTGAGCTTTTGCGCCTGGAAGCCACTGCCGGAAGAGGAATGAAATGTTTGTGAGTACAGGAATGTGCCGGGTTTGGAACCAATGCAGAAAAAAAAGGGGCGTCGTCAAAGCCGTGCTTGTCTGTGTCTGTGTTTTGATGGCGGCTGAACCCGGGTGGTGCGGAAATTATAGGGGGCTGAAAAATAAAAGTCCGGAAGCGGTGCGGAACGGTATGCAAAATATGGAAATTCATATTGCGGATAAGGTGTCATATACGGTTAAGGCGGCAAAGACGGCGGAAGAATTGAGAACAGGGTTGATGAATGTGCGCAGTCTTTCAGACAATGCGGGGATGCTTTTTGACTTACGGCAGTATCCCGGAGCTTCCATGTGGATGAAAAATACATATATTCCTTTGGATATGCTTTTTATCGGCTGCGATTGGAAAGTGGTTGATATTTATGAGAATGCGAAACCTCTCTCTCTTCGCAGAATCGGCAGTTCAAAGCCGTTTTGCTATGTTTTGGAAATCAACGGCGGAAATGCCTCGGCTGCGGGAATTGCAACGGGCGACGGGGTTATGCCCGACCGTCCGATATGAAACAATGTTCTATTGAATCTTCCTTCTGTCAAAATATATTAGGGTTGTTAGATTAACAGGAGGAAAATATGAAAAAATTTTTATTTTTGCTGATGGCCGGCACAATGCTTTGCGGTGGTGCCTATGCCAAACATGACTGTGATTGCAGCGACTGCCGGGCTAAGATGGAGCGCAAGATGATGACCGGCGGACAGGGCGGCTTTGTTGATGCGGCGGCGAAACCGCTGAGCGTAGCCGAGGTTCAAAAACTTTCCGATGATGCTTATGTAACGATGGAAGGGTATATTACCAAAAGGCTTTCTGATGACGAGTACAATTTTACAGACGGAACCAATAATGTTACGGTTGAAATTGATGACAAAGACTGGCGAGGCCTGAAAGTTACCCCGAAAGACAAAATTATAGTCAATGGCAAAGTTGATAAAGACCTTACCAGTTTTAAGGTTGAGGTTAAATCTCTTACTTTGGCTAACTAATTGCAAATGTCTGCCGATTAGCGGCAGACATTTGTTTAATGTGCGCGTTCCGTTTAAGGCGAATGTTTCACCAGACGGATATATTCGGCTTGAACGGAAACGCCGTTTGCTGATATAGAAAGCCGGCTGGATGCGCTGCCTGCAGACAGCTTGTCCGGAGGGCAACCGGCAGAGCGGCTAATCTTTATGGCGGAAAGTGATACGCCCCTTGGTTAAGTCATAGGGGGTCATTTCAATATCAACCTTGTCGCCAACCATAACGCGGATGCGGAACTTACGCATTTTTCCTGCGGTATGGGCTAAGATTTCAACGCCGTTTTCCAGCCTTACCCTGAACATGGCGTTTGGGAGCTTTTCAATGACGTCTCCCGTGAATTCCAGCAGTTCTTCTTTGCTCATTTAGTATTCCTTATAAATTCTTTTTTCTGCTATATATACTGCAAAATCTTATTTTACAAGCATTTTTTGCGATTTGTGGCGCGGAATTGTGATTTCAAAGCAGGAACCGACGTTTTCGGTGCTGCTGACGGTAATTTTGGCGTTTAGTTTGAGTACCAAATCTTTGACAATTGCCAACCCGAGCCCTGTTCCTTTTTTCTCATTATCCGGCGATGAAGAATAGAATGGTTCAAATATATGTTTTAGGGCATTTTTAGAAATGCCGCAGCCGCTGTCTTTGATGCTGATAATCAGGTCGTCCTTGTTGGTATTGGTTTTTATTTCAAGCGTGCCGCCGTCCGGCATTGCGTGGATAGCATTTTGAAGAAGGTTGAGGATTATCATTTTGAAATCCGTTTCGTTGCCGTAGATTTCTTCTTTGACATTAGAAAAATTTTGGGTCAGGACTATTCCTTTGCTTTTTATATCGTAGTCTAAAAGCGACAAGATGTCGGTAATTTCCGCGATAACGTTGAATGTCGTATTTGTCTGTTCGGTGTTGCGAGACAGTTTCAGCAGCCGTTCGGGAACTTTTATGCAGTCTTTTATCTGCCCGGAAATCATATTAAGGTATTTTTTTTCTTCGGATTCATTATCAGGGGCGGAATAGTATTTCTGGAGAATGCCGTCCAAAATCAGATTTATGGCGCCGAGGTTGTTTTTCATTTCATGAGCCAGAGATGTTGCCAGAAAGCCCAATGAGGATATTTTTTGCTGGTGCGAGTAATTTATGTTGTCGCTTAAATCGCGGAAAGATTCGACAATGCCGAATTTTCCGTTTAAGTGGATGCGTGCAGAGTTTACGGACAGCGGCCGGTTATTTACGCTGTGTATGGTTTTCATCCCCGAAGATTTGGACTTTTGCAGTTCTTTTAACGGACAAAGATAAAGGCTGGCACTGCAAGGGCATTGAGTTTCGCCGTTGTATGCCCCGTAACATTTTGCCGATTTGAACAAATATTGTTTTTTGATATATCCGTCATAGGCTTTGTTGGCCAGAACGATATTGTAGTCTTCGTCTATGATGCGGACCGCGTCGGGCAGAGCGTCAATCAGGTTTTGCAGAAAGATTTCTTTTTCTTTGATTTCATTGATATTGTGTTCAATGTTGTTTAACATAAAATTTACCGTATGCATTAATGTGTTAAATTCATCGGTAAAATGTTTTTCTTTTATATCCAAGCGTTTGCTGAAATCTCCGTTGGCAACATCAATGGACAGGGATGTCAGCCTGTCGACCGGCGTAACGACCCATTTCTTTAATAAAATCCACAGGATAATCAGCGAAAGCGTGGTTAGAAATGCGCTCAGCCCCAAGATGCGAAAACTTTCCTGAATCGCGGCGTAACTTTCGTCATAATTTTGGGTCAGTTCTTCATTGAGTTTGCGTTCCCGGCTGAGCTCTTCTTTTTTCTGGTCGAGGTTGGCCGCAGACTGCATTTTGTTTTCGGGCTGAAGCTTTTCCAGCTTTTGGCGCAGGGAGATATTTTCGTTTAAGAGTTCAATGACGTATTGGTTGCGGGTAATCAGATTGGTTTGTTCGTTGCGGATTTTTTTGCCGATGGTGTTGTCAAAGAAAAAGACAAAAATTGCCGCACTCAGCAGAAAGAAGGTCAGAATTGTCAGCAGTATTTTTTTGTTAAGGCTGAAAAACATAACGCAACTCCTATTCCATGCCCATAAATCCGGCTAAAGTTGCAGCCTGAAGATAGGGATTAAACTTTTTTTCTTCGGCAAGGGTGGCGGGTGCCTTCTCTCCGTGTTCCCGTTGAACCATTTTTTGCAGGTATGCGGCAAAATCTGGAGTTTCCTTGAAGCGAGGGGAAAGGCATGCGCGCGTATATTCGTGTCCGGGGAAAATTTCCGTATCATCCGGCAGAGCTTTTATTTTTTGCAGGGTGGCGAACATTTGCTGCGGCGTACCTTCAAACAGGCCGCCGATGCAAAGATTAAACAAAACGTCTCCGGTAAAAAGCATTTTCCCGTCAGGAAGGTAATACAAGACATGCCCCAGTGTGTGTCCCGGCGCGTTTATGACGGTAAACTTCATGTTATTCAGAAGCAGCGGGGTGTTTTCGGCAGCAGGAATGTCCGCACCGGGGACTTTGGCAAATTCTTTTTCGGGAGCCACTATTCGGGCTCCGTATTTTTCCTTGAGTTTCAGGTTGCCTTCAACATGGTCAAAGTGGTGATGGGTCGTCAGGATAAATGAGGGGTGCAATTTTAATCTTTCTAACGCGGCAATTGTCGGATTGGCTTCTGCGGCGTCGACGACAATGGTTGTTTCCCTGTTGGGTGTGTGGACGATGTATGCGTAGTTGGCCATATTTTTTTCGTTGCACAAGACAGGCGTAACTTCGTACTTCATTTTTTTATCCTTTCCAGATGTCCGATGTCGATAGCGAGCAAGTCATAATAGGCAGTGGTGTAATCAAGGATGCCGGCAAAGTTTGGCAGATTGGATGCATTAGACAGGGCGTAGGCAATGCTTTCGCCGATAACGACACCGTGGCGGTCGGCATAGCCTTCACGTGCTTTCCATACGTGTTCGTAATTGATGTTGGAATTAAAGGTCAGAGCAAAACTCCGCATACTTTCCAACAGACTGTCGAAAATGCGGAAACGATAACCGTCATCTTTATTTTCAGCAGGTTCCAAGCCCTCTCCGGTGTACCAGACTTTTTCCTTGTACAAAGAGTTGGCCTCGCGAGCTACACGGGAAAAGCCCCAGTTGCTTTCCATGGCAGCAGCGGCAATCAGAATTGAGGGTGGTACGGCGTCAATGCGCAATTTGAGATTTTGCAGTTGGGCTGCAGTGCGTTCGCTGCCTTTCAAGCGGGTAAAATAGTCATATTTCAAGGCCAGGTTTTCCAACTTCCGAGTATCGGCAGGAGAAAGAGAACCGCTGCTTTTGAAGTGTCGCTCCAATCGCAATACGGTATTTCGTTCATTTAATATTTCTTCATTGATTTTTAAAGCCAGCGGAGCAAGAATCCGGATAAACAGTTCGTTGCGGTATTTCTGAGATTTAATCTGCGGAAAATCCCGCGGCAGCGTTCGGACGAAAATGGCGGGATACGCATCGCCATCCAAAGCGCGAAACCTCTGATATTTGTGTATTTTAAAAAAATCTTCGAGTTCTTGGACGGTGGCGTTTTCAACGTAAATTATGCCGCCGAATTCGGAGGTCTTCATTTGCGGTTCTCGGCTGCGTACGGTTGGAGCGGCGGCGGTTTGGGCTGTCGCCGATGCATGGGGGGAAACAGCAGCGGTTTCAGCTTTTGCCGATGCAACGGTTTGATTTGCGGCAGTTTGTTTTTTTTCTGCTGCTGTAGTTTGAATGGTTGCAGTCTGGGCTTTTGCTGTTGTGGCGGTTTGGACGGCATTTTCAGCAAAAGAGGTACTGCAAAGTAAAAAAGACAAAATCCAGAATGTTTTTAGAATCTGTTTTTTCATTGTAAAACGACCTCTCTGACCTGCGGCAGCCAGCGGATGAGATTTTTTTCAACCCGCTCTTTTAAGGTTCTCTGGGCATAGGGGCAGCCCTGACATTTGCCGAGAAAGCGAACGACGGCGGTTCCGTTGTCAAATGACCGGAACTCGATGTCTCCGCCGTCTTTTTGCAGAAAAGGGGCGATAATCGTTTTCAGGATTATTTTTATTTTAGTTTCAGTGTAATCTTCCTTAGCGGTTATTACTGCATCTGCCGGCGGCGCATAGTCGTCGATTTCGGCAAGCGCCAGTGTTTCTAGGTCTTCCGCTGTGCCGGGTTCAGTGCTGCGCAAATACATAAAGCTTTCGGTTAAAAGCAATTCGGAGGCAAAGCCGGAAGTTGCTAATTCGGTGAGGAATATCGGGGTATTATCTGATTGCATAGCTAAATTGCTGTTTGATGCGGCGGCAGGGGCTGTGCCGGACAGCGGCAGGCTGCAGCTGCAATGTTCCGCATCTGGAGCAAGCTGGGCGTTCATTTCCGGCGCGACGGTATTTGCGTCCGATGAAACAGATGCGGTTTCAGGTGTCAGATAAAATGTTCCGCGAAAAGGAAACGGACGGGAAAAAAACAAAAGGAATTCCGTATCCGAAAGTTTTTTTTGCTCTATGGTCATTGCATTTGGTTCCGGGTATATGTGTTGATGCTGTTGTGTACGGTTTTAATGTAATTTTGGACTCGGGCAAGGTAGTACCCGAGGTACAGCAGGTGGTTTGCGGCGAAGACTTCCCCGGGCGCGGCATTTTTTACCGATGCCGGGCTGAGGGCGGACGCTTCGCCCAGAAAACTGAGGGCGGCGGTGATATTTTCGTACTGTCCGGTTTCGACAATCAAATCCTGATGGTCTTTGGAGAGGGCTGAAAGCATATAATAAACAGCATAGATGCAGCCTTTTGTGCGGTAAAATATGTCATCGGCCTTAAAGTCCAGCAATTCCGAGTTATGCTCCAGGACATGTTTATGCAGGGCGGAAAGCTGTCTTTCCAACAGGTTTTCAATGCCGGAGAGCATATATGCGGCTTCCCGGGTTTCGATTGCGGGAAGATTGTCTCCCGATGCGGCGAAATCTGAAATTTTGGCCAGAGCTTTGCGATATTGTTTGGCAGAACCGGGAGAAAGCCTGTCTTCTCCGGTTTGAGAAAACAGCCAGATGTCGGCCGGATAGTCTAACAGCTCTCCTGCTTCTTTCAGATTTTTGTCACCATAAAAACGAGCCATTCTCTTTACGAAATATCTGACGCTGTCTTTGGCTCCAAGCTGAAAATTGGGCAGGTTGTCAAGGACGGCTGCCGGAAAAACGGCCGGAAGTGCCGGGGTCCACGGGGAATCGTCCACCTGCGTTTTTAAAACGTGGAGCAACGCAGCCGCCGTGTAGCGGGGAGAAGATGCGTTTATGGCCAGCGGCGCGTCAAGCGCGTTATTGATTTTAGAACTGACGGCGGCGCCCAGGCCATAGTAGACGGCAATGAAACCGAACAGGGCGATGGTAAAGAAACGCCAGCGTTCGACAAACAGGACGATAAAGTTAAAAAGGCTGTTTTTATGTTTTTTGCGGGAGGGCGGTATAGCGGCGTTTGGCGTGTTGCGCAATTCCAAGATACTGTTTTTCAGATAAACATACGCGTATACGCATTTGCCAAGCAGGCGTTTGGCCGTTATTTTGAGCTTGGTCAGAATGGCTTGCATCATGCTTTTTTTCTCCTTAAAACCAGATTCTTGGCGATTGCGGTAATATCCAGTATGCCTCTTATTTTAGCGCCAACCAAAAAAGTTGCAAGCCCTATTGTGCCGATAGCTGCCAGTTTGAGGATTAAAATTCCGATGTGGGGTGTCGGAAAACAGCGGTTTAGCGCGGTCTGTGTTCCGTAGACGAGAATGCCCATAACGAAAGTGCAAAGGAAAATGTCAAATATTTTGCGTTTTAATTCGGCGGAAAAGCTCCAGAAACCGCGTTTTTTCAGGCCGCGGACATATTGGTAAAGCGAAACGAATGCCGCGGCAGAAGTCGCGGCGGCAATGCCGACATGACCGAACGGTTTCATCAGAAGCAAGTTGAGTGCAAGGTTGGTCAGGAAGACGACGAAACTGTATTTTACCGGTGTTGTCGTGTCGCCGCGTGCGAAGAAATTCGGCATCAGCGCTTTGACCATAACGTAACAGGGCAGTCCGACGGCATAAGCTTTTAGTGCCAACGCGGTTTTGTATGTGTCGGAAGCGGTGAAACGCCCATGTTCAAACAGAAGTTCAATCAGCGAATCGGCGAGACAGACAAACAGCACAGCGGCAGGCAGAGACATCATCAGCCCGTATATGACGGCTTTATCCTGTACGGCGGCGGCTTCCCGGATTTCTCCGGCTTTCAGTTTGCGTGAGAGCAGCGGCAGCAGGGCGACGCTGATTGCCGCGCCGATGACGCCCAGCGGCAGCTGCTGCAGCCGGTTGGCGTAATACAGCCAGGATACGGCACCGCCGGAAACAAGCGAAACAAGTATCGTGTCTACAACCATATTAATCTGGTAAATGCCGGCGCCGACGACTCCGGGGGCAATGCGTTTGAACAGGGTGCGTATTTCTTTATCCTGCATCAGCGTACGGATGTGAACATCCGTACGGATACGGATGCTTTCGCGGTTAAGAAAATATTTGAGCCAGATGACTTCGATGAAACCGGAAACGGTAATACCCCAAGCCATGCCGTATACCGGCATATCAAATAGGATAACGGAGGCCAGCCCGGCAACAATCATGCCGAGATTAAGAATTATCGGTGCGGCGGCGGGAGCAGCGAAGCGGTCAAACGAGTTCAGAATTCCTGCCTGAAAAGAAACGATTGAAATAAAAAGCAAAAAAGGAAATGTTATGCGGCATAAGTCGACGGTCAGGGCAACTTTTTCGGGGCTTTCCATAAAACCGGGGGCGAGAACCCTGACAACCAGCGGCATGCACAGTTCAAACAAAATGGTGAAAACGATGAGGAAAAATGTCAACAAAGATATGGCCTTGGCGGCAAATTCTACCGACTTGTCGCGTCCGGAGGCAACCAGCTTGGAGGAGAACAACGGGACGAACGCAGAGGTAAAGGCTCCTTCGGCGAAAAGACTGCGGAACAAATTCGGCAGTTTGAACGATACCAGAAAGGCGTCGGAAACATTTCCGGCACCGAGAAAATTGGCTATAACCATATCGCGCAGAAAGCCGGTTACGCGGCTGACCATCGTAAAGCCGCCAAAGGTGGCAATAGATTTGATAAAAGACATAAGTTGCAGTTCCCTAAAAAATCATTTCGTTTCTTAAGGAGAGCTTAACTTTAAATCTGTTAATAAAGGGCAAATAAATTGCGTATTATCTTAAAAAAGGTAAATTCTTTTAAAAGCGGCCGGAAAGCAGCGGCCGATAAAATGGCAGGAAACAGCGGTTGGCCAAAGAGAGGAAAACATGAACAAAGTCATAACGGCAGCAGCGGGGCATCCGGATATTTCGATTATCGTTTCCGTTTATAATGAAGAGGAAAGTCTGGGGCTGTTTTTTGAAACAATCCGCAAAACGATGGAACGGGCGGACGGATATACTTATGAAATCATTTGTATTGACGACGGTTCGACAGACGGAACCTATAATCTGCTGGAACAGTATGCCACTGAGGATTTCCGGGTAAAAGTGCTTAAGTTTTCCCGCAATTTCGGCAAGGAATACGGATTGATGGCCGGGCTTAAACATTGCCGCGGGCGTGCGGCCGTACCGATTGACGTTGATTTGCAGGATCCGCCGGAATTAATTCTCCAGTTTATCCAAAAGTGGGAAGAAGGATATGACATGGTCTACGGAATCCGTAACGACCGGCGCAGCGACTCGTGGCTTAAGCGTTGGACGGCCAAACTTTTTTATAAGGCGTATAATCTGATGACGAGATCGCCTATTCCGTATAATGCCGGGGATTACCGGCTGATTGACCGTAAAATCATTGATGCAATATTGGAATTGAAAGAGCGCAATATTTTTATGAAAGGCATTTTCGGCTGGACAGGGTTTAAGTCCTGCGGTATCAAATATGTCCGGCAAAAGAGGCAGGCCGGCGTCAGCAAATGGAATTACTGGCGGTTATGGAATTTTGCCTTGGACGGCATTACTGCATCGACGACGCTGCCGCTCAGAGTCTGGACGTATCTTGGATCGATGCTGTCTTTTCTGGGACTGCTGTATGCCCTTTACATTATAGCCAGGACGATTATGTACGGCGCTGACGTTCCGGGATATGCTTCGCTGCTGGTATTTATTTTGCTGGTGGGCGGCGTGCAGATGATTATTCTCGGCATTCTCGGGGAATATATCGGCCGTATTTTTATTGAGGTTAAACGCCGGCCGTTGTATATTGTAGAGAAAAAGGTTAATTTAGACGATGACGAGTAAAGCAACGGCATATTTTTCCCGGAAAATGCTGATAACCGTAGCTTTCGGCTTTTCAAGCGGTTTGCCGTTGGCGCTGGTATTCGGAACGCTGTCGCTGTGGCTGAAAGATTATAGTATCGCATACCGCACCATCGGCGCTTTTTCGCTGTTGCGTCTGCCTTACTCGTTCAAATGGCTGTGGGCACCGTTGGTTGAAACTTACAGGCTGCCGTTATTTTGCCGGCTGGGGAAAAGGCGGGGCTGGGCACTGCTATCTCAGTTGGGACTGCTGTTCAGTTTAGTTTGGCTGTCGGTTTTGAGCCCGGCGGACAGCATTTTGGCAATGGCTGCCGCGGCTTTTTGCGTCAGTTTGTTTTCGGCAACGCAGGATATTGTGCTTGATGCGTTTCGGGTGGAGTTGTTTCGGACAAATCAGGAAGGGGAAATCAACGGAGCTACCATGTATGTTCTGGGCTATCGGCTGGGAAATGTGGTTTCCGGAGCGGGAGCCATCGGACTGGCGGCGGTTATGCCGTGGAATCAGGTTTATTTTATCAACGCACTTTTGCTTGCGGCAGGAATTGCTGCGGTTTTAACGGCAAGGGAGCCGGCGGACAGAAACGAGGAGACAAGCGTTTGCAAAGAAGTAATCTGTGAGAGCAGGGAGGAGAACGGGGGAAATGCGGCAGCGAAGGAGGAGCGCAAGGAAAAAAACTGTGGGGGCGCATCTGACGGCAGGAAAAACAGGGATATTTTGCGTTATGCCCTGATAGAGCCTTTTTGCCGGTTTATGCGGAGACCGCATTGGGTTGCTGCATTGTTTGTCGTTTTTTGCTATCGGCTGAGCGACGCGTATTTTGCACCGATGGCGTATCCTTTTTACGACGAGCTTGGTTTCAGCAAGGCTGAAATAGCATATATTTCCAAATTATACGGCATGGGGGCGACGATAGCCGGCGGGCTGCTGGGCGGCTGCGTTTTAGCTCGAATCGGGCTGTTAAAGGGGCTGCTTATATTTGCCGTTGTGCAGGGGCTGACGACGGCGCTTTATATTCCGCTTTATTATGCGGGGCACAATGTCTGGCTTTTGATGCTTACCATTTCACTGGAAAATTTGTCTTCGGGAATGGCAACGACGGCGATAATCGCCTTTATGTCAGTTTTGTGCGATAAAGGATATACGGCAACGCAATATGCCCTGCTGTCATCGCTGCCGGGGTTTGCGCGGGACGTGTTTGCGTCTACGTCCGGCTGGGTTCTGGACCAGACATCCTGGCCGGCGTTTTTTCTGGCGAGCGCCGCTCTGGCGGTTCCGGGAACGCTGCTCTGTCTGTATTTGTATAAAAAAAAGCCGGAATATCTGGCAGGGGTGTAATTTCCGGACAGCGAACGGCATAGCGAATTTGGGCTTGAGTTTTTCCGGAAAATATTGTATGATAGGGCAGTTGTTACAAGGGAGTAGTGCTTTATGGACCATTCAGGGGACAATGACGCCGGCAGCGGAACCGGGTTTTCGGATATACGTCCGGGGAATGTTGCCAGTTTTTCTGCGGAAAATGACAGGCTGCCAGAGATGAGCGGAAGCAGGGCGGCGGAAATTTCCGGCAGAGAGGGTTTGCCGGCCGGTTCTGCTGAAGAACAGCGTGATTCTCAGAACGGTGCTGTCGGTTTGGATGTTTCCGTAAAGCAGGAAAAGAAACCGTCGCCGCGGATGGAAAAACTCCGGGCATATTATGCGCAGCTCGGACAGGCGCGGGAGATGATGGAAAAGGAGCTGGAGGCTGCTCTGTCCGGTTCTACAGTTGAAGGCGAGGTTGAAGCCAAGCTTTATGAGTTCAGCCATTCGTGGCGCTCAATTGCCGATGAAATCAGCAAATATGACGATTTGAACGGGCGGCGCAAAAATTTGGCGGACGGGGAATATCATGTCGGTCAAAATATGGTCGGGATGGATTTTTCAGGGCAAAATTTGGCGCATGCCGATTTTTCCGCAGCGAATTTGCAAGATGCCAATTTTAAAGATGCGGTATTGACCGGAACAGACTTTACCGGGGCGGATTTATCCGGGGCTGATTTGTCCGGGGCGGATTTAAGCGACTCTATTTTTGCCGGTGCTAAGCTGAAAGGCACCAATTTTACCGGCGCCAACATGGAAGGCGTCATTTTGCGCGATGCGGACATTGAGGATGCGATTTTAATCGATATCCGGATGGACGAACTGGCGATAGAAGAATTGCAGGCATTGGTGGAATATCTGGCAGTGTATTATCCGCATAAGCTTAATTTGCGCCGAATTAACCTGTCGCTTTTGGATTTGAAACGAATTGACCTGCGGCAGGTCAGCCTGAGAGGTGTTGACTTTACCGGGCTTGACTTTACCGGGGTTAATATCATGGAATTGGATTTGAGCGAGTGCATTATTACGCCGCAACAGATTGCACAGGCGTTGGGACGGGTTCCGAATGCCGATGAGCTTAAAAAGATTCTGGCGCCGAAAAATCGTAAAAAAGCCAAGCGTTTTTATATTGATTTTTCCGAGTTTCTGAGTAACGGGAGGTTTACGGGCTGGATTGATTTGACTAAAAACAGCATTAGTACGGATCAGCTGGTTAAGGCTTTTTTGAAGATTAAAAACACTATAGCCAAAAAACCGGAGGAGAAAGACGAAGTTATTTTTGAAAAGGCTAAGGCATTTCATGCCGAACGGCTGGAAGAAGAACGCAAGGCTTATAATGAAGAGCAAAAGAAAAATATAGAAGAGCGCAAGCAGAAAATGCTTGAAGAGCAGCAGGCCGGGCAGGAAAGGGCTTCTCGTGACGAGAAGTATGTTCCGATTAACGTTAATCTCGGACGCAGCAGCAGGGAGTAAGCCGGGAAGAATGCAGGCGCATCTGCCTGAAGAAGTATGCTGTAGGCCTTTTTCATAAAAATGCTGTTGCAGAAAATGTGCATAACGGGAAAGGCGGCGGCTGTAGAAAATGTGAGTAGCAAAAAAGCGGCGGTCGCGTTAGAATGCAGCCGCAAAAACAGGCAGGAAAACAAATATCACAACAAAATTAACCGAATTTAAAGCAAACGCGGCGTATACATAATTATTCTTAAAAAACATACAGGGGAATGGTTATGATGCGCGGGCTGGGTTTGCTTTTGTTTTCGTTGATTTTGCCGTTGGAATGTTTTGCCGGAGAGGTTAAAAAACTGCCTCAGCCGGATAAAAGTTCGGAATTGATGCAGTTAATAGATAACAGACAGTCGGCTCGTTCATACAGCAGCAAGGATATCAGCGAGCAGACGCTCAGCGATTTGCTGTGGGCATCTTTCGGTATTAATAAAAAGGGAACCAGGACTATCCCGACGGCAAAGAATGAGCAGAACCTGAAAGTTTTTGTGGTCTATCAAAACTCTATCTGGGCATACGATGCGGCGGCAAATTCGCTGATTAAAGTCAGCGATGAAGAAATCAGCAGATATATTGCCAAGCAGGATTTCGTTAAAAACGCTCCGGTTAATCTGATTTATGCCGGGAGCGACCAGATAAATTCACCTTTTCATGCCGGTGCCGCTGCGCAGAATGTTTATTTATATGCAACGAGTAAGGGGTTGAATACGATTGTCCGCGGTTATATTGACAAAGACGAGCTTAAAGATAAACTGCGATTGAATCGGGATGAGTTTGTGATTATGAATCAGGTTATCGGCTATCCTGAAAGTTAGATGCCGATTGCGGTTTGAGTTTGCGCCGGGATTTTTTTCGCACAAGTAAAAAAAGTGCTTGCCAAATATAAAAAAAGGTTATACAAAGCGGTGCAACGGACAGATGACCGAGAGGCCGAAGGTGCACGATTGGAAATCGTGTGTACCCCCAAAGGGTACCGTGGGTTCGAATCCCACTCTGTCCGCCAGTTTGATTAAAAAGACGCTAGGGTAAAGCGTCTTTTTTCGTATCCCGCGGAAACACGGGCTTTGCTGGCGGTTGACATCGCTGAATTGACTATGGTAAGCTCGTTTTATGTTGGAAGATGCAAAATTTTTGGCACTTATAATCGTGCAAAAATGTTATATTTATCACCATTAGTACAAGATAGTAAAAACATTTCTTTATCAGATCAGAAAATACGGGAGTATAAAATAGCTTTCAATATTAAAGTTCCTATAGTATACGAATATGCAGATAACGGAGATGTTTTTATTTATAACCGTTTTTTTAACGATTTAATTAAAGATGCTCATTTTGACGGAAATTATTTGCAATATATAGAAAATAAAGCTACTGATAAAAATTTTATATATTTATATACTCCTCGTAAAATTGAACATTTTGCGAAGACTTTGTTTGAAGCTATATCACAAGAAATTGATTGTCCTGAAATTCTTCAGGTTATTGAAAGTCTTAATAAACATGTTCATAAAGATTTTTATGTGTCTAAGTATTTGCAGAAAGGAATCATTTATATTCATGGAAAGTTACCGGATGATATAAAAGATTATTTGGAATTTAAGTTTAATAGAATTCCGCAGATAAAATACCTGATTGCAAATAATGTAATACTAGAAGGCGTTAATTTACCTCTTGACTCATTGTTTATAGTAGATTCTCGTAATTTAAATAAAAATTCTTTAATAAATTTAATAGGACGGGTTAATCGTTTGAATATGGTATTTACAAACTCTATTGATGATTTATCCAAATTGATGCCTAAGGTGCATTTTGTTGAAAATCATGGAGAATTTTGTACTTGTAGTATGCAAAATAAAATAAGACTTTTAAAAACGTCTGATTTTCAGGATGATGTTCAAAATCCACTACTAGATAACTTTAATATTGAAAATAAAAAAATAGAAGAAAAAGTAGTGCTGGAAGAGATAATTAATAATGAAAATTTTGTATTTCAGGAAACAGACGACAATATTTTATTACTTAAACAAAATATGCTAAAGCTTAGCATGAATACAATTTATAATCTTTCAAATGATTTATGTTCTGAGATTTGGCTAAGAATTAGTAGCTATAAAGAAAGATATGGAACTCTTTCTGATCAAATATATGTATTTGATTTGCTAAATTATGTTTTTATTGATCAATTAAATACTTTAATTAAAGACGATGAATTTAAACGTTTGGATAATGAAATAAGTAGAAATTATTATCATAAATTAATAGTTAAACATCGAAAACTTTCATTGAAAGAAAAAATTTCGTTAACGGCAAGATATTTATATCGCATAAAAAGATTAAGTACAAATCCTTTTCTATATGTTGGGTCATCTTATGGAGAATGTGATGATAGAGGTAATATTTCTGGTTATAATAATTTCTATGTCAATCTTAAGTTGAAAAATTATTCTTATATAGTTAATTTATCTATAATAAAAATAAAGTTAGAAGATGACTTTGTCAGTTTTAAATTAAATAAGTTTTTTCAGTTAATGTTAGATTATAAACTTATATCTCAGCAACTTTATAATGATTTGGTATATGGCACAAACGATCCTTTAATATTATCTTTAAGCAAATTGGGATTAAGTTTGCATGTTATAAATAAATTAGTTAAAGATGAACAAATATGTAATTTGTCAATAGATGAATATAGAAATTTAACTTATAACGAAAAATTTTTAGAATATAAAAATGCTTCGGATGATTTTTTTAGATTCGAATTGAATAAGTTTTTACCATAAAGAAATGTTTTTATTCAAAAGCTTTTAATAGCCTTTGTGTAAGGATTTTTTTGCGTTCTTCAATAAATTTGCGAAAGTCTTTAATATTGACAAATTTAGAAGGGATTAGCTGCTCTTTACAATTTATATTGTTTTTTTCTATCCATTCTTTTAAAGATTTTTTATTTTTTGCTTCGTTGTCATTACCATAAAGCAATTGAAGATTTAGAATGCTATTCCAGTTGTTTTTATCCTGATAGAATTTGAAGTCATCCTCTGACAGATTTAGTTTCTTAAGTTCTTTTTTGCTAAAGCAATATTCAGGGTGAAGGTGATCTTTGTGCTTCGTTGCTCTATAATCTGAACCATCATATAGTAAAGATAAAATTGGAAAGGCATATCTAGATTCCTTTTGTTCAAACAATAAGCTCTCTATAAATTCATTATCAACTTTTAATGATTTTCTTTTTCCTTCTAGATTCTCTTTTATTTCTTCTAGAGGAAAGTTACGAGATTTAGATCTTTGTATTACATCACGAATCTCTTTTAAAATTGAATCAGATTGGCCTCCAAATATCTTTTTAAGAAATACAATATTTAGCCATTTTAAAATAATAAGTCTATCTTGTTTATATGCCACCTTGTCACAAAATTGTTTGGTTTTTCTAGTGTGATTTAAATAATAAACAATTAAGGCAATTGCATTGTATGATGTAATTGTATTATCATTATGGCCGTAATTTTTTAATAATGTAAAAGCTTCTTTAATTGTAGCCTTTAACCCTCCTTCAGAATTCCATTCTTTTTCAAATTGAAATAAACATTCAGAAGATAAATTATTAACTTTAAATTTTATATCTTTACTATAAGCGAGGAGAGCGCATCGAACAATGAATTCTTTCGAAAAATTATAAAATCCCATGTTTTTTATTTCTTTTTCTAAATTATTAAATTCTGTTCTTGCATCGACGGAAGTCCAAGTTGAAATAATTGTAGATATTAGCAGATCTGAAAAAGATAATTTTTCTCCTCCGCTATTTGTTCTTATAAAGATTTTTAGTGCTTTATCATAATCTTCTGTTTCTTCAAGATAATAGTTGATTAAAGGTTTGTTATAAATAATGTCATATAACTTTGCTATGGTATCATGAGCAAATTTGTTGTTGGGAAACTGTTCTTCTAATGTTTTTATGAGACATGATACATCTTTGTATTTTTCTGTTAAAATGTCTCCTACTTTAAAGAAACGTGAGGAGCCACCTAAGTTATTAAGCTCTTGTTCTGTTAAAAAGTAGAAGCCATATTCTCTTTCATCATCATATTCAGCAATATTTTTATGTTCTTCTTCTGTATATTCTTTATATTTTTTACAGATATCTAAATATAATTTTCGTTCTGGATAGTTATCTAAATTACCCCAGTGAGCATAAGGTTTTTTATATGCATAAGATCCTTTTAGCCCAAGATATAACGCTGTTAGTCTTTGTTGCCCATCCAGTACAGCACAAAAGTCATTTACTCCATTTGTATTAAAAGAATCAGCAGTTTCGTGGTAATATTCAATATATTTAGTTAGAAATTGGTAATATTTATACTGATTTTTATTCTCAGCATTATCTACCTTCCAGAAAAGGAATGAGTTTATTGGAAAATCGCACATTAAAGAATCAAATAATAATTCTATATCATCTGCGCTCCATACAAATTCTCTTTGGATTGCAGGTAGTAATAGTTCTCTCTTATCTATTCTTTCTAGGGCTTTTTTAATTGTTAAAGGCGTTTGAAAACTCATTTTTGTTTCCTAATTCTTTCAATAATTAATAATATATATTGTTACTATTGTACTTTGCAAAAAGCAATTCCTAATTGTAAATTTTCCCTGTATTTAATTTTAAATTCCCTGATAATTTGGGGAGGGATTTTGGTGTAAGCTAAGTAATTCAAGGTAAACATGATGGTATGGAGGAGAGAATCGTAGTGAAATTCCCTGTAGATTCCCTGTTATTTGGGATTGGAGTGTTTTTGATTTAGTATGCTCAATACCGTTGGGATTTACTACACCGCCATTTTAATTAAAAAGACGCTCGTTTGCAGCGTCTTTTTTTGTATCCAGCGGAAATGCGGGGAACGTCAAATTTAGAGTCTGAGGTGATGGCGAAGCCAGGGCATTGATGCAGAAGAGCTGCGGCATAAGAAATGTTAATTATCTCGATGGCTGAACATTTCAGTCAGACTTTCGGGTTCAGGACGCTCAAAGAAAAAGTTTTGTTTCCAGCCTTTAGGGCATGAGGTAAGCGTATCGTCTTTTTGGTTTAAGATATCAAGAATACGGAGGGTTTCTTCCGGGTTGCGCCAAATTTTGTTGTCGTTAATACTCATATGGCGGATTATCTTTTTTTCGTCAATGATGACAGTGGCACGCAGGGCGGTTTCTTTTTTGCTTAAAATACCGTAATGGGCGGAAATTTTTTTATCAAGATCGGCAATCATAGGAAAGTTTATGTCCGAGACGCCGTCTTTTTCCGGCGGCAGTTCTTTCCAAGCCAGATGTGAGTGTACTGAATCCGTCGAAATGGCCAAAACACGAGTGTTGCGTTTTGAGAAGGCATTAAGTTCCCGATTAAGCATCAGCAGTTCGGACGGGCAGGTGAAACTGAAATCCTCAGGGTAAAAGAACAGAACGGCAAGCTTTCCTCTGGTGTATTTGTAAAAGTTGAAATGTTCAACAAGCGTGTTGTCGCTTAAGACTGCCGGGGCAGTAAAATCCGGTGCCGCCATTTCTACCGTCAATTCCATATGGGGGTGGAGCGGTTCCTTTTCCTCAAAACATCCGGGACTGTAATCGTGGGCAAGATTATTGGGAAATGTGCAGCCGCATTTATCGTCTTCAGAACAGTCGCATTTGTTGGCATAGTCGTAATGGCAGTCGCCGGTTTCTGTCGTATCGTTCATTGTCGATTCTCCTTAATATGAAAAAAGCCAGGAATTTGTCCTGGCTTTGATATAAGGTTTTACCGCGGAAGTTTTTAGATATACGAAACTTCTAGTACTTCAAACGTCTTTTTGCCACCCGGAGCCATATAGACAACTTCGTCGCCGACTTCTTTGCCAATCAGAGCCTTTGCCAGCGGCGAGGACAGAGAAATTTTGTTGTCGTTTATGTCGGCTTCATAGTCGCCCACAATTTGGTAGCAGTTTTCGGTATCCGTATCAACGTCAACGACGGAAACAGTTGCACCGAAACGGATGACGTCGCCGCTCATTTCTGCCGGGTCAATAATTTGTGCCCGGCTGACGACGGCTTCCAGCTCCTGAATCCGCCCTTCAATAAAGCCTTGTTTTTCTTTAGCTGCCGAGTATTCGGCATTTTCCGATAAATCGCCATGCGAACGCGCCTCGGCGATGGCGGCGATAACATTGGGCCGCTCAACACCTTTTAAGGTCTTGAGTTCCTGCTCTAACCGTAAAAATCCTTTCTTGGTCAGTGGGAATTTATCCATTTTATTTCTCCTAAAAATAAGTTTTCCGCAAAAGGCTGCGGATGTGTGCGTTAATTGAAAAGTTTGAAAAAATTTGACTGCCACCTTTGCGGTGCCAGCCAGTATCCGTTATTTTCTGTATATAAATATAAGCACAAATCAAATAATAAATCAAGTAAAATTTTTAAAGTGGTGTGGGCAAGCCTTGTCATGCAGCAAAATGGCGGAAGGGAGCGGCGGCGGGATATGGCAAACGGCGGCGGGAAATCAGGCGTACGGCGACGAGGCGGTATCGGCGGCAAAGCGGCTGAGTATACGGCGGGAAGGGGGAGCATACGGCAACGAAAAGGCAGAACATACGGTAATGGAGAAGCGGGACATATAACGGAGGAGCTGTTGATTAGTCAAACTTTATGCTATACAACCAGGCAGGAAGTGCTAGATTATAACTGTTTTATTGTACAAGGAGAACTTTGATGAAAAAGAATTTAGTTTTGGGTGCTGTTTTTGCGGCTGCCCTGTTTGCCGTTTCTCCGGCGAAGGCGATTGACTCTACCGGTGGCTGCGGTTTGGGTTCTATGGCGTGGAGAGGCCAGTCCGGTATTATTCCGCAGGTTTTGGCTATGACGACCAACGGCATTTTTCTGAATACCATCGGTGTAACACTGGGAACTTCCGGTTGCGATCCGAACGGGCGCGTTACCGGTGGTACGGGCAAGCTGGTTCTGGCCGTGATTGAAAACAATATGGAACAGTTTGCGATGGACGCTTCGGCCGGAAGAGGCGAAACAATTGATACGATTGCCGGACTTTTGGAAGTCGACAGCAAAGAACTCGGTGCTAGAGCACAGCAGAATTTTGCGTATCTGTTTACGGATGAAAACGTTGAAGCTGTTGATTTGACTTTGAAAATCATGGAATTGGCTCAGGCGTGATTCTTGATTGAGGGCGTGGGGAACCGCGCCCTTTTTGTATCTGCGGACGATTATGAAAATACGGGTTTGGCTGGCATTGTTGGCGATTGTGGCGGTTCCGGTGCAGGGTGCATGTGTGGAAACAGAAGCTTTTGACAAAGGCTGGCTGAAACTGTTGCATTATGAAAAAAACGGCAGTGGTTATGAGTCCGTAGTGGAAAATGGGGAGTTTTTTCTAACGCCGGGGGGAAGAAAGAATCCGGAAGCCGAATATCGGGCAGCGGTTACGGCATTTAATGCGGAGGCAAAGTCGTCCGGAGAGGAGATTACGGCGTTCGGAAAAGAGGAAAACAGCGGCGAGTTAAAAAAATGCGCTTTTCCGGCGCGGTTTATTTATCTGAAGCGGCAGGGGGCTGTACGTGGAACGTTGGACGGTTGTGCCGGTTATCAGAAATTTCTGGCGGATGTTCAGCCTAAAGCGGTTACCATGCTGTTTACGAATGCGTATATGAGCAATCCGTCGTCCTTGTTCGGGCATACGTTATTTCGGATTGACACGAAGCGCAAAGGGACGCAACTGTTGGCGCATGGGGCGAATTTCGGTGCGGATACCGGCGACGAAACCGGCGTTTTGTATGCACTGAAAGGCCTGTGGGGCGGTTATTACGGAACGTTCGGCATCAAGCCGTATTATGATGTTATCAATCTGTACAACAATATTGAGAATCGCGATATCTGGGAGTATGAACTGCGGCTTTCGGATGATGAGCTGGAACTGTTTACGGCGCATATGTGGGAGATGCAGCGGGCGAAAATCCGCTATTACTTTGCATCGCGCAACTGTTCGTACGTCCTGTTGCTGATGCTGGAGGCGGCACGTCCGGAATTAGATATCAGTGACGGGTTTGGCGGATATACGGTGCCGCTGGCGACGCTGAAAGCGGTGAATGACGTTTCGGGGCTGGTGACGGCAGCGAATTACCGTCCCTCCCGCCAGTCTAAGCTGAAATACCGTGCGGCACAGATGAACAGCCGTCAGTATGACGCTTTTATTGATATTATCCGCCGCGATAAGACGGATTTATCTGCGCTTGACGAAGAGGAAAAGGCCGATGTGCTGGAAACGGCGTACCAGTATGTGCAATACCGTTATGTGGACGGCGATTTGGAACTTGCGGACTATCGGAAGAAAAGTCTGGCATTGTTGCGCGAACGCAGTAAAATTGCCAATCAACGACAGTATTTTGACGAATTGAAAGAAGGCGAGAATCCGGTTTTGGCGCATAAGGCAAAACAGGCAGGCATAATGTTTGGGGCGAGAAACGGCGAGGCGTTTCAGGAAGTCAGTTTCAAGCCGGTTTACAACTCGCTGCTGGAAGACAGCTATGGCTTGTTAAACGGAGCTGAAATCAATTTATTTGAAGGAAAAGTCCGGCATTATGATGCACGGGATAAATGGGTGTTGCAGGAACTGAATTTGCTGGGGATTAAATCGCTGGCGGG